>Ga0105047_10001948_pt1 | contig 37082 bp, 31 predicted proteins | sample MAT04_FD_78384 | JGI IMG/M metagenome (GOLD analysis project Ga0105047, IMG submission 78384) | Freshwater microbial communities from Lake Fryxell liftoff mats and glacier meltwater in Antarctica - MAT-04 (megahit assembly) | ecosystem: Environmental > Aquatic > Freshwater > Ice > Liftoff... | reverse complement strand
GCGATGCAGGGCAAAGCGGTCCTCGTGCGAGTAGATGGCCACGGTCCGTATGCCCAGCTCGTGGGCGGTGCGGAAGACGCGAATGGCGATCTCACCACGATTAGCAACTAGCAGCTTTCCGATCTTTTTCATCGCAGCTCGAATCTTTCGGTTCGCAGGCATCCCCGGGCCGTTGAGAGCCCAAAAGGACAGTTGAGCGAGAGAGGGACCAGTCGAGTGGCCCCGGAAAACGGACAATCAGCGGCAGGCATCCTCGCCCGGGCGATTCGGTCCGAATCAATAACCCCCGTTTTACTCGGCAGCGGCCCAATCTTCCAGCGGTCCCGCGGGACCCCAGAATCTGTGGGAGCTGCAGGATGGGCAAAACAAAAACAGCCGCCGGTCCCTTTGCAGGAGACCGGCGGCTGTTGGTTTTACTATCGAACTAATGGCGGCCTAAGCGGCGGACGCCTTATTTCGGCGGTTCGCTGCCACTGGCGCCTACGCTTGCGGTCTCTGGCTCTGAGAGCGAGCTCTCGAAGACCAGTTGCTTGATGTCGCCGACTTCCTTCACCTCGACGCTGATCGTGTCCTTGCCTTGGAACTCGCCCTTCAGCAGTTCTTCGGACAGCGGATCCTCGACGTAGTTCTCGATTGCCCGACGTAGCGGACGGGCGCCGAAATCGGTGTTGGAACCCTTCTTGATCAAGTAGGCCTTGGCCTCGTCGGTCAGGATCAGCTTCAGACCGCGCTCGGAGAGCCGCTCGCGGACCTTGCTCAGTTCCAGCTCGACAACTTCCTTCAGGTCGTTCAGGTCCAAGTGACGGAAGATGATGACATCGTCCACGCGGTTGAGGAACTCTGGTCGGAAGACCTTCTCAATCCGCTCGTTGACGCGGCCCTTCATGCTTTCGTACGAGGCGTCATCATCGGGCGACTGGAAGCCGAACGAGGATTCGTTCTTGATCGCCTCGGCGCCGGCGTTGGTCGTCATGATGAGGATCGTGTTCCGGAAGTCGACGTTGCGACCGAAGCTGTCGGTCAAACGGCCTTCTTCCATCACCTGCAACAACATGTTGAAGACGTCCGGGTGAGCCTTCTCGATTTCGTCCAGCAGCACGACCGCGTACGGCCGGCGGCGGATTTTCTCGGTGAGCTGGCCACCCTCTTCGAAGCCGACGTAGCCCGGCGGGGCGCCGATCAAACGGCTGACGTTGTGCTTCTCCATGTACTCGCTCATGTCGATCTGGATCAGCGCGTCGTCGTCGCCGAACATGAACTCTGCCAGGGCCTTGGCCAGCAATGTCTTACCGACGCCGGTTGGTCCGGCGAAGATAAAGCACCCGGTGGGCCGCTTTGGATCTTTCAACCCACTGCGGCTGCGGCGGACGGCCTTGGAGATGCTCTTGATGGCTTCGTGCTGGCTAATGACCCGCTTGTGCAGATCCTTTTCCATCTCCATCAAGCGCATCGAGTCCTCAGTGGTCATCCGGGTGAGCGGAATGCCGGTCATCTTGGAGACCACTTCGGCAATGACTTCTTCGTCGACCACGCCGTCGGTCTCGCGAGACTTCTCTCGCCAGTCGCGGGTGATGGACTGCTTCTTTTTCTTGAGCTTGTCCGCCTGATCGCGGAGCGCGGCCGCCTTCTCAAAGTCTTGATTGGCGACGGCTTCTTCCTTCTCCTTGTTCAGACGTTCGACTTCGTCGTCGATCTCCTTGAGATCGGGCGGACGGGTCATCGCTTTCAGTCGGACGCGGGCGCCCGCCTCGTCGATGACGTCAATCGCCTTGTCCGGCAAGCAGCGAGCGGTGATGTACCGGCTGGATAGCTCGACGGCCGCGGCCAAGGCGTCGTCGGTGATCTGCACCCGATGGTGCGTCTCGTACCGATCGCGCAACCCTTTGAGGATTTCGACGGTCTCGGTCTTGGTCGAAGGCTCGACCATGATGACCTGAAAGCGGCGATCGAGCGCTTGATCCTTTTCGATGTACTTGCGGTACTCGTCCAGGGTGGTGGCGCCGATGCACTGAATCTCACCGCGAGCGAGCGCTGGCTTGAGCACGTTCGAGGCGTCGATCGCCCCTTCCGCGCCACCGGCGCCGACCAGGGTGTGCAGCTCATCGATGAACAAGATTGTGTTCTTGGCGCGACGAACTTCGTTCATCACGGCCTTGATCCGCTCTTCGAACTGACCGCGGTACTTGGTGCCGGCCACCATCATGGCCAGGTCGAGCACGACAATCCGTCGATCGCAGAGCAGCTCCGGCACGTTGCCGTCGATCACGCGCTGCGCGAATCCTTCGACGATGGCCGTCTTGCCGACGCCAGCCTCGCCCAACAGAACCGGATTGTTCTTAGTGCGGCGGCTGAGAATCTGGATCGCTCGTTCAATCTCTTTTTCGCGGCCGATGACCGGATCGAGCTTGCCTTGTCGGGCGAGTTCCGTCAGGTCGCGGCCAAAGCTATCGAGCGCGGGTGTCTTGCTCTTGGTCTTGGGAGACTCGCCGCCGGAGCTTGCTCCACCGCCACCGCCACTGGGTGTGCGCTCGCCCCCTTCGCTCCCTTCGATCCCGTGGCCGAGCAGGTTGAGGACCTCTTCGCGGACCTCTTCCAACTTCAGACCCAGGTTCATCAGCACTTGCGCGGCAACGCCTTCCTGCTCGCGGAGCAGGCCGAGCAGGATGTGCTCCGTGCCGACGTAGTTGTGATTGAGATTGCGGGCCTCTTCCATCGAGTATTCGATGACCTTCTTGGCGCGCGGAGTCTGCGGAAGCTTACCCATCGTGACCATGTCTGGTCCGCTTTGGACGAGCTTCTCGACCTCGAGGCGAATCTTGCGGAGATCCACGTCCAGGTTCTTGAGCACGTTGGCCGCGACGCCGCTACCCTCTTTGATGAGGCCTAGCAGCACGTGCTCCGTGCCGATGTATTCGTGGTTGAACCGCTGCGCTTCCTGGTTCGCCAGTTGCATTACTTTGCGCGCGCGGTCTGTAAATCGCTCGTACATGGGATCTCTCCGTTGGCCACTCCTGGCGGCCTACCGCGTGGGCCGTGACCCAAGCAGGACTCGCCAGGATTCGGTTATCGCCCGGTATTCTTTGTTCGCTGTCTCTGTAACCGACCGAATCGACTCGTTGCAGTATTCTACGCCCGCTTCTGTGTTTCGTCGTGGGGCCTAGCGTTTGGTCGCCTCGCCCGGCCGATCGATTTTGGGTCGAACAGGCTGCCAGAAATAACCTCGGACTAGGCTACGTCGCGCAGAATTGGCAGGGGAAGAGTAATTGGACCCTCATCATGCACTTCTTGTTCCAATCCCTCCTGCTCGGCCAAACGCTGTTCTTTCTCGGCCAGACGCTGGTATTCGACGTCAATTTCGAAGCGCCATGTGTCGGCCCGGTCCCATCGCCCGATTTCGTCCAATGCTTGCCTCGCCTCGTCCACGCGACCCGCCCGACGCAGCGTGCTGGTCAGTAACAGGGCCGCTTCCGCGTCCGAGGGGCGAGCAGCCAGTAGCTGCCGGGCCAGGATCTCGGTCTCTAGCCAATTGCCCTTTAGGTATTCGGTTTGCGCCACGGAGAAGTAGTCGGTCTCGCCCGCCGGAATGGTTTCGTCTGAGTGGACTGCGCTGCGGAACGAGACAAAAATCAGCGTCAACCACACTACGCCTAGCCCAACCCACAGCGGTCGCCCTACGTCAGCGCCTAGCAACTCTGACCAGACCCAGGTAGCGGCCACGACCAGATTTGCCAGCATCCCAAAGGAGATGGCGAGCATCAGGCCCATGCGCGATCCGCGCCACCACAACTCAGGCAGTCCCGGCCATAAATACATCGCCCAGCAGGCGTAGGGCATTTGTCGCGACTCCTTTCGCTTCCCTGGTTACACTGGCCGGGAATTGTATCTTTAAAAGCGGCGCGGAGCAAGGCAAGTAAATAGCTCGCTTGACTTTAGGATCAGCCGAATCGGACACATCCGCGATTCAGGCCGGCCACTCTCAGAACAACTAAACCCGACATTCCGCCTCTCGACCGACGACGCGTCACCGACGGAATTCGATTTGCGCGGATTGGAGTCGCGCTTGGGGCCAGAATTGAGCGATAATTGGGTTGCGCCGCCCCTTTGAAGATCGTCCACGGATTTGGGATGCTGTCAGCTATGGCATGGTCGTTTACGCCCGGATCCGAACGTGTTCTTGCAGCCGCCGCGGCTTGGCGCAGTCGTGACGATCGTGACGAATTGGGCGCCCCGGAGCTGCTGTTGGGCCTGCTGGCCGAGTCCGAATGCCGTGCTGCCGTGGCGCTCCAGACGCACGGAATTGACGCCGAGGCAGTGCTGCGGCAATGGCCGGCGCTCCGCCCCACGGCCCGCGCCCTGACTCCCAAGCAAGACGTGTCTGCCGATGTGGCGGCCGCCTTCCAGGAGGCGCATGATCGGCTCTGGGATTACCCAACGCCTCTGGCGCTGGCCACCGAATTCATCCTGCTCGGCCTGGCGTCCGCCCCCGGAGACACCGGCGACTGGTTGCGAGCCCAGGGTTTGGACCCGCAAATACTGGAACAGCAAATTCATCGGCATTACGGGCATGAGTCCGGCCCGCTGCCTATCGAGCCGGATGAAATCGACGCCGTGATCGTGGCTGGGCACGTTGGCGCCTCGGACGCAGAGCCAGCGCGGGCGGCCGACGTGAGCGCCGGAAGCGAAGCCTCAGCGGCTTTGCCAACGACAGCGCCGGACGAATTCCGGGCGTTGCGCGACGCGAGCGCGGTGTCGGGCGGGGCGAATGTTCCGCTGCCAGCCGTGCCATTGGCGCGGGTTCTCGACGCGGCCGCCAACCGCGCGCGCGAAGGCTTGCGCGTTGTGGAAGACTATGCTCGGATGGTGCTGAACGACACCTTTCTGACGCGCGAACTGAAGCATTTGCGGCACGATTTGAAGCAGGCGCTTGAACCTCTTTCGCGCCAGGCGCTTTTGGCCAGCCGCGACACCGTGGGCGATGTGGGAACTCGGATTACCACGCCCAACGAAATGCTCCGGGCCGATATCGGCAGTGTGGTGGCGGCCAATTGGAGCCGGCTTGCCGAGGCGCTCCGCAGCTTGGAGGAGTACAGCAAGGTCTGCCTGCCGCCGGTGGCCGCTGCGATTGAGCGTGTTCGCTACCGCGCGTATACCTTGGAACGCGCCGTCGAAATTGCAAACGACAGCCGGCAGCGTCTGGCCGGTGTGTCTCTGTGCGTGCTGATCGACGGCCGAGAGAACGAAACCGAATTCTCCGCGTTCGTTGATTCGCTGTTGAACGCGGGCGTTCCGATGGTGCAGCTCCGCGATAAACGCCTGGACGATCGAGAATTGCTGGCCAGAGCGCAGCTACTCTGCGAACGGGCCGCGCGCGCGGCAACGGACGGCGAAAACGCCGGCCCCGCGCGGACGCTGTGCATCATCAACGATCGCGCGGATATCGCGGCATTGTCCGGGGCCGATGGCGTCCATTGTGGCCAAGAGGACCTGCCGGTGGCGGCCGCACGGCGAATCGTTGGCCCCGGCGCCCTGGTGGGAGTCTCCACGCATTCGATCGAGCAAGCCCGAGCCGCGGTGCTGGATGGCGCGAACTACATTGGCGTGGGTCCAACATTCGCGTCGACGACCAAGCATTTCGCCGCGCATACGGGCGTAGAATTGCTCGGCCAGGTGGCCGCCGAGATCACGCTGCCGGCGCTGGCGATCGGGGGCGTGAACCTGGAAAATCTCCTGCAAGTTCGAGCGGCCGGTTTCTCGCGCGTGGCGATCAGCGCCGCGGTGGCGGCGGCGCCCGATCCCGCGGCGGCGACTCGCGAGTTTTTGCGGATGCTCAAGCGCTAAAGCGACGAGATCAAGACGGACCTCCTAATCTTCGACGACGACAAAATGAAGTACGAAGTTGAGCAAAAATTCCGCTTGCAGCGGCCGGACGATTTGGAAGATCGACTGTCGGAGCTTGGCACATCGTTTGGACCTGCGGTCGAGCAGTGCGACCACTATTTTGCGCACCCGGCGCGCGATTTCGCTACGACCGACGAAGCCTTGCGCATTCGCTCGGTGGGCGCCCTGAACTACGTCACGTACAAAGGTCCCAAGGTCGATAGCGCGACGAAAACGCGCCGCGAGATCGAACTACCGATCGAGTCCAGCGGAGTGGGGGCAGACCACTTTGCGCAGCTCCTCGTCGCGCTCGGATTCACCTCGGTGGCAACCGTGCGCAAGGATCGCCGCCGGACCAGCGTGATTGTTGGAGGGCGTCCGGTCGAGATCTGCCTGGACTACATCGAGCCACTGGGGTGGTTCGCGGAACTGGAAATGGTGGTCGATGACGCCGGGCTCGACGCCGCCCGAGCGACGGTGCTGGAGTTGGGCGAGACGCTGGGATTGACCCAGGTCGAACGGCGAAGTTACCTGGAAATGCTTCTTTTTGCGGGCTAAACCGCAGCGGGGAGTGTGAAAATGCTTCCACTCGCCCTTTTTTGGCGTTAGGCTGGAGCAGGAAACAGGGGGTTCGTCCGGTGGAACCGGATCCGCGGCGCGGCAAAGTTCCAACGATCGAATGAGACTCACCATGCGACCTGAAAGATCCCTGTTGAACACGTGCGCGGCGGCCTTGTCGCTCGCTCTTCTGGCCACGTCGTTCGCAAACGCTGCCGATCCAAAGCCCGCCCCCGCGAAGAAATCGACGGATGGCGCCGCGTTGGCTACCAAGGCCCCTCCGGTGAAGGCCGCTGCCGCTAAATCGAAAAAGCCCGCACTCGATCCAGCCGAAGCCAAAGCCGCTCAAGAAGCGCGCGAAGCTAAGGCCGCCGAATTGAAAATAGCGCGTGACGCCAAGGCGGCCGAAGCCAAGGCCGCGCGCATGGCCAAGGTCGCCAAGAAGAAAGCGGCCAAGGATGCGGAAGCAGCCGAGGCTGAAAAGCAAGCGATCGCCAACAATAATATTTTTCAGCAGCAAATGCAGCAGGGTTACGGCGGCCAGCAGGGCAACAACATGAATCGCAACGGCAACAACCGTTCGCGAAATCAGATCGCCAATCTGGCGACGGTGCAGATGATGCGGCGTTTTGACACCAATCAAAACGGTCGTCTCGATCCGGCCGAGCAAAAGGCCGCGCAAGCGGCGATGGCGCAGTTGCAAGCCGGCGGCGGAAACCTGGCAGCCGCGCAGATGATGCAACAGTTTGATGTCGACGGCGACGGTCAGTTGAGCGCCGCGGAACGCCAGGCGGCACAAGCCGCGATAACGCAAGGCCTGGGCCAGAATGGCGCGGCCGGAGTTCCGGGCCAACTTAACAGCCGGCTACCGGTCGATGGCGCTCCGGGCAAAGCCAGGCTTTCGCGCGGCACCGCCGCAACTAAGTAAGCGGACTCGGTCTCCGGCGATCTAGCGAGTCGATTCGGCTGGCTTGCGCACGTTCTCTGCGACTTCGGGCAGAGCCGATATCTGCGATTCTCGCAGCGGGAACGGGCTCTTGCCTGTAATCAAACGGGCCGGCGCATTGCGCGTCAGATAATTCCAGGCCCACTGCATGATCACCAGCAGCCGGTTCTGGAATTGGATCAAGAACATCAGGTGGATCACCAGCCACGCGATCCAGGCAAAAAAGCCCGAAAATCGAAACCCGCGGACATCGGCTACGGCCCGCGCGCGGCCGATTGTGGCCATGGAACCGCGATCGAAGTAATGAAACGGGACGAGCGGCTGGCCCTGAGCGCGGCGACGCAGGACTTTCGCCAGGTATCGTCCTTGTTGCATCGCCACCGGCGCCAGGCCTGGTAGCGGTTCTCCCTGGCGGTCTTTGTAGTGCGCCAGATCGCCGATGACGAAAATCTCCGGATGCCCTGCCAGAGATAGATCGGGCTCGACGATCAAACGGCCCTGCCGATCGAGCAGCGCGCCGGTAGAGTCAGCGACGATCTTGCCGAGTGGTGACGCGGCGACTCCGGCGGCCCACAACACGGTGCGCGTGGCAATCGTTTCGTGCGCGTCCCCCTGTACGATACTCACGGTTTCCGGCTGGATATCGACCACGCGCGCGGAGGTCCTCACAGTCACGCCCATGTGCTCGAGTGACTTGCCGGCCTTGGCCGAAAGGACCGGCGCGTAGCTTGGCAGGACGCGGTCCACGCCTTCGACCAATGTGATCGTCGCGGACGCGGGATCAAATCGGCGAAAATTTCCGTGCAGCGTCCAGCGCGCTAGTTCGGCCACGGCGCCGGCCAGTTCCACGCCGGTTGGGCCTCCGCCAACGACGACAAACGACAGCCAGGCGGCGCGGCGGCCAGGGTCGGGCTCGCGTTCGGCCGCTTCAAACGCCAGTAGCACGCGGCGGCGAATTTCCGTGGCGTCTTCGACCGTCTTGAGCGCAGGCGCGAGGGCTTCCCACTCTGGGTGGCCAAAGTAGTGATGCGAAGATCCTGTCGCGACAACCAAAATGTCGTAGGGGATCTCTTCTTCGCGCAGTACGACAACGCGTCGCTCGATATCAATGTGCGTGACCTCGGCGAGCAGGACCTCGCTATTGCGCTGCTTGCGCAAAATACTGCGCAGCGGCGCAGCGATGTTGGCCGGCGAAAGTCCGCCGGTGGCCACCTGGTAGAGCAGCGGCTGAAACAGGTGGAAATTCCGGCGGTCAATCAGCGTGACCTGCACCGGCTCAGAGCGCAGCGCCTGCGCCGCGTTGAGTCCTCCAAACCCGCCCCCCAAGATCACCACGCGCTGGATTGACGCCATGTGATCGTCCTTGCCGTTATGGATGATTCCGACTGACTGCGCCTTCCTGCGAGCCACGGTCGGCGGCGCCAGTCGGCCCAGCGCTCGCCCCGGCCAGTATAGCTCCGAATGGCTGATTTGACGCTGTAACTCTAAGCGGCTTCGTGTATGGTGTCGGTCGTTCCGGGATGCTGGCGGACGCTCCCTGACGCGCGTCATCTGCATTCACAGCGTCGGACGAGGAGAGGCACGACATGGAGCGTTTGGTCAGCCTGCTTGGGCTGTTTGTGATTATTGGCCTGGCGTGGTTGATGAGCCCTCACAAGCGGGTCGTCAATTTCCGCGTGATCATCGGCGGGTTGCTGCTGCAATTTCTGTTTGCGTTGATCGTGCTGCGCACTGGCCCTGGTCGCGAGTTGTTTCAAACGCTTGGGGACCTGATCGAGCGACTGCTGGGATGCGTCGATGTGGGTTCCGAGTTCGTCTTCGGGTCACGGTATCTGGAATCGCGGATCGCCTTCAAGGTCCTTCCGTCGATCATTTTCTTTTCGGCCCTGATGTCTGTGATGTACTACTACGGCATCATGCAGCGCGTGACCAAGGTCATGGCCGTAGTGATGCAAAAGGTGCTCAACACGTCGGGCGCTGAGAGCCTGGCGGCGGCGGCCAATATTTTCGTGGGACAGGCCGAGGCGCCGCTGGTGGTTCGTCCCTATCTGGCCAGCATGACCACGTCCGAGCTAATGGCCGTGATGGTGGGCGGATTTGCGAATGTGGCCGGCGGCGTCATGGCTGCTTATGTCGACATGGGGATTGACGCCGGCAGCTTGATCACCGCGAGTGTCATTTCCGCGCCGGCCTCGTTGCTGCTGGCCAAGGTGATGCAGCCCGAAATGGGCGAACCGGTGACTCGCGGCCACGTAAAGATGGACTTTCAGGATCCATCCACGAACGTCGTCCATGCCATGAGTAACGGCGTGGCCGACGGATTGAAACTAGCGCTGATGGTCGGCGCGATGTTGATTGTCTTCATGGCGTTCATTGCCATGGCAGACGGATTGATCGGCTGGCTGGGAGGCCTGTTCGGCCAGCAGTGGTCGTTTGCCGCGGCGCTGAGTTACCCGTTTGCCCCACTGGCCTGGGTCATGGGAGTCGAGTCAGACGACTGCCTGCGCGTGGGTGAGCTATTGGGCAAAAAAATCGTGGCCAACGAATTCGTCGCGTACGAGCAACTGGCCACCTGGATCAAGCCGGACTCTGGCGTGCAACTTTCCGAGCGATCGCAAACGATCGCCACGTACGCCTTGTGCGGATTTGCGAATTTCGGTTCGATCGGCATCCAGATCGGCGGGATTGGACCGCTCGCGCCCGATCGGCAACCCGAAGTTGCCCGGCTGGGCTTCCGCGCGATGATCGGCGGTATGCTGGCCTCGTGCATGACGGCATGCATCGCCGGGGCGCTGATCTGAAGGATTACTGAGCGGGCGGCCTGCTCGCTATTGATTCGTCATTCTTCAAGACGAAAGCGCTGCGGCAACAGCGCTGCGAGACTGGTCTCGGCAATCTTCGCGGGATTGTCGGCGTCGACCAGAAAGATCGGCAGGTCGTCGCAGAATTCGGCCAACACCTGCCGGCAGGCGCCGCAGGGCGTAAGACCGCCAGTCGTCGCCACGGCCAGCGCTGTAAACCGTCTATGGCCAGCGGCCACGGCCGCGTGCATGGCGACGCGCTCCGCGCAGATGGTCAATCCGTACGATGCATTCTCGACGTTGGCGCCGGTGATGATCTGGACATCCGCGGTCCGCAGCGCCGCGCCAACCTGGAATTTGGAATACTTAGCGTACGCCCCCGCGCGGGCGGAAATGGCCGCCTGAATCAACTCGTTGCGTTCGGCCGTTGTAAGTGGAGAAGTCATAGCGTCACCCGATCACGGTTGCGCAGCCGGGCGAATGGCAGGCGTCGGACGTCTCGGCCTGCGCGGCGACAATGTCGGAGACGATGGCGCGTAGTTTGGGCTCGGCCGCCGCAGCAACCGCGATAATGTCATCGCAATGGGCCGGCCGTAGGGCGTCTGGCAGGCAGACATTTGTCACGGTCGCCAGTCCCAGAACTCGCATTCCGGCGTGCGCCGCGGCAATCACCTCGGGCACGGTCGACATGCCAACCACGTCGCCCCCCAGCGTGCGCATCATTCGATATTCTGCGCGGGTTTCCAGATTGGGACCCCGCACGCCGACGTACACGCCCCGGTGGACGGCAAAGTTATTGCGCCGCGCAATCTCGAACGATTGATCGATCAGCGCCGGATCATAGGGCTGGCTCATGTCCGGAAAGCGCGGCCCAAGCGAATCCTGATTCGGTCCGACCAGCGGGTTACTGAACATCAGATTGATCTGGTCTTCGATCACCATGATGTCCCCCTTGGCGTAATGGGGATTCAGGCCGCCGCAGGCATTCGAGACGATTAACAACCGTACACCGAGCGATTGCAACACGCGGACCGGCAAGGCGATCTCTTCCGCGCTGCAACCTTCGTAGAGGTGGAAACGGCCTTCCATGGCTACGACCGGTTGTCCGGCCAGCAGGCCACAAACCAACCGCCCTTTATGCCCGGGAGCGGTCGAGCTTGGGAAGTGGCAGATCTCTTCGTAGGCGATCTGCGCCTCGGGTTCTAACTGCTGCGCAAACGATCCAAGTCCGGTGCCGAGGATCACGCCCACGCGCGGCGCGCGATCCCAATGCCGAGCGATGGCGGCGGCGGCCTGTTCGATTTTGTTAGCAAGTGTGAGCATGAAGGCGCGCCGGTGGTTTTTTCTTCCTGAAAATTCTCGGACTACGTGCGAGCGATCGGGCTCAGTATCCGGCCCCCTGCTCTGCTTTGCCCGCTACGCTCGCCGGGTAGATTAAGGTTTCCGGGGCGCTTGCGCCAATCCGCGTGGCGCCCAGTTCCCGCATCCGGACGGCGTCCGCGTGCGAGCGAACCCCACCCGCCGCTTTGACCTGCATGCGAGGGCCGGCGTGCGCTTTCATCAGGGTAACGTCGTGCTCGGTCGCGCCTCGATAGTTGTATCCGCCGGCCGCTTGGCGCACAAACCCGTAGCCGGTCGAGGTCTTGATGAAATCGGCGTTCGCGCGTTGGCACATTTCGCAGAGGGCGATCTTGAACGTGTCGTCCGGGAGAAAGTCGTTCTCGAAAATGACCTTGACGATTGCGCCGGAGGCGTGGGCGACGTCAACAACGGCGCGGATATCGGCCTCGACCGCGGGCCAGTCGCGTCCCAGCGCGCGGCCGATGTTAATCACCATGTCGAGTTCCGTGGCGCCCTGCTCGATCGCCAGACGGGTTTCGTAGACTTTGACTTCGGTCAGGTTCGACCCATGCGGAAAACCGACGACTGTTCCGACCGCCACGCTCGAGCCGGCCAGCAACTCGGCGGCCAGCGTCACGGCGTACGGCTTGATGCAGACGCTCGCCACGCCAAGCTCTACGGCGTGTCGGCAGCCGGCGCGGAGCGCTTCATCGGTCAGCGTGGGAGGCAGGAGCGAATAGTCAATCATCCGTGCGATCGAACGGTCCATGGTTGATTCTCTTCTAAGCGAGAAGGCTATCTTTAAGCGCCGCGGCGCGGTGACGCGATCGCCTATCTTTGCGCAGATCGACCGCTGACGCTAGTGCGACAGGACGTGAATTGCAGTCGCTTTGACCAGCGCAAAACCTGCGTCGCCAATCTTCAGGTTCAAATCGGCACAGGCAGGCTTGGTGATGAGCGCGGTAAGGGGAAAGCCGCAATCGATGGAGACCCTGACCAATGGGCCCTCCGGCGTCAGCGAGACGATGCGACCATGTAGCCGGTTGCGCACGCTGCTTGCGCCGTCATCGCTGCGACTGAAGACAACATCCTCACCACGGATGCAGGCCAAAGCACGCGGCCCGGCCGCGTGTCGCCCCGTCGCCCAGAGCATGACGCCGTGGACGTCCAAGCGGACTAGTTCTTCGGCGCGCTCCAGGATCTGACCTTCGAGAATCGTCTCCACGCCGACAATCCGAGCCGTGGTTTCATTGATCGGATTCGAGAAAACATCTTGCAGGGCGCCCTGCTGCAATATCCGACCGTTCGACAGCACGGCAATCTGGTCGCCCAGCGCCATAGCGTCGATCCGATCGTGCGTCACCAGAATCGTGGGAATGGAGAACGCGCTCAGCCAACTCCGGAGCTGGCTGCGGACTTCTTCGCGTAGCGTTTGATCGAGCGACGACAACGGCTCGTCCAGCAACAGCAATCGCGGCCGGCAGGCCAACGTCCGGGCGAGCGCCACGCGTTGCTGCTGCCCTCCGGAAAGCTGCGAAGGCAAACGCTGCTCCAGCCCGGCAAGACCGAACTTTTCAAGTAGCTCTTCAACGCGCTGGCCGGTTGCGTCTGCATCGGCGCGCATGCCAAAGGCGACATTCTGTCGAACGGTGAGATGCGGAAAGAGCGCGTATTGTTGGAAGAGATAACCGACGCCGCGCTGCTGCGGCGGCAAATTCTCGCGGGAGCGGGAATCAAACCAGCGTTGGCCGCCAAACTGGATCGTTCCGTCATCCGGGCGTTCCAGCCCGGCGAGGCAGCGCAAGATCGTGGACTTTCCGGATCCAGAAGGGCCGAACAAGACCAGCACGGAAAACTGATCGATTGGCTGCTGCAGTTCAGCGGCGACGGTCGCGCCTCCGCGAAATCGCTTCTCGAAGCGCGCCACCAGTTGGTTCATGACGCGCGCACTTTGCGTTGGTTGAGTGCTGAAGTAATCCCCAGCACCAGAAATGAGAAGAGCAGCAGCCCCAGGGCCGTTGTGTTGGCCCGATTGTAATCCAGCGATTGCACGTCGTCATAGATTGATACGGCCAGCGTCCGGCTCACGCCGCGGATGTTGCCCCCCACCATCAACACCACGCCAAACTCGCCAATCGTGTGGGCAAACGTCAAGATCAGGCCCGTCAAAACCCCCGGCCAGGCCAGCGGCATCGCAATGCGCCAAAAAGTCTTCCAGCGCGACACGCCCAGGCACCATGCGGATTCGATCAGCGTGTCATCCACCGCCGCCAGCGCCGAAGTAAACGGTCGCACGGCAAACGGCAGGTTGCAAATCACCGATGCCAGCAAAATGCCTGTGAAGGAGAATGGAAGCATGCCGCCGGTCAATCGATGATAGAACGATCCGGTCAGACTATTGGGGCCGGCGAATTGCAGCAAGTAAAAGCCGAGCACCGTAGGTGGGAGCACGAGTGGCAGCGCGACGGCGGCGTCGATCAGAAACCGTCCGCGCCAGCGCGTACGCGAAAGCCACGCCGCTAGCGGCAGGCCGATCAGAAACAGGAGCAGCGTCGTCAAACCGGCGAGTTTGAGCGACAGCCAGGCAGCGGTCCAATCCACAATTCATTCCTCGGGAACTTGAAAGCCGTAGCGCTTGAGAATCTCTCGCCCAGGCGTGCTGATGATAAACGCCCGCAAGGCTTCGGTGGATGACCGCTCGGTCGTTCTGGTAAGAATGACGCCAACCTGCTCCATTTTTGGATAGGCGTCTTCGGGCACAACCCAGTATTGGCCGGCGCTTTCCATTTTGGGCGCCAGGGCCAACGACAGAGCGATGACGCCTATATCGGCCGCGCCAGATTCGACGAACTGTGCCGTTTGCGAAATGTTCTCGCCCAGAACCAGCCGATCGTTTACGGAGTCATAAACGCCGAGACTTTTGAGTGCCGCCTCGGCCGCGCGACCGTAGGGGGCATGGGCTGGGTTGGCGATGGCAATCTTTTGTACGCCCGGCGCCTGGAGCGCGGCGATCCCCAACGTCTGAACGTCGAGATTCCTGGCTTTCGTTGTCCAGACAACAATTCTGCCGACGCCGTAAATGAATTCACTCGTGGCGTCGGCCAGTCCGGCGTCGATCAACTTGCGCGGATAGTCACGATCGGCGGAGAGAAACAGATCAAAGGGCGCCTGGTTCGAGAGTTGCGAGTAGAAATTGCCCGAAGAACCGTAGGATGGTTCCACTACGACACCCGGATTGTCCTTGGCAAACGCAAGAATCAGTTCGTCCAGGGCGAACTTAAGGTCGGACGCGGCCGCGACACGAATGGTGATCTCTTTCCTCCCGCCTTTCACCGGATGCGAACGCAATCCGCAACCGAACGCGAGCACGGAGACAATCGCCAGCAAGGCCACCTTCGGCCAATAATTTATCAATGACTGAGCGCGAGATTTCGTCGCCGTGTTTGCCATCGTAATTGTTCTCACTTGGTCTTTTCAGTCGCGCGCAGTTCGCCGGCGCCACTGCTGGAGTAGCCTGGCAGTTCGGCCAATAGCTGGCGATACGTGGCGGACTGCACGATTTCGATCAAAGCCTGGATACGAAAATCATCGGCGTCAGCGGCCGAAAAACAGAGATCGTACGGCTCCTGTCGGACGCGGACGAAATCGAGTCCGGCTTGTTCGCTGACCAATTGCACGCAGACGCCGGCGTCAGCGTATCCGCAGCGGATGGCCTCGGCGACGCCACGATGGCTTCGGGCTTCATGCCGAGGCGAACTCCGCCCGTGAAGGATCTCATCGAGACATTGCCTGGCGCCGCTACCCGATTCGCGGCCAACCCAGCGGAGGTTGGCGTCGAGCGCCCCGCGAACCGTGGAGACTTTATGTCGCGGGGCCAGGGCCAGCCCTTCTTGCCATTGAGCCGCGCGCAAGAGTTGGTAGCCGGCGCCCAATCGCGATCTTACCTGCGCTTCGTTTCCTAGATCTCCTTTGCCTGCCCAGTGGACGCCGGCGGCGTGAACAACGCCTCGGCCGAGTGCCTCGAGCGCGGCGCTGCTGGACATGGGAAGCGCCAACAGTCGAATCTGACGAACCCTTGCCAGTTCGCTGGCCAGCAGTCCCACGGCCGGATCGCACGAGGCGACAACGAGCGTGGCAGCTAACGACTCGGCGCCTTCGCCGGGCCGCGTTTCTTTCAATTTGGCGCCGTCAAAGATCCCGTCGTGCGGAGCAATGAAATCGCCCAGCGTCTGGCTGGGGTAAAGAACTCGCCGGCCACCGACCGCGGCCTGCCAGTACCGACAAGGGACTTTTTCAGGCGTGGCCGCCCAGAGGACTGCGCTATCTCCGCCGACATCCAGAAAGAAGACCTCCTCGAACGAGCAGCCAAACGCCCGGGCCAGGGCCATAGCGGCTGCGGCCGAAGGCGCCAGACGGTCGATTTCGATTGCGCTGACGCCGCTGCGCGACAAACTGCTCCGCCGGGCGAGTTCGTCCTGCGACCAGCCCCGGGCGAGGCGGAGGGTTTTAACTCGATTTTTCAGCGCCGGCGTGCTTGACATTATCATGCCTCTTTCTGACGCTATCATATCATACCGTTGGGATGGCTTCAAACGAAACGCCATCCGCCTGCGTATCCTTGCCTCTGGGAATGCTACTGCAGCTCACGTCTCAAGTTTCCGCCGCTCACTTCGGAGCGGATTCGCGCTGATTTCTCCTTGGAGGGTCAGGCGGAGGGACCTTCTTCGGCCAGAACGTCATTGTTGTGCGTTCTGTTTCCCGTCCGATTCAGACACAAGTCGTCAACCTGGGCGACTGCATGGAAAGATTCTTCATGATGCACAAAACTGCGATGGCGCTCGCCATTGGAATTTCCGTCTTCGCCTCTGCGCGCGTGCAGGCGACGGTGATCACCGTTGGTTCGAGTAAAGACAATACGATTTACAAAGCAAATCCAAACTACAGTCTGGGCGCAGGCCCTGGCATGTTCGTGGGCGCTAACAACGCCGGCGCGTCCGGCAATCATCGAGCGCTTATCGCGTTTGACCTTTCGGCGATTCCGAAAAATGCAGTCGTCACGGATGTCCAACTCAAGCTCGTTCTGGCGCAAGTGGCGGGCACAGGTGGGACCGGCGTTGGCGGAGACATGACGACGCGCGAAATCACAATTCAACGATTGTTGACGGACTGGGGCGAAGGATCGTCCGGCCAAGGCGCTGGAGTGAGCGGGAGCGCGAACCTCTTTGACCCAGGCGACGATGACGCGACTTGGAACTCGGCAAAGCACTCCGTAACAAATCCAACGCCGCCGTCCGTCCCTTGGTCCACGCCGGTGAACACGCCGGGGGGACTGTTCGCCGACGCCATCAGTTCGAGCGCATGGGTGAATAATCCGGGAAACACGCAACTCAACAACGTCCCGTTTTTTTGGAACGCGACACCGACTCTGTTGGCTGACGTCCAGGGCTGGGTGCAAAACCCGGGCTCCAATTTTGGCTGGATCGTCCGCGGGGTCGATGAATCGGCCGCGCAAAGCTATCGCGCGTTCTGGACTAAAGAGGCGGGGGATTCGGCGAAAGTTCCAATGCTTGAGGTGACCTTCACGACTGTACCGGAGCCGATGTCGATCGGCCTTGCGGCGATGGGGATTCTGTTGGCCACTTGCCTTGTTCGTCGCTCCGGGAGACGACTATGAAGAGATTTTCGCGGACCGTATATTTTGCATTGTCTTTAAGTCTTGTGCTCACAGTCCGTGCGCGGGGAGCCGAGCCGGCGGCGGCTCCGATTGCGCACGAGGAACTCGAGAAGCACATCGGCAAGACGTGTCTGGTCGAAATCCAGGTGGCCGCGGTCAAGCATTCGGAACGCCGCCAAACGCATTTCTTGAACTCGGCGACCAACTTTCGCAGCGCGCGGAACGTGGGCGTTTCGATCGATGAAGATAGCTGGCGCCGATTTCAAGACGCCAAACTGGCGGACTTGCCGGCCGCTTATCTCAATCGAACGATCCGAGCGCGCGGCAAGGTGGAGCGCGACGAAGGACAACTGATGATCGTGGTCACGGCGCCAGACCAGATCGAAATCGTCAAACCGGCGCCTGAGGCAGAAGCGAAGCTCACCGAGTTGGAGATCGTCAATGAGCAAGGCGATACGCTCCGGCTGGTGATCGGGCTCTCCGGTGTCCCCCGCGAGCGAGTGAAAGTCGAACACCACGGTATCGACGAAACCTACCAGGGCATTCCGCTGGCCGCCGTGTTGGCGATAGCGGGCATTGAAATGGGAGCTGAGGCGCGTGGTGAGCTGGTCTCTCGTTACGTGCGAGTGGTCGCTGAGGACGGTTACGGCGCGGTGCTATCGATTGGCGAAATCGATCCATTCCTGAGCTCGCAGATAGTCTTATTGGCCGATCGAAAAGATGACGAAGTCCTGGCGCCGGGGGACGGTCCTCTGCGGTTGATCGTGCCGGCAGATAAACGTCATCGTCGTTGGGTGCGACAGGTGAAGCGGATCGAAGTCCGCACGCCAGCGGAGCGAGACAATGCGGCCGCTCCAGCGGCAAACGCGCCTTCCAAGTAAAACGAAAAGGCTACGATTACAGGGGAGCTGGCGGAATCGCGCAATCGTTCCCGCATGGCTTTGTCATTCGGGGTCCATCGCTATACTCTGCGTGGTTGCGAAAAAGGCCGACTGCCGGTTCGCAAAGTGCGCATCCCCGACGAGCGAAAGTGTCGACTTGGATCCTATCAGCGAGAACGGCGAAAGAGATGCCGGCGTCTCGCGGGCGATTTCAGGGCGGTTGTTTGGGATCGCGGTGCTGGCGTTCGTCAGCCTGGGGCTCCCGGATGGGACACTGGGCGTCGCCTGGCCTTCGATCAAGGATACATTCGGGCTGCCGATCAGCAGTCTGGGAGTGCTCCTTTCGGCCGGCGCTGTGGGGTATTTGATATCGAGTTCGCAGAGCGGTCATCTGCTCGCGCGTTTGGGGGTTGGTCGGCTGCTGTTTTGGAGCACCGTTCTGACGGCTTCGGCAGCGCTGGTTTACGCGTTCTCCCCCGCCTGGCCGGCGCTGGTTGTGTTTGCGACGGTGGGTGGCCTCGGCGCCGGTGCGATCGACGCGGGGACAAATGCCTACGCCGCGTCGAACTTTTCGCCCGCCAGGGTGACGTGGCTGCACGCGTCTTATGGAATTGGCGCGGCCGCCGGCCCGATGTTGATGAGTTGGGTCCTCGAGCGGCGCTATCCCTGGCAAACTGGCTACATGGGCATCGGCGCTGCACTGGCAGCGATGGCGGTGTTGTTTTGGTTTTCGCGGCCGCTATGGTCGAACGGTCGCGACGCGCCCGTCGCGCCGGAAAAAGCGGCCGAGACTTTCCGAATTCGGGATGCGCTCGCGCGGCGGTCCGTCTGGTTTGGCGTCAGTTTATTCTTTCTCTACGCCGGGCTCGAATCGACCGTTGGGCAATGGGCCTTCAGCCTGCTGACGATTGCGCGGGAGTGGGACGAGCAAACCGCCGGCTTTGCCGTGAGCGTCTATTGGTGCAGCCTGACGGCTGGCCGGATCTTGTTTGGAATCGCCGCGCATCGGTTCTCGGCGACAGCGATTATCCGCTTTGGCATGCTACTGGCGCCCCCTGCCGCGCTCATGCTGATGGCAACGGACCACACGATTGCGGCGTTCTTGGGTTTGGGATTGATCGGGTTTGCATTCGCGCCGGTCTTTCCTTGCATGATCGTTGAAACTCCCAGCCGCGTGGGCGATCCTCTGGCGCACCATGCGATTGGGCTGCAAGTATCGGCCGCCTATCTGGGCATGGCGGCGATCCCCAGCCTGATCGGCGTGCTGGCTCGCTTCGAAGGGCTGGAAGTGATGGGCCCATTCCTCTTGATTGGCGCCATCATGCTCCTCGTGTTGCATGAGGCGTCCGTCCGATCGGCAAGAACGATCCCTGCCACGCAGTGACACTGACGACGCATTGCGGCGATTTACTTCGCGCCTGTTTGCTGCGCCGAGTTTGCCAAGTGCGCGTAATCGCCAGTCGCCCAGAGTGGGCTATCGTGCGCAGCGCGAAAGGCCGCGCGCAAAAGCGCCGGATCGACTCCCTGTTGCGCAAGCCTGGCGTCGATCTTAGCCATCATTTGGGCTGCGCCGTCATCCGCGGTGGCCTGATACTGGCAGGAAACGGAGACCAGAATCTTGAACGCGGCTCGGATTTTGACGGTGTCGCCACTCTGTTCGGCCGCCGCCAGGTCTTCCAGGGTCAACGCGGCGGCGTCCAACCAGAAGGTGACGTTGCGAGAATTCTTTGCAGTTTGCATTCGGTCACTTCTCCAATACGGCGACCACGTAACCTTCGACCGTGTTCGCCACGCGATATTTATGCTGCGTCCAGAGGAGCCTCACCAGGCGCAAATGCTCATACCCATCGGGCGGGCCTTCCTCGGACAGCGCGGCGGTCAGATAACCCTGATCGACGACCAACACGGTGGGTGGGCTGGCCAGGTACTCGCCAAAAATCGTGTCGAGCGAGTCGGGCAGGATATTGATCCACGGAGGCTGAAACTGATTGACCCAACTGTAGCGATTGGCCGAAGGGAGTTTCGACGAGAACTGAATTAGTTCGCAATTCCATGGTCCGCAGACCATGAGCGTGGCATTATCGGGCGCTACCAGGTCAACCATCTCAGCGACGCGCACCATCGGTTGCGTCTGCGGCTGATACAGGTTGCTCAGCAGCCGCATGCTGGTCATTGGCAGGACCGCGACAGCAATGCTTAGCGTGTAGATCCAGGCCAGGCGCCGATCCACGCGTTCCGTCCGTTGGAGCGCAATACCGATCATCAGCGCTACGTAGGGGAGACTGTTCGACCAGTAGTGCGTGTAAGCCCTCATGGGCAGCACGCAACTTAGGATGCCGATCACGGCCGCTACAGTGATCAGCCACTTGTAGCGACTATTGGCCGAGATCAGGCCGAACAATGCCATGATGAACGGTAGCGGCGTCTCCCAGAGCATGCGGGCCAGTTCGACCACGTTGTTCCAATTGCCGGCGCTGGCGTACGCGCGAGGATAGACGAAGACCGTGTAAAAATACCCTCGCATGTCGCCGTACGCGTAGACCAAGCCTAGCACCAGGCCCCACATTGCCAGGGCGCCGGCCGCGCAGGAGATCACGCCGGCCACCTTTTCTCCCATGGTGCGCGGGGCCAGCAAAATCGCCAGGCCGGGTAGCGCGCCACTGAGCACGATATTCTGCCGGATATGGAACGCAGCGCAAGCGCAGACGCCGACTAAAATGCAATCCAACAACGTGAACGTTCGATCGCGCACAATTCGATACGCGATCAACACATTAATGACGACAAACAGGTTGGCAAAATGTTCTGTCGATGGCCAGGAATAGTCCCAATTGGTCATGGGAAACAATGTGACGAACAGCAGGCTGCCGACCATCGCCGCCAGGCTCTTACGGAATGCGCTGACGACGAGCAAGCCCTGGATGGCGATGCAGATGCCAGTGAAGAACCCGATGGCAACGTACGAATGCGGGACAACCAATTGTGGCAGCGCGTAAAAGAGAATCGTCAGCGGCGGCTTGTCCTGCCACGCTTCCAGATAAAGCTTCTTGCCACCCAGCACGTCTTTGGCGAGCGACGCATAGACAAACGGATCACAGTTTGTCAGCCGGCGGCAGACCAGCCCATACATCCAGGGGGCATTTAGCAGCGTGATGGCGGCCAAGACCATCAGCCAACGGGCGCCGCTGCGCGAATCCAATGGCTCTGCGCTCACCGCGTCCGAGTCGCGCAGAACGCCACCGCCCGGAACGCCGCCGCCAGGCGTGATTCCTCGTGGCGCATCCTGAGAGCGATCTTGCCGATTCATTCCGCAGACTGTCTTAAGGGTCTGGTTTCCGCGACATTGGCCCCGAGACGAAAGGAGGACTTACCGCTAACGGCAACCGCTGATCTGGCCATCTGCCCAGCCGCGGTGAACACCTCCAGCGGGCCGCTAACCGATTGTACTACCCAATTTGATCGCGCGGTGCGCCGGCGAACTTATGGGATTTGCAATTCGGAGAGTTTCAGAGTCCGATCGAGCGGCACCGTGGCGTCTCCGTGCGTAATCTTGACGCGGATCGTGGGATCGCTGACGGTGGTGTCGAACTCCAGTGTGGCGTAGCCGTCGGTCCGGCTGTTGGCGATCCCGGACGAGGTGATCTCGTAGAGCGGGTAGCCGCCGGTTTCGCTCGGGGGTCGCGCATCGAGTTGGCAGCGATGGATGTCGCCTGATAGGTAGACCACGCCGGGGATCTTTTGCTGCATGATCGACTCGTACAATCGCTTACGATCGTAATCGTAAATCCGCCAACCATCATCGCGACTGGCCGTGAGCGTGCTCCCTGAGGCAATGACTTTGAACTTGGCCTTCGAGGCTTTGAGGCCTGCGGCCAGCCATTTCATCTGGGCGTCCCCCAACATCCGTTTTTTATCGTCGTTGGGTGCGTCGTCAGGCGAGCGGTGGTATCGACCATCCAGCATGAAGACGTCCACGTCCCCCCAGGCAAAGCGGTAAAACGCGCCGGGCGTCTCCGGCGTGCCGGCGCCGGGGTTTGCGAACAGTTCCTTGAACGAGACGAGCGAGCGCTCCTTTCCGGGCAGCGTGCCGTCCGAATTGTTGGGACCGTAATCGTGGTCGTCCCACATCGCAAACGTGGGGACATTGCGCATCACGGCGGCAAACTCCACCACGCGGCGCTGGTCCAGGTGCATGTTCCAGAGCTTCTCACGATCGGTCGTATTGGCGTAGACATTGTCGCCAATCATCAAATGCAGATCCGGTTTTTCCGCCAGCATCAAAAACCACGACGGCTGGATGGGATTGTCGCCGTAGTCCATGCAAGAGGTTACGGCCAGCTTGGTTTTCGAACCTTTGCCGGCTTCAGGAGGCGTGCGGAACTTGCCATTCCACGCCAGGTTCCCCTTGCCGGCGACGATCACTTCGAACTCGTACTCGGTTCCAGGCTTTAGATGGATCAAACGCGCCTTGATGGCGTTGTGCTCCGCTGGATTTCCCTTGGGCTTCAATTCCTCGCCCTGCTCCGGCGCGTCTCCCACCACGCGATATTTGACCACGACGTCTTGCGTATCCGGGGCGAACATCCAAAGCGTCGCCTCCGTCGAGCTGACGTTATTGAGCATGGGGCCGACCAGACCTGGGGGCAGGCTGATCCGATCGACTTCCGCGGCCGCGGTAGGGGCTATCGAAGTGGCTGCTGTCAGGAGGCAATAGCCCGCCAGTAATAGGGCCTGTGCAACTCGGGGCATGAGATTCCTCTCGCGATTTGAGCGTGATTTAGAAGACGCGGAGATCGTGGCGTCCTTGGGCGTGCTGGGATCGTACCACAGCCGGCAGGCGCGTTGGATACGCCGAACGGGCTGCGATGGGACCCAACGGAACATTGAAACGCCCTTCGCCCACCGGTCGCGGCCGGGGTTCGGGGCTGGCAACCTGCTGCCCGCGTAAAGTAGACTACTACCAGGGCAGTGCGGGCCGCGCGATCCAGGGATTCTTGGCGCCTGAACCCGTGTCATGAATGGGCTGCTCGACCGGTCGTGGCGATCTGGTCGAATCTGGCCTGCGGATCGCGTTATTCTTTGATTGCACTCCTGGTTTTTGCGAGAGGTCCTGATGTCTTGTCATCGTTTGTTGCATACTTCGATCGCCCTATTAGGAATGGTTGCGGCGATCGTGCCGGCAACGCAGCGGAACGCCACGGCCGCTGAAGCTGCAGGCGACAATTACAAACAACTCGCGCAGAGCGTGACCATCTATCGCGACAAGTACGGCATGCCGCATATCGACGGCGAGACTGACGAAGCCGTGCTGTTTGGCTTTGGCTATTGCCAGGCGGAAGATTACTTCTGGCAATTGGAAGACTCGTTTGCGATGGGTGTGGGCCGCTACGCGGAGATGTACGGCAAGCAATTCGTCGATAAGGACATGCGCAATCGCGCGTTTGAAATCCCGCAGCGTTCCAAGGAAGATTTCGCCAAGCTTGATCCAGAGACGCAAAAGCTGGGCACAGCGTTCGTCGGCGGGATGAACTACTATTTGCAGACGCATCCCAAGGTCAAACCGCGGATGTTCGACCGCTTTGAAGGTTGGATGGTGCTGGCCTTTGCGCGCGGCGCTATTCTGGAACTGTGCGGTAGCCACATGCACGTCGGCGGCGGTCCCGTCCCCACCAGCTACGGCGAGTCCAAGCTGGACGAAGAGGTCAAGGCGGCCACCGGTAGCAACGAGTGGGCCATCTCCGGCAGCCGGACCCGCAGCGGCAAGCCGATGCTGCTGATCAATCCACATCAGCCCTACTACGGATTTGGCCAGTTCTACGAAGCTCACATGCGCAGCGGAGAGGGCTGGAACTTTACTGGCGCTTCGTTCTTTGCCACGCCGATGCCGGCGTTGGGGCACAACGAATATTGCGGCTGGGCCTTTACGACCAACGAGCCAGGCAATGGCAGCTCGTGGCGCGAGACCTTCGACGATCCGGACGAGCCGCTCAACTATCGCTATGGCAAGGGCTTCCGCAAGGCGGTCGAGTGGAAAGACTCGATCAAAGTTCGCCGGGGTTCGTCCGACTTTGATACCGTCGATTACACCTTCCGCAAGACGCATCACGGCCCGATTTTGCGCAAAGTGAACGACAAGGAGTACGTCTCCGGAATGGTCGCCAAGCTGTACGACGCGCTGCTTTCGCGTCAGACGATGAAGTCCGTGCGGGCCAAGAACTTTGCCGAGTTCCGTGATTCGATGGCGATGCAAGATCTGCACCTGTTTAACACGGCTTACGCGGACGTGCATGGCAACATCTATTACGTCTACAACGGCATTATTCCCAAGCGAGATCCGGGTTTTGATTGGAGCCATCCGGTCGATGGATAGGATCCACGCACCGAGTGGCAGGGGATTCACCCGTTGGCCGATCTACCGCAGGTGTTGAATCCGCCATCCGGCTACGTTCAGAATTGCAATTCGACTCCGTACACGACCACTGACGACGGCAACCCAGCGATCGGCGATTTTCCGGCCTACATGGTCGAGGATCGCTACGACGACAAGCGTCGCGCCAAGGTCTCGCGCCAGATTTTGCGAGACACGAAGGATCTGACGTTCGATCAGCTGCAAGAACTGGCCTTTGATACCACTATTTATTGGGCGCTGAACGAACTGCCGCGTTACAAGGGCGAGTTGGTCAAGCTCCGCGAAACAGACGCTGAGTTGGCCGCCAAGGTGGAGCCGTACCTGAACCACCTTTTGGAGTGGGACTGCAAGGGGAATATCCAATCGACTCCGACCACGCTGTGCATCGCCTGGTATGAAGAGCTGTACGGTTTTGGCTATCCGGCCGAGACCCTCAAGCAGCAGTTCATGTCGAATACGCCGGAACAATTCAAGGCACTGTTGGCGGCAGCCAAGAAGTTGGAAACAACATTTGGAAATTGGAAAGTTCCCTACGGTGACGTGAACCGGTTGCAGCGCCACGCCGATGTTGCCGACTTCATCAAGATTCCGTACGACGACGCCAAGCCCAGCTTGCCGAGCGCTGGCTTGCCGGGCCCTCCGGGCGTCGTCTTTACGATGTACTTCACGCCGTCGATCAAAGTGCCGCTGCTGAAGAACATGAACAATCACTACGCCGTGGTGGGAACAAGCTATCTGTGCGCCGTGGAATTTGGCGACAAGATCAAGAGCAAGTCGCTGGTTCCGTACGGTCAGAGCGGCGATCCCAAGAGTCCTCACTTCTTTGATCAGGCACAGCTACTGTCTGAGCGCAAGATGAAGGACAACCTGTTCTATTGGGACGATGTCGTGGCCGGCTGCAAGCGGGTTTATCACCCGGGCGAGCAACCGGTCTCCAGCGCCGGCGCCCGCTAACCGGCCGCTGTTTATGATGAGGGACGCGCCGCGGCACACAGTGCGGCGCGTCCTGCAAGTCCTCAGGCTGAACGACGAACGATGAAGCTTGGACTGATCAACTCAGCCTGGGTGCAGACGAACCAACCCACCGAGTTTGGCTTGCGCAAGACGCGCGAGATTGGTTTCGACACGGTCGATATCTTCACGGATCCGTTAGACCTCGATGCGCGCGAGAGGCGGCTGGTCAAAGACACCTGCCAAGAGCTGGGGCTGCCGATCGTCTCGCTGCCGTGCGTCGCCGTGGGGCTGATCGATCTCAACCCGAGCGTGCGGCGGTTTCATTTGGAACGCGCCCGGGCCTTTTTGGACCTGGCGTACGACTACCGCGCGCAAAACGTGCTAGTGGTCATCGGCGAGTACATTTGGAATCGCGAGGTCATCCCGCCGGCGGAACAATGGGACTGGGCCGTGCAGTCTCTGGTGGCGCTCAGCGCCCACGCGCGCGAACTGGGTCTGAAGATCGTGATTGAACTGGAGCCGTTTGCGCTCTCGCTGGTTCGCGACATCGATACCATGATCCGATTTCTAGACGACGTTGGTTCGCCCGAGGTGCAAGCGAATATCGATATCTCGCACCTGGCGCTTTCGCAAGTTCGGCCCAAAGAACTGCGCCGGCTCAAGGGGCGCACAGGGCACGTTCATATTTCGGACTGCGATGGAAAGGTGCATGGCGATCTGCCTCCTGGTCGCGGCGTAGTGCAGTTCGCCCCCTATTTAAAAGAGATCAAGGACCTGGCGTTTGATGGAGTGGTTTCCATCGAACTGGAGTACTCGCCGGAGCCAGATCAGATTGAGGAGTGGATTACCGAAGCGTACCACGCCACCGACAGGCTGATGGCGGAGCAGGGGCTACGCAGCTAATACGCGCGTGCAAGGGGAGAGCTGTTAGATGAGCAATATCCCAAGCGAAGAAGATTTTGCCAGGGCCCACAGACTCGACAGAGCTCGTCGGCTTCATCTTAGTACCATCGCTCAGAATCTTTTGGGCCATTTTGAGAATTCTTGCCGATTGCACGACGTTGCATTGATGCCACAGGAGGACAATACATTCCTGGCAGCGATTTTTTTCCAAACAGTCGCAGACCTAACGGACGCGACTCGTCGGGGTTATCCGCAGCAGATGATCGATTTTATTTATGCGGAGCTTGAACGCTATGGGAGGGGCGCCCGGGAGGATATTCAAGTGCATTTCGAGTTTGATTCTGACCAGAATGTACAACGAGTCTTTGGGGGCGATTACCGTGATCGACTAAACTGACGTCAATTGGTTCTTGTGCCACCCAGTCTCTGAAGGTCAACGCCGCCATGCTGCGGCCGGTTGGGCTGGTCAAATTGGTAAAGTCGTGGCACACACTATGAAAGTTGCTCGATCGGTGGATGTTTTTCAGTCGCTCGCGGCGCTTTAAGAATCGCGGAAACAACACGTGAAATTCCATCTCACGCTTGGCAACCGGCATTATCAATTTGCCGATCTGAAGGACTTGCTGGCCAAGGCAACGCCGCGGCGCAGTGGCGATGAGTTGGCAGGCGTGGCCGCCGAAACCGCCGAAGAGCGAGTCGCCGCGCAGATGTTGCTGGCCGATGTTCCGCTGGCGATGTTTCTCGAAGAACCGCTGATCCCGTATGAAACGGACGAAGTCACGCGCCTGATCCTGGATAGCCACGACGCCGCCGCGTTTGCGCCGGTCGCCAATCTCAGCGTCGGGCAATTTCGCGAATGGCTGCTTGCTTATCCTGTGCAGGACGAAGCGCTCGCCGCGCTATCGCCGGGGCTGACGCCTGAGATGGTGGCAGCCGTCAGCAAGCTGATGCGCAATCAGGATCTGATCCTGGTGGCCAGCAAGCGCCAAGTGATCACGCTCTTTCGCGACACGATCGGGCTCCGCGGCCGGCTGGCTGTGCGATTGCAGCCTAATCATCCGACGGACGACCTCCGCGGCGTGGCGGCCTCGATCCTGGACGGACTCTGCTATGGCTGTGGCGACGCCGTGATTGGGATCAATCCGGCTAGCGACAACATGCCCATCACGATCGAACTGCTGAAGTTGATTGACGAAGTGATTCAAACGCACGGCATCCCCACGCAGTCTTGTGTGCTGGCGCACGTCACCAATCAAATGGCCGCTCTGGAGCGCGGCGCTCCGGTTGACCTGGTCTTTCAATCGATCGCCGGAACCGAAGCGGCCAATAAGAGTTTTGGCGTCAACCTAGCGCTACTGGCCGAGGCCAATCAGGCCGCGCGCGAATTGCGGCGCGGAACGGTTGGCCAAAACGTGATGTACTTCGAAACGGGGCAAGGGGCCTGCCTGTCGGCTGGGGCACACCACGGCGTGGATCAACAAACGCTCGAGGCCCGTGCTTACGCCGTCGCCCGGAAGTTTGAACCGCTACTGGTAAACACCGTCGTGGGATTCATTGGGCCGGAATATTTATTTGATGGCCGCCAGATCATTCGCGCCGGACTGGAAGATCACTTCTGCGGTAAGCTGTTGGGCCTGCCGATGGGCTGCGACGTCTGCTACACCAATCACGCCGAGGCCGACCAGGACGACATGGACAACTTGCTGACGCTATTAGGAGTGGCCGGTTGCAACTATGTGATGGGCGTGCCGGGCGCCGATGACGTCATGTTGAATTATCAATCGACGTCGTTCCACGACAGTCATTACCTGCGACAAACGTTGGGGCTACGACCGGCGCCAGAGTTCGAGGCTTGGCTTCAAGCGACCGGCGTGATGGACGCGGAGAATCGGCTGGCGCCTTTGACCGCTCGGCACGGACTTCTGCAAGCCGCGCAAGCGCGATTGAGTTCAAGCAGCAGTTGATCCACAACGATTGATCCCTTGCGATTGCCAATGCCATGTCGGACCCCAAAACAAATCTAGCCCTGCCGGACGCCTGGCAAAGCTTGCGAGAATTGACGCCGGCGCGGATTGCGCTCGGCCGCGCGGGTGGAAGCGTGCCGACCGGTCAATGGCTCGATTTTCGACTCGCGCACGCCCGCGCCCGTGACGCCGTGCAGGCTGATTTCGACGCCGCAACACTTGCCAGCCAACTGCGTTCCTTGGGACTGCAAACCTGTTGCCTGGCGAGTGACGCCAAGGACCGAGCTACTTTCTTGCAACGACCCGATCTCGGCCGCCGCCTGAGCGAAGCGAGTCGCAACGAGTTGCTGGCGATGAATCCACCGCGAGTGTCGGTGGAACCCGCGACGTTTGAGCTGGCGACGATCGTCTCGGATGGCCTTTCGGCGCTCGCGGCCGAGCGACAGGCCCTGCCACTGTTAACGGCCTGGCAACCGCTGATCGCGGCAAGCGGATGGCGGATGGCGCCGGCAAGCGTTGTCTCGTTCGGAAGAGTTGCAATCGAAGACGAAATCGGCGCCGTGTGGAACGCGCGCGTGGCTGTGATTCTGATTGGCGAGCGGCCGGGACTCGGTTCGCCAGACAGCCTGAGCGCTTACCTGGTGCACAACCCGCGCGTGGGTCGGACTGACGCGGAGCGAAATTGCATTTCGAACATCCGCCCACAGGGCCTTTCGCCAGAGATCGCCGCGCTGAAGCTCCATTACCTGGTGGGCGAGGCGCTTACTCGGGGGATCAGTGGCGTATCGCTCAAAGACGAAAGCACGGCGCTCGGTCAAACGGCGGCGCACTCAACCCTGGACGACTCGAACAGCCCGCCTCGGCTGGGCGCCAGCGATCCGGCGTCGAAGTAATGGTCCCAAGGGTTGCGACACGAAGTCGTCCGCGACGGCCAGATGAGACGGCTTCAGACCACTCAAGCGGACATCACACATTCTCGTTTGATAGATGGTTCACGGCCTTCAGCACTACCACTGAGCAAGGCGTAACTTCGTAGACGCCGGGGGGGGTTGGCGCCCATTCGGCCGCTGGCGCCGCCGTGTCAAAGACCAGCTCCCACGGCTGATTGCAACCTGTCGGCGGCAGCACGAATGGGATCATTACATCGTGGTCAGCGTTGAACATGACCAAAACCGTGTCGCCGGTAATCACTTCGCCGCGCTCGTCGATATCGAGCGCCGTGCCAAAGAGCTGCACCCCCAGACAGCGCACGAAGGGGGAGTCCCAGGCCTCGATCGACATCTCTTTGCCGTCGGTCCCAACCCAGGTGATTTCGCGGTTGCCGGTCCCCTGCAAAGACTGGCCGTGAAAAAATCTGCGACGATGGAAGACGGGCTGACCTTGGACAAATGCGATCAAGCGACGCGTAAACGCCAGCAACGATTTCTGTTCGTCATTCAGTTCCCAATCGAGCCAAGATAATTCATTGTCTTGACAGTAGACGTTGTTGTTGCCGTTTTGGGTGTGGCCGATCTCGTCGCCGCCGACCAACATCGGCACGCCCTGCGAGAGAAATAGCGTGGCCAGGAAAGCTCTTTGCTTTTTGGCGCGTAATTCCAGAATGGCCGGATCGTCGGTTGGTCCTTCGACACCGCAGTTCCAACTGATGTTGTCGTCGGAGCCGTCGCGGTTTTCCTCGCCGTTCGCCTCATTGTGCTTGTGATCGTACGAGACCAGGTCTCGCAGGCAGAAGCCGTCATGGGCGGTGACAAAGTTGATGCTGGCGTGCGGCCGGCGGCTGCTCCATTCGTAAAGATCGCTCGAGCCGCAAAACCGCGTCGCGAACTCCGAGGCGACGCCGCCGTCGCCTTTCCAGAAATGGCGAATGCAGTCCCGATACTTGCCGTTCCACTCAGACCACAACGCCGGAAAGTTACCCACCTGGTAGCCGCCGGCGCCCAGATCCCAAGGCTCGGCGATCAGTTTAACCTGAGAGATGACCGGATCCTGGTGGATGATGTCAAAAAAGGCGCCCAGCTTGTCGACATCGTGCAACTCGCGGGCGAGCGTGCTGGCCAAATCAAAGCGGAAGCCATCGACGTGCATTTGCAGCACCCAATAGCGCAGGCTGTCCATGATGAGTTGCAGCACGCGCGGATTGCGCATGTGGAACGTGTTTCCGCAGCCGGTGAAATCCATGTAGTAACGAGGATCTTCCGGCGACATCCGATAGTAGCTGGCGTTATCGATTCCGCGGAACGAAAGCGTCGGCCCTAGTTGGTTCCCTTCGGCCGTGTGGTTGTAGACCACGTCCAGGATGACTTCGATACCGGACGCGTGGAGGTTGCGAACCATGGTTTTGAATTCGCGCACGCCTTCTGCAGCGCCGGGGACGCCTGCATAGGCCGCCTCGGGACAGAAAAAGCCGAGCGTGTTGTAACCCCAGTAATTCACCAGGCCACGTTCCATCAGGTAGCGATCATCTACGTGCTCGTGGACAGGGAGCAACTCAACGGCGGTCACGCCCAGCTCTTTCAAGTAGCGAATGCTGGATTCGGAGCCAACGCCTGCGTAACTACCGCGCTGTTTTTCTGGCACGTCCTGGTTTAGTTTGCTGAAGCCTTTGACGTGCATCTCGTAGATAATCGTCTTTGTCCAGGGAGTTTGCGGTGGGCGATCATCGCCCCAGGTGAAGGCTTCGTCCAAGACCGCGGCAAGTGGCGCGCTGGCTGCGTTGTCTCGATCGTCGAACGAAAGATCTGCCGCTTCGTCGCCGACTTTATAGCCCCACATTTCGTCGCACCAGCGCGTCTCGCGTGCTAGCGCCTTGGCGTACGGATCCAGGAGCACCTTGTTGGGATTAAACCGGTGGCCTGCGGCAGGCTCGTAGGGACCGTAGACGCGGTATCCATAGATTTGGCCTGGCAACACATCCGGCAAGTAACCGTGCCAGACCATGTCCGTGCTTTCGGGCAGCACGAGTCGGGCAGACTCCTTGGTGTCGTCCGCGGAGTCAAACAGGCACAATTCCACCTTCGTGGCGTTTTCCGAATACAGGGCAAAATTGACGCCGCTACCATCCCAAGTTGCGCCGAGTGGATAGGGTCGTCCTGGCCAGATGCGCTGCGAGGTCATGAATTCTCCCTGAGGACTTGGCGACTTTTTTCCATCAAGTTGTCGAGCCGATGAACGAGTTCTTGGATTTCTTCTGAAGGATCTTTGATGTCGGATAGACGCGCCTTGAGCGTGTCCAGGCGTTGCGTCAGATGGGATGAATGGTCGTGGCGGCTGGCCGGCAGAACCGCGGTAGATCGCTTCTCCAGAAACAATCCGCCCAAAACCTGCACCGTAGCGGCGATCGGAGGCGCCGCCAAAAGCCCCAGAACGCCCAGCCAATCGAACATGCCGACGGCCACCAGCAGGAGCAGAATCGGGTTATATCTTCGACGGGTGAAAAGACGCGGCTCGACGATTAATTCCAACAACAGCAAAACCAGTAATGTGTAGATCGCTGCGGCCAACAGAAGGAGCGGGCCATTCTCCCGTCCCGCCAGGATTACCGCCGGCATGGAGATCGCCATGACGCTGAGCATCGCCAGGAACGCGCCAACATAGGGCACCAGCCACATCAGCGCTCCCAGCACCGCCGACAACACCGGGTAGGGCTGGCCGATGACATAGAAGCCCAGGCCCAACAGCAGCCCTGCCGACAAGCTTTGGCCCGCTTCGCGCTGTAAGTAAGCGCCCGTTGCGTGCTCGATCGCCCTCCAGGTTTCGCGGGCCCGCTGGCGATACTCAACCGATAGGAGCGACAGCCAGAGCCGCTCAAAATGGATCCGGTCGATACTCCAATAAAGACTCAACACCACGATGATCACAATGTGGAGAATCGCCCCGAGAAAACCCCAGGTGAAACCAACCACAGTCTGGATCGTCTCTGAACTGGTCTGCCAGGCGAGTGCCTTCAATGCGTCCAGCTTCGGCAGCCGTAAGGCCACCGCCTGCTCCAGCGGCGCCCCTTGGGGCCAAGTATCGGTCATTTGTTGGTAGGCGCTTGTGAAGTCTTTAGCAAATTGGTGAACCTCGGTGGCCGTCGGAAAGACCAGGGCCACCAGGATCCCCACGAACGCCACGAACAACGCCAGATAAGTGACTGTTAGCGCAGCCGCCTTGGGCCAATGCCGAGCGATCAGCCAATCGATCGCCGGGCGTAGGGCTGCCGACGTGCTGAGCGAAAGGAAGAAAATCAGCACGGCGACGCGTAGCTCCACAATTAACCACAGCACAAAGAGCGTGGTCAGGGCAAGCGCGGTGGTGATTGCTAGTTGCTTCATGGTTCGCTGGCCTCGGTCGCTGCGGATTGTTCGTCGCGGCGAGTACGCTCCAGCGCCAGCGCTTCGTCAATCTTCGTGGCGATGGCTTCGATGGCGTCCTCCATCCGGTCGTCCGATCCACTGGCCACCGTTTCTTTGTGACGCACTTGCATTCGCACGTCTTGGACGAGTTCCTGCGCCTCGAAGCGAAGGTCGCTCACGGTGTCACGTTTGGACGGCTGCTCCGGCTCTAACGCCTCGGGACCCAAGAACAGCCGCTCCATCAGCAGTTGCAAAATGGCGGCCATGGGGATGGCCAACACGGCGCCGGCGACCCCGGCCAACGAGCTAAAGCCGGCGATCGCTAGCAGCGTCACTACGGGATGGACGCCGACGGACCGCCCCATGATCCGCGGCACCAGCAGGTAGTTCTCGCTCTGTTGAATCACGATCGCTGCGACGACAACCCAGATCATCTTGTTCGGCTCGATCGAAAGCGCGAGCAGCATCGGAGGGACCGCGCCCAGCGCTGGCCCAAACACAGGCACCGCCTCAAGAACACCCGCGGCGATACCCAAGATCAACGCATGAGGCAAGCCAATGATCAGATAGGCGATCAACGACATCACGCCGACGATCAGGCAGAGCAGGCCCTGCCCTCGGATATAGGCGCCCACTTTGCCGAGCATGCTATCGATCAATTCGCCGACCATCTGTCGGCGTTCGACCGGAAAAAACAATAGTGCGGAACGGATTGTCTGCTCTTCGTGAATGGTCCAAAAGAAGCTCATCAGCAGCACGATTACAAACGAAAAGCCAAAGCTGATCAGCACGCCACTCTTGCTAAACGCGCTACTGGCGGCCTCCAGGAAACGCTCGATGAATAGATCCTCTTGGCCAACCCAAGGGGGATTTTCGGGCAGTCGCTGGGCAACGGATGGCACAAGATCAATCAGCTTCTCACGGATCTGCGCATAGTTCTCCGGCAGCGAAGAGATCAACCCTTGCGCCTGATCGACCAGCATTGGCAGGGCAATCACGATGGGAATACTGAGGGCGAAAAGTAGCGAGGCATAGAGGAGTGGCACGGCAAGATCGCGCCGGACGCCGCGCCGTTCGATCAAGGCAACCAGTGGCTTAAGCGCGGTGCTGACCACGATGGCGATAAAAAGAAAGAAGAAAACGCGGCGGGCCAGGTAAAGTAGCGCGAACGCCCCGCAAACGGCACAGACCACCAGCGTCCCGGCGATAATTCGTCGTGGCGTCCAGCGGTTTTCGAGTCGTTCTGGGATGCTGGCCATAGGGAGCAAACTGCTTGAAAATCCTGCCTGAAGACTCTAAACCCACCCAACTCCGACGGCTACGCGCGCGTTTGCGTCGGACTGGGGGTGGTGTGCTGGATGCGATGTCGTCGACGGTCTTTCTTACTGGCCGTGGGGACAAAGCGGGCGCCCGCCGAAGGGAAGACGACCGATCCGCGCTCGCGCGCGTAGGTCTGCGTGACCTCCGCCCCGAACAGCACAATCTGTGCCGAATAGTATGTCCACAACAAAACAAGGATCAACGACCCGGCCGCGCCGTAGGCCGAGGCGATCGCTAGCCGGGCCAAATAGGCGCCGATCAGGAACTTGCCCAGCGTGAACAGAACCGCGGTCAATACGGCTCCCACCCAAACGTCTCGCCAACGGATGACGACATTCGGGAGGAGCTTGAAAATGCCGGCGAACAAGATCGTCAGCACCACGATCGAAATGCACCAGTCCAACGTTTGCCACGGCCATTCCGGGATCGCCAGATTGCTTTGCTGCGACCTGTCCGAGGCCGCGGCAATTACGGAACTGATCGCCAAAGACCCCAACAGAAAAATGCCGATGGCCACGACCATCAGCACCGACCAGACGTATTGCAGAATAAATCCGACGATCGCGTAGCCTGGCCGCTGCTCGACTTCCCAAATGTTATTGAGCGCTTCCTTGAGTTCCGTGAAAACGCCCGAGGCGCCAAACCAGAGCGCCACCAGGCTCAGCACGGTCGCAAATCGTCCGGTATGCGGGCGCGCGGCGCTACTGACCAGATCTTCGATCGCACGAGCCGCGGCGTCGCTGCCGAGCATGTGCTTGACCTGTTCGAAGACCTCGCCTTGGGCGGCGTTCTCGCCAAAGAACGTGCCGGCAATCGAGATCGAGATGACCAGGACCGGCGCGATGGAAAAGATCGCATAATACGCAATCGCGGCGCCAACGCGCGTAGCGCGATCGCGCTGCCAATCCCAGGCAGCCACGCCCAACACTCGACCAACCGCTCGCAGATCCACGCGAATTTCCTTGTCGGCCCTAGCCTGACGCGCCAGGACAAAGCCCAACGGCGCGCAACGACTTCAGCCAAGGTTACCATATTCGTTAGATTCTGCGGAATTAGAGGGCATTTCTTGTTCCGGAACGGCGGGGGCAGGAATTCCACCGGCGGATAGGGCTGCGACGGAGCGATTGTCCTGCGCATCGGAAGATCACGCGTTCGCAGGCTTTTCGCAGGCCTTCAACATCGCGGCCAGCGGCTCTGCGTCCGCCAGTCTGTGATCGGTCCCGATTTCAATCAGCGCCGATTTCGGTAAGCCGTTGTTCCGCGCCAGTTCTTCGCTGTGGGCGAATGGAATCACGTCATCTGCGCGACTGTGCAAAATCACCGTGCCAGGTTTGACGGTCCGGGCGGCGCCCCAATTCTTCCATGCGGGGCAAAGCAGAACGAGCCTGGCGCCATCGCTGCGGATGCTGATTGCAACGGCGCCACCGCGGCTAGAACCCACGACGACCTCTGGGCGGTGCTGGTCGAACGCGGCCTGCGCAGTCGCAACCGCCGCGGCAAAGTCGTCATCGTCCAGCGCCGGATTGATGACCTCGTGACCGTGCGATTGGAGATACGTCGGCTTGAGCCCACCGGGAACCGAATGCCAGCCGTGGAGAAATAGGATCTTCACCTGATTGCGACCGTGAGATTTGATGTACGCGCGGCGAGTCTACTTCTTGTTATCCCGCCACGCTTGAACTTTGAGGGCCAGATCGATTACTTCCGGCTCGTTGTGGATCGCTCCGTAGTACCACAGGGTTTGCGCAACTTCGTTGTAGTTCACGCTCTTCGGCTTGCCTGAGTCGGGCGAGAGCTCTTTGCCGACTCCGGTGCGCGTGTTTCCTTCTACCTCGACCTCGCCCGTCGGCTTGATCCGCTTCCGCTGCCAATCCATGGCAGGTTTCATCGCCGCTTCGAGTTCGGCGTTTGGCAGATAGAGCGTCAGATGCTGGGCCATCAGGATCGAAACGGCGTTGTAGCTTGAGTCCCGGCCGTCGCGCTCGATAAAGACCCCTTCTTTGTCGCGTCGGGCGAGGGCGGCTTTTACGAGTTGAGCGCTGGTGGCCTTCATCCGTTCGTCGTCGAGCACGATGCCACACAGTCCGAACGCCTTCGCGGCGATCAGCAGCCGGTTTGCCGTGTGTCCCACTTTAATGACAATCGTCGGATAGCCTTTTTGAATAAAGTCGCACGCGCGTCGCAGCTTGGGCATCAGGTCCGCGATCCGTTCGCGCATGTACGGCTCCAGCGGCGATGCCTGCACAACGAGGATCGCCCGGCCTAATTCCTGCAGAATGAAATAGGCGTTCTCTACCCGGATGGAATAGACGGTGATCGCCGTATCGCCCGGCTTGCCGCCCCCCTGAAACCCGCCATCTTCGACCTGCGTGGCGAACGTCGCCTCGATCGACTTCCAAGCGTCGTCCGCGCGCGCTTTATCGCCGGTGACCGCGGCCGCTGTCAGGTATCGGCAGCCACCGCGGCCCATGACGATCGTGCCAATCTTAGCTGGCTGCAACTTCGAGATGATTTGCTTGGGCATCTTTTGCAGTAGCTCGTACTCCGCGCGAATGGTCTCCGCGGCGTGTGACCGAGTGGCCCAGACGGAACAAACCACCAGCAGGATGAAAGCAGAAGACACTTTTCGAAGCATTCTTGGCAGACTCTTTCAGTGGGAACTGCAATGCCAGGGGACTGATTCCTGGAGAGGCTGGGACGATAAAGCCTCACCGATTTTGCGAGGAATGGCGCGACGAGTCAACAGTCGCAATAATCTCCTATTCGTCGAAGCAAGATCGAAGAACGTACAGAGAGCAGCGGCGCCAGAATCGCCGACAAGATGCGCCTATAGACTGCCCTAAAGGCCATTGGCCTGTTGCGCAGAGGTGACGGTGCGGACGCTTACGGAAGTCGTTCGACCAGACTTTCGGTGGCCAACTCGCATGTGGTTTGATCGTCTTCTGCCTCGACGCTCCAAATCTTCGTCCGCGCGTCGAAGTCGATCAGCTTGACGACGCCTTGTCGCGACGGTAGTCCCGCCGCGCAATCGATGTGCTCCAGGTTTGCCAGCCAACGCTCGCCCGGCATCGCGGTATTTGTGTCGGTGGTCACGTTATTTCTCCACATGGTCAATGCCCG
>Ga0105047_10001947_pt1 | contig 37089 bp, 36 predicted proteins | sample MAT04_FD_78384 | JGI IMG/M metagenome (GOLD analysis project Ga0105047, IMG submission 78384) | Freshwater microbial communities from Lake Fryxell liftoff mats and glacier meltwater in Antarctica - MAT-04 (megahit assembly) | ecosystem: Environmental > Aquatic > Freshwater > Ice > Liftoff... | reverse complement strand
CTCCCGCCCGCTCAATCGTCGTGGTCGCGGCGTAGTGCAACTTGCCACTGGATTCCCGTACATTGGCCGCGAGAAATGGAAAGCGCGCCTGTTTTGCAGCCGCGTCGAAAAACCTCACTCCGTAATTGAATTCATGGTTGCCCACTACCGCCGCGTCATACCGCAGCAAGTTCATGGTCGCAATCACCGGATGGATGTTGCTGGCTGCGTTTCGCTGCGCAGCATCGGTCAGCGGATTCCCCTGCAGGAGATCGCCGGCATCAACCAGAACCACCCGCGACGGATTCGCCGACCGAATGGAATCCAGAATCGTACCAACGCGTGCCAGCCCGCGTACGGGGTCCGGCGTGTTCGTGAAATAATCCCAGCCGCGAAGCCGTCCGTGCGTGTCAGTGGTGGCCGCAATCACCAAATTCAGCGAACTTGGTCCCTGACTGGGCCGTGCGGCGGCGCCACTCGATGATGCGGCCTCCTTCGCTCCCGCCGTTCCGCCATTCGCCTGTGAGGCCATCGCGGGAGGAGCTGCAACGCCGGCTATCAGGACCGCTGCTGCTGTCATCAGCCATTTCCGGCGGCCTGCCGCGATATCTCTTGGTGAGTATCCGGCTGCGCGCCGGTCAAATTGTCTTGCCATACGAGAATGCTAGCCGCCGCCGGGGCCTTTCCGCCATCATTAAGGGCGAGGAATATCCAAACTTTGGCCCGCTCTGGTGCCGATACGCAACCGTGACACGGTCGTGGCGTCCCGAACACGAAGGAAAGGCATCGTGATGTTCGAGTTGTGTACCAATCGTCACGTAAACCTGTGAAGCCGCTCATCATCGGTGTCGCGGGTGGCACGGGTTCCGGAAAATCCACGGTGGCACGCCGAGTGGCCGAAGCGCTACCGGATGCATCCGTCGCGTTCATCGAAATGGACGCGTATTATCGCAACTTCGAACATCTGAGTTCAGAGGAACTCGAACATCTCAACTGGGATCATCCGGACGCCTTCGACGTCGAGCTGCTCATCTCGCATCTTGGCACGATGGCACGAGGCGAACCCATCGAAGCACCGCGCTACGAGTTTGCCACGCATTCACGCAGCAGTGAAACACGCATCGTCCGCGCCGCCGATGTCGTGGTGGTCGACGGCATTCTGCTGCTGGCCGACGAACGCGTGCGTGACCTGTGCGACGTAAAAGTGTTCGTCGATGCGGACGCGGATATTCGTTTGATTCGGCGCATTCGACGCGACATGGCCAAACGTGGTCGCTCGCTCGATTCCATTCTTGATCAGTATCTCACAACCGTGCAACCCATGCATCTGCAGTTTGTGGAACCGAGTAAACGCTACGCGGACATCATCGTGCCGCGCGGCGGGAAAAACCTCGTCGCCATTGAAATGATCGTTGGAAAGATTCACCGCGAACTCCTGCATCGCTCTGATTCCCGCGAGCACCAACCCGTCCAGTCTTCTTCATCTCCCTTGGCCACCGCATGACCCTTCCTGGCAGTACGATTGATCGCGTGTTGGTCGTCGACGATGAAAAGGAAATTGTCGCGCTGGTCGCGTACCATCTGGCCAAGGCTGGATATCAGGTGGTCACGGCCTCGAACGGACAGGACGCGCTCGAACAAGCGCGCCGCGAGCAGCCTGCATTGGTCGTACTCGATCTCATGTTGCCAGGCATGTCCGGGTTCGACGTGCTGGAGCAGCTGCGCGCCGACGAGCGCACGAAAGGTGTTGCGATTTTGATGCTGACGGCACGCCGCGAAGAACCCGATCGCATTCGCGGATTGAGCCTGGGGGCCGACGACTATCTCACCAAGCCGTTCAGCCCCGAGGAACTCGTGCTGCGCGTCGCGGCAATTCTTCGACGCACGCGCAGTGCGCCCAGCACCAATTCCGACATGCTGACCGTTGGCCCAATGAATATTGACAAGGCCGCAATGACGGTCGATGTCGACGAAATTCGACTCGATCTGACCGCGACCGAGTTCAAGTTGTTGATGACCCTTGTCGAACGTCGCGGTCGCGTGCAGGGTCGCGCGCACTTGCTCGAAACCGTGTGGGAGGCGGCGCCGGACATTCAGACGCGCACGGTCGACATGCACATTCAGCGGTTGCGCACAAAAATGGGACCCGCGGGTGACATGATCGAAACCGTGCGTGGATTCGGCTATCGCTTGCGCGCGGCCCAGTCACGTGGGCACTAGTGACACTGGCGCGCCGCATCGCGGCCAACACCACGCTGGTGGTGACAGGGGTTGTGATCGTGGCGTTCACGGTTCTATCCGTGCGAAACCCTGGCGTCCCGGTTGGCGATTTTGTATTCGCGGCAGTGCTGTGTATTGGTGCGAGCGCCATTGCCGGGGTTTTACTCGCGCGCCCGGTCACGCGACCCATCGAAGAACTTCGTGACGCCGCGCGCGCAATTGCCACCGGAAATCTCGCGCATCGCCCTTCCCTGTTGGTCGCCGGTGAAGTCGGAGATCTGGCCGATGCGTTACGCCGGCTGGCGGAACAGTCGGAATCAAAATCCGAAGCACTGCGTGCCGAGGAAGTGTTGTTGGTCGCGTTAACGGAATCGCTGAATGAAGGCGTGATTGCCGTAAACGCTCGGCAACAAGTGGTGCGAATCAATGAGACCGCGCGCCAGCTGCTGCGCCTCAAGGATGCCGTGCCGTTTTCGACAGACTATCTGCCGCGCGATCGCACCCTGCGCGAGGCGTTGGATACGGCATTGCAAGGCACCAGCGCCGAACCCGGTGAAGCCCGGGTTGATGATGAGTTTCTCTCGGTAACCGCGCGTCCGCTTGCTGGCGGCGGGGCCGTGCTGGCGCTCTACAACCTCACGCCGTTTCGGAAACTCGAAGCGGTACGGCGCGATTTTGTCGCCAACGTTTCGCACGAACTCCGAACGCCGCTTACGGTCATCAGCGGGTTCGTTGAAACATTGCAGGACCAGGATTTGCCGACCGATTTGCGCGTGCAGTTTCTGGAAATGGCCGGCGTCAACGTGCAGCGCATGCAGCGCATTGTGGATGACCTGCTCGACCTCTCCCGAATCGAATCCGGCGGGTGGTTACCCAATCCGCACGAGATCGATCTGCGCACCATCGCGATCGAAGTCACTCTGCCTCTGCGCGATGCGGCCGCCGCCAAAGGTGTGTTGCTGGAACAGGAAATTAGCGCTGACGCAGAAGATGCCTACGTTGACGCCACCGCGGTGCGGCAAATTCTCAGCAACCTCACCGAAAATGCGCTACGTCATACCTTGAAGGGATCGGTAAAGATTTTTTCGGAGCGGGCCGACGGTGGGGTTTGGATTGGCGTCCGCGACACTGGTTCTGGTATTGGCACCGAACATCTCGGTCGCATTTTTGAACGATTCTACCGTGCCGATCCGAGTCGATCGCGCGAGGCGGGTGGCACAGGACTTGGTTTGTCCATCGTCAAACATCTCACCGAAGCGCATGGCGGACGCGTGCGCGCTGAGAGCACGGTCGATGTGGGCACTACCATTGCCACCTGGTTTCCGGACGCCGACCGCCCCGGTTAATTCGCGGCGAGGAGGCTCAGTCCTCCGAGCGCCGTGGTTTGCGGCCCGCAAACGCCATCGACACCAAGCGTGTCAGCGTTGCACCGGCTGTGCCCCTGAGCTGCAGGATGCTGGGGCCTCGACGCTGCCCCTCCATAGACGCATTCACCACAATGACGGTGGCGCCGTGAGCCGCGGCCAGCCACGGGAGCGACGCCGCCGGCTCGACCAGGTTCGACGTTCCAATTGAAAGAAAGACGTCGCAAGCGAACGTGGCCGTTCGCGCGCGCTGCAGTGTGGCACTCGACAACGTCTCGCCAAACCAGACTACGTCGGGACGCATCAGCTCCCCACACGCGGAACACGATGGCGCTCGTTCCGCCGGAGCAACCGACATATCCAGCATCACATCACAGCCGCCGCTGCAACGCGCGCGCAACAGGTTTCCATGTAACGAAACGACGTCTGAAATCCCGGATCGCACATGCAGATCATCAACATTCTGAGTCAGCAACGTGAAGTGCGGCACGTAGGCGGCCAGCGTTGACAGTGCGAAATGCCCGGCATTGGGCCGGGTATTCTGAATTTGCGCCGCGCGCATTGCATACCAACTCCACACCAGATCAGGCTGCCGCGCAAATGCCTCGGGCGTGGCTAAGTCCTGCGCGTCGAATTGCGCCCACAGGCCCGTCAACGCGTCACGAAAGGTGGGAACGCCGCTCTCGGCCGAGATGCCAGCGCCGGTCAGGACGCAGACGTTTTCTGCAGCCCGCACGACGCGCGCAGCCGCTTCGAGCGATTCAGTCGGCGGAGACGCACCGAGGGTCTGAATCGAATTGGAGTACACGAATGGTGTGGTTCCGTGGCCATTTCGGATCATTCGCGATTCTATCCCTGGTCCTTTCCGGCGCAAGTAGTAGACCGAACGCACTGTCGGCGGCAAAAGCTCTCGGTATCACATGCGGCTGGCGTAACTCACGAACTTGAACCGCCCGTCCCGTTCGATGACGGTGCCGAAATACGAGCCTTCGACGGCACGCGCGTTGGGGCGCTCGAGCTGCACCAGGCAGCCTTCATGCAAGCGGTTCGCCCCTTCGGTCACGGGCGGGTTAGGGCATTTGACGCTGCCAATTTTGAAGGAACGGGCAGAAAATTTCTTCAGAATATTCTGTGCACCTTCTTCGGACGTCGCGAGCATTTGCCCCCATAGTAACTGCGGCGGTGCTTCGTATGGCGGAAGGCTCATTTTTGAACCCGGATAATACAGCCACGCAAACTCGGCGCGGTCCAGCAGCATTGCGTTAAGCGCCGCAGTGTCATTGGATGCGACAGCGAGCGTCCAACGCGTCACGAGCGCATTGACGGAGGCACTCGCGTGCCGAAGGGTGTCTGGTCGGTCCGCAACGGTTTTGCGAAAACGGTCAAGTTGCTCAGGGATGGGCAGGATCGAATCCACCACACCGCCCTTCGCTACAACATCTGCGATGTGTGCCTGCTGATCATCGGCGGACACTTTGTCCTTGCAACCGGCCAGGTACAGTGACGCGGCTATCAGAGAAGCGACAACAAGTCGTGCGTAGTTCATGTTGGCCTGATGGGTGGAAAGTGGCCGACGCTTGAAGTAAGCGCCGGCCACTCTACAAACTGCGTGTGCAACTAAGTCCGCGCTACAGGCTCGGACGGGAGTTCAGCCGAGTTGGTATTGGAGATTAGTTCTGAGCGTAGTTAGTCCAGTTCGCCCACCACTTGGCGCCGCCCGGAGCCGCGGCCCCCCGATACGTTGTTGGCACAATGAACGTGCCGGCGCGAGCCGCAATGCGTGGCTCGCTCGCGAAGGTGCTCAAGCCGCCCGATGCGAGCGCGCCGTTGATGTTCGGGCTCCAGTCAAACGCGCTGCCCGTCGTGGTAGCGGTGGTGGTCGGAAGCGCCGTGAATAAGCTCGCGGCCGTGATACCGGCCGTGCCCACCGCGATGTTTGAGTTGCGAGCATCAAACGCAGTCAGTTGACCAAAGTTCGCACCGCTCGGATCAAAAACATTGCCACTCAACGTACCGCTTTCGGCAACGTAGACGTTGCGCAACATCAGCGAATCAATGAGGAAGCGGTTGTTCGTGGTGGAGTCGCGCATCGAGATCGCGCCACGCCCCCAACGCGCAATTGCACCGTTGACGTACGTGCCACCCGTGCCGCGACGCAACACCATACCGATGCCGCCGTTCGCTGGCACGGTCGCGAGTTCGCCGAGTCCAACCACGGTGAAGTTGGCAAACACGTTACCGGTCCAGAGTCCGTCATCGCGTCCTGAACTTTGTGCATTCGCGCCTGACGGCGCGGTGCAACCGCCACCGTTGCAACCGTCAACTTCGAAACCCTGCGGGTCGCTCGACACTGCACCGGCGCCCGGGCGCGGCGTGAGGAATTTGGACTGGAAGGCGATCAGGAACTGATTACGCCCACGATATCCTTCTGAAGTATCAAAGTGATCGTCGCCGGCTTCGTAAGAAACGAGATACTTGCCGTCTACCGTGCCACCGAACCATTCGAACGAATCGTCCAGACCAGCCAGGGCCTGCAGGTATTCGAGGGTCGTACCGCTGCCGACAGCGGCGAGCGTGAACGAGTTCAGCTCAGCGTCGGTCAATGTGGCGTAACCGGCAAACTCAACGCGGACATAACGCAGCGTGCCGCTATTGTCGGCGTCGTTCGTGCCGCCCGTGTAAATGACACCCGCTGGATTGGCACCGACCACCGATCCGTCCGAGCCTTCAACGATGATGTTACCCGAGCGATTGTTGCGCGCGTTACCGACGATGATCAGGCCACCCCAGTCGCCTGGTGAACGATTGCCGGCAGAACGCTGTGACGTGAACACAACGGGAGCCGCTTCCGTGCCGTTCGCGACAATACGCGCACCACGAAGAATGAACAGTGCGGAACCAAGCGCCGTGGTATCACCGACGAGCTTCGTGCCCGCGTTGACGGTGAGCGTTGCGCCGCTGTTCACGTACACAAAGCCGCGAATCACGTAGTTGGTGTCGGCAGTGAGCGTGCGATTGGCCGCAATCGATCCGCTCAACGTTTGCGTTGGCGCTGCGGCCAACACGTATGCAACCGTGGCAGTTGTAGTCGCGCTGGCGGTCACGGTGGCAGGCGAACCGGTCACGGTGGCGTTGTACTTGTTGCTACCCGACGTCACTTGCGCAGCAGCAATCGCGTAGCTGCCTGGGAGAACGGTCAGAGTAGAAGTCGCGGTCACGGCCTGTGAGAATGCATTCGGCCCGGTAACTGTGACGGCACCGACCGTACCAGCCGGCAGCCCAGTGATCGTCACGGAAAGCGATCCATTGGTCGGCGCCACTGCAGCGTATGTCACAGTGCTGGTTGACGTCGTGCTCGAAGCGACGGTCGCGGGTGAACCCGTAACGGTGGCGTTATAAGTCGTGCCGGACACACTCACTGAAGTTGCAGCAACGGTGTAGCTGCCCGGGTTTACCGAGAGCGTCGTGGTCGCAGTGACCGCTTGCGAGAACGAACTGGGCCCGGTCACGGTGACATTGCCGTTCGTTCCGGCGGGCAGGCCCGCGATGGTCACAGTGAGCGATCCCTTCACCACAACCGGATCAACCGGCGTTTTATCATCACTGCATGCACCGAGTGCCAACATCGCCATCGACGCCGCGAGCAAACTGCGCAGCCGCAGGAACTTCATCATCTGTCCTTTGAGTTAGGAAGTTTGGATTGGTGACTGTTACAACGCACACAGGCACGCCTCAAAGAAGCGTGCCTGTGTGCCACTGAGATCATGATCGTGTCACGGTCCGGTCACGCGCCCCGGACTTACATCACATCGACCGATACTACTGCTGCCACGAGAAACCGAGTGCCAGGGTGCGGCCAACATTGTAACCCTCGCGCTCGAGATTGCCCTGCATGAAGCGGTAGCGTGCATCCAACAAATTCTTTGCATCAAAACGCGCCGCGAGTTGTCCACGCACCGGCAATCGCAAGGAGAAATCGACGACGTTGCGTGAACTCTCGACAATGTTTGGAAGCGGCAGCACCCCCGCTGCGAAAATGCGCTCGCCAACCACGTTGTACAACAGCGTTGCACTTGATGCACCGGAGCGTGACGCGTACGTGAGGCCTGCGTTCACCACATACGGAGCCTGGCCAACAAGACGACGCTTCGTATCCGTGACCGACAAACCCTTGGTCGTGTCCAGTTTCACTTCGCTCTTGATCAACGTCACGTTGGTGAATCCACTCAGCCCTTCTGACCACTGTCCCATGAAGGACAGGTTCTTGCGCGCTTCAATTTCCAGTCCGTAATTCATCGCGCTTTTGGCATTCTGGAATCGCGCCTGATACGCACCCGATGTCGCTGACTCAACTCGTTCAATCGGATCAGCGAACTGTTTCGCAAACCCACCGATGCTGAACATCTCTCCGTATCCGGGAAACAGTTCGTACCGCACATCGTAATTGTTGATCAGCGAGCGAACCAGCTTGTCGTTACCAGTGACACTCACCCCGCCAAGCACATCGCGGAACGTGACCGGCGCCAGTTCGCGATACTCGGGTCGTGAAAGCGTCCGGGTAACACCAAAGCGCAGATTCTGCGATTCCGTCAGTTTTGTGTTGATCAGGAGCGACGGCAGGACGTCGGTGTTGCGCAGCTTGGCCGACGCTGTGAACCCGCCCTGCGTGCTTGAATTGACGATGATGTTGGCGCCTTCAACGCGCGCTCCGGCAATGACGCGCACCTTACTGCCAACTCCCCAATCCACCATGGCGTAACCTGATGTCGTGCGATCGTTGGCGTTGTACGAACCCGCTTGCCCGACCGGCTGAATATTGATCACACTGCAGCTGTCGCACGCCTGCGTTGCACCGAAGATGTCTTCGGCGCCTTTTTCCAATTCGGCCGATGACGCTCGGGTGAGGAAGGCGAAGATCGGAGCAGCTGCGGTACGATTTGTCGCCCGGGTGTACGCACCAACTTTGAGCGTGTTCTGCGACGACAGCGTACCCAGGCTGATTGCGTGATCCAGCTGCAACGTCGTGTTGTCTTCTTTCAGATCGAAGTACAGGCGACGTGCCCCGTCCAACGAGCCCAGCAAACGATATTTGCCGTCGCTTGAGCGCGAGTACACCACATCAGAACGATCGGGTTCGCGGCGTGTCGTCTTTCCATAAGTCCCCGACCACGTCGTCTTGTTGCGTTCGGACAACTGATGCTCACCCTGCGCCGTCACAACCACCACACCACGCTCGACATACCGCAGCGTCGTACGCGCAATGCTGTCGTTCAGGTTTTCATCAAAGCCGCGATCGGTGCGCGCTTCGTTATCCGCGCTGCGGGTTGCGGTCGTGTTCAGCGAGAGACGCGAGTTGCGGCCGACCATCGACGAGAAGTTGGCAATTCCACCCCACTGTGCGCTCGACCGACCCGTTTCTCCATCGACACTCGTCAATGGAATCACCGTGTTGTTCGCGCCTTGCTGGCCGACTGCGTAATGCTCGTTGACACGGGCTTCCTGCGAGTAGCCGTAGCTGCCGCTCAACACGTAGCCGAGGCGGCGACCAAGAATCGTGTTTCCACCCATCGAGATTCCCAGCGATCCATTCGGCCCACCGTTTTGGCGATCGGCCGACCAGACATTGCGCTGCTGCTGCGCGATCTGGTTGAATTGCAACTGTGATACGTTGTTGAGAAAGTTGGTGTTCGCCAACGCGGACGGTATGCTACGCGATGAGCCCGACAACCCCAGCAGCTCGCCACCGGCGCGCGGTGCAAATGGCAGGGACTTTCCAAGAACCGCGTCACCAGCGCCCATCGACAGTGAATAGTTGATCTGACGACCAACCGGGAACTCGCGCGTCTTGATATTGACGTTACCGCCGGTGAAGTCACCTGGCTGGTCCGGAGTAAACGTCTTTGTCACAGTGATTTCCTGCAACAGGCCCGACGGAAACAAATCGAGTGGCACTACTTTGCGTTCCGGCTCGGGGCTCGGAATGCGTGCGCCGTTCAAGGTGGCCGTAGTGCCTCTCTCGTTGTTACCGCGCAGCTGCGCAAATTTTCCGTCGGACATAGTAACGCCACTCACGCGCTGCGTTGCCTGCGCCGCGTCACCATCCGGGCTCTTGGCAATCTGCTCGGCCGTAATGGCGTTGACCGCGTTGACCGAATTCTTCTGCGCGTTCAGTGCCTCGTTTACCGTACCACGCTCGGCTGACGCCTGCACCGTGATGGCTTCGAGTACTTTCTCCGCGACTGGCAGTGCGATGTCCTGTTCCAGAGTCTTGCCGGCTTCCAACACAATGCCGGTCACTGTTTTCGTTGCGTAACCAATGCGCCGCACGTATAACGTGACTGTGCCAGCGGGCACGCCCGTCAGCGTATAACGTCCGTCCAGGCCTGAGAGTTTGGCCAGCGGTGGATTGGTGCCAACCACCTGCACACTGGCATCAGTAATACCCTGGCCGCTGGCGGCGTCAAGAATTCGTCCGGTAATACGGCCGGTGGTGGCAACGGTCTGCGCACCGAGCGATGATGCAAAGACCACAAACGCCGTCGTAGCAACGGCAACGGAAATCCGCATGATATTTGAGCTGGGGGATGGCCAGGGCAACGCCGGTTTGGTATTCGCAGTGCACCCTTTGGCAACACCTCTAAGCTCCGTGACACAGGTTGCGATTGGTCTACGGTTGTGCAACAATCGTGTCACAAGCCCCGGAATTCGTCTTCTGCTCCACCGTGACGCCTTCCTGACCGGTCACAATGGCGTAACGGCCCGCATCCCACCCGTACTGCGCGTTGCGCTGCGTAAATTTTCCCGGATGCTCACTTTGAAATTCCTGCCGCGATTCCCGCTCCTGACCGTTGCGCTTGGAATAGTGTTCGCCGGCTGTGCGAGGCCCGATCCAACACCGGGTGACTCGATGCAGGCCTCGGCGAATTCCCCCAAGGTCGATCTCACAGGCGCGGGTGCGACCTTTCCCTATCCGCTGTACTCGCGATGGTTCAACGACTACGCGCGGCGCACCAACGTGCGCATCAACTACCAATCGATTGGATCGGGCGGTGGCATTCGGCAGGTGTTGGCGCATACGGTGGATTTCGGCGCGACCGACGTCCCCATGACCGAAGAGGAATTGGCCTCGGCCAACGGCGCCGTCGAACACATTCCGACGGCATTGGGTGCGGTTGCGATCACGTACAACCTACCCGAAATCAAGATTCCGCTCCGCCTCTCGGGCGACGCGGTCGCAAACATCTTCCTCGGCCACATCAAACGCTGGAACGACCCGCGGCTTCAGGCACTCAACCCAGATGTCGTGCTGCCGGCCCGCGACATCCTGGTCGTGCACCGTGCGGACGGAAGCGGCACCTCGTACATTCTCAGTGACTATCTCTCCAGCGTCAGCGCCGAATGGGCGATGGGACCCGGGCGTGGCAAGGATGTTCGCTGGGCCACCGGGATTGGTGGCAAGGGCAATGAGGGTGTCGCTGGACAAGTGAAGGCGATGGAGGGGGCGTTTGGCTACATCGAAGTGGTTTACGCGCGTCAGAACTTTCTGCCCGTCGCACATGTCCGGAACAAGTCCGGGAACTTTGCGTCACCACAGGCACACGAAATTTCGGCAGCCGCTGCCAGTATCACCGATTCGTTGCCCGGCAGCAGTGACTTTCGCGTATCGCTCGTGAACTCGTCGGGTGCCGATGCGTATCCAATCACGTCGTTCACCTGGCTATTGTTGTCGCCCAGCAGTATTGGCCAAGTAAAAACGAAGCAACTGACGCAATTTCTGCGATGGGCACTGAAGGACGGCGAGGCCGTGGCAGGTGAATTGGGGTATGTTCCACTTCCCGCGGCCACCGCTCGACGCGTACTGGCGCGCCTGGATGCCCTGGACGTTCCCTCGCAACGTTGAACGCGTCAGCACCTTCGCCTACCAGCCACACGTCATCCGATGCGGTGTTTGTTTCCCGCCGCCCGCTGGGAGATGTGGTGTACCGTGCCTGCATCGCAGCGTGCGCATTGGTCATTCCCACGCTGCTCGTGTTGTTGGGTGGGGTGATTGCGTGGGCGGCGTTGCCCGCAATCAGGACAGCGGGCAGCAATTTGGTGCTCGGCTCCACGTGGGATGTTGCGCATAACGAATTCGGCGCACTTCCCGCCATCATTGGCACGTTGCTCTCGTCAGCGATTGCATTGGTGCTGGCGACTCCGCTGGCAATTGCCGCTGCAATTCTCACGGCGGAACTCGCGCCGGGCTGGTTACGCACGCCGCTGGCATTTCTTATTGACTTGCTCGCGGCCATTCCCAGCGTCGTGTACGGTTTGTGGGGAATTTTTGTACTGGTGCCGTTGTTGCGCTCGTACGTCATGCCGTTCGTCACCGATACCTTGCATTTAGGCGGGGTGCCGTTGTTTTCCGGTCCTGCCTACGGACCAAGTTTGCTGGCGGCCGGAATCGTACTCGCTATCATGATCCTCCCGTACATCGCGTCGGTGTTGCGTGAAGTGCTCCTGGCAGTTCCGCAATCACAACGTGAAGCCGCACTGGCGCTTGGCGCAACACGATGGGAAATGATTCGCGATGCCGTGATACCTTTCGCACGCTCTGGCCTGCTTGGCGGCGTGATGCTGGGACTCGGGCGCGCACTCGGAGAAACGATGGCGGTTACGATGGTTATCGGAAACAACAATGTCATACCCACATCGTTCTTCGATCCCGCCTACACAGTCGCATCACTGCTCGCGAACGAGTTCAGTGAAGCGTCGGGGGCTTTGCACCTCTCCGCACTCATGGCGGTCGCCGGGGTTCTTCTGCTAACAACGTTATTGGTAAACGGTTTCGCCCGTTGGTTAGTGTGGCGCGTGCGCAGGGCTGGTGGCGTCGCATGACATCCATGCCAACGGACAACGCCGCGACACAACGACGCAAACGAACGCTGGCCAGACGCCGAGGCTCCAGCGCGGTTATGACATGGCTTGTGTGCGGCGCGGGAATAGTCGCGGTTCTTCCGTTGCTCCTCATCCTTGGCCACATCGCCATCCGGGGGTTTTCGGCGATGTCCACAACTTTCCTGGTGCACCTGCCGGCACCGGCGGGTGTGCCCGGCGGCGGCATGGGTAACGCAATTGCGGGCACACTGATTCTCGTTGCCATGGCGTCCGTGATTGGGTTGCCAATTGGGCTGGGCGCCGGGCTGTACCTGGCTGAACATCGCACAACGCGGCTGGCGAATACCGTCCGATTTCTGGCGGATGTGCTGAACGGATTGCCGAGCATAGTTCTGGGCGTGTTCGCGTGGGAGTTGCTGGTGCGACCAGCCGGTCATTTCTCGGCGCTTGCAGGCGGCATCACGTTAGGCGTGTTGATGATTCCGTTGGTCACGCGCGCCACGGAAGAAATGGTGCGGCTGGTTCCGGTCGCACTGAGCGAAGCAGCTCTGGCACTTGGCTTCAGCGAGTGGCGCACTGTTGCAACCGTTGTGTTGCGTACCGCACTGCCGGGCATCGTGACGGGTGCACTCGTCGCAATGGCGCGCGTGGCGGGCGAGACGGCGCCACTGTTGTTCACCGCATTTGGAAATCCGTATTGGTCCTGGGATGTACGCCGGCCAATTGCCGCGCTGCCGTTGCAAGTTTACGCCTACGCACTCAGTCCGTTCGATGATTGGCGCGCGCAGGCGTGGACAGGAGCGCTCGTGCTGGTAAGTCTCGTGCTGGCGATTGGTATCATGGCTCGGCTGGCTATTCGTTCACGTCAGCGTCTGGCCCGCGGTGCTTCGGTTGGCCGCTCCACTCGCGCCTGAACGTGGCAATTCCCGAAGCTGTGCTCAAGGTTGGCGGTCGCACCCCGATCGAATTACGTACCGAGAATCTGGTTGCAACGTACGGCGATAGGGTCGCCGTGCGTGACGTTGCGTTGCGGTGCAACCCGGGAGAGGTCACTGCCATCATTGGCCCGTCCGGTTGTGGCAAATCAACGTTGTTGCGCTGTTTCAATCGACTGCACGAACGCGGTGCCAATGCGCGAGTCACTGGTCGCGTGTTTCTCGGGTCTGAAAACATCTACTCGCAAGGCATCAACGCGATTCAGTTGCGCACGAGGGTAGGCATGGTGTTTCAGCGCCCCACGCCGTTTCCCACCATGACGATTCGTGAAAACGTCGCGTCGGGACTGAACGCGGTGCGTCGAGGGCTTTCGTTCTCGCAATTGTCAGACAGTGTTGAACGGGCTTTACGCCGCGCGGCGCTGTGGGATGATGTGCGTGATTCGCTCAATGCGAGTGCGCTCGCGCTTTCTGGCGGGCAACAGCAACGGTTGTGTATTGCCCGTGCGTTGGCAACCGAACCGGAAGTGCTGCTGCTCGACGAACCGACTTCGTCACTTGACCCACTCAGCACGCAGCGCATCGAGGAGCTGGTGTACGATCTTCGCGGTTCGATGACGATTGTGATCGTGACGCACAATATGCAGCAGGCCGCTCGCGTCTCCGATCGCACGGCGTTTATGTTGGACGGTGCCCTGGTCGAGATGGCGGACACGCGAACGCTGTTCACGCTGCCGGGCGACGCGCGCACCGAAGCCTACGTGACTGGACGATTCGGATGAAGGCGCCGACAGTTGGAGTAGTGGAACTGAAGAAGTTTTCGGCGTGGTTTGGCAACAACCGCGCGTTGAGCAACGTCAGCGTTCTGTTCGCGCCGGGTACGGTTACGGCGCTGATTGGACCGTCGGGTTGTGGGAAGACAACGTTGCTGCGCTCCACGAATCGTCTCAACGATTTGATCGCAGAATTCCGGTACGACGGGCAGATTTTGCTCGACGCTGCGAACGTGTATGACGGAAGCGTCGAGGGCAGTTTGTTGCGCCAGCGTGTCGGTATGGTGTTTCAACGATCCAATCCGTTCCCGCGCTCGGTGTACGACAATGTGGCGTACGGTCCTCGGCTCAACAGTGCACTGAAGGGTGCGGACCTTGATGCTCTGGTCGAAGGCTCGCTTCGACGCGCCGCTCTTTGGGATGAGGTCAAGGATCGTCTGCGGGAATCGGCACTCATGCTGTCGGGTGGGCAACAGCAACGCTTGTGCATCGCTCGAGCGCTCGCCAACGAGCCCGAGGTGCTGCTACTCGACGAGCCTGGCAGCGCCCTCGATCCGGGCAACACTCAGCGCATCGAAGAATTGCTCTATGAGCTCAAGCGGGAGCTTACCATCGTGATTGTCACGCATAACTTGCAGCAAGCGGCGCGAGTGTCGGATAACACCGCGTTTTTGTACCAGGGTGTGCTGGTCGAGATGAACGTCACGCGTGACCTCTTTACGAGTCCACGCGAATCACAGACAGAGGCATTTATCACAGGGAGATTTGGTTGATGGTTGGAGCGTCCGGCGGTTACCGCCATTTCCATGACGAACTTGCGGTGCTCAAACAGCGCCTGCTGGCGATGTCCGAGCGGGCTGAGTCGTTGGTCGAACTTTCCATGGAGGCGCTTTACGAGCGAGACGCAGACAAGGCGCAGGCTGTGATCGATGCGGATCGCGATCTCGACACACTCGAAGTCGAGGCCGAAGATCTGGCTATTTCGCTGCTCGCGCTGCAACAACCGATGGCGCGCGACCTGCGGTTTCTGATTGGCGCCATTAAAGTGTCCAGCGACATCGAACGCATTGGTGATCACGCGGTCAATATTGCGCAGGGCGCAATCAAACTGGTCGAATGCGGTGCACCAATGCCTGTCGTTCCCTCCCTGGCCGAAATGGCACGCAGCGCGCGCGTCATGTTGCGTGACGGACTCGATGCATTCATTCGTGCTGACGGTGCGCTGGGGCGCGCGGTCAAGCGAGCGGATGTGCAGGTGGACGCGCTGCACGACGGCGTCTTTCGAGTCTTGGTGACGCACATGATGGGCGATTCGCATACAATCCCTCCGTCCCTCGAACTGCTGCTCGTCAGCCGCAATCTCGAACGGATCGCCGACCTTGCGACGAACATCGGTGAAGACGCCGTCTATCTGGCTGAGGGCAAACAAATTCGCCATCGGTTCGAATTGACCGAAGGTCAAACCACTCAGGAATTACGTCCCGAACCCGGTACTGCAGAGTGAGCCAATCCAATACCGCCATCGCCGACGTTCGCATCGCGGCCATCGACATCGGTTCCAACTCGGTTCGTCAGATTATTGCTGACGTTTCACCGACCGGGCAAATTCGCGTCGTCGATGAAATGAAAACGATGCCGCGTTTGGGTGAGGGACTTGAACGCACCGGCGCGCTTGGACAGACCGCACTCGATGCGGCGCTCGCAGCCGTAGCGCGTATGGTGACGCTGGCGCGACAGATGGGCGCGGCCCGTATTGAAATTGTTGCGACCAGCGCCGTGCGCGATGCGTCCAACGGCGAGGACTTCACAACACGCGTGTTGAATGACACGGGGGTGGCAGTGCGCGTTCTGAGTGGCGCGGAAGAAGCACTGCTGTCGTTTCGCAGCGCGCTCGCGCACTTCGAGCTGGGTTCGGGTCGCTCGATGGTGATGGATATCGGCGGCGGATCGCTCGAACTCGTGCTCGCGAAAGACGGGCTCATTGAACACGTCGCGTCGTTTCCGTTTGGCGCGGTGCGACTCACCGAGAAGTTCCTGTCGCCGATGGTGCGCCCGAAGGGTGTACGCGCGCTGCGTGAACATGTACGCGACGGACTCAAGCGCGGCGTTCCGGTCAAGGATTGGCGCGGTACGCGTGCAATTGGCTCCGGTGGGACATTTACGAACTTGGCCGCCGTCATGTTGGCGCGTCAGAACATGACCGCAAAATCCACCCATGGTACACCGGTCACGCGCGTTGAAATCGAACACGTGCTGGAGTGGCTGCAACGGCTCGCACCAGAAGAACGCGCTCATGTGCCGGGACTGAATCCGGCACGTGCCGATATCATCGTCGCCGGACTCGCCACCGCTGCCGAAGTGATGGCGCGTTTTGACTCACGCGACGTGCGCGCCTCCGGCTATGGCATTCGCGAAGGCTTACTGCTGGAGGCCGCCGAGGTGACGCCGGTAATCGCCGATCCCGGCGCGGCGCGTGAACGTTCCGTGCGGGAGTTCGCCGAGCGTTGTCACTACGAAGCTCCGCACTCGCGCCACGTGCAGATGTTATCGCTCCAACTGTTCGATTCATTGGCGCCACGGCTCGGACTTGGGGCCGTCGACCGACGGATGCTCGCCGATGCGGCGCTGTTACACGATGTCGGATATCACATCAATTACGAAAAACACAACAAACATTCGTTCCATCTCATTTCTCATGCCGATCTGCTGGGCATGACGCCCACCGAACAGGTCGGGATTGCACACATTGCGCGCTATCACCGCGGTGCGCCGCCCAAGAAGTCGCATCGGGCGTTCAGCGCGCTCGACCGCGTCTTGCGTGAACGCATTATCAAAATCTCCGCGCTGCTTCGGCTCGCTGATGGATTCGATCGCGGCCACATTGGAGCAGTGGCGCGCCTCAAGGTGCGCTGGAGCGGTGACGTGCTGCGCTTGTTCGTCGTCGAAGCCGAGGGCGCCACCACGGTGCGGCTGGAATGTTGGGGCGCAAGTCGTAAACGCGCGCTACTGGAAGAAGTGTTGGACCGTCCCATTGAGATTATCGCTCCAGATGGCACGGTCGTCAGCTTCGACGACGGCGACGGCGAATAGGCCGCTGTGCGCCGTCGTTATCGGAGTCGGCCGAAACCTCGCGACGACGCGTCAGTTACTTGTTTCGCGATCGCTTGCGTTTGGGACTGGCCACCGCGGCGAACTGTCCGGTAGCCCTGAGGCCAGCGTCACCAACCAGACCCCACGGATTCTTCACGAGGACCTGGTGTGTTCCACGTTCCGGCTCGTTGCCGGGTTGTCGCTGCGTGTACACACCATTGGCATCCAGATCCCACGCCTGTCGATTGTCGCTCAAACAGGTTTCCAGTACCGACATGAGTTTGGGGTGCAACGACAGATCTTCGATCGGCGCCATCACTTCAACGCGGCGGTCGAAGTTGCGCGGCATCCAATCGGCGCTGCCAATGTAATACTCCGGCGTGCCCGCATTGCGCACGTACACAATGCGCGAATGCTCGAGAAAACGCCCGACAATTGAGATCACGCGAATGTGATCGCTCAGTCCAGGAATTCCAGGCACCAGGCAGCAGATGCCACGCACGATGAGATCAATCTCGACGCCGGCTTGCGACGCCGCGTACAACGCCGCGATAACCTCATAGTCGACCAACGCGTTCATCTTGGCGATGATGCGACCACCCTGGCCCGTGCGCGCGTGCTCGGCTTCGCGCGCGATGAGTGCGAGCGTGCTGCTACGGAGACTCACCGGCGCAACCTGAAGCTTGCGATACGACTTCTTGCGCGACAATCCCGTCAGTGAGTTGAACAAGTCACTGATATCCGCGCCTATGAGCGGATTGCAGGTAAACAACCCGACATCGGTATACAGGCGCGCGTTGCGCGAGTTGTAGTTGCCCGTGCCAATGTGGCAATACCGACGGATGCCATCGGCATCCTTGCGCACAACCAAGGCAGTCTTTGCATGCGTCTTGAGACCCGGCAACCCGTACGCCACGTGGATGCCAAAACTTTCCATCGTGCGCGCAAAATTGATGTTGTTCTCTTCATCAAATCGCGCCTGCAGCTCTATGAGCACCGCAACCTGCTTGCCCTGTTCGGCGGCGTCAGTCAGCGCGCGCACAATGGCGGGTTCGCCACCAGTGCGATACAACGTGACCTTGATGGCCAACACCTGCGGATCATAAGCCGCGGCGTTCAGGAATTGTTCAACCGTTGCCGTAAACGACTGGAACGGGTGATGTACAAGCAAATCGCGCTCGCGAATCACATCGAAGATCGAAGTGGAGTTGTCGCGAAGCGGCGACGGCACCACCGACACGTACGGCGGGTCGTGCAAATCCGGAACGTCAAGAGACGCCAGCGCCATCAAGTCGCCAAGTTCGAGCAGATCGTCGAGGTCGTGGACATCTGCTTCGGACAGTGGCGCTATGGCTTGCGTGTCACTTTCGCCCATTTCTTCCAGCAGCAGTTCGCGCATGGTATCCGGCAAACCGCGCTGCAACTCCAGACGCACGACTTCGCCAAACCGCCGCTGAAAGACTTGCTCCTCGATACTCTCCAGCAAGTCGTCGGGCTGGTCCATTTGTCCGAGATCAAGATCGGAGTACCGCGTGAGGCGAAACACGAACCATCGCATGACGTCCATGCCGGGAAACAACGCGCTCAGGTTTGCCCCAATCACTTCTTCCAGCGGCACCACAAAGTTTTCCCGGCCAATACGCACCCAGCGTGGCAATGATCGCGGTACTTTCACTCGCGCAAAGTGTTCTTTGCCCGAAACCGGGTCGCGAACTTCAACGGCCAGCGACAGCGAGAGATTCGAGATATACGGGAACGGATGTCCGGGATCGACAGCCAATGGCGTGAGCACAGGAAACACCTGTGACTCGAACATTTGATCGACGGTCGCGAGCTCCGCTTTCGACAACTCCCCCATGGTCACGAAACCAATGCCGCGCGCCGCCAGCGCTGGCAGCAACTGTTCGCGCAAGGTGTTCCGACGCAGTTGCAACAACTCCCGCACGCGATCATGAATAGCCGCGAGCTGCTCGGGAGGCGTCAGGTCATCGCCCGTATACTGGGGTGCGGCCGCTGAAACCTTGCGCCGCAATCCTGCGACCCGAACCATGTAGAACTCATCAAGATTCGTGCTGAAGATGGCAAGAAACTTGAGTCGCTCCAATAACGGAACGCGCGCATCCATTGCCTCCGCGAGCACGCGCGCATTGAAATTGAGCCAGCTCAGCTCACGATTCAAATACGGGACCGACCGTGTATCAGGCATGCGAGATTACAACGAAACGAACATCGCCAGAATTTTGTAGCTCAGCGCTGCAATAATAAGGGCTGCCGGAATGGTGATGACCCACGCCCACACAATGCGACCCGCCAATCCCCAGCGTACGGCGGACAAACGATTGGTGGCACCGACACCAACAATAGCACCGGTAATCGTGTGCGTCGTGCTCACTGGAATCTTGAAGCGCGTTGCCAACAGAATTACGAGGGCCCCGCCCGTTTCCGCACAGAAGCCACCAACGGGTCGCAGTTTCGTAATACGCGTGCCCATGGTATGCACGATGCGCCATCCACCAAACAGTGTGCCCATCGAGATCATTGTATACGCGCCCAATTCCACCCACAGCGGAATTGTTTTCATGTCGGCCAGATACAAATGGTGCAGAAAGCCCGTTTCGTTAACGAAGTACGCCTGGGTGGCGACCAGCAGCGCGACGATAATACCCATCGTCTTCTGCGCGTCATTTCCCCCGTGTGCCAGCGATAACAGCGCGGAACTTGAGAGCTGCGCTATTCGAAAGAAGGTCTTGCTGCCCTGGTAGGAAACGTTTCGGAACAAAATGTAGACAAGCGTCATGAGCAGGAAACCCGCCATCATGCCCGCCGCCGGTGATGCAACAATTGCCGAGAGTGTTTCAATCCACTTGGGCCCCCACAGCAGCGCCACCCATCCGGCCTTGGCGACGGCCGCACCTGCGTATCCGCCGATCAGCGCGTGCGAAGAGCTGGACGGAATGCCAAACCACCAGGTAATCAAATTCCAGATAATCGCCCCAAGCAGTGCCGCCATAATCACATTCGCGTCAACAACTTTGATGTCGATGTACCCGGCCCCAATCGCTTTCGCCAATCCAGTTCCGGAAACAAAGAGTGCCAGAAAGTTGAACATGGCGGCCCAGATTACAGCGGCCAGCGGACTCAGTACGCGAGTACCCACAATCGTGGCGATCGAGTTCGCCGAATCGTGGAAACCGTTGATGAAATCAAATAAGAGCGCGACTATGACAATCGCTACGACGTAGTAGGCCACGGAGTCGGATCAGCTGTTTTTGAGCGCGATACTCTCGAGCACATTCGAAACGTCCTCGCATTCATCAATCGCTTCCTCGAGCTGATCGTAAATCTCCTTCCATTTCAGCACTTCGATGGCGGGCAGTTCTGGCTCGAACAGATTCCCGACCGACGTGGCGTAGAGTTGATCGCCTTCTTCTTCGAGCATCTTCATGTTGCGACTATGCTCCAGCATCCTGGCGCGTTTGTTGATGTCGCCAATGGACGTCTGAATTTCGGCGGCGGCGCGTACCAGCACGCTGCACATTTCCTTGCCACCCGCGCGCGCTTCCGTGACGCGAAACATCACGACGCGTCGCGCCGAACCGTTGATGAGATCGATAACGTTGTCGAGGCGTTTCGCGAGCAAGTGAATGTCCTCGCGATCAAGCGGCGTAACAAAACTCGTGTCGATACGCTGATTGATGCCGTGCACAATTTCGTCACCATCTGTTTCGACCTTCTTGATTTCGGCCGCAATTCGCGCCGATTCGCGAGGGTTATCAAACAACTGTCCCAACAACACCGCCGCTCGACCGATGTGTTCGGCGAGCTGTCGGAATGAATTGAAGAATTCTTCGTCGCGGGAGAAAAGCTTCACGAATTTGTAGAGGCTGAGGAGACCAACACGAGTCGCACAGGAAGAAAGCGTTCAGGGGAGCGTGTGGAACAGAGCAACGCGTAACGATTGTGTCACCGCCGCGTTTGCGCACGGGGTAAATCAAAAATTCTTCTGACTAGTTTGCCCCTCGGTCGTTCACCGCCAAACGACTTTGGCGTCTCCACCAACCGTGCGTCGACGCAAAAGTTGCGGGTCGTGGAAACTTCGAATCAACAGGAATCCCGCAACGAATCCGCCCACGTGTGCCCAAACCGCCACGCCGCCAGAGATCCTGGGATCCAGCATCATCAGTTGCGGAAGCCCGGTTAGCACCTGCATGCCGAACCAGAGAATCAGTATCGCCCAGGCTGGCAACCGGAACAGGAATATGGGTGGGAAATACGTGCGCACGCGTACGCGCGGATACAGGTACAGATACGCACCCATTACACCAGAAATCGCGCCCGACGCCCCGACAGTTGGCACAGGCGAGCCGGGATCGATGGCAATGTGCGTGAGCGCCGCGACGACGCCGGTGATCAGATAGAATGCCAGAAATTTCCGGCGGCCCATACTGTCTTCGATGTTGTTACCAAACACCCAGAGGTATAGCGAATTACCAATGATATGGCCCCAACTGCCGTGCAAGAAAATCGAAGAGATGGGCGTCAGCCAATTCCGAGCCTCGTTATCCACCAGGCACTCCATGCGGGGGCCGATGGGAGTGGCGAACCCCAACGCCGCTCGGTGCGTCAGCTCCCCGGGAATCATGCCCCAATTACAAACGCTGGTCGCCAGACTCAGCCCCGGCTGGCCCGTGGAATACAGCAACCCATCCAAGACCCCCTGCCCCAGAATCCACACCACCCACGTCACGGCCAGAATTGACAGGGTCATCACCGGCGTTCGGAGTGTCGGATTCTCGTCACTGATCGGTATCATCGTTCGGTCTGAAAGTCGAAAGGACCCGCCAAAATGACCGCCTGCCAGAACGGCGGCACGGTAAATCGTCGAAAACACCGAGTTCGGCCAGTGCGGCAGGATAATAGCGGTCCCATCCTTGCTCTTGATAAGCCGAGCCCCACTGCGCATCCAACTACATCCCCTAACGAGACAATAATGGCTGAAAAAGTCATCGGTATCGACCTCGGTACGACCAACTCGGTGGTCGCAGTCCTTGAAGGCGGCGACCCAGTCGTCATTCCGAACGCAGAAGGTGGTCGCACGACCCCATCGGTGGTCGGATTCACCAAAGACGGAGAGCGCCTGGTTGGCCAGATCGCCAAGCGCCAAGCGGTAACCAACCCAACCAACACCATCTTCTCCATTAAACGTTTCATGGGTCGGCGCACCAGCGACGCCCAGGAAGATCAGAAGCGTGTACCCTATAAAATCGTAGCCGGCCCGAACGATGTCGCGGCGGTTGAAGTTGGTGGCAAGCGTTACACGCCGCCCGAAATCTCCGCCATGATTCTTCAGAAAATGAAGCAGACGGCGGAAGACTACCTGGGCCACTCAGTCACGAAGGCCGTCGTTACCGTGCCGGCGTACTTCAACGACGCGCAACGTCAGGCCACGAAAGACGCTGGCAAAATTGCTGGCCTCGAAGTGCTGCGCATCATCAACGAGCCCACGGCCGCCGCACTCGCCTACGGTCTCGACAAAAACAAGAAGAAGGACGAAAAAGTCGCCGTGTTCGACTTGGGCGGCGGCACGTACGATATCTCAGTGCTCGAGTTGTATGACGTCGACGGTACGCGCCAGTTCGAAGTGAAGAGCACCAACGGTGACACACATCTTGGCGGCGACGACTTCGATCAGCGCGTGATGGATTGGCTCGTCGCGGAATTCAAGAAGGATCAGGCGATCGATCTCTCGAAGGATCCCATGGCGCTCCAGCGCCTCAAGGAAGCGGCGGAGAAGGCGAAGATGGAGTTGTCGAGCGCGAACAACACCGACATCAACCTGCCGTTTATCACCGCCGACCAGTCGGGCCCGAAGCATCTGAACTACTCGTTGACCCGCGCGAAGTTCGAGCAGCTCGTTGACGATCTCATTCAGCGCACGCTCGAGCCGATGAAGAAAGCACTGGCCGACGCCGGCATGCAGCCGAGCGAAGTCGACGAAGTCATTCTCGTTGGTGGCTCAACGCGTATTCCGAAAATTCAGCAGGTTGTAAAAGACTTCTTCGGAAAAGAACCCAACAAGGGCGTGAATCCTGACGAAGTGGTCGCCGTGGGCGCTGCGATTCAGGGCGCGGTGTTGACTGGCGAGCAAAAGGACGTCTTGCTGCTTGACGTCACACCGCTGTCACTCGGCATCGAAACGCTGGGTGGTGTGATGACCGTCTTGATTCCGCGCAACACGACCATCCCGACCAAGAAAGCCGAGACGTTCAGTACGGCCGATGACAATCAGACGACCGTTGAAATTCACGTGCTGCAGGGTGAGCGCGAACTCGCGACGTACAATCGTACGATTGGCAAGTTCCAGCTCACCGGGATTCCGCCCGCTCCGCGCGGCCTTCCGCAGGTCGAAGTCACGTTTGATATCGACGCCAACGGCATTTTGCACGTCGCGGCGAAGGACAAGGCCAGCGGCAAGGAACAGAAGATTCGGATTGAAGCCTCAAGCGGATTGTCGGACGGCGACATCGACAAGATGGTGAAGGATGCCGAGAAGAACGCCACGGAGGACAAGAAACGCAGAGAGGAGATCGATCTGCGTAACCGCCTGGACTCGCAGACGTATGAAGTCGAGAAGAACGTGAAAGAGTGGGGCGAGAAGGTGCCAGCCGAACTCAAGACGCGTATCGATGAAGTGATCGAACGTTCACGAAAGGCGTTGCGCGGCGACGATATCGCCGAAATTCGCGCGGCGCAGGAAGAGCTGTCCAAAGCCTATAGTGAGGCGGGACAGGCATTTTACCAGCAGCAGTCCAGCGCGGCACCTGAACCCGCTGCCGGACAGCCTGCCGACGAAGCCAAGGCCGAGGAAGTGGCCGAGGCCGATTACGAAATCGTCGACGACAGCAAGAAGTAGGTAGATTTGCGGTATGGCGGTGACCGATTTGTCGGAAACTGCCAGCCCTGGTCTGGTGTCTTATCTGGTGGGGGGCTGACGAAGATCGTTGGCCCCCCATCGCAATCGTCTTCGAACGGTGACACACACATGTCGACAAGATTCTTTCGCTCAAAAGTGGTACTAACAACCGTGGTCGCATTCTCAGGTGGCGTGCTGTTCGCCTCTGGAATGGATCTCACTAAGTACAGTTGGGCACAGCCCACCCGAACGACCGGCGGGCAGATTGCTGCACGCGGTCCAAATTCTCCTGATGCAGCGGGTTCCTTCGCTACGGTTGCCGAGCGCGTGACCCCGTCGGTTGTCGCAATCAAGACGGTGCAGGAAGCTCGAAAAATCAAGGCGGCCCCCCGAGGCGGACGCCCCGTCCCGCCCGGCATGGAAGATTTCTTCCAGCAGTTTGGTGGCGGTGCGAATGGCGGCCAAATGCCGGAGCGCCAAGGTGAGGGTTCAGGATTTATCCTCACCAACGATGGTTACATCATTACGAACAATCACGTGGTCGCTGATGCCGATCGCGTGACGGTCACGCTGTCGGATCAGCGCACTTTCAACGCGACCGTTGTTGGTCGCGACTCAACGACGGACGTTGCCGTCGTAAAAATCGATGCGAAGAATCTTCCAACGTTGCCGGTTGGCGATGACAACCAGGCGCGCATCGGAGATTGGGTGTTGGCCGTTGGTAATCCGCTTGGACTCGACTTCACAGTTACGGCCGGTATCATTTCCGCGAAATCACGGGGATCGGAGCTTCGCCCGGGCGGTGGTATGACCATCAGTGATTTCATCCAAACTGATGCGGCAATCAATCCGGGCAACTCTGGCGGACCGCTGATCAATCTGAAAGGCGAGGCGATTGGCCTCAACAGCATGATCGCGAGCGAAACAGGGTACTACTCTGGCTATGGTTTCGCAATTCCAATCACGCTCGTGAAACAGGTCGCGGATCAGCTAATTAAAGAAGGCCGCGTGCGCGTTCCGGTGATGGGGATTTCGGTACAGCCAGTTGGTGCTGAGGATGCCGGCATTAATGGTCTGACTGGTACCGGCGGAGTATTGGTGCAAGGTTTTAGTCTGGCCGATGGCGGTCCCGCCAAAGACGCGGGAATTCTTCCCGGTGACGTCGTTGTTGCAATCGGCGGACAGCCTGTTCCGCGCGTGAGCGCGCTACAGCGCATCGTTCGGTCGCACGCTGTTGGCGAGACTGTTGAAGTTGAAGTCATGCGGTATGGCACCAAGAAACAGTTCAGGGTGAAGTTGGTTGAAGGCAATACGCCCGCGAAGCTGGTAGCGGCATCGGCCGTGACTCCTGAGCCAGGGACAGCACCGGTTGCCAAGACCATTGGCAAGTTTGGAATCGCCGTGGAGGCGGTGCCTGCAGATGTCGCACAGACACTGAAGTTGCCAGCCGGCGTTGGAGTCAAGGTTTCGGAAGTGGCCAGCAACAGTCCAGCGAAGGACAAGTTGGTGGCGAATCCGATTCAGGTTGACATCATCACGGACATTTTGTTTCCGGGGCCGCGCCGCCAAGTCAAGAGTGCCGCTGAGTTGCAATCGGTCATCAACGGACTCAAAGACGGCGAGTACATCAGTTTGATGGTGACGGGCCTTGATATGCAGCAGCGCGCGATCATCGCGCCACACGTTGTGAATATTCGGGCGAATTGAAGCGACACCTCGCGTTGGCGCATTGAAAAAGGAGCCCGGCGAAATGCCGGGCTCTTTTTTTTTGCGCGACAACCCGACCGTAGGGCTGAACCGTTACTTCGATTTGCTCCATCGATAGAGATCGGTTTCGGCCGCGATGAAACCGAACGCCGCCCAGTAGCCACTCCCGGCGACGGTATCAAAGATTGCTCGCGCGCGTGCCGTGTCACCGTTGGCGTAGTGCCAATTACCAACGCCGTATCCTTGTGTGACATACTGCAATGGATCGGTTTCGCCCTGCGATAACAGACTGTCGGCCGGGAGTTCGCCTTTGTACATCAACATGCGGCGAAAGTAGGCTGTGTTTTCAATAATTTTGAGATTCTTGTTCACACTCTTGAGCAGTGCGTTTGCCTCCGCATCGCGGCCGAGCCGACGCAGCGTCATGTAGCGCCAATCGTTGACCGCAATGCGTGTGTCGTCGTTCGATGCGATGCGGAATGCTTCGTTCCACGATGTGAGCGAGGCGAGGTAGTCTGCCTTCAAATACTGCGCGAGTGCAAGATGGTAATAGATGTTGCCGTGTTGTGTGCTGGTGGGAATGCCGAGTTTGTTGGGGGCGCCGTCGGGTTCAGGCGTGTCGGTTTTGCCTTGGATGAGTTCTGCGGCGCGGGACAAGTCGGCAATTGCCTTGTCAAATTCGCGCACGCTGATGTAGCGATGTCCGCGGAAGCGATAGAGCCGCGAATCTTCTGGATGTTTGGCGATACCTTCGGTAAACGCGCGAATCGCGTCCTGAAACCGTTCGAGATAGCCCAGGCGGCGGCCCAGCCAGATAATGGAATCGGCGTTGTTGGGAGCGGCATCGTACGCACGTTGCGCGACCGCGAGATCGGCTTCGAGTTGCGAGCGTTTTTCGGCGGGAATTTCTCGGGGGAAGAACGGCGTGCCGCTTGGTGATACCGCCTCGGGAACCGCGACGATTGTGGGAGTGGCAGGAGGTGCGGGCGCCTCGGCCTTGGCGCAGGCGCCAAACGCAACGAGGAGCAGCACAGTGGTGAAACGCGTTGTGCGGAATTTCATGGTGGAGGCGCCATTCGCGCGGGAAGGAGTGGCGGGCGACGGATCGGTGAATCACGCTAATCGATTCGCAGCGAATACGTCATTGAAACATCGGCGTTGGGTAAGCCGACGTTCTTCGAGTACCGGCGAATCATCAACTCGATTCCCCCAATCGCTGTCAGGGTGGCGGCAGACTTACTAAATTGCCAGAGGTGGCTCGGGGTTCGATCCTGGAGTGCCTGCCGCGAGCGTGGCGAAATTGGTAGACGCACCAGCCTTAGGAGCTGGAAAGTTGACGTATAACGTTTTGCACTGCTTTGCGATTCGCGGCACGTAACCCGTTGCACTTCCACGGTTTACATGCTGCGTTTTCGTTTCAGTAGCACGATTGGCGTTGTTAATTGCAACACTTCGTAAAGACGCTTGCCAGCCTCCGCACGCGCACCCGCACACACTCGGCGCATATCAAATCGAACCCGCCAAAACTGCCTCTTGACTCCGTGAGTCTAAGCAAGTACTACGTGCAGACGTAGCAAGAGTCAGAAAACGCGCGATGCGTTTGGCTGACACGTTGCCGCTGTAAAGCGGAGACGGTAGTGGCGGAGGGATTCCGACCAAACTGTTGGTTCGCGGGATGCGAGCCAGCAGGCAGTAACTGGAATCCCTTTTCACTCCTCTCCGGCTTGCCGTCTTGGCTCCGAAGGGGATAACCCCGACGGAGCCTTTTTTATGTCGTCAGAATTGATTGTGAGCGCGTCGGAAGCGCCAGCGACGCTTGAGGATGCCCGAGCCGATCGGCTCACGATTCGACAGGGTGCGGACTTCCTGGGCTTTTCGCAGTGGAGCATGTATCGCGCGTGTGCGAAGGGAGATCTCCCCCACTACAAGGTGGGCAGGTCGATTCGCCTAAGTCGCCGCGCATTGAGCGCGATTGTCAACAAAAAAGCAGACGCGCCAGCGACGCAGGACAACGCCGCATGAGTCCCGTTCGCCTCCCCGCGCAATTGCCGCAGCCGTCACCCGTGACGCACTTCGAGGGCATGATTGAATTAATCCGGGCGCTGTACTACTGCCACGACGTGTTAGGGATTGAGGACGCGGCATCGCTGGTCGCCGCGAGTGGCGAATTGAATGAAAGCCGTCAATGGGGGCTGCCGCATTCCGTGCGGTTCGCGCTCGCGAGTTTCATCGCAGGTAGCCGATAGCATTGAACGCAAAAGAGAGCCATCCGGGCGGGTGGGCTCTCCAATGCGACAACAATTCTCTGAGGATGGAAGATGGCGAATACCAGTGATGCAGGCAAGCACGAATTTATTACAACTGCCGAAGTCGAAGCGCTGCGCACCCGCGCCGCTCGATTGCACGCACAAGGCAAGAGCCCGCGCGACGTGCTCGAAGCGATGGTCACGGATGAAGTGCGCCGCTCCTACGCGACGCCGGCATTCGCTTGACCCGGAGCGCCGCGTCTCGCATCACGCGGAACGCGTTGCGCGACTGTCCGCCGTTTGTGGTGGAGCGCGCGGCGTGAGTGCGTTGCGCGACTCTGCAGAAGCTCTCGTGGCATTGGGCACGCACATCTTCCCCCTGCCACCACGCTCAAAGATTCCGTTTCCGGGATCGAGCGGCAAAGATGACGCGCGGTGCGACGCCTCCCCGTGCCGAAGCGGAACGCTCTACAACATCGCGTGGATGCCCGCGAGCGTTGGCCTGATTGGCATGGATCTCGACAAGCCGGAGCACTGGGCCGATGCTCAGGAATTCGGGTTGTCAGCCGAACCGACATTCGAAGTCGTGACGGGTCCGAATCGCGACGGCTGTCGGCGCGTGCATCGCTACTTCCGAGGCACTGCACCTTCACATGGCGCGCAACTGAAATCGATCGTGGTGCGCGCTGCGAAAGGTTACATGTTGTTTCCGCCAAGCATCCACCCCGATGGACACACTTACTCGGCCATCGGCACATTCGCCGATGCGATCGCGCTACCGCCGCGAGCGACCGAGGAATTAGCGCGGGGGGATTCCGACGCCGCTCGAAGTGCGCGCGTGTCGGATGCATTCGCCGCACAACAGATCACAAGCGGAAACAGACACCCGGCGTTCAGCTCCATTATCGGACACCTGGCGGCCAAGGGCGTCGATGAATCCTACACGCTCGTGTTGATCCAATCGCACAACCTGCAGGCGTGCGACGTTCCTAAATCTCCCGCCGAGATCACCCGACTTGTGCGCGACATCTATCGCGCAGAAGCGCGGAACCATCCGGAGCGCGTGGCGCGAATGATTGAACCTGCACCCTCGCTCAGCGAAACGATTCGCCCCCGTCCCATGTTCAACACGGCTGGCGGGCGCATTCTCAATCGAGGCGGACGTTGAGCAACTATCTCGTCAAACCTTCGGAGTTGGCGAAAGTGCCAACGGTCATTCCGTGCCATATCGGCAAGGGATACATCCCGAAGAAATCTATTGTCGGCATTGTGGCACTACCCAACGGCGGGAAGTCATTCGTTGGTTTGTCGAAGGCGTTTGCGCTCGCAGCGCAGCTGGATTGGCACGGCTGCGCCACCGAATGCAATGGTGTGATCTACGTATGTGGTGAAGGCTTTCCGGGTATGCCTGGCCGTTTTCTCGCGCTCTGTGATGAGTACGGCATTGATCCGGCAAGCCTTGATAGTCGCCTCGCATTCTGTCGCGTGCCGTTTGATATCTCGGAAGAGGGCATGCGCACAGCGATTCACGCGGAAATCGTCGCAGCCGGCATGGCGCCCGATGTGTTTTTCATTGATACGCTGAGCTCCAACTCACTACCGGGATTTGACGAAAACGTCACCGCGCAGATGAAAATAATGATGGACGCTGCGCGATTCTTGCGCGATTTCTACAACGCCAGCGTGGTCATAATCCACCACACCGGCCACGAAGGAAAGCGCGCACGCGGAAGCATCGACTTCATCGCTACGATGGATGTGTTGTTGCACGTGGAGAACGACAACAACGTGCGAACGCTCACGGTCGCAAAATCTCGAGATTTTGAGGCCGCCGCGCCGATGAAGTTTGAACTTGTAAAACGGGGCGAATCTGCCACGCTGCGACAGCTGGGCGCCACGTCGATCGGCCCGACGCCAGCGCAGCGCATGACACTGCTGAGGCTTGCCGAATACTCACACGGCGCACCATTGCGCGCGGCCGACTGGGCGCGTGTCAGCGGATTTGCGAAAGGGTACTTCTACCGCATTCGTCAAGAACTGGAAACTGGCAAGTATGTACTCAAAAGCCGCAAAGGCTACGTGCTGACCGAAAGTGGTCAGGCGATCGTTGAACCAATGCTCCCGCAAGAAGATTCCGTCTCCCGGTCACATCTCACTCTCCTAAGCACAGAAGAGACCGGAAAAAATGGTCTCCTTTCTTCCCGGTATATAGTACCGGAAGAAGAGACCGACCCGCGCGGAGAGTTTGAAGCTGAGGACGGTGCCGCATGAAACGCTGCGGAACTGTCAACGCGCGAAATGCGGCACGCGCCATCGCGCCCCACCGTCGATGCCTCCACCCCTCGCGTGCCGGGGTGTATTACCCAGCGCACCTGCTCCATTAGCAGCGAAGCGCGGCGCCAATGGAACACCGTTTTTCATTCTGTGGCGAGCAATCCCGCGCGCCGCGACAAGACTCCGAATGCGTGCAATCGTGTGCGAGGCACATAAAACATGACCCAATTGTCCCGAACGGGCACCCTTGAGAAGCTCCGCGAGATGAAAGCAGCCATTGCGCCGGAATCCTTTCACGTCACGGTCACGCACTACCGGGCCGAAGACGTGCGCGACCTGTGCGCCAAGTGCGGCGTGCCCTGGGATGACTCACGCGCCTGCCTGACGGCGCTTGAGCAGCGGTGCCCCGTGGAACTCGCGGCGTGCGTTATCAGCGTACGGCACGTGGAACACGCCCGATGAGCCGCACCGCCCAGCTGCGCGACCTGCAGCAGATGCGCGATTCCCTCACGGAGTTCGAATGCTGCGAAGCGTTCGATGATTCATTGCCAGCCGAAACGCAGGCCGAACTCACCGAATGCTTCTATCAGTTCGGCGACCCTGAATCCTGGCTCGACTTTTCGGAGTGGTCGAGCGAGTTGCAGACCGTCGTCAAACGGTTCTATGCCCACATGAGTAAGCAGCTTGACCCGCGGCGCGCGTGGGAAAACGGCTTGACGCGCGACTACTGCAAGGCCAATCACTGGCCCACGCTTGATCTGGTGGATTTCATTCGCGATCAGTGGCACACGTTTGCGGACATTGGTGGCCCGACAAAGGCACACGGCTTCCACGCGTTGTCGCCAGAAGTGCGCGCAACGGTGCTTGACCTATGGGCGTTGTATCCAGCCGCGCGACCACACCGCGTTACCACGTTCGTCCGGGTCTGCGCGCACTGGCACAGTTAAACGCTTATGCCGATTTGGTCGGTTCGGTACCACATTCGGCGCGCGAAGATGCGCCGCAGCTGGCCCGGATTGCTCGCCAAGTTTGCCCACCGCGGCGACCCGCTCTATACCTCGCACCGCAGCTATCGCAACGCCAATTGGCCAGAGTGTGACACGTGGACGAAGGACGAGCGGGACTACCTCAGTCATCGGTTCTTCACGTGGGATAGCCTGCCATCGCTCAACGGCATTCATCGCGGCCGCCATCAGGTAACCGAACACCTTTGGAATACGGGGCCGCACGGTGCCTAAAGTCAAAGCGAAGAAATGCACCATTGCCAAAAAAGACGGCACGCCGTGCGGCGCCTGGGCGAAAGATGCGGGCGCGCTGTGTCGGTGGCACGATCAATCCAACGCCGCGCGCATGGCGCACCTGGCGCAAAGCAGTGCCGGCGGATTGGCGAAAGCGTGGGCGCATACCGCCACCACCAGTCCGCTGCAGGATGACGCGACGGTCGGCGCACTCGATCTCAACACCGCGACGGGCATTCGGGGCTTGCTGGCGGCATCCCTACGCGCCCTGACACGCGAGCCGCACTCGGCCAAGGTGGCCGCCACCATTGCACAACTCGTAAGCGCACAGCGTGCCGTAATTGTCGAGTCAGACATTGAACGGGAGATGCGCGAAGTGAAAGCCGCACTTGAGCAGATGAAGCACTACAAAAAGTCCGCATAACCCGCGCGCCTTCCGGTAGAGCAGTTCAACACGGACACGCAACGCATTGCTAGGCAACACGCTGGGCCGCGTCATTCACTCGGAGTGCGCGGAATTATTCTCGAACACGAAGGAACCCCGCACAATGAACACTGATACGCTGCACCCGAGCCTCGGGGCAAACGGCAAGATGAAGCTTCGCGAATTGCGCACCGGCATTATCGCCGAACGCCACGCACCTGACGCAACCGCGATGGTGAGCGGTGGCGCGTGGGCGTTTGTGCACCGGGACACCGAATCGGCGCGCGAAACGCTCGAAGCCAAGTCCGAGGCCGAACTGCGCGCGCTGACGCCTGGCAATACGCCATTCAACCAACCGCGTCAACACTTGATTGACACCCTGTTGCCGTTGATCGAAAGCGGCACCGTCACCCTTTCTTGAGAATCGCGATGAATAGCTACGCCAGCGAAGCCCGCTCACTGAACCAAAAGTACGCGCGCGACGTGCAACCGTTGCTCAAGCGCATTGCCGACATCAACACAGACCACGACACTCGCGTACGCGAGGCGCAGACCTTCGCCTACCAAGCGCAAAGCCCGGAGACCGCGCACCAAGTCAAGCGCACGCTCGAACAGCAGCGCGACGCGGCGCTTGCGCCACTACTGAAGCAAGCGCAAGAGCAGCACGGCGTCACGGTGAAGGCAATCCGCGCGGTGATAACCGCGGCCAAGCTGCAGGAAGTGGATTCGCGCCCGGCCAACGCCGATCGTGCCGCCGCAACACGTGACGCCGCACGCAAAGCCACGGCCGCCGACACGCGACGCCTGGTCGACGGGCTGGGGCTGCGCGATCTGTTGCCATTCGCCAGGCAAGCGGTGAAAAACAATGACGCGGTGCTGTCCTACGCCCTGCGCTGCGAACTTGCGAAGCATCCCGGCATGGATCCGCAGCGCGCCGAGATTGGCGCACTCCTGAACGAAATTCACGACGGCGCGCACGGCTTGGCGTTGTCGCACGTGATGGGCGCACAACACATTTTGACCCGCGCGATTGCCAACGGGCCACTGTTGGACGCGGCGCCGCTCTTTCAACGTGATCTAACGGTCGCGACCGCGGCGAACGAAGAGTTGCAGTACGTCGACGAAGCGGGCGTTGCCCGTTCCATGCGCGCGGATGTCGCCGCCGCACTGCAGGAGCAGAGCGGCGCCGTCGATCAGTCACCGATCGCGGCACGTCCTGACACCCTCGCCAATCTGCGCAGTTACAACAGTTTGATGACGCCAAAGCATCACGGCGCGCCGTCGTTTGAACAGGTGCTCAACAACCCGGAAAGCGGTCTCGCGTTCGCCAACGCGGCCTGACGCACATTCTTGCACACTGCATTCGGCTTCGTTGCGTCGAATGCAGTGCCGTGATGGGAGTTACAAAGCGGGCAATGCCAGCTGATACAGCAGGACAGGTAGGGTATTGCGTTTGTGGACCGATAGGGTATATACTCTATCCGTCCGTAATATTCTCGGACAAAACAACACCCCCGCACTACGCGCGAACGCAGCCGGGGGCATAGGCTTTCACTCTGTCGGGAGTTACTCGCCATGAAAGGACAACCGAATTACCCGCGTCTTTTGGGGACTGGCACCAAGTCTGTCATCGTCACGCCTAGCACACGGCAAATGTCCGTCAGCTGGTCAAGGTCAGCCCGTGGCTTTTCGCCCGACTCAAGACGGCTAATCGTCTTTTGCGAGACGCCGATCGCGTCGGCCAATTCTACTTGCGTCAGCCCTTTGGCCTCGCGTAGCGACTTGAGTCGCAATTCTACCGGCGTCATATCGCAATATACCCAAACTGTCCACGTCAAGGAACGGGACTGCCTCGCTTTCCTCGTGAATGGAGACACCATCGCCCCGGTAAAAGCGCTCGCTGGCCAGTTCATCGTGTGCAATCCGAACGCGCGGCACTCGGCATTGATGGTAATCGTACGCGAACAGGGCGGCCGAATCGTCGGCACGCTGTCCCGCGCCGTCACCGTCGACACGCTGCAGCAATTGGAAGCAATGGCCGATCAAGGCGCGTTGACGCGTCTGTCCCGCAACAGCGCAAGCAAGGTGTCCGCATGAAGCGCCCCGCGAGGCAACCAGCCACGGCGCCCGACATTGCGCCGGCCATCACGCACAGCGACGCATCACCGGAAGTGTGGTCGTGCATTGACAAGACGATCACCGTCTCCATTTCGGTTCGGGACGAGACCGGAAACGAAACGTTTCTCTCAAGCCAAATCAGCCGGCCGACTGACGAAATCATCCGTATTGAACTGCGGAGCTCTCACGAGCGCGCACCGATGCCCGAGCCGTGGGGGCATTTCTTCGTCCCGATCGCGTTGGCCCCCTTCCTCGGCGACTACTTCGCGGCAATGGTGCGGCGGATGCAGGCCGCGGTTATGTTGGTGCCCGATTCCGCAACGCATACGGAAGTTGAAGCAGTGCGGTTGCCCGTGGTGGCGGCATGACGGCGCGCAAACGCAAAGCACGCCGTCGCGGGACAATCACGAAAATGAAGGCTGGCACGTTTCAGGCGCGTTTCGGCTTGGCGGCTGACAAGGTGTCGGGCCATCGGCCGAGCCACGCGAAAACGTTTGACACCAAGGCCGAGGCGGAACAATGGCTGAGCGAAGAACTCTCACGGCACGATCGCGGCGAAGTCGTGGGGCGCGGTTCAAAGCAAACACTCGCGGAATTCCTACGCGATTTTTACACCAACGTTCGCAAGTCAACGCGCGGGGATGGCGTCTTGTCCGCCGCGACGTGCGCGGCCGATCTGGAGTTGCTTGAGCTGTACGTACTCCGAAAAGCGCCCGCGCTCGCGGCAACACCGTTGACGGCTCTGACGCTGCCGCCAATCCGGCAATTGTTTGCGACGCTGGGCGCGAGTGGGCTCGCTCGTGCGACCGTCTCACGTGTGCATCGTGCATTGCGTGCGCGGCTCGCGTACGCCGTCGCGGAAGGATTGACGCGGTTCAATCCGATGGAAGCGGGGCGCATTCCGATCACCGGTAAACACAAACGCCAGCGCGTGATCCTGCAGGCGCAACATGCCGCAGCGTTGTTCGCGGTCTGTCACGAATCGCGCATCGGTGCGTTCGTCGCTGCGTTGCTATGGCTAGGATGCCGGCCGGGAGAGGCCGCAGCGTTGAAATGGGAGGACTGCGACCTTGACGCGGGCGTGATTCACATTCGGCGCGCGTTAATACGGCTCAAGCCCACCCCGCAGCAACGCGGTACGGGTGACAATTGGATGCTCTCAACGACCAAGACGGGAACGGAACGCAAGGTACCGGCCGCGGCTGTGCTTGTGGCGATGCTTCGTCGGCATCGCGCACAGCAAGCGACCGATCGCCTCGCAGCTGGCAACGAATACCAGAACCACGACCTGGTGTTCGCTGGCACGTGGGGGAAACCGTATCAACTCGATTCAATGACGGTCGATTACCTCAAACCATTGTTGCGGCGCAGTGCCCTGCACTTGGCTGGCGTCGAACCGTTGCCACTCCCGCCCGCCACGCGTGCGCAGCCGTTTAAGGATGCTCTCGCGGCACGGCGTGCTCAGGAAGATGCGGCGATCGCGAAAACCGGTTTTCCCGTTGGCCTGTCGTGGTATGGGTTTCGTCATTCATTCGCCACGCGGTTGGCGAGCGATGGCGTCTCGGTCAAAGATATTCAGGACTTGCTCGGGCATTCGAACGCCACCACCACGCTAAACTCGTACATCCACTCTTCGCCGGAAACGCATCAGCGCGCGCTTGGGAAGTTGGAAGATGCGTTTTTGCCGAAGGGGAAGCTGGGGGTGGCGTAAACGGTTTACCCGCGTTTCGGACACCACGGCCACGATTCCGTGGCAAGGGCACGTGGTGACATTTGCCCGCCAGTAGGGCCACTACCCCCACTACCGCTTTCTACAAAAACCCGTAGCGTCCCAATCCACCCTTCAATCCCACTCGTATGCGTCGCCTTCTGCTAGCTCTTTCGTTCACGCTCGCCGCGCCGTTGCCGGCGCAGGTGGCGTATCAGTTTGTGAATTTCCAGACGTTTACGGGCGCGACGAACGGTTTCGATGCCACGTTTTTGGTGCGGAATAGCGGCGGGTACGACGCGCCGTCCATCGTATCGGTGGGAAATGCGGTCCGTCTGTCGCTGGCGGATCGCGTCCGCACATTCTGCAACAGCGCGGCCGTGTTCGGATGCGTGTACAACGGCACGCAACTAGCGCCGGTCGGACCGGTGCAACGCTCGACCTTTACCAACAACGGGTCGCCGTGGATCGCGAATGCCAGCTACAATTTTGAGGGATGCGTGGAGTCGCGCTGCCCGCTCTTTTCGTTCGGCGTCCAGAGCACCCCGTATGTGATTATGGGATGCCGGTTGCCGAGCGCCGTGCAGCTGGTCTACGAATACTTTGGCCGGACCTGCGATGCCGACGGGACGACGGGTGCGTTTGCGTTCGGGGTGCACTTTTCCTACCTGCCGCGGGATGGTGGCTTCATCGGCCTTACCGTCAACGATCTGATGGCGACATTTGACAATCGGGTGTTTCCCAACGTCGTCCCCGAACCCTCCACCTGGGCGCTGCTGGCGGTAGGATTGGCCGGACTGGTCGGCATCAAGCGGCGGCGCCTCTCCTAATTTGGGGGCGTTGAGGCCAACTAGGACCATGAAACCCCGCGCGGCGTGCGGGAATGGCATGGACTATTGTCTACAAACTGGACGATTGTCTAACTGCGACTTGCATATCAAAGTCGCGCGTGCGAAATGGAAGTGGCCATTCTGTCGGAAAATCGCACTATTTTAGACAGGTTGCCGTGACGTGTATACAATAGCGCGGAAAATCGTCACGACGCGCGAAAAGCGTTCACGACAGGGACAATTCACGCCGTTTTGTCGTAGCTTGGCCCATGTAAGACCCTTCACGCGCGTTTGTGTGGGAAAATCGAGAATGGGTGCGTTCCTACGAAGCTGAAATTCTTCATTGCACCTAGCCCCGACCCGCGCGGTCACGAACGTGAACGGACACTGTTT
>Ga0105047_10001946_pt1 | contig 37090 bp, 30 predicted proteins | sample MAT04_FD_78384 | JGI IMG/M metagenome (GOLD analysis project Ga0105047, IMG submission 78384) | Freshwater microbial communities from Lake Fryxell liftoff mats and glacier meltwater in Antarctica - MAT-04 (megahit assembly) | ecosystem: Environmental > Aquatic > Freshwater > Ice > Liftoff... | reverse complement strand
CTAGTCGTTCTTTAACGCGAACAGGTCATTGATCACCTTGAAGGAGATTCGCTCACCTAAGACGTTGCTCCAGGTGTTTCGATTGGTCGGACGAACGACGATTCCTTCTCTTTGCTGCTTGGGATCGTGAAATGCCGGGCCTTGCGCCAGCGACTCCAGCGATGCCACGGTACCATCGAACGACGCCCATCGCCGGATGGTTGGCGGGTAGTAGATACGGTATTGCGCACACCATGCCAACAGATCGTCGTAGTTGAAATATCGTTTGGCGGCGCGGTCGAAGAGGTTGAACACATAGATGTGCGGTTCTCGGTTCACTTTTGAGCCACCATTCGAAACGCCGCGACCCGCAAGCTCGCCTTGGACAACGAGCATGCCACCGCTATCGGTGATCGCTTCAAAGATGCCGTCACCGAGTGCCGTGCGCCAGTATACGTTGTCCTCCCGCTGGCGCAGTTCCCAATTCCGGCCAAAGACGCGTGGACGCAACGTGCCCTCTTCTTCGCTCACGAGCAGTGTAATCGAGGTGCCATCGATCTTTTCGGTGGCCACCGCTTCCTTCCCTTGCAGTTCGTCGAGGATTCGGTAGACGGACTGCAAGCGCATCTCGTCGGTCTTGGCAATAATGTCGGTGTCGAAGGCGCCGGCAATCTCGTTGCGGTTCGGGATGATCGGATCGGGCTTCGGGACAACGTTCATGTGCGCCGTCACGTCCATCCCCTCCTCGATCAGCCCGGCGTCACCAAACGCTTCCAGGATCGACAGCGGCAGGGCAAGCCCATTCGAGAAGGTCGTCTTCAAGAAGCGCGCGACCTTTACCTTGAAGCCGCGCGCGCGCATAAACTCGAAGCAGGGCACATCCGGCACGATGCTGCTGACTTCAATGTAGACGCACAGGTCGCCCACGCTGAATTCGGTCTTTTTGACCACGCACTTCCAGGCAATGTCCTCGAACGCGGCCAACGCGATGTTTTCCGCCTCGATCCCATCCTGGTCAAAGATCGGCTCAATCGACGCCACACGCCGAATTGTCGCTAGTTTCCGCTCCATTACGATTTCCCTCAGGATAGCAGCAAGTACGCAGGAGCCATTTCTCCCTCGCTATCGTATATCACTGTCTGCATCAAACTGACAACTGCTCCTACGGTTGCGATACCAATGGTCACCTACGCAAAATCCTGGTACGCACTCGGGGGTGAGGCTTTTTTTCTTTGACAACCGGATCGGACTATGGTACCCTTCCTGGGAGTTTGTGCATTGCCTTGACGTTTGTGCAAACGATTCCTCACCTTTCTACGGGATCACGCCGATGACTGACACACACTATGCTTTCCAGGATCGGGTAGCCATTGTCACCGGCGGCGCCCAGGGATTAGGGCAGGCGCTTTGCCAGCGGTTGGCTCAGGAGGGGGCTACGGTCGTGGTGGCGGATCTGAATGAGCCGGCGGCCTTGGCCACGGCGGCCGCTATCGCCGCATACACCGGCCGCCGGACGTTGGCCGTGGGCGTCGACATCACTGTGGAGGAACAGGTGGCGGCGCTGGTGCAGCGGACGCAGGCTGCCTTTGGGTCGATCGATCTGCTGGTGGCCAATGCTGGTATCGTGATCAGCGGCAGTGCCGTGGACTTTGACGCCGCACGCTGGCGCCAGGTGATCGACGTGAATCTCACCGGCTATTTCCTGTGCGCCAAGCATGTGGTGCCCGTGATGAAGCAGCAGGGCAGCGGCGTCATTCTTCAGATCAATTCCATCTCGGGCAAACGCGGCAGCGTGCGCAACCCAGCCTATTGCGCCAGCAAGGCGGCGGCGATTGGCTTTACGCAAAGCCTGGCCCTGGAACTGGCCGCAAGCGGCGTGCGCGTCAACGCCATCTGTCCCGGCCATTTGCTGGATTCGCCCTTGTGGGTGAACTCGCTCTTTCGCCAATATGCCGAGCGCTACCACATCACGGAAGCGCAGGTGCGCCAAAAGTATATCGACGCTGTCCCCCTGCGGCGTCCCTGTACCTACGACGATGTCGGTAACGTGGTCACGTTTCTTGCCTCGGATCGAGCGGGCTATCTGACCGGCCAGGCCATCAACGTGACCGGTGGTCAAGAGATGCGCTAGTTTCGCGATTGTCGTCAGTGGGCATAGAATTCAAGGATATAGCGCAAAGGTTTCATCTCTGCGGGAGCAGCAGCGTATGGCCAGCCGATTGGTGATTGGCATCGACAGCAGCACGACCGCGTGCAAGGCAATTGCGTGGGACGAACGCGGGCGCGCCGTGGCCGAAGGGCGTGCGACCTATCCTTTGCTCCAGCCCGCAGCGGCGTGGCACGAACAGAACGCCGATGACTGGTGGATCGGCGCCGGCAAGGCCTTGCGCGAGTGCGTGGGCCAGGTCGACGCGCGCCAGATCGAGGCGCTGGGCATCACCCATCAGCGCGAAACGTTTGTGGTGGTCGATGAGAGCGGGCGCCCGCTGCGCAATGCCATCCTGTGGTCCGACGAGCGCAGCCGCACCCAGGTGCTTGGCATGGAGCGCCGCTTTGGCGCCGATTACTTGAACCGCCTGACCGGCAAACCGCCTTCGATGACGGCATCGATCTCCAAGATCATCTGGCTGGTGGAGAATGAGCCGGCGATCGCGCAGCGTGCCTTCAAGTTTCTAGATGTGCATGCCTTTCTCGTCCACCGGCTGACTGGCGCTTATCGCACCGGGCTGGCCAATGCCGACCCGATGGGTCTGGTCGACATGCAGAACCGCTGTTGGGCCAAGGAGCTGATTGAAGCGATTGGCCTGCGCGTCGACCAGTTTAGCGAGTTGATCGAACCCGGCGCCGTGATTGGCTACGTCAACCCGGAAGCAGCGGCGGTCACCGGGCTGCGCGCCGGGCTGCCCGTGGTGGCCGGCGCCGGCGACGGCCATTGCGCGGGGTTGGGCGCCAACGCCACCGGTGATGGGCGCGCCTATTTGAACCTCGGCACGGCGGTCGTCAGCGGCGCCATCAGCACCGAGTATCTGACCGATCGCGCCTTTCGCACGCTCTATGCGCCGATTGCCGGCAGCTTTTTTGTGGAGCACGTCCTGCGTGGCGGCGTTTTCACCATCGGCTGGTTTGTGGACAAGTTCGCCGCCGATCTGCGCGCCACCTGGCTTCCGCTCAGCCCCGAAGAGATGTTGGAAACGGCTGCCGCCAAACTACCGCCCGGTTCGCTGGGCCTGATGCTGGTGCCCTACTGGAACACCGTCATGAATCCCTATTGGGACCCGTCGGCTTCCGGTATCATGATCGGCTGGACCGGCGCCCATGCCCGCGAGCATTTTTACCGCGCCATCCTGGAGGGGATTGCCTACGAACAGCGGCTGGTGGGGGATGCCATGATGGCGGCCAGCGGCCAGCGCTTTACCGAATATGTCACCATGGGCGGTGGCAGCCGCAGCAGCCTGTGGTGCCAGATCGTGGCCGACGTGACCGGCGTGCCGGTGCTGCGTTCGACCAGCACGGAGGCCACCTGTCTGGGCGCCGGTATCCTGGCGGCGGCCGCCATGGGGTGGTACGCCGATGCCAGGCAGGCGGCCGGCGCCATGACCAGCACGGCCGAACGCTTCGAACCGAACCCCCCGACGCAGCAGGTCTACGACCGCCTGTACCGGGAGGTCTACCAGGGGCTTTTCCCAGCCGTGCAGTCGTCTGTCGATCGTTTGACGGAACTGACCCGCGGTGAACTGCCGGTGATGGACGGCGCATGAAGCAACTCATCTGCCCTGCCACCGGCCAATTGGCGGTCGTCGACGTTCCCGTACCTGTGATTGGCCCCGGGGAAGTGCTGCTGCGTCTCAGCCTGTGCGGCATCTGCGGCACCGACCTGATGAAGGTCTACAGCCCCAGCGTCGCCAAGCCGGTGCAACTGGGCCATGAGGTGGTGGGCACGGTGGTCGAAGTCGGGCGCGACGTGCACAAGGTTGCCGTGGGCCAGCGGGTGGCCGCCGCCCACCACGTGCCCGATTACAGCACTCACTACACGCGGCGCGGCAGCGCACCGATGGATGCGCTGTTCAAACAGAGCAACATCGACCCGGGCGGCTTTGCCGAGTACATCCGGCTGCCGGCGTTGCAGGTACAGCACACGCTGCAGATCGTGCCCGACGCCATGCCGGACTTGCGGGCGGTCTTTATGGAACCGTTGGCCTGCTGTCTGCGCACCTTGGACCGGGCGCCCCTGCTGGAAGGCGACACGGCACTGATCGTCGGCGCCGGGGCCGTGGGGCTGCTCTTTGTGCCCTTGTTGCGCGCGCGCAGCGCCAGGGTGCTGGCGGTCGACGTGCGCCAGGAACGGCTGGACGTGGTCGCAGGATGGGGGGCGACAGCCGGTTTTCTGACCGGGCGCGACGATGTCGTAGCTGGCGTGCGCCACTACACTGAGGGGCGTGGCGCCGACCAGGTGATTCTGACCGTGGTCAACCCAGGCACGATGCAACTGGCGCTGGAGGCCGTGCGCGATGGCGGCGTTCTCGTGCTCTTTGGCGTCAAGCCGGACACAAGTATGCCGTTCGACTTCTGGCAGCTTTGGCGGCGCGAGATCAATGTGATCAGCAGCTATTCGTCGACGCCTGATCTGCTGCCACGGGCGATGGCGATACTGGCGCGCGAGGAGGTTGCCCTGGAGGCGACCGTGAGTCACGTATTGCCCTTGGATGAGGCAGCGCGCGGTTTTCAGCTCGTTCACGACGGTCAGGCGTCGAAAGTGGTGATCGGCCGTGAGTAACTCCGGCTTTGATGACAACAAAGAAGAGCGGACCGACCTGCTGGTGATGGTGGCGACTCTCTATTATGAACTAAACCGCAACCAGCAGCAGATCGCCGACCGCCTGGAAATTTCGCGCTCCAGCGTCTCACGCATGATCAAAGAAGCCCGCGACCAGGGCATCGTGGAAATTCGCATCCACAAACCCGTGAATCGCGACTATGCGCTGGAGCAGGCGCTGATCGACCAGTTTGGCTTGCAGGACGCCTACGTCCTACGGACGCCGGTCGAGAAGCGCGAAGATGAAATCCTGTGGGGGGTCGGCCGCCTGGCCGCCAACTACTTACAGCGCGTGATCGAAATGCTGCCGCCGCGCGTTTGTATGGGCATTGCCTGGGGCACGGGCGTCTACGCGGCGATCAGCGCGCTGCAAGAGGATCGCAGTCGCCAGATCGATATTGTGCAGATCATCGGCAGTGTGGGCGCCCCCGACCCCTTGATCGATGGGCCGGATCTGGCGCGGCTGATGGCGGCCAAATTAGGCGGGCGTCATTATGACATGCATGCACCGGCGTTGGTCGAGCAACCCGCCTTGCGCGATATGCTCTTTGCCGAACCGGCCGTACGTGAAAGCCTGGATCGCGGTCGCAAGGTGGCGCTGGCGATCACCGGGATTGGGACGGTGGAACCGACCGCCTCCAGCTTCCTGCGCGCTGGGCATTTGACGCCCGCCGACCTCAGCGAGCTGAGCAGCATGGGGGTTGTGGGCGAGACGTGCGGGCGTTTCTTTGACGGCTGGGGGCGCTTCGAGAACCTTGCCATCAACCAACGTGTGATTGGCATTGGGCTGGACGACCTCAAGCGCGTGCCGCGCGTGATCGCCGTGGCGCGTGGGCTGCCGAAAGCGCCGTCGATCCTGGGGGCGTTGCGCGGGCATTACATGACAGTGCTGGCGACCGATGATCTGACCGCGCGTGCGGTGCTGCAACTGGCTGAAGCCGGTGAGCCAGCGGCGATGGATCGGCAGAATGGTGTGGCTGTCGGATAAACCCGTCGCCGGGCCATCCACACATCATGGCCCGGCGCGCCAAGGACAAGGAAAGTCATTTATGGCAAATGTAGTGGTTTTGGGTGCGGGTGTCATGGGCAGCGCGTTTACCATGCCGCTGTCCGACAACGGTCATCAGGTGCGCCTCGTCGGTACACACCTGGATATGGATATCATCGAGGAGATTCACGACACCCGCGTGCACCCGCGTCTCAAATCGCGGCTGCGCGACAGCGTGATACCGTTTACGGTCGACCGTCTGGGTGAGGCGCTGCAGGGCGCCGACCTGGTGGTGGTGGGTGTGAACTCGCTGGGCGTCGATTGGGCCGGCGAAATCTTGCGCCCGCTGCTGCCGCCCGGCGTGCCGTTGGTTTTCCTGACCAAGGGCCTGGCCGGACAGGATGGCCGGCTGCAGATTCTGCCCCACGCCTTGCGCGCCCATCTGTCGCCGGAGCAGCAGCGCACGGTCAAACTGGCTGCGATCGGCGGCCCCTCGATTGCCGGCGAGCTGGCCGCCGGGCGTGACACCTGTGTGGTCGTGACCGGCAACGATGCCGCGCTGATCGAGCAACTGGCGGGCATGCTGCGCACGCGCTATTATCACGTCTGGCCCAACCCCGATCTCGTTGGCGTCGAAGTGTGTGTGGCGATGAAGAATGTCTATGCCTTGGCCGTAGGCCTGGTCGGTGGACTGCTGGAACGGGACGGCATCGCCGGCAATGGCGCCGTGATGTACAACCTGGCCGCCGGCATCTTTGCCCAGGGGCTGTGGGAGACCGCCTATATGGTCGATCTGATGGGCGGGCAGCGGCGCAGCGTCTTCACGCTGCCCGGCGCTGGCGATCTCTACGTCACGAGCATGGGCGGGCGCAACAGTCGCATGGGCCGCCATCTGGGCATGGGGATGCGCTATTCGGCGGCCAAAGCGCAGTACATGCCGGACGACACGATCGAAGGCGCACAATTGGCGCAGGCGATCGGCCCCACCGTGGAGCAGATGGTGGCTGACGGGACGATCGATGCGGCCACCGTGCCGTTGATGTTGACCATGATCGACATTGTATGCCACGACGCGCCGGTGGCCATACCGTGGGACAGCTTTTTTGCGGGCGCATTGACATAAAGGAGCAGTAAAATGGACAAAAACAGCCCAATCGCACTCGGCGCCGATAACCTGGGCATGCCGCTCAAGAACTCGATTCGCGACTATCTGGTGAAGAAGGGCTATGCGGTCGTCGACATGGGGGCCAATGGCGACACGCCGGTTGATTATCCCGATGTGGGCGCCGAACTGGCGGAAGCGGTCGGCGCCGGCAAATACGAACGTGGCATCCTCGTGTGCGGCACCGGCGCCGGCATGGCCATCGTGGCCAACAAAGTGCCCGGCGTGCGCGCCGTCTGCGTGCAGGACCCCTATACGGCGGAACGCGCCGTGGCGAGTAACAACGCCCAGATCATCACCTTTGGCGCGCAGATCACCGGGCCGCTCGTCGCCGAGAAACTGGTAGACGTGTGGCTGGCGAGTGAGTTCAACCCAGCCCGCTCCGGCAAAAAAGTTGCCAAGATTGACGCTATCGATGAGAAGTATCACGCGGATCACGCGTAGGAATTGTGGGTCCTCGATCGTTGTCAGGAGTATTCCATGCGTTTTGAATTTGCAACGGCGAACCGCATTATTTTTGGCGAGGGCGTGTTGGGTGAGGTCGCGCCGCTGGTGCGGGAATTCGGGCAGCGCGCGCTGGTGGTGACCGGCGCCCACCCGGAACGCGCCCAACCCCTGTTCGATCAACTGGCCGCTGCCCATGTGGCTTATGCGGTTTTCCCGATTCCGGGTGAACCAAGCGTGCCGGATGCCCTGGCTGGGGTGCAGGCGGCGCAAGCTGCACGGTGCGACCTGGTGGTGGCTTTTGGCGGCGGCAGCGCCATCGACGCCGCCAAGGCCATCGCCGCGCTGGCGGCCAACACCGGCGATATCTTTGACTACCTGGAGGTGATCGGCAAGGGGCGCCCGTTGACGCAACCGTCACTGCCGGTGATCGCCATCCCCACGACCGCCGGCACGGGCGCCGAGGTCACGCGCAATGCTGTCCTCTTCGCACCGGATCACCAGGTCAAGGTGAGCCTGCGCAGCTCGACCATGCTGCCACGCGTGGCGCTGGTCGATCCAATGCTGACCTACGACTTGCCACCGGCGGTGACCGCCAGCACCGGCATGGATGCCTTGACCCAGTTGGTCGAGCCCTTTGTGTCGGCGCGCGCGAACCTGATGACGGATGCGATCTGCCGTGAGGGGTTGCGCCATGTCGTGCGTGCGCTCCGTCGCGCCTATGGGGATGGCCGTGACGTGGATGCGCGGCGGGATATGGCGTTTGCCAGCCTGTGTGGCGGGCTCGCGTTGGCCAACGCCGGGCTGGGCGCCGTGCATGGCTTTGCCGGCCCCTTCGGCGGCATGTACAGGGCGTCGCACGGCGCCGTCTGCGCCGCCCTGTTGGCGCCGGTGTTTGCCGCCAACGTGGCTGCTTTGCAAGACCGCTTGCCGGGCAGTCCCGCGCTGGCGCGTTATCGGGAAGTGGCGGGGATACTGACCGGTCATGCGGGGGCGTCGTTGGATGAGGCTACCGCCTGGCTTCGCGACCTTTGTGCGGACCTGCAAATCCCGGGATTGGCCACCGATGGCTTCAGCCTGATCGATGCGCCGAACCTGATCGCCAAAGCCCAAGCGGCCAGCAGCATGAAGGCGAACCCGATCTTGTTGACGGCCGAGGAATTGACCGCCATACTGGCACAGGCTTTGTAACGCAGAGGGATGTGGGATGTGTGGGACGTGAAGATGCACGCCCCGCCCCTCTCAACATCCCGCATCCTGCATCGGTAGCATTCCTGAATAGCGTGTAACCATTGTGAGCGAGAACAGGCGCCCCAGTTCCAGCGCTTGGAGCAGTGGTTGCACATGCTGCCCCCTCCATTGATTGCGGAGCGGCCTGGGCTGCTGATGTTGGAAGCCTGGTTCTTGCAGTTTCGCTTTCAGCTTGCCGATCTTCCTTCCCACCTCGACCGGATCGAGGCGTTGCTGGCACAGACGCTGGTGCCGGAGCCGGAGCAGAGGAGATGTTCCAGCGCGGCATCGAGACGGCGATCGTCTACATGGAGGAACTGGCCCAATTGTCGTCATAATTCGTGCAAGCAGCGATCGAGAAGAAATCGTTCATCCAGAACGCATTGGACGGCGTCGAGAAGGTGGGCAACAAAGTGCCCCATCCGGTGCTCATGTTCTTGTATCTGATCTCCTTTATCATCGGGCTCTCGCACGTCCTCTACCTGTTCGGCGTTAGCGTGACTTCGGAGGTCCTTGAGCCGGTGCCGATGGCGGTGCAGCGAAACTATTATGAGGACACTACCCTGCCGCCGGTGGAAATCCCCGCAGAGGGTTACCAGGGCCAATTCGAGATACGTGAGGAGACGATTCCGATCCAGAGCCTCCTGACCATCGAAGGCATCCGCTTCCTCTTCACGTCGTTTGTCTCGAACTTTGCCGGCTTCACCGTCGTAGCGACCATCTTCGTGGCCATGCTCGGCGTCGGTGTGAACGGAGAGCGGCGCAGCCGCGGGGCAAGAGGAAACGGTTGACTTGGTCGCCGAGGGGCGCGGGCTGAAGTTTGCCTTCTATTGGTTCCTGGGTGCGCTGGCCTTCGTCCTGCTCTTGACGCTGCCGCCGGGTGCCCCACTGCGCCGGCCGGAAGGCGCCATCGACGCCAGTTCACCACTGCTGGACAGTTTGATCTTCATCATCACCCTGCTTTTCCTCTTTGCGGGCATCGGCTACAGGCTCGGCGCCAAGACCATCAAGAGCAGCAACGACGTGATCGCCGGCGTGACCAAGACCTTCGCCGGTCTGGCCAGCCTGGTCTTCCTGCTCTTGATGATCAGCCAGTTTATCGGCCTCTTCAACTACACCAACATGCCGCAGGTGCTGGCCGTGACCATGGCCGGCGTGCTCGAACAGATGAGCATCGGCCCGATTCCGCTGCTGGTGGGGATGATCCTCGTCATCTTCCTGCTCGACTTTATCATCCCAGGCTCCATGCCGAAATGGGCGATCTTTGCGCCGGTCTTCGTGCCGCTCTTTGTGCAACTGGGCGTGGCGCCGCAGACCGTGCTGGCCGCTTATCGCATCGGCGACTCGCCGGCCAACGTGAATGTTTCGGCCATCATCTTCGTCTGTATCGTCTTTCTCGTGCTGAGCTACGGTCTTGGCGTCAACAAGGAGTTGGCAGCCTGGGGTATCATTGCGTTGTTCTTTGCGATCCGGATGTTGAGCATTCGCTACAACTGGCGCACCAGGCCACTGCTACAGGAGCCACCAGCATGAGTGCAAACCGTGCGCCTTAACGGCCTGATAGTTCGGCGTCGATCTCAAGGGCAAGGCCGACGTGAACCGCCTGGCGCTGATCGGCCACTCGCGCGGTGGATTGGGCAAAGTGAGGTAAGCTTCAGGGACCGGCGTCACGTGTATGACGCCGGTCCCAGCCATTTGAAGGCCAAACGAGACGCTCGCCTGCGGTGCTATCTCCTGCATCTCACGTTGCTGTAAATGCTACCCCAGCAACTCTACATCGACCTTGAGCATGCGACAGATCATCTTCAGTTCTTCGACATGGTCGCCGTAGACGGCATGGCAGTGGTTGGCGTCGAACTTCTCCAAAAAGATTTGGTGGTCGAAGGGCAGTTTGGCAAAGACGTGCGGCCATTCGACCGTGGTCTCGGCCATCTTCTCGCGCGGGAGTTCCACAAACTCGGCCGGGATGATCGTCATGCGATACTTGCCCTCCGTCCGGTTCAGCCGGGCGATCGTAGCAACGCCCGCCTTTGTCATCAGATTGACGTGCGCGCCGCCGCCGGAATAGATGCTGAGCGCCGGATAGAGCGTCACCTGCTGCAAGTTTTCGCGGGGGTCGTCGGAGCAAGCGGCATACCATGTGGACTGCGAGCCACAGTTGCAGAAGACCATGACCTGGTATTCGGGATCCCAGTGGCGCACGTCCATAAACACCACGGGGTCGCCGGTCAGCATCTTGAGAATCTGCATGGTGAGGGCGGCGTCGCCGTCTGCCTCGCACGCAAAGACGGTCGGCGTCTTGGGGCCATTCCAGTCGTAGGGATCGTTGAAGAATGCCGCGCCCAGACACTGCGTGCAATAGTGCCGGCTCATCTCGTAGTGGCACTTGACGCCGACGAAGTCCAGCTCGTTTTTCTCGATGATCTGGCGCGTCGCCTCATAATGGCGGATCTGTGTCTTCAGCTTTTCCGGGGTCAATTGTTTGCCGTCATACTCGATGTGCCCAATATTGTCCGTCAGCCACTGGAAGGCTTTTTCCACCTGTGGTTCCGGCACCGTCTCGGCCAGGCGCACGATCTCAGACTGGTCGATATGCTCGATGTCGACGCCGAACCGGGCTTGCCAATCTTGCATGCTGACAGTGGCGCTGTACATGCCGAGGCTGCGACCGCCGATCATGCCGTATTTCTGCCCATTCAAGCCGCTGGCCACGCGAGCCGTCCGGCAGAACATCAGGATCTTTTCCATTACGGCGGGATCGTTCACATCACCCGTGGCGCGGAAATGGTCGATGCCCAGATGGTGGAGGGCGCCGCCGGCGGCCAGCAGGGAGACCATGCCGGGCCAGTCCGGGTTGAGGGGGGCCACCAGCATAAAGGGGCCTTTGCCGTTTTTGGCGGCGATGGCCGAGAAATTTGGAAAAGCGAAGACGCCGTACGAGAACAGGGTGGCGTCCACCCCTTTGGCAGCCAACTTGAGCGCCTCGTCTTTGGCGGAAATCACGGAGGCGACCAGTTGGTCGCCGACAATGACATCCACTTCCCCAGTCGCGCGCAGCGCGCTGACCAGCGTGTCAACTTGGGCCTGGACAATGTCTTTTAATTGTTCATGCACCTCCGGTTCCCCATCTGAGAACCCGAGGACGCCAACCAACGGTTTTTTGTTCATGTGGTTTCTCCTTTGCGAAGGATCAGTTATCTAGCTCTGGAATGATCGAATCAGCCAGCGAGCATAAGATCAAGCAGCACGAAACAGCGCCGGCATCCAGCACGCCACGCGATCGTTCGCCCAATCGGCTGGCCCGCCCTAGTTTCGCAACCAACTGCCGGGTCGATTCCTGGCCATCTTCAGCCGCCTGGCGCATGGCTTCTAGCGCCTGGCGAAAGCTGAGATCTTGTTCTTCGGCGTTCCGAAAGGCCGCCTGTGCGGGGGCGAGGACATCCACCATGGTCTTGTCGCCTACCTGGGCTCCCCCCACGTCCACGACCCCGGCGTACGCCGCCGACAGCATCTGGCCAAACACGGCAATGCCGATTTCCTCCTCTCCCTGGCATGCCTGCGCCATCTCCATAAAGAACGTGCCGTAAAGAGGACCCATCGCGCCGCCGATCTCCGTGAACAGCACCTGGCCCAAGGTGTCCAGGCTGCCGGACAAGTCCAGTTCTTTGTCCTCCAAAAGACCCCGTGCGCGCAAAAAGCCTTTGTTCATGTTGATACCGTGGTCGCCATCGCCGATAGCGCCGTCGATCTCGCTCAGATAGCCGGCGTTCTCACGAACGGTTTCCACCAGTTCCAGCACGATTTCCTTGCCTTGTGAACTGGGAATCGTTTGCATGAAGCTCTCTCCTAGAATTGGGTCAGACCCATACTGTCGGCTTCGACGTCGACCAGCGTTTTGAGTTCTTCGTCGAGTTTCATCACGGTCAAGGTCACCCCCATCATTTCCAACGAGGTGAAGTAATTGCCTACATACGATCGATGAACCGTGATGCCCTTCTCGCCTAGAATGTCGAAGACGGCGCCAGCCAGGATGTAGAGTTCCATCACGGGCGTCGCCCCCAGCCCGGAGATCAGCAGCACGACGTCATCACCGGCGTCGAAGGGCAGATCGGGCAGGATGAGATCGAGCATGCCGGCAGCAATCGCGGCGGCGGGCTGCAGGTCGGTGACGGCCACCCCTGGCTCCCCGTGATGGCCGATGCCCATCTCCATTTTTCCCGGATCGATGGCAAAGTTTGGCTTGCCCACCGCCGGGATCGTGCACGGGGTGAGCCCCACTCCCACGCTGCGTGTGTTGTCGATGGCCTTCTGTGCGGCACGAATGACTTCGCTGAGCGATGCACCTTGTGCCGCTTTAGCGCCGCCAATTTTCCACATCAGGACTTCGCCGGCGACGCCGCGCCGTTTCTCGCGTTCGCTGGCAGGCGCCGACGGCACATCGTCATTGGCGATGACCGTCTCGACCTGAATTCCCGCCGCCGCCGCCATGCGCCTGGCCATTTTTACGTTCATATTGTCGCCAGCGTAATTGCCATACAGGCAAGCGACCCCGGCGCCGCCATCGGCCGCCACGAAGGCGTCGTGGAACGCCTTGGCCGACGGCGAGGTGAAGATTTCGCCCACCGCCACTGCATCCACCATATTGCGTCCGATGTAGCCGATAAAGGCCGGTTTGTGCCCCGAGCCGCCGCCCGTGACAATCCCCACCTTGCCCTTGATCGGGGCGTGGGCATACTTCAGCACCCGTGGATTGGCGGTCGCGGCCACCAGGTCGGGGTGGCTCTTGACAAATCCAACCAGCATTTCCTCGACCACTTGATTCGGATCATTGATAATTCTTTGCATCGTCGTTCTCCCATACCCCTGTCGCGCGTGGCAGCCGCCACTACTTGATGATGCCGATTTTTGTGCGATCGATGGTGACAAAGACGGCCGCCACCAACACAACGCCTTTGACAATGCTCTGCAAGTAGGGATCCACGCTCATCATGTTCATCCCATTGCTGAGCACGGTGATGATCAACACGCCCAAGATGGTGCCCTGAATACTGCCGACACCGCCGGTCAGTGGCGTTCCGCCGACAACCACGGAAGCGATCACATCAAGCTCAAGGCCAATACCAAGCTGGGCGGTGGCCGCCATCACGCGCGCCCCCTGCAACAGCCCGGCCAGGCCGGAGAGCAATCCCAGCAATACGAACATCAGGAGTTTGACCCGATCCACACGAATGCCGGTCAGAATCGCCACGCGTTCGCCGCCCCCGATCGCGCGTACCTCGCGGCCAAAAACCGTATTATTGAAGACAATGTAGATCACGATGACAATGACGACGGCGATCAGCGCCGAGTTCGGCACGCCCATGGTGCGGCCTGAGAAGACCGCCAGGAACAGATCATTGGTGATCTCTTCGGGAGCCCCGCGCGTCCAGTAGAGCACAATCCCGCGGTAGACCGTCATCGTGCCCAGCGTCGCAATAAAGGAGGGCACTTTGCCTTTGGCGAAGAGGACGCCGTTGACCGTTCCACACAGCGTGCCGACGATCATGGCTGGGATGATGGCGGCCACCCCCATGCTGTGCGATGCCACGGCGGCTGCCAGGGCCGACATGGCCACGATCGAGCCTACCGAAAGGTCGATCGATCCCCCAACGACCACGAAGGTCATCCCGAGCGCCGTGACCAGCAGCACCACAGCTTGCTGCAAGACGATCATGGCGTTGCCAAAGGTAAAGAATCGATCCGATGCGACACCAAAAATGAAGCACAACACGATAAACAACAGGACAGGGAAGTAGGTACGGATGTTAAATCGGCTTCGTTTTTTTCCGGTCGCCACGGTGCTGGTGCTGCTTGTAGGCAAATCTGCAGACTCGGCCATGCTTTTTCCCTTCTTCAAGACTGGGACCGAATTCAAATCATGTGGTTGATAATTTCGGCTTCGGTGGGCGCTTCGTCATGATTGAACACCTTGCTGATGCGGCCCACACGCGTGATGAGAATGCGGTCACTGAGGCCGATAAGCTCGGGTAGATCCTCGCTCAGGAGGATCACGGACACCCCTTGCGCGGCGAGCGCGTGAATAATGCGGTAGATCTCGATGCGTGCGCCGATATCGATGCCGCGCGTCGGATTATTGAGCAATAAGATCTTGGGGTTGGGCGCCATGCACTTGCCCAACACCACCTTTTGCAGATTGCCGCCGCTCAACGAAGTGCACGGAACGGCAGAGCTGGCGGCCTTGATGTGCAGGTCGGTCGTCAGGAGCTCGCTGCTCTTTCTTTCGGTCTTTTTGTCGCGGAAAGGGCCGCGGCGCGGCCGCGACGCCATCGTCAAGTTTTCCTGCACACTAAAATCCACAATCAGGCCTTCACCCGTGCGGTTGCCGGGCAAATAGCCGATGCCCGCATCCCATGCATCGGCGGGAATTTTGGGATGGTGTTCTTTGCCTTCGAAGCGCATCTGTCCGGTTGGCCCAGGCAGTTCGCCAGTGATTACTGCGAGGATATCTTCGCCGCCGGATCCTTTCAGGCCGCCGATGCCCAGGATTTCGCCCCGGTGCAAAGTCAGATCGATATTTTCCAGACGCCCGTTCACCGCAACATCTTCGAGGCTCAGGATGGGCGCCGTGCTCGCCCATAGCCTTTGTTTCTCCACGGACTTCGTGGCAGGATAGATGTCGTGGCCAATTTCGCGGCCCACCATCAGTCCCCCGATCTGGTCCGTCGTCAGCTCACCCACGGCGTAGTCCCCTACCCAGGCGCCGTCTTTCAGAATCGTGATGGCGTCGGCGACCTTGGCGACTTCGTCCAGATGGTGCGAGACAAAGCCGATCGAGATCCCGCGCTCCTTGAGCGTATTGATGACGCGCAGCAGCGCGTCGACCTCCTGCGTATTGAGGTAGGCGGTAGATTCATCGAGCAGCAGCACCTTTGGCTCATTCGAGAGGGCGCGGGCAATTTCGATGATCTTCCATTGGCCCAGGTCGAGCTGGTGCAAATCTTGGTTGACGGACACCCCGGCGCCGATCTCATCCAAGATGCGCTGCGCTGCCTTGCGCATCGCCTTGGCGTCCACGATGCCGAATGCGCGGCTAAAGTGGCGCATGCGATCGATAAAGATGTTTTCGGCGATTCCTAAAGAGGTGCTGATGGTGATCTCTTGGAAGACCAGCGCCACCCCGGCGGCATGCGCGGCCTGCATGTTGGCCGGATTATAGGCCTGGCCGTCCAGCGTGATCGTTCCGGAGTCCTTCTTTTCGTGGGCAGCGATCACTTTGAACAAGGTGGATTTACCGGCGCCGTTCTCCCCGACCAGCGCACGCACCTTCCCCGGTTCCAAGTCGATCGATACATCGTCCAGCGCGCAGGTGACGCCGAATGATTTGCTGATGTTGCGGGCCAAGAGCTGCAAGACTTTCCTCCCTGGCGTGACCTACCCCAAAGGCCCCACCGGTTTGCCGGAGCAAACCGGTGGGGAAGTGCGACAAAAAAGTTGGGCGACTACTCGCAATAGGCCAGTTCGAATACTGCTGCCGGTGCATCTGGGTTCTCGACGCGGGAGTGCGCCTTGAAATCATAAGCCGGCACCCCTTCGGGGAAGCACTTTTCGAATTGGCCGATTTTGTCCTGCGTGAGGGGCAACAGGGCAAGTTTTACGCTGGCGCTTTCTGCGGGTGTCTCGATGCCATTCAGATAGTCATTCATAATCTCAAGGGCAAAACCACCTTGCAGCCAATGACCGCCGATGTCGAAGAGCAACTCACCGCTCTTGACGGCGTCGACATTTTCTGGATTGAGATCCATGGCCACGACCAGCACATCCTTGCCGGGCGTCTTGCCGGCATTCTTGATGGCTGTCATGACGCCGGTGGCCGTCCCGCCGTTGGCCGCCCAGACGCCTGTGATCTCAGGGTTGGCCTGGAAGCAGGACTCGAACACTTTCTGTGATTCGTCACGCACGAAGTTGCCGTTGACTTTGCAGGCAACGACCACGTCTGGATTCTCAGCCAGCGCCTTTTCAAGACCCTTGTTGCGGTCGATGGCGACCGACGTGCCGGCCGTGCCTTCGACCCACCCGATGATCTTCTTGCCATCGGCGTTGGGCGTCATCGCAGCAAAGAGGGCGTTGGCCATGGCGTAACCGGCTTCTTCGTCCGAAGGACCGACAAACGCCAGGTAATTCGGGTATTCAGCGGACTGCGGCTGGATCTCCGAATAGACGTCGGTAAAGATGATCGGGATGCCGGCGTTTTTGGAGTCGGTCAGCGCCTTGCGGTCGGTGGCCCAGTAGGGCACGTGGATGATGCCATCCACGTCTTGGGACACGCAATCCTCGATGAACTTCGACATCTGGTCGGCGTTGTTGTCGGCGTTGAGCGTGACCAACTCGATGCCCAGCTCTTTGGCGCCTTGCTTCATAAATTCCAGATAGCGATTCCAGAACTGTGCATCCAACGTGGGGACAGTGGCGCATACCTTGAACGTTTTCGCCGCGGCGGGCGCTGCCGGCGCGGCTGCCTGTTCCTGACTCGGTTGAGCTGCCGGCACGGCTGCCGTGCATGCCGTCATGAGCAGCGCGCCAATCATGAATATGGCCAGAATGGTTCCTGCAGTCTTCTTAAACATCGATCTTCTCCTTGTTGTGGTTTAATCACAAAACGATCCGGCAATTACTGCGTTGCGTCAGCGTGATTTGTCGATCCTCACCTCCTCATGCTCCAGACTTAAGTATCCGACCGGCACAGGTCAAGCACTGCCTCTGCGCCTTTTTCGTCGATCACGATCGATTTGGCCAGCCCCGACTTCAGGGCCGCGTGAATGGCGACCGCCCGCCTGGCTCCCACCGTGACCACGACGACCTCGCGCTTGTTGCGCAATTCCTCCAGGCCGATGCCGATCACCCGCTCTTGATAAGAGGGGTCGCACGCGTTGCCGGTGGCATCAAAGAAGCGCCCACAGAGTTCGCCAACCGCGCCATGCGCGAGGAGCCGGCTGACCTCGGCAGGCTGCACGACGCCCCGCTCGATGAAGCTCGAATCCTCCAGTGAGCCGATGCCGACGAAGGCGAGCTGCATGGCGTCAAAGAGCGACCAGATGACTTTTACGTCTTGGTGGGCAAGGAATGCCCGGCAAGAACTGGCATCCGGCGCCACGGCGGGGGAGTTCAGCGTGTAGTAGGGACCCTGAAAGCGACCGGCAAACAAGCGACAAAGCTCCACGGCGTCACAGTAGCTGACCTGGGCGCCGAAGTTCCCCATCAATTGCACAAAGGAAACACCCGGCGTCGGCGTGCGCGGCTGGATGTATTGCACCAAGCCCGCCAACGTGCGGCCGCCGGCAACCCCGACGACCGTATTGGCAGTGATCCAGTCGGCCACAAAGGGCGCCGCAAAATAACCGACCGAGTTGCGCACACTCTCGGTTTCGGTGCGGCCCAACGTGCGGATCACGAGGGCTCTGTTCAGGCCGAAGGCGTTGCAGAGACCTTCTTCCAGTTGGTGGTTGCGTGGGTCGAACTCTTCGACCCAGACCCGTACGATCCCCAATTGTCGCGCCCGGTTCAAGAGGCGCGAGACCTTTGGCCGGGAGACCCCGGTCAACTCCGCGATCTCTTGCTGGCCCAAACTGTCCATATAGTACAGTTGAGCCACAAGGCGCAGCAGTTCAGTTTCAACTTGCTCTGCGGGACCTGCGTCCATGAGTAGGTTAAGAAAATGCCGGCTGGAAAAACAGTCAGAGTGAACATTTGTGCATGAACAAATGACATAGGTATGATATCACAGATCGTTGGTTTGCGCAAGAGCCAATTTTGAGGACGTATCAGCGTGGGGACATGGTTGGATACCACATCGGAAACGGGCGGAACCCGCGTGCGATGTGTGGGCTGGATGTGGTGTGGGTGAGGTGGAGGGATGGAGCGCGGGTGGGGCGGATCTACGTAGATTCTTAAACAATCTGCGTGAATCCGCCCCAGCCGCGTGATCAGCGGGTAAAGCGTGGGATCAATAGACCGAGTCGGGCTCGTAGTACTTCTCGGCGTTGTCTTTGGTGACCAGTTCGGCGGCCACGATGATCTTGGACGGGACCTGCTGCTGGTAGAAGTCTTCCAGCGGCTGCCCGCGCATGCCCTTGACGGCCACGCTGATGGCGGTGGCGGCCATCGACGGCGGATAGGTGACGTCGGCCTGCACCAGCGGATCGCCGTCAATGATCATCTTGATCACGTCCTTGGAGCCGGCGCCGCCGAGGAATAGCTTGATGTCGTCCCGGCCGGATTCCTTGTAGGCCTGCAGCACGCCTTTGAGCACGTCGTCGTCCTGCGCCCACACCGCGTCGATCTTGTCATACTTCTGCAGGTAGTTCTCCATGATCTCGAGACCCTTCTGGGTCGACCACATGGCCGGTTGCGAGTCGAGAATCTTGATGTCGGGGTACTGCGCCATGACGGCGTTGAAAGCTTCCACGCGCTCGGTGTTGATGACGGTGGGGATCCCTTCGAGGACGACGATGTCGCCCTTGCCGCCCATCTGCTCGGCCATCCACTGCCCACTCACGCGGCCCAGGCCGGGGTTGTCGCCGGCGACATAGACATCTTCGATCGGCTCGGTGAGGCCGCGGTCGATCACGACGGTGTAGATGCCGGCATTCTTGGCTTCGGCGACCACGGGGGTCAGCGAGGCGGAGTCATGCGGCAGCACGACCAGCGCGTCGATCTCCTGGACCATCAGGTCTTCGATGTTGCTCACCTGGGCTGCGGGTGAATCGGCCGTGACCAGGATGAACTCGATATTCGGATCCTTGATCTTCCAGTCCGCGATGGCCTTCTGCGTCCAATAGACGACGCCGCCCGTCCAGCCATGGTCTGCGCTGGGGATGGAGACACCGATCTTGATCGGCGTGGTGGGGACGGCGGCCGCCGCGGTGTCACTTGCGGCCGCGGGTGCGGCAGGCGCAGCGGCGGGCGCCACTGCGGTGCAACCGGTGAGCAACAGGCCGATTGCCAAAACAAAAACGAGGAGCTTCTTCCACGATCTCATGTTGATTTCCTTTCCTTCTATGCTTTACGTTTGTACTGAACGAGAACAGCCAAAATGATCACCAGGCCCTTGACCATGCCTTGCAGGTAGGGCGAGATGCCTGCCATGTTGAGCATGTTGTTGATGACGCCGAGCACGGCGGCCCCGATCACCGTGCCCCAGATCGTGCCGGCGCCGCCGGACATCGACGTGCCGCCGATCACCACGGCGGCAATGGCGTCCAACTCAAAGAAGACGCCGGCGTTGGAGGAGCTGACCGAGTTGAGGCGCGAAGAGAGCAGCACGGCCGAGACGCCCACGGTCAGCCCGGTCAGAAGGTAGGTGATGAACTTGACGACCGGCACGCGGATGGCCGAGTAGCGGGCGACCAGCTCGCTGGCTCCCACGGCGCAGACGTGGCGACCATAGGCCGTGTAGGTCAGCAGCACATGGAAGACGATCGCCAGGGCGAGAAAGATCCAGGTCGCTATCGGCACTTCCAGAAACATCCCGGCCCCGATCGAGGGGTAAAGCTGGCTTTGCGAGCGGAACTCGCCGCCGTTGGCCATGTAGAGCGTCATCGAGCGGTAGATGGACATCGTGCCCAAGGTGGCGATAAAGGGCGCCACGCGGCCGACTGTAACCAACAGGCCGTTAAAGGCGCCGCAGACCGCCCCTGCCGCCAGGGCCACCAGCACGGCGCCCACGAGCGCCAGCGGGCCGCCGCCCAGGGCATTGAGCGCGAGCACACCCAGTCCGCCTGCCAACGCCACCATCGAGCCGACCGAGAGGTCGATGCCGCCGGCGATGATGATCAGCGTCATTCCCAGCGCGACGATGCCCGAATAGGAGATCTGCCGGGTGATATTGAGCAGGTTGCGCGGGCTGAGAAAGACGTCGCTGGTCAAAGTTGAAATCGCGATCAGCACCACCAACGCCACCAACGGCGTCCAAGCCGAATAGTTGATCTTGCGTTTTGCTGCCGTCGTTTTGACGACTGTCGTGTTGATTGCCATCGTTGCCGATTACTCCCGTTGCTATTGGACCGTTACGCGGGTGTAGGGAACTCCTGCCGTTTCAGACCGGTGGCGTAGTACATAATTTCTTCTTCGCACAGGTTGGCGCCGCTCAGTTCGCCCACCACGCCGCCCTCGCGCATCACGAGCACGCGGCTGGACAGCCCCAAAATTTCCTCCAGCTCGGAGGAAATGAGGATGCAGGCCAGACCGCTGTTGACTAGTTCGTGGATAAAGCCGTAGATTTCCTGGCGGGCGCCTACGTCGACGCCGCGCGTCGGCTCGTCAAGGATCAGGATACGCGGGCCGGTGTCGAGCCACTTGGCTAAATAGACCTTCTGCTGATTACCGCCGGAGAGGTGCTCCAGGTTTTCGCTCAAAGCTGGGACGCGGATGTTGAAGATATTGACATAATATTCGGCGCGTTCCCGGCACTTGCGCCGCTCGATAAAGAAACGCGTGTATTGCTTCAGCGAGGCCAGCGTCACATTGATGACGGTATCGTACTGGAGCAGCAGGCCGCGGCCCTGGCGGTCTTCGGACATATAGGCGATGCCGGCCGCCATGGCGTCGCGCGGGTTCTGGATGTGCGCCGGCTTACCCTCGATCAGAATCTGACCCGCATGCGCTTTGCGCAGCCCCATCAGCGTCTCGCCTACCTCGGTGCGGCCGGCGCCCATCAGCCCGGCGATGCCGAGAATTTCACCCGGGCGCAGATCGAAGCTGACGCCGGCGACGCTGCCGGGCACGGTCAGGGCGCGCACGCTGAGGATCGGTGTAGCGGCGTCGGTCACGTTCTTGGGCGGGAAGGCCTCGTTCAGGTCGCGGCCGACCATGCGGCGCGCCATCTCATGCTCGTCGAGGGCGGCGATGGGGTCGAGGCTGATCAAGTCGCCATCGCGCAGGATCAGCACGCGGTCGCAGATCTCGCGCACCTCGCCCAGCTTGTGTGACACGAAGAAGACGGCGCCTCCCTTGGCGGTGAAATCGCGCATCACCCCAAACAAGGCGTCGATCTCGCTGCGCGAGAGCACGGTGCTTGGCTCATCCATGATCAGCACGCGCGACGCCTGGCTCATGGCCTTGGCAATCTCGACCATCTGCTTCTGCGCCACGCTGAGGTCGGCCACCAAGGTATCGGCCGGCACGTTGGTGGCGAGGGTCTCAAAGAGCTGGCGGGCGCGGGCAATCATGCCGCGGCGGTCGAGCAACCCACCCCGCCGCAGCTCGCGGCCGAGGAAAATGTTCTCATAGACACGCAGGCTGTCGATCAGGTTGAACTCTTGCGGGATCATGGCGATGCCCAGGTTCTGGGCGACAATCGGGGTAGCGATACGCACGGGTTTACCATCGAGCAGCAGCCGGCCTTGGCTGGGGGCATAGACGCCGCTGATGATCTTCATGAAGGTCGATTTGCCGGCCCCGTTTTCGCCGATCACGCCCAGGATCTCGCCGTGGCGGATGCCGGCGGTGAGGTTCTTGAGCACTTCCACGCCGGAAAATGCTTTGGTGAGGTTTTCGACGCGCAGGAGTTCGGGCTGCGCGTGGGAGGTCGTCCGTGCATCATCGCCCATGGCTATGCTCGCGGGTAGAAGTCTGCGCCGTGCACTTATTCAAGATCGTCTGCACCGTCGCCGTCAGTTGATCCATGTCGAACGGAAAATTGAGATAGGTGATGCGGTCACCGGTCTCGGCACGTGTCGGTCGCTCAGACAGGATCAGGATCGGTGTCTCCCCTACCTGAGCCAGCAGCCCCGCATCCGAGAGCATCGTGAAGGGGTCGCTGGTCAACGCCGCTGCCGCCACCATCACCAAGTCCGCCGTGCGGCCAGGCGACCGGCTGCGCGGCGCGTCTGCTGTGGCGCCGGTGGTCAGGCGCAGCACGTGGACGCCGGGAAGCCACGTAAGCGCCAGTTCGATCGCCGCAAAGAGCGCGTCGTGATCACAGAGCACCAGGATTGAGTGCGAATCCAGACCAGTGGCCATAGACGACCTGCGCCGAATTGGGCGCTACGATGGGTTGCCAGAGAATGATTGGGTGCAGGAGCACTCTCAGAATAGCAAGCGCAGATTCCAACGCCGTGACAGCAGGCCGTGCAGATGTTCCAAAAAGATTCCAAAAGGGCGAGGCTCAGTCCGGCGCGCAGAATGTGTAGCCCATGCCGGCACGGGTCTGGATGTAGATGGGGTGGTGGGGATCTCCTTCGATCTTGCCGCGCAGGCGGTGAATGGCCTGGCGTAGCAAGGGTTCGCTGCCTTGTTCGCCGTAGCCCCACACCTTTTCCAACAGGTAGTCGGGCACGAGGATGCGGCCCGGTTGCTTGGCCAGTTCCACCAGAAGGCGGTACTCGGTGGGTGTGAGGACAACCTCCGTGCTCTGGCGCCACACACGGCACTGGGCGAAGTCGATACGCAGGTCGCCAGCCTGAAAAGTGGCGTCGGGCGCGCTGGACTCGCTGATCTGGCTGCGGCGCAGGGCGGCGCGCACGCGGGCCAGCAGTTCGGCCACGCTGAAGGGTTTGGTCACGTAGTCGTCGGCGCCCATGTCGAGTCCGTGCACCTTGTCGTGTTCTTCGGCCATGGCGGTGAGCATGATCACGGGGACGCTAGAGAACTCGCGAATGCGGCGGCAGGCTTCGTAGCCATCGATGCCGGGCATCTTGATATCGAGCAGCACCAGGTCGGGGTGTTCTGTCGCTGCCAGCTCGACCGCGCGCAGGCCATCGCTGGCCGTCAGCACGGCATAGCCGCGCGCCTCCAGGTTGGTCTGGATCGCCCAAATGTAGCGCGGCTCATCTTCGGCCACCAGAATGCGGATTTTTGCTGTGTTCATCCTGATCTTCTCGCCTTGTAGGGATGCCTGAGCTGAAAATGCTTCGCCGCAAAGAACACAAAGTACACAAAGGCATTTTCATGGTTGGTTGTGCCCCGCGGGGGCATGGGTACTGACTTTAGAGTGCACGCGGTTGGATGGGCACCGTGCAGTGGAAGGTGCTGCCGCTTCCCAGCTTGCTTTCCAGCCAAATGCGCCCGCCGTGTGCTTCGACGATGCCCTGGCAGACGGCCAGCCCCAGGCCGGCCCCGCGCATGCGTTGCGTGACTTCGTTCTCCACGCGATAGAAGCGACCAAAGATCTTTTCCCATTCGTCGGCGCCGATGCCGATGCCCGGGTCGCGCACCGAGAACTGTATGGTGGCGGCGTGGCGGCGCGCGGCAACGACGATCGCGCCGCCGTTGGGCGAGTATTTGATGGCGTTGTCGAGCAGATTGCGCAACACCTGTTCGATGCGCTTGGCGTCTACCAGGGCAGTCATCGGCTGGGCGGGCAGGTCGGCGCTGAGCCGGTGGGCGGGCGAGAGCGTGGCCATCGACTTGATTACGGCGGCCGCCAGCTCGCCCATGTCGGTGGGTTGGCGATCCAGGCGCAGCCGCCCGCTCTCCATGCGTCCCAGGTCGAGCAGGTGTTCGACGATGCGTTCCAGCTTGGTCGTCTCTTCATCGATGCTGTGCAGGAATTGGCGCTGGGTGGCACGGCCGAAGGCCACATCTTCCATGAGCAGCGACGAACTGGAGATTCTGATCAGCCCCAACGGTGTGCGCAACTCGTGCGAGACGTTGGCGATCAGCTCCGAACGCAGGCGGTTGACCTCGCGTAGGATTTTGACCTCGGCGGCCTGTTCGGCCAGACGGGCGTTTTCCACGGCGATGCCGAGTTGGTGGCCGATGGTGGCCAACAACTGCACCTGGTTGGCGGCGAGCACGCGGCCGCCGTGGCGGATGCCGCCGAGTACGCCCAACATGTGTTCCTTAGAACTGATCGGTACGCCGCTGAGCGTGAAGGAGGCGCCCGGCTGTTGGGCGGCGATGGCGTCGCGCACGGTGTCGAGGATGGTGTCCAGGCCGGCAGCCTGTTCGGGTCCCGTCAACTGGCCGGTGAAGTCGTCGCCCAGCGCCAGGTGTTTGATGTGGGCCGCCGTGGCGGCGGGGATGCCGCATTGGGCCGCCAGTTCCAGTGTGCGTTTTTCGCCGTCGAGCAACTGCACCCAGCCACCGTCCAGTTCGAGTACCTTGACGGCGCGGTCGAGCGTGGCGTGGAGGATTTGGTCGAGACCGATGGACTGGCCGAGGGTAGTGGCGATCATATTGAGGGCGGCCAGATCTTCGCTGCGGCGTTGGATTACGGCTTCGGCCCGCTTGCGTTCGGCGATCTCTGCCTGCAGGGCCAGATTGGCGGTCATCAGCTCGGCCGTGCGCGCTTGCACGCGCAATTCCAATTCGTCGTGCACCTTGCGTAGCGCAGCCTCTGCCTGCTGGCGCTCGGTGATGTCCTCCGAGATGCCGACCAGGTATTCCGGTTCGCCTCGCGTGTTGAGGATGGGCACCTTGATCGTGTGCAGGAGGCGAATGCCGTTGCGGCGCGTGTGGATCGGTTCTTCGGGGATATCGACCAGCTTTTTACCGGCCAGCGTCTCGCGATCCTTGGCGGTAAAGAAATCGGCCTCTTCTTTGGGGAAGAAGTCGTAATCGGTCTTGCCGGTCAGCTCTTCGCCGGTAAAGCCGATAGATTCCTGGCCGGCTTTGTTCCAACGGATATAGCTGAGCTGCCGGGCTTCCTTGATAAAGATGGTGATTGGGATGTTTTCGATCACCGAGTCGAGAAATTTGGTGACTTCTTCGAGTTGGGCGGCATGCTGAGCCGTCTCCTCCTGGGCGCGTTCGATCTCGCTGAAGAGGCGGGCGATCTCGTAGCGTTCGCGCGTCAGGTCGGCAACCTGCCGGATCAGATCCGGTTGGGCGGCAACGGGTTGTTCCTCTGGGCGATCGGACGATTGTCTGCTCATCGGTCTATTCCGCGCGACGGTGGGAGGTGTACAGGCACACAGACGCTATTGTACCACGGGCAGGGCGCACGCGCGTCGCGCCGGATCTGGGCGTCGAGATCCACAGTATGCCGTAATTGCCGCGGGTCGCGCCCCCAGCCTTCGTCACCTAAGAACGCCTGATTGTAGAGGGTGGGGACGCACGTCATGCGCCCCGCACGCGATTTGGACATTGATGCATCGCCGGCGCGCAGATGTGCGAACGACACAATGCTGTTTGCCGGACGACCAGAAACCCCCGGTGTCGTTGGCCAGCTAGCCTAGGAATCAACCTGGCGCCTGTGGCTAGGATCTCACTAGTACAGCCGGGCGCAAATAGACCGGCAATTGCGGTCGGTGGCAGGCCTGTCGGGCGATTTGCCAAATCGCCCTACATAATCGCCGGCTCATTTACGCCCGCCCGTACTAGAGTAATCAGGGGAAGCGGGATGAGACCGAAAGGAGAGAGATGTACGCCGAGATAGGGGTAGGGAATGACGCCTTCGTAACAATATCAACGCATTATTAAGGACGCTTTGACACCATATTGACAACATATCAGGTTTGACATTTCCTGTGTTTAGAGCGTTAGTGACCGCAACTATAGAGACCAGGATGGGCCATGAGCGTTAGGCTGAATTTGATTATTGATGACGATGCACCAGCCATGCTGACGACGTTGGCCAAGAGTGAACGTAAGCGCGGGGAGTGGGTGAGTGGGGTTGTGCGGGCCGCCTATGAAGCGAGAGGGAAGGGCAGCGAGAGCACAGACATACCAAGCAGAACAACTTCCAATCCAGCGAAGGCTTATACGGCCTGCGGCGTTGCCATTCTGCTCTTGGCTATCTGAGTCATGCAGCCCGTGTTACAATCCAGCCATGAAATCCACGCTTCCCACTCAATCTGGCAGATGGCCGACCATCGGCTACCTGGGCGGTTCTATGGTGCTCGAGCAGCCCTGGCAGGCCGGCTTACTCGATGCCGCGAGCAGCAAGAACATCAACTTGATCATTTTCTCCGGCGGCGTATTGGAGAGCCCCAATAGCATCGAGGCGCAGCGCAGCAAGATCTTCGAGCTCGCCGGCAAGCAGAATATCGACGGACTGATCATCGGCAGCGACTTTCTAGGGCATTACGCCGGAGTCGAGAAGATCAGACGTTTCTGCGAGCGCTATCGCCCGCTCCCTGTCGTGAAGTATGAACCACTGGTCGAGGGCTTCCCAACCCTGCTCTGTGACTTCTACCAGGGCATGTACGACCTGGTCTGCCACCTGATCGAAATACATCAGCTTTCCAAAATCGCCTATATCACCGGCCCTGAACAGTCGCATTCGATCAGGGATCGGTTTCGGGCATATCAAGATGCTCTGCAGGCGCACGGAATTCCGTTCGAAGAGCGTCTGGTGGTAGCAGGTTCCATCTCGGCAACGTCGGGCGAGGAAGCTGTGCGGGTACTGCTGGATCAGCGAAAGTTGCGCCCCGGCGTTGACGTCCAGGCAATTGTGGGTTTCTACGATTCGATTGCCGCCAGCGCGCTGCAGGCGCTGGAAGCGCGCGCGATTGCGGTGCCTGACGATCTCGCTGTCGTTGGCTTTGACGACGACGAGGTCGCTTATGCAACGAATCCTCGCCTGACGACTGTTCGTCTTCCTTTCTACGATATTGCCCGTTGGGGTGTCGACACCCTTGCTGCCATCTTGAATGGCAACGCCGCACCAGACGTCACCGCCCTTTCCCCCTCATTGGTCATCCGCCAATCCTGTGGCTGTCGCAGCGATCGGTACGTCACAGGCCCGACAGCGCAGCGTGAACCAACTGTTAGCCCGGCACGCGCGCAGACGGACTTGCACAACGAACGCACGCGGATCCTGTCGCTGATCCTGGTGACATCCGGCACTCAGAATATTCCGAGCCTTCGCCGCGATGTGGAAACCCTGCTGGATATGTTCATTGCAGAATGCAGCGACCGCCTGCATGGGAGCCTGTCGCCGTTGTTTACGGAAGAACTACAGGCTATCTTGGGTAGGATGAGAAGCATTCGCTACAACATCGAGATGATTTACGCGATTCTTGCGGTGTTGCAGCAGGAGTTTGAGCGAATCTACCAGGATTTGCCGTCCCATCTGTGGATACGATATCTCTTTCAACAGGCACACATCATCGCCAGCGACGTCATCGTACGTTTCCTGATCAGGGAGAAGAACCAAGCCACCTACTTGGACAACCTGTTGCACGAACTCAATCAGGAACTCGCGACGACGCTCGAAGTGCACAATCTGGTGGAGGTGTTGGCGCGTCATCTGCCGCGGCTGGGGATTCCCGCCTGTTACCTATCGCTTTACGAGAACCCCGAACGCCCTGTTGGTCCTGCACGATTGGTTCTCGCCTACGGCAGGCATGGTCGCATCGCGCTGCCGCACGAGGGCCGGCGTTTCGCCGCAATGAAGCTGATACCGGATAGCGTACGCGACCTGGGGCACCCTGCTTCACTGGTCGTGCTGCCGCTATTCCACCGCGAAGAGCAGATGGGATTTGTCGTCTTCGAAACGGGACCCAATTACGGTGGGCTCTACGAAGCACTGCGTGAGCAGATCAGCAGTGCGCTCAAGCGTATCCAGCTTCACGGCCAGATGGTTGACGCGCGGCGCAAGGCAGAGGAAGCCAACGCGCTCAAATCGCGTTTCTTGTCGATCGTGGCCCATGAGTTGCGCACGCCGCTCAGCGTGATTGTCAGCCTCAGCGCGCTCTTGCTTGAGAACACACAGGGCAGCAAAGCGATGCTGCCCGACAAACAGCGTCAGGACCTGGAGACGATATATTCCGTCTGCCAACACCTGGATCGGTTAGTGCTCGACGTTCTGGACCTTGGGCGCAGCCAGCTCGGCCAACTCAAGATGAACATGCAACCGCTCGACCTCGGGGAATTACTCAGGGAAGTTGCCCTGGTTGGTGAGCAGATGGCCCAGGAAAAACTGCTTACCTGGCGCATGTACGTTCCCGCGTCGTTGCCCGCGGTCCATGGCGACCGTACACGTCTGGAACAGATCCTGCTGAACCTTGTCAGTAACGCGACCAAATTCACGCTGGTTGGCGAGGTTGCGCTGCTGGTTACGATTGGGGACAGGGAAATTACCATCGCCATTAGCGACACTGGGCTGGGCATTCCACAAATTGACCAGGAGACGATCTTCGATGAATTCCACCAGTCCGAGCGCACGTCTGCGCGTGGATTCGGCGGCATGGGACTGGGCTTGGCCATCACACGTCGCCTTGTCGAGCTGCACGGTGGGAGAATTCATCTCATCTCATCGGGCGAGGAGGGCAAAGGGACGACCTTCTATTTCACATTGCCGATCCTGCAAGAGGCAATGCTGGAGGATGTGGAGTCTGAGGATTCGACAGTCGTGAGCAACCCGCTCAGCATCGAGGCGACGGCGCAGGTCTTGAGACAGCTCGACATCGACCAGCATAAAACGCCGCCCCGTTCACCGGTCGTCCTGGTAGTCGACGACGAAATCGAGATGCTACGGCTGCACACGCGCTTGCTGCGCGAGCATATACCCGATGTCCGGCTATTAGAGGCATGCAACGGCCGGCAGGCGCTTGCGGTGATGTCGCAAACGCCGCCTGACCTGATTCTGCTGGATCTGATGATGCCCGAACTGGATGGCTTTGGCGTACTTGAGGCCATGCAGACGAACGACAGTTTGCGGGCAATCCCGGTGATCATTATGACCGGCCAGGTGTTGCCGGAAGAGATCATCCTGCAACTCGACCGCTGCGTCGCCAGTATTCTCGGCAAGGGGCTGTTCAGCGTCGATGAAACACTAGAGCGAATTGCGTCCTTGTTGGCGCGAGGCAAACGGCCGGGCAACGAGCCGCAACGCATTGCGCGCCGCGCGCTGGCCTTTGTCCACGAAAAGTGCGCCGAGCCTATCACCCGCAGCGAAATTGCCGCTCACGTCAACGTGAACGAACGGTACCTGACCCATTGTTTCCGTGAGGAATTTGGCGTCACGCCCATGGAGTATCTCAACCGGTATCGAGTCAAGATCGCCAGGCAGTTGCTTGACACGCAGAACAAGAGCATCACCGAAATCGGTCTCGCAGCTGGTTTCTCGAGTAGCGCCCACTTCAGTCGCGTCTTTCACCAGCATACCGGTCAGTCGCCTCGGGAGTATCTGCGTTCCGGGGCGTGCTTGCCCAAGTAAACATCTTCCTGAAGAGTGCCGGTTTCCTGGCAGTGGCGGCCCGGTTTCCTTCCTTTTGCGCATAAGGCGCTTCCTTTTTGGAAAGAATCGACGGCGCTAAACCTCTATAGTATCAACACCCAATCATCACAATTCTACACCTCGTCTTTCTTAACTACTCACAAAGGGAGATCGACATGACCGCTTTCAGACAAATGCGTAAAGTGCTGGTGCTGCTCTCGCTGTTCACGGTGTTGCTGGTCGTCACAGCCTGCGTTGCGCCTACGGCCCCCGCGGCGGCTCCGGCGCCGGATGCCGGCAAGACCAAGCTCGTCATCTGGATAGGTGGCGAACCGGGCACTGTCAACGTGTTCACCCGGCTCGCCGAAGCCTATATGAAGGAACACCCCGACGTTCAAATCGAGTCGACCTTCGTCGGCAGCGATCTCTTCAACCCAACCCTGCTGCCCGCGCTCAACGCCGGCACCGGGCCAGACATCTTCGCCACTGGCACTGGCCCCGGCCAACCGGCCGCCATTATCGAGGCGGGCCACACCCTCAACCTGACGGACTATTACTGTCAGAAGGGCTGGAACAAGGTGATCCCAGACTGGGTCGTGGGCCAGACCTCGTCCGACGGTAAGCTCTGGGCCGTGGGCGACAGCGTCGAAAGTACGGTGGTTTTCTACAACAAGAAGGTCTTCGCCGACAACAACCTGTCTGTGCCTACCACCTGGGAAGCGTTCCTCGTAGCCGCCGACACACTCAAAGCGGCCGGCTATGAAACTCCCATCGGCTTGGGCGCGCTCGACCAGTGGCCCATCTCCCACTGGCAGACCATGTTGTGGGGACGCTATGCTTCGCCTGCCGGCATAGATAATGTGATGTTCGGCGACGGCAAGTGGACGGATGAGCAATTTGTGCAGGCCACGAACGTGCTCAAGGAATTGGGCGACGCCGGCTACTTTGGGCCTAATGCTCTGGCTGTCAGCTACGACGATGTCATGGCGAAATTCTGGCGCGGGGAAATCCCCATGACCTTCACTGGCACCTGGGTCATCGGCGACGCCGTAGCCACGCTGGGTGACGGGATTCAGGACTTCGGCGTCTTCCAGTTGCCGCCGCTGGCGCCCGACCAGAAGATTCATCCCACCCAGAGCATCGGCACTGGCTGGTATATCAATGCGGCCTCACCCAATCCTGACATCGCTGTCGACGTGCTCGATTACATATTCTTCCGTCCAGAAGGCCGCGTTGCGCTGCTCGAAAGCGGCGACACCGTGCCGGTGGGTCCGCTGGATCTGGAGAGTGCAAACCTGCCGGCACTGACCGAAGAGGTCTTTGCCTCAGTGGCCGCCGTGCGCGAAAACGGCTCCATCCCCGCCTTCTTCGACACCATCCAGCCTGGTAACATGACGAGCGTTACCTATGACGGGCTGCAGGCCGTGTTGGCGGGCCAGATGACGCCGCAACAGTTCACCGAAGCAATCCAGGCCGCATGGGAAGAAGCCAAGGCGGCCGGCACGACCATGAAGGCCAGCGGCGAAGTCGTCTGTAATTAGCCGCCACAGATCTAGGGCTGGTTTCACCGGCGTCCGGCGCAGACTGACTGCGCCGGACGCCCAACCTGACTCAAGGTCGCCCCCTGGATCGAAAGGATTTTGCGGATGGATATGCTTAGCAGCGATCGGGTGCGCTCACCTCGCACCGGTTTCTTTTCACAGCGCACCTGGCAAAAGTGGAAGCGCTACCTGATCGCCTATCTTTTTATCTTGCCTGCCCTCCTGCTCTACGTCACCTTTGTGCTGCGCCCCACACTCGATGTCTTTATCTTGTCGCTGTTCAAGTGGAACGGTATTTCGGCAACCCGCGAATGGCAAGGCGCAGCCAATTTTGCCAAACTGATCACGGACAGCATCTTCTGGCAAGCATTCAGAAACAACGTGATCTGGCTGGTCGTCATTCTCTTCTTCAATGTGATGCTGGGCATGGTGTTGGCTGCCCTGCTTTCCATGGATATCAAGGGACGCGTCCTCTTTCGCTTGGGCTATTTCTTGCCCGTGGTCCAGGCGTCGATCGTGACTGCCATGATCTGGCGCTGGATCTACAATCCGGACGGTTTGCTCAACAACACGCTGAAGGCGATTGGCCTCGGGAATCTGGCCCGTGGCTGGCTGGGCGATTTCACATGGGCGCTGCCGGCCCTTGCGATCGCCGCCGGCTGGGCGAGCTTCGGCATGAGCGTGGTCTTGCTGCTGGCGGGCATGCAAGGGATTGACCAGTCGCTTTACGACGCCGCCCGCGTAGACGGCGCTAACTACGCGCAAACCTTCCGCTATATCACCATCCCCGGTCTGCGCAATGTGATTACGATCGTTATTCTGCTCGCCATGATCGGGGCTTTCCAGACCTTTGACATTATCTGGGCGACCACCCAAGGTGGTCCGGTCCGCGCCACAGAGATGTTGGCTACCTATATGTTCAAAAAAGGGATCATGGAAAACCAGTATGGTTACGGTTCCGCCGTGGCCGTGGTGCTGGCCGTCATCATTCTTGGCTTTTCCATTGCCAACATAACTCTTCGGGAGCGCGGTGATGACTAATCTACCACCGGACGCGCCGCACCGCCAAGACCAGATGACCGCAGCCCGGCTGCGCAAGACGTTGAGCCAGGTTCTGGTCTATGCCGTGTTGATTGCCTTGTTGCTCTTTGCCGTGATCCCGCTGGTCTTGGCGTGGTTCACGGCCTTCAAAACCAGCCAGGAGATTCTCCACAACCCCTATGGGCCGCCCATCCCGCCTCACCTGGACAACCTGATCAATGCCTGGACGCAGGGGCGCTTCAGCATCTATTTCAACAATAGCTTCATCATTTCCTTTGCCGACGTGATCCTCATGCTGGTCGTCGCTCCGTTGGCCGGTTATGCCTTTGGCCGGATGCGTTTTCCAGGACAGCGCGTGCTGCTGGGCGTCTTTCTGATCGGCCTCACCATCCCGGTGGGTGCGATCATCATCCCGCTTTACCTGGTCATGCGAGACTTTCGTCTGATCAACACCCACGGTGCGGTCATCTTGGCCGATGTGGCGCTGGCTGCGCCCATCTTTATCTTTATCATGCGCGCCGCGTTCAAAGACCTGCCCGGGGAGTTGGAAGATGCCGCTCGCATCGACGGCGCGACCGAATTCCGCATCTTCTGGCATGTAATGCTCCCACTGGTCAAACCCGCCATCCTTACCGTGGCGCTGCTCGAATTTCTGTGGAGTTGGAACGATCTGTTGCTGCCGCTGGTTTTTCTCACCAGCGACGCACTACGGACGATGCCGGTCGGCATGCTCTTTTATCGGGGCCGCTTCTCGGTAGACTACGGCCTGATGTCTGCAGGAGTGCTGATCATATCGTTGCCCGTCATCATCATGTTCTTGATTTTCCAACGAAGCTTCGTCAAGGGGCTGACCGGGGGCGCATTGAAAGGGTAATATCGATGAAAGCGAAAGTGATTCTCGATCCGAGTTTTCGGCGGCTGGACAATATCTTCACCGACGTCGACCTGGCGCGCCTGCATGCCACAGCCGACATTATCTGGGGCAAAGATGAGCCGATGCCTGCAGCCGAGATTGACAAGGTGCTCAGCGAGGTGGTGGCCATCATCACCGGCGCGTGGCGACATGGCGACGTGGCCAGCTTCCCGAGCTTGCGCGCCATTCTGGAGGTGAGCGGCGGCTTCCCATCGCCTCAAAGTCTTGACTATGATGCCTGCTTTCAACGCAGCATTCGTGTGCTGAGTTGTGCGCCTGCTTTCGGCCCGGCAGTGGCGGAAATGGGTCTGGGTCTGGCGTTGGCCTGTGCGCGCCAAATCGCCTGGACCGACACGGCCTTCCGCTACAGCGAACCGAACTGGAGCCACACTGCGTTCCCGACTGAGATCGGAGATACTTTCACACTGTACGGAAAACAGGTTGGTTTCATCGGCTACGGCGGACTGGCGCGTGCACTCCACCCCCTGCTCAAGCCATTTGACTGCCCCGTTCAGGTTTTTGATCCCTGGCTGACACCGGCGTACCTGCGCACACAGGGCGTCATGCCGGTCGATCTGGATACGCTGCTCTCTACTTCGCGCTTTATTTTTGTGCTGGCCGTGCCGGCCGTCTCCAACAAGGCGCTGTTGAGCCGCGAAAAACTCAGCCTGATCCGCTCAGATGCGGTCTTCGTGCTGCTCAGCCGGTCGCACGTGGTGGATTTTGATGCCCTCACCGAACTGCTGGCCGAAGGGCGTTTTCGAGCCGGTATCGACGTCTTCCCACAGGAGCCGCTGCCCAAAGATCATCCCATCCGCCGCGTCAAGCACGCCGTCCTCTCCTCTCATCGCGCAGGCGCCATGAATGAAGCGATCCAGAACATCGGGCGCTTCGTGGCCGACGATATCGAGGCGATCTGCAACGGGTTGGTCCCGCAAAGAATGCAAATAGCACAACCGGAATTCATCCGCCTTCGCGGCCAGTAATACGCATGATCTTAACACGCCTGCCTGGGTGACGGTCTCATTGCAAAGTGCCTGTCCCCCGCGAAATGGAAGATTCGAAAAATGCTGACGCTGACCAACCTGCGCTGCGAATATGCTGCAGACCCGATCGGAATCGACCTCGCCCATCCGCGCCTTTCCTGGATTGCACAGGCAGAAAGGCGGAACCAACGCCAGAATGCCTACCAGATCCAGGCGGCAACCACGCGTAATGCGTTGGAAGGTTGTCAGGCACCAGACCTGTGGGACAATGGAAAAGTCACGTCGGCGTCGACAATCGTCGCGTACGGTGGGCTACCGCTTGCGAGCGAGGAAGGATGCTGGTGGAAAGTCCGTGCATGGGACGGCGACGATCAGCCTGGCGCATACAGCGAACCGGCCTATTTTGAGATGGGCCTGCTCTCTCCCCATGACTGGAGCGCCAACTGGATCGGTTTTCCCGGTGCGTGGACGGGTAAAGCGCTCTACTTTCGCCGTGATTTCAACCTATCCAAGCCCGTGCGCCGTGCACGCATTTACATGGCCGGGCTGGGCTGGTCGGAATTACATGTCAATGGGCAACGCGTCAACAAGCGCGTGCTGGACCCGCCGAACTCGAACTACGCCAAACGCGTCCTGTACAGCACGGATGCGGTCGAAACCTATCTGCGTTCGGGTGCCAACACCATCGGCGTGATCTGTGGTGCGGGCTGGTACGGAACCGTGCGCCTCCGTCTCCAGCTGCACATCCACTTTGCGGATGGCGAGACCACCCAAATTGTCACGGAGACTTTCTGGCCGGAACCTTGGAAGGTCTTTACAGGCCCGGTGCAAGAAAACGGGGTCTATGACGGCGAAGTCTACGATGCCCGGCTGGAAGTTCCTGGCTGGGATTCGCCGGTTGCTCCGCCACCCGCTGGGCTGGTGGCCGCCTGCGCCGACGGACCAGGGGGAAAACTGGTGGCCGCCTCGCTTGAGCCGATTCAGATCGTCGAGACATTGCCGGCCACCCTGGTCGGCGAACCAAAGCCGGGCGTCTATGTGTTTGACCTCGGCCAGAACATTGCTGGCTGGGCTCAGCTGCGCGTGCAAGGCGCGTGCGGAACGCGTGTGTCACTGCGCTTCGCAGAAACGCTTCATCCAGATGGAACCATCAACCAAGAAAACCTGCGCTTTGCGCGTGCCGAGGACATCTACATCCTCAAAGGTCAGGGCGAGGAAATCTGGGAGCCGCGCTTCACCTATCACGGCTTCCGGTATGTCCAAGTCGAGGGCTATCCTGGCCGGCCTTCCGACAGCAATCTCGTCGGGCGCGTCGTCCGCTCCGCCGCCGAGACCAGCGGCGTCTTCGAGTGCAGCAGCCCGCTCTTCAACCGCATTTACCAGATAGTGCGCCGGACGGAAGCGAGCAACCTGCATAGCGTCCCTACCGACTGCCCGCAGCGCGACGAACGGATGGGATGGCTCAACGACATGGCGGCGCGCAGCGAAGAAGCCATCTACAACTTCGACCTGGCACGCCTGCTCGCCAAGTGGACTGCCGACATCGCTGACGAACAGGACCCGCAGACCGGCGCCATCACCGACACGGCGCCCTTCCGCTGGGGACGCCGCCCGGCCGATCCGGTGAGTATCTGCTACCTGCTGATTCCCTGGCTGCTCTACGTACACTATGGCGATACACACACGATGGCCGTCCGCTATGAAGGGATGAAGCGTTGGGTAGACTACCTGACCGCGCGCGCACAAGAGGACATAGTGCTTTACAGCTACTACGGCGACTGGGCGCCGCCCGTGCATCTGGGCGTTGCCGGCAGCCAGGGCAGTTCGGCCGTCTCCAAAGACACGCCCGGTGAATTGATTTCGGCCGCATGCTATGCCTACAGCGCGCGGCTGCTGAGCCAGATTGCCGGCGCGCTCGCCTGGCGAGAGGACTGTGCTCGCTATGCCGAACTAGCTGAACACATCCGGCACCAGTATCATCAGCGCTTCTGGAATGCCGAGTGCGGCGGTTACGGTAGCAACAACCAGGCCTGTAATGCCATCTCGCTCTACATGGACTTGGTTCCAGCCCAATACGTGGAAAGTGTGGTCGCCCAACTCGTCGCCAATGTTGTGGAGCAGCACAACTGTCACCTGACGACCGGCAACATCTGCACTAAGTACCTGCTCGAAGCCCTGACCGCAGCCGGCCACGCCGACGTCGCCTACGCCATTGTGTCACAAACAAGCTATCCCAGTTGGGGTTACATGTTGGCCAATGGCGCCACTACGCTGTGGGAACGCTGGGAGCTTGCCACGGGCAACGGTATGAATTCACACAACCATCCCATGCTTGGGTCAGTCGGTGCCTGGTTCTATCGTGTTGTCGCCGGCATCCAGGCCGGCGCCGATGGGCCAGGCTTTGCCTGCTTTGACCTGCACCCGCACCTCGATCCGAGTCTGGCGTTTGCGCGCGCCACGCTGGCCACCGTGCGCGGCGAGATCGAGTCCAGTTGGCAGGTGGAGAACGACACATTCCGCCTGATCGCGCGCATTCCGGTCGGCAGCGAAGCGCGAATATTCCTGCCCGTACGCGTGGGCACCCCGCTGATGGAGTCGGGCGTCACGGTATGGGCGCACGAACAGATTGCCGATCAGACGCCTGGCATCCACGACATCCAGCGCAAGGGCAACGTTCTGGTCTGCACCATAGGCTCCGGGGCCTATCGATTTCACACGACCTTGCCAGAATAGAAATCGATCTGGCAGCCCAGCTTTTCCGGAAGCTGCCAGCTTCCCAGAAGATACCCCTAACGTATTCGACAGGAGTTAGCCATTCGCCTTGCGGCGCAACCGCCGTGGGATGAAAATGGCGCTGTTTTCGGAGGAGGAGAGAGTAGTGATTGACGAACCG
>Ga0105047_10001945_pt1 | contig 37129 bp, 28 predicted proteins | sample MAT04_FD_78384 | JGI IMG/M metagenome (GOLD analysis project Ga0105047, IMG submission 78384) | Freshwater microbial communities from Lake Fryxell liftoff mats and glacier meltwater in Antarctica - MAT-04 (megahit assembly) | ecosystem: Environmental > Aquatic > Freshwater > Ice > Liftoff... | reverse complement strand
GTTCCCGGTCACATGCTCTGGAAGTGGAAACGCGACCTGGAGCGCGCCTCGAACCCGGATGCGCCGATCACCGCGCGTGTCATCACCCGACCGGTACTCTCGGAACCGGGGAAGTGGCACGCCACAAAAATCGCCATCGAGTCCAAAGGTGGGACGATCACAAGTACCCTGCGCTGGCAGGTCGATCCGCAGACACCCGGCGACCCCGGAGGCCGTTTGCGGGTTGAGATCGCCTGCAACCCCGACAAATCCAGCGTGATGGCCGGTTTGTTCACACAATACGCCTTCAAGGATGATGGCAAGGTCACCAAACCGATCATCCAGTTGACCCAGACCGGTCTATCGGTTGAAATCGTAGACCGCGACGAGTACACCCTGTTCGACTTTGTGAACGACTACAAAGCCGGGGCACTCGGACACAAGGCCGCCGCGATCATCGCCTTCGACCCTGCCAAGTACGACGCAGGCGCCGAACAGAAACCGGCGGTGCAGTATCACATGCGGCGCCAGTTCAACGAGACCATCGGCGAATGGGAGCATATGCGCCTGGCCTGCTGCCCTTCTTGCGGGCACGGCCACCAGCCTTCATCCGTCCCGCACTTCTGTACGAACGAGATCACCGACAAGGTACTGATAGACGGTGAAGTTCAGGAGCGCAAACGTATCTGCAATACGCCGCTTTTTCAGATGTCGCGCTGGCGGCGGGTGGGTCTGGCGCGCCTGGTTCAACACAAGTTCCGCGGCTTCTTCAAGGTTTACATCGCTGATGAGGCCCATAAGGCCCAAAATGGCCGTAGTGACGTCGGCACAGCCGATCAGCGGTTGCTTTCGGCCACGCGTTACAGCCTGGCCCTGACCGGCACCCTTTTTGGCGGCGCGGCGAGCAGTTTGTTTTACCTGCTCTACCGGCGTGTGCCCGAACTGAGGCGTCTGTATGCTTTTTCGGACGTGGTGCGCTGGGTGGATCACTACGGTCTCTGGGAACGCACCTGGGACCAATCCAAGCCCGATGAGGGCGACTGGGGAGCATCCACCAACATCCGGCGCTGGAACATTCGCTCGCGCGAGTTGCCCGGCATTGCGCCCGCGGTGATCCGCTATCTGCTGCCGATCACCCTGTTTGGGAACATCACCGACCTGGGCTACGATTTGCCGCCGGTGAACGAGCACGTGGAAGCCCTGGAGATGTCCGGGAGATTGGAGGAGCAATACAAGTTGGTTGAGAAAGGGGTCTTGAGCGAAGCGCTCAGCCTCCTGCACGAGTTCGGCGACCCGGGCGGTCTGTCTGCCTGGTTTTCAGCCTGTCGATACCGGCCTGCTTCGGCTTTCCGGTCGGAGGTCATTCACTACGAGGGTACAAAAGGGGGTGGGTTTCACTTCGACCTGCCTGCGGTGATCACGGCCAGCCATCCCTGGCTGCCGAAGGAGAACCGTTTGGCAGAGATCGTGCGCGAGAACATGGCGCAGGGTCGCAAGACGCTCGTGTTCGTGGAGCAATCCGGCACTCGCGATATCCGCAGCCGCCTGGAGAGCGCGCTGGACAACCTGGTGACCGAGGAGGCGCACATTGCCAACGGACGCCTGGTCAAGGTAAACGAGAAGCCACGCGTCAGCATCCTGTCTGCCAACGATATGTCCCCGGCCAAACGAGAAGCCTGGATCAAGCTCAATGCACCATTAATGGATGTGTTGATCGTGAATCCCAAGTTGATCGAGACCGGACTGGACCTGGTGATGTTCTCCAGTATTGTGTTCTACGAGACAACGGTTTCCTTGTACACACTTTGGCAGGGTGCGCCAAGAAGCGCTTTAGCTTGAAGCTCGCTGAGATGCGAGTTACCGATTACCTCAAATCGGTAAGGACATAGGAGACGTGCGTCAGGCCAGAGCAGGCTTGGGGTGCGAAGCTCTCCTAAACGGCCAGTGAGAAGGAAGCCATACCTTCAAGAAGCTGGCCAATCCTCAATGTCTGACTATGGTGAGGAAAACGAATCTACGTAGGCCCGGTGAAGAGTTACCGCCCTGGTATGTGGCTTAGGGGCGGATTGGAGTTTGCCGTTGACGCCTTGCCAATCAACTGACGATTGTCGGAAACGACAAGACGACCTATCGTTACAGAGGTGTAAACGGTAGGAATCTCCTCGGGTAGAGTAGGCACCTAAGGTCAGAATGGAAAGACAAGCGAAAGTGAACTTGGGAACCTGTTGTCTTCACCCTGCAAAGGGTTGGGTAGCTGACACTGATGTGAGACAACAGGGGCGGAGGGGTCGTAGTAGTCTGAGACAGGGAAAGCCTGTTACACGGCGAAGGACCCCAGTCATGCTGGGCACTTTCTTGCTATTCGGCCTCCAATTTTTAGAAAGGAGGTGGTCGGTATGGAAATTCTCCCGACAAACACAATAATCTTCAGCAATGAAGACCAATGGATAAACCGAATCCAAGAAAGTCTGGCGCAACGAAGCGCCCAAAATCAAACCTTCACCCGGCTATATGGCCTTTTTCGCGATAAACGTCTGGTCAGGTACGCACTTGACCTGGTTTTATCAAACAAAGGAGCCAGAACACCCGGAATTGATGGGATGACAAAAGGCGACCTGAAATCTGTAGAAGAAAGGGAACACCTTGCCACAAGAGTCTGGATGGAAATCAGACACAAAACGTACCAACCAAGTCCAGTAAGGCGAGTGTACATTCCGAAGCCAAACGGTGACAAACGTCCTTTAGGTATTCCTACCTTGAAGGACAGGGTCGTTCAGGAGATGCTCAAGCTAATCCTGGAGCCTATTTATGAGTCAAAATTTTATCGGCTTAGTTTTGGATTCAGACCGTCTCGGTCAGTCCATCATGCCGCCCTTGAAATTCACTGGCTTATTAACAGGCACGGCTACAACACTATGGTAGAAGGTGACATTCGAAAGTGCTTTGACAAAGTCCAACACAACATTTTGCTTAAGATACTCCGCCGAACAATTAAAGATGAACGAGTAATCCATCTTGTAAGGCAAATGCTAAAAGCGGGTGTTATGGAAGACGACGCATGGCATATTACGGATGAAGGCACGCCGCAAGGAGGTATCGTCTCCCCATTGCTGGCCAACGTCTACTTGAACGAATTGGATTGGTACGTAGCGGCAAAATGGGACTTGCTCAAAGCTTATGAAAAGGCTAAGCGGCGCAAAAGCAATATGGGTTGCCCGCTATACATCGTGCGCTACGCCGATGATTTCGTTATCGCAATCAAAGGCAGCGTCGAAATGGGCGAAGCAATTAAGCAAGATATAGCCACCTTTTTGAGTCAAGAGTTAGGTCTGGAATTATCAGCGGAGAAAACACTGGTTACGCCAGTGGAAAGTGGTTTCGACTTTCTGAGTTTTACTATCAGACGGTTCAAACAAGTCGCCCTGATAAAGCCTTCCCGAAAAGCAATTGAGAAATTCAAGGTGAAAGTCCGAGAAAGGATAAAAGCAGGCTTTAGCAATGGACAGCCAGCCGGGATTATCTACCTCAACCGGTATCTCATCGGATGGGGTGCGCATTACCGGCGAGTCAGCAGTAGCGATACGTTTAGCAAGCTTGACCACTTTGTGTGGCAGGCAGTTTGGCATGCGGCGGAACGAGTTCATGGCGTCAGGTCAAGAACTCGTAGTAAGAGAGCCTTTTATGCCGAACACCAGATACCATATCGATTTGACTTGTTCAAACCAAATCGGAAGAGCAGGTCGAAACACTTTGGTGTTTGGGCAGACGAAAAACATACTCGGGCATACATTGTGACAGGTTTGCATTTCAACAACATTCGCTACATCAAGCGTCACCCCCAATTGCATCCGTACTTACCAGGCGAAAAGGATGAACTTGCCAGACGGGTTAAAGAAACCGATATACCCCAAATGGTGACACCCGATTTGCCGAACTACGGTGAGTATGGCTCAGATTGGAAAATAATCCGTAAGGAAGCATTACACCAAGCGGGTTATCGATGCAGTGATTGTGGAGACCCAATCGAAGGACGAAACGCAACAATTCACCACAAGCGCAAACTCAAAAGCTACAAAAACAGAAATCAGGCAAATCGCTTGGAAAATCTGGTTGTACTCTGCTCAAAGTGCCACTCGGCACAGGAAAGAACGGCAGAAACTAGAGAGCCATAGCAAAAGTGCCAATGACAACAGCATGTATGGAGAGCCGGATGCGTTGAAAGGCGCAAGTCCGGTTCGGGGAGGGGGGCGGGGAAACGTGCTTGCCGCAAGGTAAGTAACGCGTCCTACCCCTACTCTACCTATGAAACGAGTGTGGCGATTAGGCCAGCAAAATTCCGTTCACGTCACTTTCCTGGCATACGCTCACACCGTGGAAGAAGAAATTCTCCGCAGGATGGGCCAGAAGAAGAAGGCAGCGCAGCTGCTGTATGGAAAAGAAGCCGCCGGTGTCCTGGTTGAAACTGACTCGGACGACTTGCAGCGCGAGCTAATTCAAGCAGCCATCGAAGGCCGGGCATTCAAGTCGGCTGGCGCGCTGGTCGAGAGTCTGTTCTCGGACGGTACGGAGAAGAAAGTCATGGTCTCTGTTGCGCCGACCGGCAGCTTTGTGGCTGCCAGTTTGCCACTGACGACACTGAAGTCCGAGGCCATGCAGATGACTCTGTTTGGCGAGATTGTGTCTGCGCCGATTGGACGCTTTGCGAAGCACAGAAGGAGATAGGTTAGAAAAAGGCGAGGTCTGACGACCTCGCCTTTTTGATTCACATTGCCGAAAAGATACGCACTGGGAATTAATTGAAACGGTCTATATTTGCAGTGTGGGCGGATCTGACCGCTCTGTTTCCGTCCATCGTGCCGGATTTACTGGTGATGGAGACAGGCACGGCACAGGTGAGAAAGTTTCAGCGGTAGGGATGTTTGGCCCAAACAAGGCGCCACCATCCTAATTTGCACTGATTATTTTTTCTTGCTCATGACTACTTCTTTATTCTAATTGAAGCAATCCTTTGAAGCAATCCTTTGCCACCTGTGTAACCTTGACTACGATCATGAATATCCAAGCTGGTGTATCCTTCACGAATAATTTTCTCAACCAGCAAAGCTGCATCTTGAGCCTTTAATTCTGACAGGCAATAGATTACAAAAGTATTTACAACTTTATCATTGACTTGATAATTCTCCAGTGAATCGATCAGTTGCTTTACACAAACGCGGCGAGTTCCAGGGTGTCGTTGCCCAATTTCTACCAGCGCGCGCGCGGCACAAATACGTGCAGGATGAAGCAGCGACCGGTCATTAAGGTATTCGCAAGATGGTAGTAGGGCTGGCTCGCCAAAAACTCCCAGTACTTGGGGAATTTCTTGAGCCATATATACATCAGCTTTCAAGCTTTCCAGTGGGCGCAACAAAGCGAGGATATCAGGAATGGCATCGAAAGCCTGTAATTGTGCCAGAGCCCGCCAGGCGCGCTCTCTTCCATTAATAGGCGCAAGCTCACTAACTTTCCCATTCCATGGATGTTGATGAGCAAGTTCCGTGTCTTGCATTAATTGAATCAGTTCTGGAACATTCTCTCGGGTGAGACCGATTGCAAGGTAATTGGGCCAATTCTCGTTCTCTGATGTATCATCTTCGAAAGTAAGCAGTTTTGCAACTGGATTTAAGTAAGTAAAGTTTTCCATCAACGTTCCTTTTCTGAAAGTAAAATTTGAGACGCTATTTTACCCAAATTTCAATAGACAAAAGTCACTATTTTGTAACAGGGTAATAGTTTGCTGGGGTGATTTTTGTAACCCTGTTTGCTTCATCTTGAAACAGTAGAAAAGTAAGCTTTCCAGCACATTGTGGCAGAAATATTAAGAACTGCGCATAAGCAGCTTCAAGAAACCTTTCAAAAATGAAAGCCATGTCTACATAGATTCCTCATAATTTTTTCGGGTTCAGTGCCATAATTAATCTACCACTTGGTCGGATGCCCCCCTCATCCGGTCAGGTGGCTTTTTTTATCCTTCCGCGATCTCCGCCAGCGTCCCATTGCTGACCAATTCGGCGAAGTGCTGTTCGATGCGCCCCGGCAGCTCGCCGCCGTGGATCAGCACACCCATTTCCATGTTGACGTTCATGGCATAGTCGGTCAGGTTGGCGCTGGAAAGATACAGGTGGTCGCCATCCGCCACGCCGATCTTGGCATGCAGCGAACCGATCTTGCCATCCGGCGTGGTGGCACGTTTGGCGTGCGGCCAGATGAAGATGCGCGATTTTTCGCGCAAACCGGCGCCCAGGGCGCGGATGGTGCTGTAGGCGATCTTGCCTTCACTGACTTCAGCCGACTCAAGAATGACGGTGATCTCCACTCCCCGGTCAGCGGCTTTTTCCAGGGGGATGAGCACGTTTCGGGCTTTGTAGACTGCGAAACTGACGATCAGGATGCGTTTGCGCGCGCCATTGATCAGCTCGATCAAGGCCTGATCTGTGCGGCGCAGGCTGACTTGCTGGCTGCGTGGACCGGTCCAGGTCAGTTCGATCTTTTGTTTTTGGCGCTGGTGGGCCAGGGCTGCGCAAACAGAGTCGAGCAGAAGCGACATTTCGCCAGGTGTGGGCGGCTGTGGCAGGGACTGCCATTCGCCAATAAAGCGTCGCACACGTTCCTGGGTATCCAGGTTTGGAATGGCGGTACGCAGCAGATAGGAAAGCTGTTCCCAATCCAGACGGCGCTCGGCGCGGAGCAGATCAGCCAGGTGAGTGGCGTGCTCGGCAGGCAGATCATCCGCCAGATGCAGGACAACATCGGAGATGCTGGTCATCGGGTTTCAAAAAAGTTGCGTCCGTCATGTTCAACGGTGGGGGCCAATGTGGCACGATCGAGGTAGCGGTTGCCGCGCTCGCAGGATGTTTCGGGAGAGAACAGGCAGGCGTGACAGGCGGCGGCATGGATGGTATGTCCCTGTCCGCCGGGGATATGCTCTGCGCACAATGGGTCATTGGCGCACAAGTGCGAGGCTTCCAAAGCCTGGGCGATGTGCAGGCTCAGGTTTTCAGGCTCTCCCAGATTGACCAGGCCGCCCAGCGTGCCTTCGCTGTCGGGCGCGGAGGTGAAGATCAGGATGCCGGCCATGCCTTCCTGGTCATCCCTGGCCGGTTGGGCATAGATGCGTTCGCGAATACTGGCGGCGGCATACCCACACTCCAATGAAAACTGGCGCATCAAGGCATGTGAAAAGGAGTGCAGCAGCACATAACGAATACCGGGGAAACCTTCTTCAGGCGGTTCGATGCCACGCGCTGTCCGCCAGCGCACATGCGCATCCAGAAATTCGCGCCCAGCATTCAGGACAGCGGGCCGGCTGGCCCATTGGGCGATGCGCTCTTCATCGAACTGGATAAAAATGCCTTCTCCACGCACCTCGTTGGCCGGAACCCAGGTAGGCGGCATGCGGGTCAATGGCGCAATTTCGGTGGGGGTATCCAGTTCATCCGTCATTTCGCCACCCGAGTCAATGCGAGTGAAACCAATCAGTGCGGTGACCTCGCGCAGACGCTCCACCAAAACCACCTGTTTGATCAGACCGGCATACTGCGTGGGAACAGGAACCGGACGCAGGCGGAATTCTTCGCTGTTGAGCGCAGGGTCATGCTCTGTGAATACCTTCCATTCCGGGGTTTTTAGATCGGGTTTGGATTGCTGGGTACTGCCGGTGGCAAGTTCTGTTTTGTGTTTTTGGATGGCTTCGAAAATACGCTGGTCGGTGTATTGGCTGACGCGGCCGAGTTGTCCAATCATGCGCAGCAGGGCAACGTTTTCCAAAATGTTGATATTTTTAAAGACGCCCCAATTCTCTTCCAGCAGCTGCATGATGATATCCGATGACACTGGAATACCAATGGTGCTGAGCGAAACCGGGAACCAGGTATTGGATGCGCCCAAAATAATGGTGCGGACCGGGTTCGGACAGGGCCCGGCGTCGAAATCACGCAGATGTGGGCGGCGGCCACGGCAGAGCGGCATTTTTGCCCGATTTTCCTGGCCAAATGCCTCGGAGAGGCGGCGCGGCGGAGCCTTACAATTGTCGCAGTGCACCTCCAGGTCGCGGGCCTCGCCGGATGGGCCATGTTCGATCAGGCGCAGCATGGGAGAAGCGCAAGGAGCATTATCGCGGTGGGCAAACTCGACCCAGGGGAAATCATCCAAATGACCTTTTTCGCAGGCGGCCAGGAAACGGGCCGGGATGACTTCGGGATTTTTGGCCATATTGCAACTGGTATGCCGGTAACAGGTCTCATCCATCCGGAAGGCGTTTTCATCGAGCTGGAACAGGTTGGAACTGAGCGGGGCCAGGATGCGGCAGCGCGGACAGACCATCCAACGTGGGAAGGTCGCGACTGGAACACCGATGTAAAAATCCGGATCGGTAGGGTCGGGTGAAGCGCCGGTATCCTGGATGAGCGGCGGGGTGAGCAGTTTCTCAACGCTGTGCAGGTTGAACTGCACGGCCTGCAGCAGGCGGCTTTCATTGACAGGGTGGGCGTAATTCGGGCTGGTGGGCCAATCTTCCAGGCCGGTGACAATCACCGAGAGCTTGGGCAGATCGATCAAGGCGCCAACACCATAGGTAAACATTAATTGACTGGGGCGGACTTCGCCAACGCGGGTTGTCATATTATTCTGCCCCTTCTTGGGGTGATTTTTCCGCTCTTTCGGGCGGGATGGTGTCCATCGAGTGGTCATTTAAGACCAGTGTCACCTGCGGTTCGACATCCCGCAGTGAATTCAAACAGAAGAAGTAACTTTCACCCAATTCGGTGGGCTTTTTGAGCAGCGGCGTTTCACGACCGGTTTTGCGTTCCTGGGTATAGGTGAGCATCGCGCCGCCGGTGGTGCTGGCAACCTTGCTGAGCCACTCATCGCGGCGAGCCGCCAGCATATTGACCACCAGTTCGCGGGTCTTTTCGCTGGCGGTCACCAGGCCGGCGCGCTGGCTGATATCGCGCTCGATCTCATCCAGCATGGGCAGCGGATCAGAAAGCTTTCCGGCGGACGGATTGGGATTGAATTCTTCGCTCAGCAGGCGCACCTGCGATACATAAACACCACTCAGTCCACGGTCGAGCGCGCGCGGCGAAAAGGGTGTGACCGAGAGCGCTTCGACCTGCTGGTAAAAGGTGGCGTGGTAGTGCTCAAAACGTTCGTAGTGGCTGAGGTCGCGCGGGCGGGCCCAGTTATAAACGGTGCAGACGATGCCAGGGAAGGCACGCCCAACACGGCTGGTGGCCTGGATATATTCGGAGGTGGCCTTGGGCTGGCTGGCGACGACCATCAAGCCCAGACGGCCCACATCCACACCGACCGAGATCATATTGGTGGCCAGGACAACATCGTAGGGGCGCTGCTCGCCCTTTTGGGGAGGAAAGGTCTTCTCCAACCGGTCGAGGATGCGCGGGATATCGACCGCGGATTTGCGCGAAGTGAGTTCCTCGGTGGTATCGGGTTCGATGAAACGCTTGACCAGCCCGCGCGCGTCCATCTGGCGCAGGCGGGTGCGCACGGCGTCATCTGTGACCCGGCGCATACCGCCCAACTCGCGCATCGAGTTGAAATAACCCACCAGTGTCATCCAGGGGTCGGCCGTGCCGCCATAGTCTTTGAATAACTTCTGGGCGGCGGCCAGGTAGGCGACATAGACGCGGATCAGGATGGTTTTCATGCGCGTGCCGGGGGCGCAGATCCCCAGGTACAGCCGTCCGGGGGCATCCGGGCCGGCGGGTCTGCGCCTGGCGAAGAAGTTATCGCCCGAATCCAGCCCGGAAGGCGGGAAGATCTGCACATCGCGCAGGAACAGGTTGTGGACCTGGTTCTGCGCGCGGCGGATGGTGGCGGTGGAGGCAATCACCTTGGGACGCACGCGAGTTCCATTTAAGTCCCACGAGCATAACCGGTCAACGGCAGTCTCATACAGTCCGACCAGCGTGCCAAGCGGACCGCTGATCAGGTGCAGTTCATCCTGGATGATCAGGTCCGGCGGGCGCAGCGGCAGGCAGTCCTGGGTTTTGACGGCCGGGAACTTGCTTTCCAGGCCCTTGATGGCCGGGTGGCTGTCGCTGTCTTCCAGTTCGGGTGAGCGGTAGCCATGCCGCGGGCATTTGCCGCTGACTTTGCCAAACAACATCTGGGTTTCACCCTTCCAGGGCATCTGGGCGAACTTATCGACCGTGGCGATCAGCAGGCTGGGCAGGCGGCGGTAGATCTCTTCATCCACCACCACGATCGGCAGGCCTTCATCCGGTGATTGGCGCAGGGAGAATTCACACTGACCCAGCGGGTCGGAGCAGTATTGGAAGGTGCGTCCGCGCCCGCGTTCATAGGTTTCAACCTTGACGTTGTTGGCGCTGAGCGGCCGGCCGCACCAGGGGCAGTTGGTGAGTTGCAGCGGGGTGCCCTTGCTGCCCAGCCCGCTGTACATGCCGTGATCCTGGCGGATGGCTTCGGCGGAAGCCTCGGTGCGGTTGGGGGTGGAGCGCATGCCAACCCACAACCCGATGCGGAAGGGTTCATCGCCCCAGCGCTGCGGGGTCTCGCGGCGGATGAGTTCCATGGCGCAGATCAGGGCTGTGGCGCGCTGGAACTGCTGCAAGGTCAGCAGACGCAGGGTATAGCGCATCAGCACCGCCACACCTGCACTGCCGGAGTAGCCACCCATCTCGCCCTGCAAACGACGCAAGGCCATCGTAAAGGCGGCCACGCCCAGGTAGGCTTCGGTCTTGCCGCCGCCGGTGGGGAACCAGAGCAGGTCGGCCTTGGCGTGCGTGGCGTTAACGCGATCCGGGTGGGTTGGGTCGAGCAGGGCCGGGAGGTTGAGCAGGAAGAAGGCCAGCTGGAAAGGCCGCCACGAGCGGTTCTTGGGGATGTCAAAGTCTGCCAGCTGCGGCTGGGCTAGGCTGTGGGTCGTCCGGGTCTGTCCGCGTTGGCGCACTGCGCGGGTGTACAAGCCGCGTACACGCTGGCTGTCCATGGCGCGGTTGGCAAAGCGGAAGGCTTCGGCAGCGTTTTCGTCGGTTTTGAGCAGGTTCAACCCATCCCGGATGCGCTTGAGCGCAGTGCGGCAGGCATCGATGGCGGAGCGCGCCGATTGGGTATAGGCTTGCAGGTCGGGCGCGGGGAAGGCCAGGCGGGCTTCTTCGAGATCGATCCAATCGGCATAGGCCTCGGTCAACGGCCCCAGGGCTGTCTCAAACTGCTCGCCGCTAAGGCCGGAAAGCACCTGCATATCCAGTTCAACCCCATCGAGACGGGGCGCATCGACCTGTTCGACTTCATAGACCGGCAGGACGCTGCTGCGGATTTCCACGGCGCGCGACCACTCTTTGGGAGCCTTAACCTCATGCACACCGACCCCGTGCCCGACAGCAAACTCGATCTGGCGGCGGTAGCTCATTTCCATGGCCAGGGTTTCGGGTTCTTTATCGGGTTGCGAAATCCTGAGCGGGCGCTTGATAAATACCGGCGCGCCATCCGGGCTTCGCGCAATGATCTCGGGCTGGAAGAGCCAGGCTTCATCCTTGCGCTGTTTAGGTTCGGTCTGGCCGTTGACCAGGAAGAGCGTGACCGACCAATCGCCAGCGTACTGGCGCATCAGACCGCTGACATAGACATCCGGAAAATCCGGGTCGGGAATCCAGGGCTCGATCTTGCCATCTTTGAGCGGGATAGGCGCGGAGGTTTGCTCGATCTGCCGGCGCAGCCAGGTGAGCTTGGCATCGCCTTTTTCGTTTTTGAGCGTTGCGGAGCGCCCACGACTGTAATAGCCCCAACGCACAATGACCTGGATGGCAGGTGTTTCCGCGCCGACCGAACAGGTCAGCCCGATGGAGGAGGGCAGCATAGCAGGCAGCGCAGAAGGCGCGGAAGCGGGTTTGCCATCCTGGGTTTCGGTTCCGCCGCCCAGGGCCAGTTCGTCCTGCTCGTCCGGCAGGGCGCTTTGGCCGCGCGGGGCGAGCAGCCCAACGATGTAGCGCGAACGGACGCTGTCTTCATCGAGTTCTTCGGCGGGGCCGCCGGCCGGGCCAAGCAGGTCGGCAACGACCATCTGGTGCAGTTGGCTGCGCAGGTCGAGCGGGGCGAGGTTGTTGGCGAGTTGGCTCATGGGGAAAGTCCTATTGGGATGCAGGCGATTTGCGGCCCCACAAGAACCGGGGTCTAACTCGAGCAAATAAAGTGGATAAAACCCGTTTTGTAAAGGGGCCTGATCTGTGTGTGAGATTGGGCTTCAAGCGCTTTCGAGCAAGTTAAGAAACTCACGGGCGGTGAGAATAGGGATTGTACGAAATTGTTGCAAGTCCAACAAATGTTTATCCCCGCTGACAATATATTCTGCGTGACCGGCAGCGGCCGCCTCGAGAAATTTATTATCTGTTGGATCAGCTTTGATCTCGGTAATTTTTTCAACCGCGGTCACAAATTCTGCCTTACGATCAATGCGATTGATGATGGCGGCAATGGTGCGCGATGCCAGATGCAGCTTTGGTCGTTGCAAAACATTCAGGTATTCTGAAACAATTTCATCGCTGACAATCAGGGTAAATTTCCCTGCCCGCCAGCCAGTGTTGATTTCAGCAACCACGCCGCCCAACGCCATCGAGATAAAAATATTCGTATCCAGGACAACGCGCATCATTTTTGTTCGCGCACAGCCTGGATTTCGGCAGCGATGACATCCTCGGTAATTTTATATTTCCTGGCCGTTTTGCGGGCGTCCAGGATAGCCTGGTCATATTCCTGTTCCAGCTTGTCTTCATCCACAAGGCTAATTTTTAGGTAACGCACAAAAGCCAGCACGTCTGCGCGGCGCGAAGCCGGCAAACTGGATACTTCTTGCAGCAAGGTCTTTTCAAATGTAGTCATGGTTCACCTCTGGGTTAATTATACAATACCTATCACAACAAGTTGATGACCCGTGTTGTGCCAGTTGGCGCGGGCGAAGAAAGTTGGCGGGTTGGCTCATCAGGTTTTCTGAAAAGCTCCGTGATTAAACCATTTGGACGCGGACGATCGGCATAGGATATACCCTATGCAAACTTTTCAAGGATGGTCAGCGCTGGGCGGGAAGTTTGCTCCCCCAGGTAGAGCAGCAGCGCGGCGCGCAGGGCGCTGACCAGCGGCGCTGTGATCTCAGGGGCGGTTTCACCGCTTTCGTACTGCATGGTCAGCGCGCCGAGGATGCCATTGAGTTTGCGGAGGTTGCCAAAAGGCGGGCGGGCTGCCTCGATCAATTTGCCGACCTGGTTCAAGGATTTTATGCGTTTGAGGTCGGCCATTTCTACACTTCCACATACCGAAACATGGATAGGGGAAATTGGCTGTCCGTGAGCGAAGAAACAATCGGTTCGCCCCCATTATTAAATGAGATCTCTTTCAAATGCTGGTTGGACAGGAAGCGGCCTTCGACGTTTTTAATACTTCCTTCTTTAATCCTGACCGATAACTGCCCGGCCAAATACTGCGCCAGGCTGGTTTGTGTGCCAATGCCTTTGCCGCCGATATGCTCATAGCCCAGGCTGAGCGCATCGTTCGGATACTGCTGCGCAAAAGAGATGGCGAGCTGGTAGGCAGTCAAAAACGGCAGTTCAAAGTGATGTTTTTGCGGGTGACCCTGCGAATGGCGCAGGATATCGATCAATTTATCTTCAAGCTGCAGTTCTTCCCATTTACTGGTCATGATTGCTCCTGTTACGTCAAACCTTAGAACAGAAATACCTAAATTTCCCAGCGTGTAATACAGCTAAACAACAAGCCCATCTTCACCAAATTGAGTGGTTATTTGATCAACGGATAAATTCAACGCATTTTGCAAAACAGGGAAATTATTAATTACAGCGCATAGTTCAGGACTAATGCAGTAATGCTCTTCATCGTGAAACCTGTCAAGACACATCATCAACCCAATTCCATCATACGGCGAATCAACGCCTTCGGTATCGTTGACGCGTTTCCCCAGGGCGCCTAAAACTCCGATAACGCTTTGCAGCTCAGCTTCATTCATACGGTACGCCAATTCGGAAATCGATATCCAATGCTCGTCACCTGCTTCGTATAATGCTTTGAACAATACGAGTTGGTTTGAAGTTAATGGCCAGCGAGTGATACAGGTGATTATGAATTGAGTTCTTTGCTTTGTCTCCATAAAACTCTCCTTTTTAAACTGCTAACTTTTTCTCTGTACTCTCGGTAAGTACCATGAATCAATTATAAAGATCAATCCGTTCACACCTTCCGGTAGCCCGGATCCACGCCCTGGTGTACCGCCCTGGTATGCTCGTCCAGGTCAAAACCAAACAGGCTCCGGCTGCAGGCAGCCCAACGATCAATTTGACCAGCAGGTGAATAATCCTTCATTGTGCCCTTACTGATTTTATAAATGCGAGGATTTTTTGGGCATTCATGATCAATGCGGATAGTATAAAAGAAAGAGGCATCAGCACCGGGTTTGCTGATCTGGCTTCAGTGGTACCGGTGATTATCATTAACATTGCCATTATGAAGATGCCCAGAAAGAAGAAAATAACGAGCTGCTTTAGCAGCGGGTTTGCTGGCACCTTATTTAATGATCTTCCCTTTGAGTCTTTAAAATTTCCCGTTGCTATTGCGATAACATCCACGATCCACCATATGCCAAAACCACCGGACGTTAGTAATTGAATAAAACCTGTACCAATACGCCCGGTATAGAATCGATGAACACCAAAAAAACCTAAAAAGACAGCAAGAAGTAAAGTTGTTGATTGTGAACAATTGGAAACCTGCGGATCATTTAATGGGTAACCCCGATCATTTACAGTTAAACCTGTTCGGTTTAGCGCATCCTGAAGGTTTGAAATCCGGTTGATAATTCCTTTTTCCTCATTTTGGATTTGTGCAAGTTGATTGGTTGTTTGCCGGTTTTTATTTCGTTCAAGGTTTCTTTTTTCTGATCTCAGGTTTGAGAGCTGCATTTGCAGCATATTCAATTCCTGAGTATGCTGGAGGCGCTGAATTTCAACCTGTGTTTTTGAATCAGCAGCATGAATCGTGCTGGCAATCTTTTCGCCAACATCTTCGAGCATTTCAGATTCTACAATTACCGTTTTCCCACAATACTCACAATAGCCGGATGAATTTCCTGCATTGAGCAAAATTGGGGCACCACAAGATGGGCAATCTATTCCAGTGACTTGCATTATTATCTCCGTCAAAATTATTAAATATTTAAGTCTGATCTGAAAATAGTGGAAGAGATTCCTCACCCCCGGCCCCTCTCCTGGCAAATTCGGCCAGGAAAGGGGAGAAGGCTTGACCTGCAATATGACCCCCTTGCGGGGTTCCCGCAGCTCTTTGACCTTCGCCTGCAGTCACCCATCTTCTTTAGGATAGGGGCCGGGGGTAACGTCCTTTGCCGTCTCAACTCTCTTTCAACAGTTTTATCCTTCTGCTCGTTATCGTCATAGGGACTTATCATCCAGATCCGTAGGGGGCGGGGAAGAAGGTAGGGGAGGTTGGTCAAGATCAGGCTGCTGACTGGCAAGCGCTGAGTTCTCCAGCCCATTTTGGATGGCTTGTTGCAAAGCAGTTTTGCCAGGTCGGGGTTTTCCCAAATTCTTAAACGACTCAAGCAAAATATCGGTAATTTCCTTGGTCATCTTCTGAAGCGCTTCGGATGTAAGCTTTTCACCTTTTTGGAACCAGACAATCGAGGCATAGCCCATCACCGCAGTGGTAGAAGCCGCAATGGCCGCTCCTAAAACATAACCGGGGATTCCCCCTAATTTGGCGAGTTCTTGAAACAAAGTACGGCCTAGGAAGCCAACGCCGAAAGTGACAACCAGTTCTTTCGCTCTTTCCAGGGTGATTTCGTATTGGTAGATGCGTGCAATGGATAACACCATTGCCCCTTGAACCACGACGAGTGGCGCGAAATCTACTAATGGAATAGGAATAGCCCCGATCAGTCCAGCCGTTGAGGCTGCGCTGAATATCGCACTCCAGGCCAACTGCCAGCGAAACTCGGGCAAGGCCCGGCCCAACGCGGCGATCATTTCAGGGTCAATCTTGGCAATCGCCAGCACAACTTGCTCAATGTTCTTGCCGTCTTTGGCGTTGGTTGCCACTATTTGACCTGGCTCCAGGTTGAGCGTGGCCGCTGCTTTGGCAATGACCCGCTCTTCGGATCGCTTTACCAGGTCAATTTTGTTGAGTACAACCAGGAAGGGTTTATCCAACTCCGCAAGTTCTTCAAAAAGCTCCTGTTCGGTCTTCTTGACTCCTTGAATAGCATCGAACATGATAATAAGGAAATCGGCTTGCCTGGCGCCATCTAACGCTTGCTGTTTTTCGATCTCGCCAACCTCGCCGACCGCATCGGCGCCGGGGGTGTCTACAATGGAGAAGAAACCGGCGTCGGCTTCCTGATTAATGCGGGTGGTGCCGGGCAACGGACCAACTTCGGCTTGGTCGGTTTTGGAGCGAATCAGGTGATTGTATAAAGTGGATTTCCCAACATTGGCCGGACCGATGATGGCAATCTTGTTTTTTTTGCCAGCGACAGCTTGATATTGGCGCAAAGCAATGTCAATGAGCCGCCTGAGCAATTGAGGCGGGATGGGCATAGCTTTAAGGATGTTTTCCAATTCGTCCTGGACGGACTTGGGCAAAGCTTCCCAGGCTGCTTTGATCTTTTCTCGGGTGCGAGGCGGAAATTCTTTTAGAATATCATCAAGAGTGGACATTGTGATTTTTTCTCCTTTTCTCGAAATGTTAGATCAGTACGTGCCGAACTGCAACGCCTATCTTTGGTAACCATTTACAACTCTCCTTTGAATGCCCGATCCAGCACGGACGGCATCAACGTGGACAACTCCCACCCCGTCTCGAACTGCGCCGCCCGCAGAATACCATCTTCGGCAAAGCTCTCCAGCTACAATAAACTGGTTTATATTTCCTCTGGTGCTTTTCTCTTTTGCCATTTTAAGTATTTCCTGAAATATTATTATGCAACTATCGGCCTGAATTAATACCCAACCCTACCAAACCGAACACAAAAACGAAATAGGTGATAAAGCAGCAAAATGCAACAACGCCTAATCCAATTTGAATCCAACCCATCACAATACCTGCCGTTGCCAGGCCATCTCCAGATGCTCTTGGAGGAATCGAGCGGGTTTCATTTCTGGCAGCATAGCCTGTCCATATGGCGACAATGCTGGCGAGAATTGGTAAACCCATGAAACCTAAAATCCCTGCAATCAAGCTGACTACTGCCAGGGTACTTGTCGGTAAAACCGGGTAATTAATGTTCTGTGGATAGGTTTGTTGGTTCATCTGTTTCTCCATTTGCGGTTGTTTGTTTTCCAATTACAGCTCGCCTTAATTCTCTTATTAAAAACACTCATCTTCAATTTCCGCAAAAAAGATATGATTATTCATCAATATCATTTTGCAAACGAGAAATTCTTATTCTGTAATCCGATAAATTATCTGCTTCGTTAGGCTCAATTGTATAAATATTTCCACATCCCGGAATGTGAGCAATATTTTCATGCCTGGTGGTGAAAACTCGTTTTCATGAAGTCTTTCATGATTTTCTTGATTCTAGAACAAACCATACTGCTCTGGTTTTTCATCTTCTTTTTTCTTTTTTTGATCTTCCGTGCGTTTTAGCGTATTTTTTCGCGGCCTGGCGGGCTTTTCCGTTGGCCCCTGCAACTGCTCTTCCTCCCACCTCTCATGATTCAACTTCAGCAGCCTGGACAGCACCTCGCGTCGCGCGGGCTCGCTGATCGTGTAGCGCGTGCCCTGCGCGGTCTCGTGGAAGCCGTGTCCCAGGTCAAGGTCTGCCCAGCCATAGGCCGCGGCGACGGCCTGATCCATCGTCACATGCAGCCGGCGCAGTTCGGCAATATCCGCGCTGTGTTCCTCGGGCTTGTGGAAGCGGTTGTAGGTTTTGGTAAGCCCTTCTTGCCGCGCGACCATAATTGCCTGCCGAGTTTCGTGGTAGGCTTCGCCGATTTGCTCCAGTTCGGTTATTTTTGGGGGGAACGGATAGGTTTGAAAGTTAGTGGTAGGTGTATATGACAAATCAGTTTTTAATGTGGTTCCATAAAGTAAAGACCACTCCCAATGAAAACTGCTTTGTAATACTGTAAAACCCGCGTATGCTTCGATTGCAAAGACTAACAATTTTGCATCATAAACCCACCCATTGGGTATGAATACCCATGCCCAGGTACTACTTACTTGGGCTTTTACTAGTACTTTTTTGAGTGCCTTTATCTTTCCATAAAGAGCTGGACGCACCCTTTCAAACCGCCACCAGTTTTCTCGTGCATTTTTACTGTAAGTAACAGCTTCTCGTTGGGGCTTTACTTGTTTTATGACGATTTCCATACAATCATGATAATGACTAGCCTTATCGTAATCCCATTCTCCAAAGTTAATAATCCATCTAGTTGGGTTCTGATCTGGCTGTGTATATACGTCAATACCATTTATATAAGGAAATAAAACATCCTTATTATCTGGATTCTTATCTATAAGAGTTTTAGCTTCATATGGGGGTAGTGTAAAACCTGTTCCGAGAACAGTTGTTCCCATAAAAGAAATATCTTCATTTTCCTTTAGTTGGAAAGGATTTCCGTCAGATGCCGATGTTTCTGTTAAAAACGGCGTTACACCTTTTACTTTTTTGTCATCCAATAAATAAGTGCCCATCCAAGGTTTTTTGGTCATCCATATGATCGAAATATATAGATTTGCACTTCCAGGCCATCGCATACTTTGAATTGCCTGGTAAATATGGAACTTATTCTTTACGACAGATTCCAATGCAATTTCTCTTGTAACACCTTGGGCAATGGTGTTGGTAGCTATTAACCCCAATATACCGTTATGGTTTAATAAAAGAGATGCTTTTAGGAAAAAATAACCACATAAATCAGAACTTCCACGGTTTCCACTTGCAATGTAGTTGACAAGAAATTCTCTATAGCTTACGCCCAAGTACCCAGTTATTTTTTGCCCTCCAATAAATGGCGGATTGCCCACAAACGCGCTAAACCCACCGCGCTCGAACACTTCGGGGAACTCGAATTCCCAGTGAAAGACGCGTTCCTTTTGGGCGGCGGCAAGAGCCCTCATCCCCGGCCCTTCTCCCGCGGGGAGAAGGGAGAAACCGGGTTCCCCTCTCTCTTTGGGAGAGGGGGCAGGGGTCAGGGTGAGGTCGCCGTCCAATTTGCCTGCCATGTAGGGGAAAAGCAGGCTGAGTTGTAGGGCTTCAAGTTCCTGGCTTTTCAGCCCCAACAGGCGCGCGCCGGTCAGCAGGTCGGCGCCGCGTTTGATGTGCGCCATGGCGGCCTCGGCTTCCCTGAGCAGGCTGGCTTTGCGAGCAGAATCCTGGGCATCATTGACCACGAAGCTTTCCAACTCGCGGCGTTTGGCGCGGGCGGTTTCCAACTGCAGGCGCAGCTGTTCATCGAAAAGGGTCATGGCGCTGGCCTGATAGCCATGCGCCCAACGCAAAAAGTCATCCTCGCTGCAGCCGACCAGCGAGTCGCCGCACTTGAGGGCGTGGTCCAGGAAGCTGAAGGGCAGGTCTTTGGCCATGGTCACGAGCCAGAGCGAGAGCTTGGCAATCTCAACGGCCAGCGGGTTCTTGTCAACACCGTAAATGCAGCGTTCGGCCACCAGGCGACGGGCCAGGATGAGCGGATCGGAGATGCCAGTGTCGTTTGCGCTGGCCTGCTGAATACGGACTCCGGAGGCATCGCCATCGCTCAAGTCTTCGCCGTACAACTGCCAGGCTTCGACCAGGCGCTCTGCCAAGTAGCGCACGACCTGCACCAGGAAGCCGCCGGAGCCCATGGCCATATCGCAGATCTTGAGCGCGAGCAGTTCTTGCGGGCTGCGCAGACGCCATTGTTCGCGCGGCAGGCCTTCCGCGGGCCCATCGTAGACCAGCGGTTCGAGCGTGTGTTGGACGACAGGCTCGGTGAGACTGCGCGGGGTGTAATGTGTGCCGGTGGCGCGCCGCGTGGTGCCGGATGAGACATACACGCTGCCCGGCAGGATCACCACCGCAGCGCCAAAGTCATCCGCGCGCAGCAGGCCAGCAAAGGGCGCCAGGCGCGCAAACAGACGCGCGTCATTGCCAATCGTGGCGCGCAGGCGGTTGTTCAGCTCGGGGTCTTTTTGGAGAAACTCCGGCGCGAGGGCATTGCGCAAAGCGCTTTCGCTGCGCCCGGTCTCGTTTTTCAGCCAGGCCAGTAAATCTTTCTTTTTGGCAGCATCTTCCAGGATCGAGAGTGCCACTTCCGGCTCCTGGCGCTTGGCGCCGCGCAGCCCCACGACCAGTTCGCTGGCGCGCACGGCGATATGGTCAAGCAGGCCTTCGTAGACATGCCCGATCTGTTCCACATCCAGGGCGCGGAAACTGATGCGCCTTGCCTCGCCCTCCACTTGCAGGATTTGCAGGGCTTTCAATAAGTGCAGCACCGTGCGGTTATTGACCGGCAGCGGGATGGAAACCGGCTCTCCCGTAAAAGCCTCGGGACTATGTCGCAAAGCCGCCAAGGGCGCCAAGGTTTTTTCTTGGGGTTCCCTTTGTGACTTTGCGTCTTTGCGAGAAAAGCTTGTTCGACCTTCCAGGAAGGGATATTTATCCGGGTCGAACAGGCTACTGCCGTAGGGCGGCAGGTTGAGACGCTCGTGGCGGATGCCGTGGTAGACAACGCGGAAAACGGCCAGCAGGCGGCTCCAGGCATCGAAGCGGCGCTCCAGGACTTCCTCTTCGGTCACATCCAACTGGGCATACAGGGTCGAGACGGCGTAGTTCTCGGCGTACAGGCTGTCATCCAGGGGCAGCAGCTTGCGTTCCTCAGCTGAGAGCATGAAGACCAGGCGCATCATGACGGTCAGGGCGGCTTCATACAAAAGCGCCGGCGGAACGTCCGCGCCCAGCAGCACCCCGCCGCTATCCTGGTCGGCCTGGTCGATCTTCTGGATCAGGATCTCGACCGCGTGACGGACCTGCAAGCCAAGCTGGTCGGTGATCTCCTGCTGGTCATTGGCGCTGGCCTTGAGCAGGCTTTCCAGCGTCTGGTCCTCGGCCACGCCGAAGAAGCGCTGCACGCCTAGCAAGGACTTGAAGGCGCGCAGAGTGATGGGCTCGTCAAACCATAGTTCGGAATACCACGAGATAAAACCGGTAGTCTCACCGCGCGGCGCATCCACCAGCATCCAGTGCTCGCCGTTGGTGACCAGGCCAAGGCGCACTTCGGTGGCATGACATAATTCCATCATGCGCGTGGCAACGGAGGCCTGCCAGCGGCTGCCCTGCACGGCTTTCTCCAAATCCTGCGAAGGTGGGTAAATCTGGATCAACAGGTGGGGAGCCTTCGTGCCACTGGTGGGATCGACCAGCAGCATGTCTGGGCGCAGGGTTTCCTCATGCTCGGGGAATTCGGCCTTCCAGCCGGCGGCGATAGCCTGGCCGGTTAATAACACCTGTGATGAATAGCCCAGCAAACTTTCCAACACCAGGCGCCCCCAAGCTGTGTGGACAGCCGGGCTATTAAGGTTCTCTGTCCAGAACTCGTAATCTGCGCGCAGTGAACGCGTCTGCCCTGGATCGAGTTCATCGAGACCCTGCGGGAAAGCGGCCGTCAAAACGGGCATCGAAAGGAACGGCCCGGAGATTTCGAGCAGCGAGAGCCATTCAGCGTGGTGTTTGGAGGTTGGTTGAGGCATCGGTTTTACTCAGTGAACCAATGAGCGCCAGGTGCTACATAAATTTCGTTTTTGTCGCACTTGGCGCAGAAGTAGGTCTGATTTCTCGGATCGAAATGGACAATATCACCACAAGACGAACATTCAAAAAGGGAAGTTATTTCAAAAGCGGATTCCAATAAAATATCACGCTTATCCAGAACATTATTTATATCAACCCATTGGCGGTCAGGAGTAATAAAGTTCGCCATATTTAATGTGACCCTGTCAATTTTCTCAACCCAGTTATCTTCACCATATCTTGGGCTTTTTCTAGCAAATTCTATGAAGGCATCATAAATTTCTGACAATCCGTAATTATCATTTACTGTTGCTGCGATCGGCAATCTAAGCTTTCGTCTTGCATCCTGTAAAAATTTTTCAGTGGCAGACTCACACATTTTGACCAAATTTTCATCTTTTTTGCGCGAATCTTGTGTATTCTTCAGCCTCGCCACATTTTGTTTCCACTCTGGTTTGTAATACCAACAAACTTTAGGGGATGGATTGGGCTTACAGATTGGACAATGAACAACTTCTTTGGATGGATCATATACAACCAGAGCTGAGCAGGCTGGGCATTCAAAATACATAACGATGTCTCGTACAATTTCTACAAAAGTGTTTGCTTCTGTTTGTGAAATCGCCATGCCCCATTCATTGTAATGCGCACCCGACCAATTACGAAAACGCCAATAATCATCCAACTCTTGTTTGACTATAGCGAAGAGTTGTTTGAAATCTTGCACATCGGGGCGGCTAATGGGATGTTTCTCCAGCCAAGTAAAGAATGGATCATAAAGATCCCCAATGGTATAACGATCATCTTGAGTAGCTGGAATGGCAATATGTAGATTTTTTCGCATGGTATAAAGGAAACCTTCGAGCTTCCTGCCTACACCAGCAATAGAATCCTGAGTTCTTCCCGCGGCAATTTCAGCAAAATAATAGTTCCAATCAGTAGCCGTGTAGTCGCTGTATGTAGCTCCGCTTTTCTGTTTCCAGGGGTTCATGCGAAGCGTCTTGAGCGCTAATTTATCATTACCAAAAACTGTAGACAATTCATTGGCCCAAAGCTCATCGTGGGTTGTCAATATAATTTGATAATCTTTAAATTCACTGGCGATAAGTCTAGCAACCCGCATACGATGACCAGTATCAATAGATGTTAATACGTCATCAATAATAATTAAATTTAACCCCGAATTGAATTTCTTTATTAAAGCTAGAAAAATACACAGACCGAGTGAATCAAGATGGCCCTCGCTGTAATGTGCAAGCGGGTGCATTGCCTTTATTCCATCAGTTTCTGCGTACAATTCAGCGCTACTGTTTCTATTTTCTGCCATCAATATCGTAATGGCCTTATGGCCTTCACCTGGATGCAGAATATTGTAAAGACGGATAAATTCGCCTTGTAACTCATCAAGAACATCTTGTATTCCTTGCTTTCTGGCTTCAATAAGCGCATTACAAACAGTTTGTACTTGGGAATGCTTATGTTCTCTTTCTTCGAGAATCAACCTTTTCTCTTGCCAATCCGCCCATTTCTCATCGGAACGCGCCAAGAAATCATTCGTATCAAGAACTGTTTGTTCGAACTCCGTTGGTTCGAGACCAGCCAGTTCTTTATTTACATAACCTTTTAATTCATCCGCCGCAGAATAGAAAATATCATCCACAAGTTTGAGCACTGTTTCAGGGGTTTCCAGGCTTAATGTTTCTAAGGATAGTGTCCTATCTAATAATGCCAATACTTTCGCAAACTCAGAAATCCCTGCGAACAATGGGTATGCTATCCCAGCTAAAGAATCCTGAAATCCTGTTACTTTGTTCTGTATTAAAGTAATTGTCCTTAGTAAGCCTGCTTTTTCTTGTTCCATATCTTGTCGTGCATGAACAAGTTCGTGCAACGCTTGCAGACGAACATCCAGACGATCGATCAGGGAATTTCGATTTTCAAATTTTTGTTCACACAATGGACACTTATCCAAAGAATATTCGGCAATCGCCTTGCGACCATTGGTAATAATTTGTTCGAATGGCCCATCAGCAACCGCTGTTGATTTTTGAATGAATAGAGTCCACGCATCAAAAAGCGATTTATAGGCACTTTTTACGGAAAATACACCAGTTTCAACATCACCTAAACGGGCAAGAGCCGTTCGCAACCCTTCTGCCCTGGCAAAATTTATCGGACGAGAGAATCTATTTTTTAGATCGTTTTGGCGCAGAACAATCTCAGAGCGGGAAGATATAGCGGGCATGCCCAGAGGCGCAAGAGCCTTGTTGATACAAATGCAAACATCGCTATCTTTAGAAATTTTTACCTTGACCCAGGTTTGTAATTCTCCCAGGCGTAACTTTTCTTCCTGCTTCGCTTCATTTTTATCCTTTAAAAATTGTGCAACCACTGCTTTCCAGCTTTCAACAATCCTATCCAGCTGCTCCATGCCAAGAAGAGATGACAAACGTTTATAACGATCGGCTGGACGATCCTCGATAAAGCGGGTAAGTTGGTAACGATGCAGAATAAAGGGGCGCTCCGCTGCCAGCCGAAAGAAGTCTTCATACCCTTCTGGCGCTGAAAGTCTGACTGGTGTCTTTAAATAGACAAAATTTACTGGCTCTTTGCCACCCGTAAAACTCACATCAATGGTTCTTGCAAGATCAGTGGATCCCGCAAATGGAATGGCATCGGCCAGATCGATTTCTCCCCGACCCGCAATTTTTTCGATTGACATGGTAAAAAAAAGTTCAATGGCATCAATTACCGAGCTTTTACCCGTTCCATTCTCGCCAAGTAACAATAAATTTTTTCCATCCACGTCAATGTTAATATCCCGGATGCCTCGCAAATTGTGAATATGAATTTTACTGATTGATTGCTTCATCTTTGCACCCACGCTCAACCGCTGTCTTTATTTTCGAAATATCGCTGACATCACCCTGGGAAACAAGGCTTTCAACTTGTTGAATCATTAATAAAGTGATTCTAGATCCTTCACCAAGAGCGCTGAGATCTTTCAACCATTTATCTAAAATCTTTTGGATGTGAGCAGGGTATTTAATTGCCATAGAATCCTCTAATTTGCGTACTTTTCTGGCACCAAAAACGTGACAGCCACTGGAAATAACCTGGGCTGCGGGTCGGCGTAGCGCATCTCAATCGCCGCGATTTCTTTTTCGAGTTCATCCGGGATCTGTCTGAGCCGCAGGCGCAGGGCTTGAGCGTTGCGGTTGTATTGTTCGCGCTCGCTGGTGCTGAACAATTCCAACTGCTGGTACTCCGGGTCGGCCAGTTCCTTTTTGATCATCGTCTCCAACTCGCCCAGCACCGAGCGCACATCCGAGATTTCTTTCTGCTTGCGCTCGGCCAGCAATTTTTGCATGCCATCCAGGCGGTCCTTCATGCGCGCTTCAAGCGCCTGCATCAGGGATGGTTCCAGTGCGTCCCATAACTTGCTCAACTCGGCTTGCATTTTCGCCGAAACGGGCTGATCCGTGCCAGCGGCCAGCGCCGTCCCCACCTGGCCAACATTCAAGCGACGGAAGCGCGCCTGGGCGATCTCGCCGCCGGCGGTGATGACTTCTTCGTGCAGGCGCATGCCCTCGCCGCCCACCAACACCAACCGGGCGTGCGCCACCACGGCCGGGGTTTCCAGTGCCAGGTTGGGAACCGTGCGCGCCGTCACGCGGTGCAGCTTGCCTTGCGGCGACCAGACCTCGGCCCGCAGCAAGCGCAGCGCCATCTGCACCAGGCGGTGGTTGAGGTGCGCCAGCACAACTTCGTCGCTGCCCTTGGCCAGTTCGTGGTCAAAGACAATCGGGCGGATGACCTGGGTATGCGGGTGGGCGATGCCTTCATTACAGACCATCCAACTGCCGCGCAGACCAGGCAAAAAGAAGGCCCGGCTATGCAGCGGGTGTTCTTTGGGCACATCCAGCAGGGCCGGCTGATTGGCCAGTTTCATCGCCACCAGCACGGCTTCGTGGACATGCTCGGCCGTCAGGTTCATATTGACCTGACTTTCGCGCAGTTGGGCATAATGCTGCGCGACTTGCTTCTTCAGATCATGCTCGAATTTGAACAGCTTGCGCACGGCTTTGGCTTCGTCTTCCACCAATTGGGTATCCAGCCGTTTGCGCCGGCCCAACATGGCTTCTTCCACTTGCTGGGCGATGACCATGCCCGCTTTTCCCAAGTCCTCGCGGATGTTGTTGACCTTCTCGGCCGCCCGTGCCAGGAATTCCAGGTCGGCTTCCAGTTCGTCGACGGGCAGGTCTTCCGCAGACATGCGTTTTTTATAGCCCTGGGTCACAAAGTGATAGACCAGCGGCTCGAACTTCTGGCCATGCCGGTCTATGCGCCCGTTGCGCTGTTCCATGCGGTTCGGGTTCCAGGGGATCTCGAAATGCACCAACCGGTGGCAGTAGTTTTGCAGGTCGATGCCTTCGGAGGCCGCATCGGTGGCTAGCAGGATGCGCACCGCGCTGTATTCCGGATTGGTCTGGAATGCAGCTTTGACATTCTCACGCTTTTCGTCATCCATGCCGCCGTAGAGCAGCATGGCGCGCTCGCCCTCGGTCAGCCCTTCGGCGGCCAGCAGAGTGAACAACCAGTTCTGGGTGGCGCGGTACTCGGTAAAGATGATCACGCGCTCATCCGACCACTTGCCGCCCGGCTTGACGATCTCTTTCAGCCAGGCGATAAAAGTGGCAGCTTTGCTGTCGCGGGTCCCAGCGGCGCGCTCGGCCCAGGCGCGCATGTTCTGCAGCAGAGTCTGCTCCTGCGCGGTGATCTCCCGGATCAGCGGGGTGGCGGCTTCGACGGCATCCTGATTGGCGTTTTCGTATTCTTCATCGTTGGCGTATTCTTCGTTGGCCTGCGCCAACTGCCTGCGCAGCACACCCAGCGACATCTGTCGCGACTGGGCCTGGCGTTTTTCGCCTTTGATCGACTCCATGTGCCGCGCCAGAGTCATGGCAAAGGCCGCCGGGGAGGAGAACAGGCGTTTTTTGAGCAGCTTGAGCACGAATTCGACCGCGAAGCGCTCTTCCTGATCTTTGGCGTTTTGCTGGCGCGAGAGGCTGTATTCCTTCAACCAGCGGTGTACCTGCTTTTCCTCGACGGTGTAGGGCACTTCGATCACATCCAACTGGCGCTGCGGGAAGCGCCGTTCGCCGTTCCAGGAGACGAACTCCGGGTCAGATTTCAGCCGGCGCACCATGACGGCTTCGAGCTGGCGGCGGTCGGGCGGCACGCCGCGCGCGAAGCGCTGGTTGTCGAGCAGTTCGAGCAGCGCCGAGAAGCTCTCCGGGTAGCCGTTGTGCGGCGTGGCCGAGAGAAACAGTTTGTGTTCAAAATGGGGGGCCATCTCGCGGATGGCGGCGGTGCGCTGCGAGTCGATGGCGTAGTGCAGGCTGCCGGAGGGCGAGACGTTGTGGGCCTCGTCCACAACCAGGATGTCGAAGCGACGCGGGTAGGTGGCTTGCGAAGGCAGCACCTCGCGGAACAGGCGCAAAGGGGTATCGCGCTTGATAAAGTCAATCGAGGTGATCAGGCGCGGGAAGTGGGTCCAGGGGTTGGTATGGATGCCGCGGCTGCGGCGCAGTTGCTTCATCAACAGACTGTCCACAATGCGGAATTCCAGTCCGAACTTGTCGCGCATCTGTTCGCGCCAGTGGTTCTGCAGGCCGGCTGGGCAAACGATCAACACCGTCCGCGCCCGATTGCGCACGATCAGTTCCTGGATGACCAGTCCGGTCTCAACAGTCTTCCCCAAGCCGACATCGTCCGCGATTAACAAATTAGCGCGCGGCATCTGGATGGCGCGCACCAATGGATCCAACTGGTAATCTTCGATATCAATGCCGCTGCGGAAGGGAGCTTGCAACGCGCGCGTATCGGCCAGGGAGACTGCGCCCCAGCGTACCGCATTCAGGAAAGCGTCCTGCACCTTGGGGTGGTCAAAGCCGCCCTGCGGGCTGGGCAGACCAACCTTCTCTTCGATGCTTGTGCCCGGCTCAATCTCCCAGATCACTTGCAGAGTCTCACCCAGCCCATCGTCTTCGATGGAGTTGAGGGTCAGCAGGTGCTGACCGGCCTGCATTTCAAGCGCCAGCGGTGTAATGGGCAGGGAGCTCTTCTGCACATCCGCCACTACATAACGCCGTTGGCGAACGGTGACGATCTGTCCCTGTTCCGGGACGGTTTCGATTTGCGGCAGTGTCATGCGTGGTATCCCAAAGTTTGTTGGTCTGGCAGGTGAAATGTAAGTTAAGTATAGCTTATCGATCCGGTCTAAAACAGTGAAAGAAGTCATCAAATTAGCGAGGAAATGCACGAAAAGCATGGTTATTAAAATAAGAGCACCGCAGAAAGTGATCAGCGGCGCCCCCTTGAAGCTGTTTATCGATTTTTGGTTATTTACAAACGCTGGCCAGTTCAATCAGCAGACCGTTTTGAGATGCGATCACCTGCATAGCCGCCAGTTGGCTTTCAGTGGCGATCAATTGCTGTTCCGCAATCCGGTCAACACTTGAATTGCCATAGGCTGCCTTTTCATAACTTTTCATCAGGTCACCGTAGATATTCTTCTGGGCTGTGATTGTCGTCTGCATGTTTTCTACTACTGCCGTACAATGTCTTTCTTCCTGAAAATCCCGAACAGTTTGAAAAACCTGAACCGCTACCATGCAAAACAACAGAAACAGGACCAGCCAGGGTTGTACTCGTCTCAAATTCATGAACAAACCTCCGAAGTTTTATTTTGACCGGCGTCCCCCAGAACGCCGGGTATCACTGTGTCATCCCCATTCTGTAACCCCTGACTTTATGATAACAAAAAGAGTAGCCCGCATATAAAGGCTACTCTTCGCTTAATTCAAGAATGTCCGGGTAATTTCCTAATATGCCGCGAATAGTGCGTTGAGTCCAGGCTAGCACTTCTTCACCACCCAGCACCACACAGTATTGTCCATAAGAGAGCAGGGTGCGACCTGCCTGCCAATCATCGTCGCAATAACCGGTAATCTCCAGACTGCCATCCTCCAGCGATTTAACCTTCATCTCGTCAAAATGCCGGCTGACCACCCCGCGTGAAAGCGGCAGAAGCAGCCGATAGTGCACCAGGTAACGCGGCGGCCTGGGCGGCTCGGACATCACGCTGGGAGAAATGGAGAGCTGTTCGTCATCCTGAAGATAACTCAGGCGGTAACGCAAATGCGCTCCCTGGCGGTCTTCGCGCCCTTTCGCGTCCCGACGTAATACTCGATAGGCGCGCAAGTACCAGTGACCCCACTGGTATTGAATGCGGTAAGGCAGCACTTCGTGCAAAACCGGCTTACCATCGGCATAGGTTGGCGAAATGTAGTTGAAGCTGAGTTTGCGATGGGTCTTTACTGCGCGCCAGGCAGTAGCCCAGACATGGTGCGGAATCCCATTCGGATCGACGCTTTGCAGCAGGTTCAGATCAATGGGTACGGCTGGATTTTCCAGGGAACGGCGTGTTTCCACAGGTAGGGATGCGATCAACTCATCCAGGAAATCCTGGATTTCGGAATGTTCCCCCACCTGCCCGCCAAAGGTCTGCGCCAGCAAGGCAACCGCGCGAACACTGGGCTCCGAAAGCTCAAGCTGGAAAAGCGGGCCGGGGTCGATCAGGCTGTATTGCCCTTTGGATGGCGAATACTGAAACTCGAACCCCAGCCGGGCGCGCAGACTCTCGCGGTCGCGTTTAAACGCCTTCTCTCGCGCCGATTTTGCGGATGGGTACGCATCCGGTCCTTCAATTTCCAACACAAACTCAACCAACTCTGTTGGAGTTGCCGGGCCTTTGAGCAACCGCCGCCCAATTGCCAAGCAGCGTCGGAAGGAACGCCAGTCACTGCCGCGCATAAGGATCCTTCAACACGAGAAATATTATTCTAACTGCCATTCTTCCATATTCCGGTTTTCCCGCCGCCAGCCTTGCTCCGAGATCAAAATCACATCCGCCAGCGGCATTTCGAAGGCTGTTGCGATGCCGGCAAAAGCCACATGCTAGGTTTTCGATTTCCAGATGTCAGCATCTTGCAAACACCCAAACGCAAAAGGCAGGCTTTCGGCAATTTTTATCTCGCATAAATTTACTTTCCGCGCAAAACGATATTGTCAAGATAGATAACGATCGGTTGGTTGGGGTTCAGGTGACCGGGCTGATCGATGCTGATATCATTGTATTCGCCCATGAGCGGCCCAAACACATTCAGGGGAATACGAACATGCTGCCATTTTCCGGGTTGTATCCCACCGCCTTCAATAAATTGGCTTTGAAATAGTTCCAACCGAAAAGGCGATGGGTAATAGTGTGTATCGCGCAAAAGTACGCCAACAGAATAAAATTTGGGCAGCCCATTGGGCACTACATACAGATCAAACTCCAGCCATTGATAATCTGCAAAATTGATCGCCGGGCTGCTCAGATCGATGGCGTTGAAGTTATACAATTTGGCTTGAATGGCTTTTCCAGAAATCGCCACAGCAGTTTGACCCATATCTATGCCCTCGGGCGGGTAATATTTCCAGGTTGGATCCAATTGATCAGTATAGATATTCAGAGATGTCTTAAGCTCCCCAGTGGGGTAAACGACCGGTGTGGCAGTTGCACGCGGAGCTGCGCCGTAATACGCCCGCACAACATCATCGGCGGGTTTTTCAACAAAGCTGTAATCGTAATTCCAGGGTTCCGCATAGTTGGGGGAACCGTAGGTGGTATAAAAGAAAGTCCCGTCAACCCAATCCTTACCTTGAATGGATCGGACAAGAGCCTGGTAGATGTCGCGCTGTTCCAGGACATCGATTTTATGATACTGAAAGTTGTTTATATAGCCCCGGGAGCGTTTGTCGTCGCTCTCAAAACCGATCTCAGTAAAGATCACCGGTTTGCCGTATTGTTTTGATAAAGCCGCCAATCGATCCATATAAGGCGCATACGCCTTGGCCAGTTGATCAGGGGTTGGGTCGGTAAGCGTTTTTATCTCGAGGTAATAGGGATGCACACCAATGGCATCCAGCGCGTCCCAGAACTTCACTTTCTGGATAGCCTGCTCGGTGTCAAACGCCATGCTGAGCTTGCCATGATAAACATTGCGGACTTTGGCGATCAGGTCCCGCCACTGCTTTTCGCGCCCGGTGGTGCTGTCAAGCTCTGAAACCATGATCATATAATCAACACCGGCCTCTTCGGATAGACTGGCAAAATGCAGGATCGCGGTTTCATAGCTCGCAAACCACTCATCCCATTGCTTTTCGTTGTAAAACTTGCCGATATCACCGCCCCAGTACCCTTCAGGGTCCCTGTTTGACATCAAGTGTTCACTCATCACCCTCAGCCCCAGGCTGTGGGCCTGCTTTACCAGCCATTTGTATTCCGTCTCCGACATGGCACCTTGATTGTCGCAGTGGATTTGCGTGGTCTTCACCGAATCCATTGTGCAAAGCTCCATATGCAGCCGGATCCAATTGATACCGTTTGGCGCGAAAACGTTTTGCAGCGTCCAGAAAACTTCCGGTTGTGCATCGCCGCCCGCTCCAACCGGAAAGTACACCATACCCTTCATGAAATCGGTCAGGGGCGGGAGCGTGGGCGTCGGCGTGTTGGCGATTGTCGCCGTCGCTGCCGGGGCTGGCGTGGAGGTGGGCAAGCCGGGTGCAGCTGAGGGTGAAGGCTGGATTACCGGCAGGGTTGATGTACTTTGGGCGGGAGCTGCCGTAGGGGCGCAGGCGCAGGTGAATAGGATCAGGATGAGTACGATGATTCGATGGATATTTTGCATGATGTCCTTCAGGTGAATTGTAGACAGTATATTTCTGCGAAATTAATCTCTTACAAAATGGGTGAAACAGATCCGTATTTTAATCTTCCGCATTTGGGTCTTTCCGCTGCCGGCCTTGCTCCTCGATCAAAATCACATCCGCTAACGGTATCTCAAACGCATTCGAGATGCAGGCAAAGAACTTCATCCCCGGTTTTCGCCTACCGGATGTCAGCATTTTGGAAATAGTTGAACGCGAAAGGCCGGATCGCTCGGCCAGGGTAGCCTGCGTCCAGCCTCGGCGATTAATTTCTCCACGAATCCATTCTGCAAAATCCATCATAAATCTTATCTTTCGGGTAATCGATAGTCTTTAAATTGTACCCGTATGGGTACAATTTCGGCGCAATCTGGCTTGAATTTGCTGGGCGTAAAACAACTTGAAATCCTAGAACGCGCGTGCTATATTAGTAGCATGATGACAACCCTCAGCCATGTTGACCCTACTGCGAATTTGAACCGCTGGTACCTGGTCTCAGTTCAGGCAACGCTTTTCTCCCCCTACGCAGTCGTGATTGCCTGGGGCCGGCGGGATACCGAATTCCAGCAGTGGAGAGCGCTGCCAGCAGAATCACCCAGCAAAGCGGAGCAGCTCGCGGCCAAGATTATCCAGCACAAGCTGCGGCGCGGGTACCGAGTTTATCCTGGTCAAGAGTAGGAGATCACCAGAATGTCTCCCAAATCCCGCGCAAAATACTTGCCCGGTTTTCATTTGTTCATTCATCTGTCATCTGTCAGGAGTATTATAATAATATCTTCTCCTCAGAAGAACAAACCGCTAAAGAGTCAGTACGACTCAAAGGCGGTTTGCGCTTTAAATCAGTGAATTGATCCTAAAAGGGAGCAGAAATCCTTACCCATCTAATTCAGATGATTGCATTTTACTTAAAGAAAGCGCCGGCTTTTGCGGGGACAAAACCAACCGGCCAGATGGTACTCTGGTCGTATGTCGCCCACGTGAGGTCTGCGCCCGTGAGATCAGCACCTGTCAGATTGGCACCGACCAGGTTAGCGCTGGAAAGGTTGGCCTGAGCAAGGCTGGCATTTATCAAGTTGCAGCCACTCAAGTCAGCGCCTTGCAAAATAGCTCCGCGTAGATTCGTGTCGCTGAGGGTGGCCTGGCTGAGGGTCGACCAACTGAGATCAGCATTCTCTAGTTTGGCGCCGCGCAGGGTTGCTTGACTGAGATTGGATCCTCTGAGAAAAGCCCCAAGCAAGCTGGTATGGATCAGGCTGGCGCGCTCAAGGCAGGCTCCCATCAGATTGACTCCATCCAGGTTCGCGCCCATCAGCCCCGCACCTTTGAGGTTGACCCCGCTCAGGTCGGCTTCCTGGGATGGTTCGCCTTGCCGGTTCATCCTGCCAAGTTTTGCCCCATTCAGATTGGCGCCGCGCAGGTCCGCCCCACTCAGCTTCGCGCCAGACAGATCGGCATCGGATAGGTCAACCCCGCGCAATTGCAGCGGCGCGCGTTGTTTCAGAAGTTCATCAAGCTGTTGGGGTGCAAATTGCATAGGTGTGGGTCTTCTTTATTTGGGCTAAATCATTCTTACAAGGAGGTTCGACAAGTTTGGCGCATCTGGAATCGACAGAGTCATGGGCGGCTCTAGATACTATACCCCTTTGCCCTGTTTTGTGCCGTGACAATTCTTATATTTGCGGCCACTGCCGCACGGACAGCGGTCATCCGGGCGGGCATTAGAGAAATCGGGATTCTTGAGTGGCTGGCGCCAGCGCGGGATGCTTGGATAGATGACCGGCTCGCCATCTACTTCTTTCACCTCGAATTCCGGTTCGTCCTCGTTATCTGCTTCGTCATCTTCATCCTCGTCGAAATCGGAGTCGCTGGGCAGCGTAGTCTCCAAGGCCCTCTGCCAGAGACTGTTGACCAGAAACCCAAAGGCCACCACACTGGCCAGACTGAGCAGAGTGACCTGGAACGAGTCAAAACGCAGGAGGTGGTTGAGCAGCCAGCCGAGGCCATAGGCCAACAGCAACAATAGGCCGCCGCCAACGGTCAGACCCAGCAGAGCCAAGAGGATTGTCAGTAAAAAAGTTAGGATGGCTTTCATCAGGTTTCTCCGGTGTTCATCGTTGGTTAATATCCAATCTGGGCAATGTGGCCGAGGTCCTTCTGCTTATTTATCGCCCGGCCGACCCAACCACCAATCGCGGGAGGAGTACGAGCGAAAAACCGGCAGGGCCTCAATTTCAGACTGGCTGAGAAAAATCTGTCTCAACCGGCTTAAGCTGTCGGGACCAAAATCCCGAAAATCAAAGGGATCAAGTGTGTTTGTTTGAAGCTTGAGTTTGAGTTCTTCTACGCTGAAAGACTTTCCGTACCCGCTCCGCATCAGATTATTAAATAACCTTTGCGATAATTTTCCTTCGGCAAGGGCTCTCTCCAAGGGGTCAGATGAAGTGGGCTTAGTTTGTTCATCGGCCAGCCTTTGCCTGTGTTTGGTAACAATCTGGTACACACGGCTGCTACTGATCCCGAATATCCGGCCGGTTTCCCGCTGTGATTTACCATTCACCCAGGTATCGTAGATGTGTTTGTACCTTTCTCGCGCTGATTGGGGCATGCTCCACCTCGATAAAAGCAGATTTGCGCTGGAAACGATTGCGTCTCAAACTCACCCATCCAGACCCGGACTTCGCGAACTTGAAGTCTGCCAGCTTCAGCAATATTTTACCTGGTTGTGGTTTACCTGGCGATTTGAGTAGGCTGGCACGGCTTGAACTTTGAGCCGACCTTAAATGCGTTCCTGACGGGTGCCGCCAATTAAGCCACCATAAATCTAACCTTCGAATGACTTGACCTGGGAAACTATTCGGTTAACTACTACCCAGGGCAATCATTTGTTGCCCAGCGAATTGTTTCTTTGAAGCCAGGCTCCGAATTCAGAGCCTGCCCGACCGCGGCGCGTTTCAGGCTCAGGCAACTAACTCGGTAACCAATTCCCGTCATTAAACCGGTTAAAGAGCTTCCCTGATCCACCCAATTAGTTACCGGGGAATTGTTTACCTGCATAAATTCCGAAAAACAGCCAGCCGGGCAGCTACTTGGCCTGAACCGTGGCACCAGCGCAACCGCTAACTTTACAGCCCCTTGGCCTGTTTTGCGCCGTGACAATTCTTATATTTGCGGCCACTACCACACGATTTGCTTAGCAAATCGCAGCGGTCATCCGGGCGGACATTCGAGAAATCCGGATTCTTTAGCGACTGGCGCCAACCTGGCATACTTGGATAAATGACTGGCTCATTCATATTCTTCGATTTCCAGCAGGTTATTCAGACGTTTAGATGCTCTGCTAAGTTTGCGATGGGCAGGTTTGAGTTTGGAGAAGTCTTCAGGTTCTTGGACTATCAAGATTGCCAGTTCCAGGCTGGCGCGCGCAAGGGAGATTGCTGCGGTTTGAAGCGGGGTTTCACCTTTAAGCGCGGACATTTGCGAAACTACTCCATCCAGTTTTGGAAGCAGGTCCTTTGTTGGCTTTGGTGCGGCGGATTGAGGCCCTGCTAATTCAGGCTCCAGGGTGGCAATGATACGTTCTTTTTGTTTGGCAACCATGTAAGCGTGATTAAGGCTCGCACGAATCCCACCACCGATTGAGATATTGTAGGTATTGAACATGCCGTCATAGATGATCAAACCCTTGAAAGGGAGCAGGATGGCTTCCACCATGAGTGGCAAGGCATATGATGGAATTACATCTTCGAGAGGGGAGAGCAGTCCCACAACAGCATAAACCCGGTCGTTGTTGCCCATGAAGATCGAATATTTTTTCAGATGACGCAAGATATAGAATGTGCCTTTGACAAACGCTTTCCATTTGCGAACAATTTCAAGTTCATCGCTCGAAAACCCTTCGGGATTTGCCTGCAAATAGGCATCGATCAACTTGGGATTGTCCCAGAGCATTTTGCGCACCTTGAGCTTCTCATCAGATGGCAAACTGGCATATTCTTCAAGCGTGGTAATCTCTTCGAGAACACCGCCCTGCAGCTTAATATAATATTGCAGACTCCACATCAGTTTATAATAAAGTTTGGTGTCTTCTGGAGATAGGTTCATGGCCACGGGCTTCCTTCCTTTGCTGGCCCTATTATTCACATGGTTAAACCGTAACAATTCGGATACCACAGCTACAAAAATATTATAACAAAGTTAGGAATGTTTAAAACCATTGGGCGCCGATATTGATCAGATGGATCTCGTAAACGAGAATATCGACCTGGTCAACTCGCGTAGGGTGCAATAAACACGCCCTTCGGGATAAAAACCATTTAAATCCTTTTTATCCCAGGCTGGCTGATCTACAATTTTCAAATGTCACTCGCCGTGGTCTGCCTTGAATTGCGCCATCGCCTCCGGCCAGATAGTCAGCCATAAAACAGGTTTTTCAGAAGGCAAGGCCTGCCTTTTAGGTCGAATATCAAGTCGCCCAGACTCCAACTGCTTAATCAAAGACAATGCTATTCCCTGTAACTCGGGTAATAAGCGGCGTTTGAAATTAACTTCCAACTTGCGCAATTGGAGTAACATCTCGGTGGGGGAGAGTGGTTGGATCAGCACCTCAGCCAGTAGGGTATAGGACAAATCCGATTGCCCCAGGGCATCCTGCAGCATTAGCTCGTTTTCTCGGAATGCACCCAGCTTTACGTTCGCTGCGATCTGCCCGCGTGCAGCCAGGGTGGCTTTGAAATTCCACCATAGTGCCTCCAATCCGGCGCGCCAGGGCAAAGACAAAAAGAAGACCCGGGTTTGTTCGGTTAATAGTAGCAGATCTTCAAAGCGTTGCTGTTCCCATAGAACTCTAAATAAGATTCGTAGGGAACGGCTGATCCACAAAAAATACATCAGTGGCGTTTCATTCTTCGGAGCATTCAGGTTCATTGACAGGGTCTCTTGACAGGCTAACAATAGCCCTCGGATGTTTCCAGCTTTACCAGCTTGAACCATCCAGTAAAGATGTGCGTGCATAAGCTTGGCGATTTTTACGCCATTCCGCGTTACTCGTTCGGTGTCACCCAACCCGCACAAGATATCAGCCCACAGCCTGCGTGTCTCGGGTAAAGCCAAATCCTTTTCCGGGAAGTTTGTAATAAGCATCTTCCAAACAGAATCAAGCTTTGCCAATGCTGCCTGGGATCCATAATTCATCCAGATTAGATAAGCTGCGGTTCTCAACGACGTATTCAGCGGAACTATTAATTCCGGAACCGGCGCAAAACGACCAAGACGCGCTTCTTCTTCCAATTCCCGCCAAAACTCATTTGCGTGGGCTAACATTTTGCGTTGTTCATAAAGGTGGTCATACACATCGTTTTCTGTCATCAGTTCGTGTGGCAAGGATGACTGAAAAAAGGCTGAAAAATCGTAACTGCTCAGGCTGACTGGTAAAAACGGGTCTGAAGGGTTGGCGGAATGTAAGGCGTGCCTGCCAATGCCATTTGCAAAACATTCAGTACTTTTTGATCGTTTTTACGCGCAGTAGAG
>Ga0105047_10001944_pt1 | contig 37129 bp, 36 predicted proteins | sample MAT04_FD_78384 | JGI IMG/M metagenome (GOLD analysis project Ga0105047, IMG submission 78384) | Freshwater microbial communities from Lake Fryxell liftoff mats and glacier meltwater in Antarctica - MAT-04 (megahit assembly) | ecosystem: Environmental > Aquatic > Freshwater > Ice > Liftoff... | reverse complement strand
CGCTCGGTCAGGGCACAGGCCCGCTGGCCATCGTCGGACGCCCGCAAGGAGACCGAGAATTTGGTCAGCGCACCCGCCATGTCACGCGACTTGCCGGGGGATTGGCCGCTGGAGTGGTAGGGGAAATAGCTGTCGGACATCGGGTCGGGTGGTCGTTGTGCGGCGGGGCGCCCGAACGGCCCTGAGGGGCCAGAAATGCGTGCTGTGTCAGGGGCTTGCAAGGCGACAAACGGCGCCCGCCTGCCCAAGGGACCGCTTCGGGTGGCGCTAGTGCACCGCGTCGCGCTGGATGGGCCAGCCGGGGCGGGGCGGTGGCATCATCGGCAGCGGCAGGCAGTGCAAGGTCTGCACCACCCGGTCGCGGTGGTAGGCGGGATTGTTGCGGATGGTGGCGGGCAGCAGGCTGGCGTCGAACACGCGCGCCTGCGTCTGCACAACCTCGACCCGGGTCCAGCGGCCGGTGGCAGGCTGCGCGGGATCGGCCAGAAACACCTGGCGCAAGGCCGCCTCCCGCGCCTGCAGGCGGGCCATTTCGGCGCGGATTTCGGCCAGTTCATCGGCGGGGGTAAGTCTGTGCATCGCGGCTCCTCATCTGACCTGCACAGATTGGCGCAGCGGAGTTAACAAAGGCTTTGCGCCGAAGGGGCTTGCCAAAATCGACGATCTGCCGAAACTCGCGCCATCAGAAGGAGCAGTTCCGATGTGGGATTTTTCGATGACCAAGGCCTTGGGCCTGATGCGGCGGACGGCTCCTTTCGTGCTGTTCCGCATCGCGGTGTATTTCGGCATTTCTGCCGCCTTCATCGTTGCGACCGGCACCGGCGCGGGGATCGGCTATGGCGTGGGGGTCGCGGGGACGGACGAGTTTCAGGTCAACACCACGTTCTGGGGCGGGGCGGTCGGCTTTGGCCTGACGGCGGGGGTCTTGTTCTTCGTGCGCGACTACATCCTTTACATCGTCAAGGCCGGGCACATCGCGGTGATGGTCGAGGTGATGGAGGGCGGCACGATTCCCGACGGGCGGGGCCAGATCGACCATGCCCGCCGCATCGTGGCCGAACGGTTCGGCGAGGCGTCGGCGCTGTTCGCGCTTGATCAGTTGATCAAGGGGGTGGTGGGGGCGATCACCGGGCTGGCGCAGGGCCTGCTGACCCTTCTGCCGATACCGGGGTTCGACATCGTGATGGGAGCGGTGCGGGCCTATCTGCGGGTCGCGGTCGGGCTGGTGGATGAGGTGATCCTGGCGCATGGCATCCGGACGAAAGCGCAAAACCCGTGGTCCGGCGCGCAGGAGGCGCTGGTGCTTTATGCCCAGAATGCGCGGCCGATGCTGATCAACGCGGCCTGGCTGGCGCTGTTCAGCTGGGGTCTGTCGCTGGTGGTGTTTCTGGTGATGCTCGCCCCGGCGGCGGTGGTGGTCTACATCCTGCCGGGCACCTGGTCGGCGGGGGGGCTGGTGTTTGCGCTGCTGTTCGCCTGGGCGGTCAAGGCCGCGCTGATCGAGCCGTTTGCGATTGCCTGCCTGTTGCAGGTGTTCTTCCGGGTGACCGAGGGGCAAGAGCCCAACCCAGAATGGCAGGCCCGGCTTTCCACCGCGTCCGACACCTTTCGCCGCCTGGGCGAGCGGGCGCTGGCATCGACCGGCAACGGGTTTGCCGGACAGGCTTTGCGCGCCCGCTGACTTCTGTGGCAATGGGGCGCCAGCAGGCGAAATTCTTGGCCCCGCGCGCGGACTTGGCGCAGGACCGGTTGCCCCGTGCCGGATACTGTGGCAAGAGGGATCAGCAGCAATCTAGACCGACGAGTTCAGATATGAGCGACTATGCAGCCCGCCGCGTGATGATGGTCGATACGCAAGTGCGGCCATCGGATGTCACCAAATTCCCGATCATCGCGGCCATGCTGGCGGTCCCGCGCGAGGTGTATCTGCCCGATGCGCTGCGCGAGGCGGCCTATGTCGGCGAGAACACCCCGATTGCAACGGGGCGCGTGGTGCTTGAGGCGCGGACATTGGCCAAGCTTCTGGACGCGCTGGACATTCAGCCGGACGAGCGGGTTCTCGACCTTGGCTGCGGCTATGGATATTCGACGGCGGTCATCGGGCGGCTGGCGGGGTCGGTGGTGGCGGTCGAACAGGAGCCGGCGCTGGCTCTGGCGGCGGCCGCGCATCTGGCGGCGCATGTCGGCGGGGCAGAACTGGTGACCGGGCCGATCGCGGCCGGAGCGCCGGCCAAGGGCCCCTATGATGTTGTCGTGCTGCAGGGCGGGGTGGAAACCGTGCCCGAGGCCATTCTGGCGCAGATCCGCGATGGCGGGCGGATTGCGGCGGTGTTCATGACCGGCGCGCTTGGCGTCGCGCGGGTCGGCTACAAATCGGGCGGCATGATGACCTGGCGCTTTGCGTTCAACGCCACGGCGCCGGTGCTGCCGGGCTTTGCCGCCCCACGGGGGTTTGTGCTCTAGGGCTTGAGATCGACGAACCGCACGCCATCTGTCTTGGGGTGCGACGGAACTGGCTGCGGGTGGCGTGTCATGCCCGGGCGTAACGAGCAGGGGTCGGAATGCGCAAGTTGTTCAGTATGGTAGCCGTCCTCGGGGCGGTCATGGGCGCGCCTGCGGCGTGGTCTGAAACGCTGGCCGACGCCTTCATCGCCGCCTACAGGAATTCAAATCTGCTTGATCAGAATCAGGCGGTGCTGCGCGCGGCGGACGAGGATGTGGCGCTTGCCGTCGCCCGCCTGCGCCCGGTGGTGCAATACACCGTGCAGTCGACCTATGGCGCATCAGAAATCGACACGCCGACCGGGTCTGACTGGAACGACGGGCTTACCACCACGCTCAACCTGTCGGCCAACCTGACGCTGCTGGACTTTGGCCGCACCAAGCTGGGCATCCAGATTGCCGAAGAATCGGTGCTGGCGACGCGGCAGGCCTTGGTCGGCGTGGAACAGAACGTGCTGCTCGATGCCGTGTCGGCCTATGTCGACGTGCGGCTGCAATCGGAAATCGTGGCGCTGCGGCAGTCGAACCAGCGGCTGATCACCCAGGAGTTGCGGGCGGCGCAAGACCGGTTCGAAGTCGGCGACGTGACGCGCACCGATGTGGCCCTGGCCGAAGCGCGGCTGGCCGAGGCCCGGTCGGGCCTGTCGGCCGCCGAAGGCGACCTGATGCTGGCGCGAGAACGCTACAAGGCCGCAACCGGGGCCTATCCGGGCCGCCTTGCCGCCCTGCCGCGCGCGCCCTCCACCGCCGGCAGTCTGGACGCCGCGCAGTCGGTGGCCCTGCGCACCCACCCGTCGATCCGCCAGCAGCAGCACCAGGCCAAGATCGCCGATCTGGCCGTGGCGCTGTCGAAGGCCGACATGGCCCCGACGCTGTCGGGCCGCGCGGTGATCGGGCAGGACCTTGGCGGCGAAACCGGCGGGCTTGGCAACCGGTCGGTCGGGCTGACCTTCAACCAGACGCTTTATGCCGGCGGCCGGCTGTCGGCGCTGTATCGGCAATCCTTGGCCCAGCAGGATCAGGCCCGGGCCGCCCTGCGGCAGGTGGCTGTGGTGGTGACCGAGAACGTCGGCCGGGCCTGGGCCGGTCTGAGCGTATCCGCGGCCTCGATCGAATCCGGCGACCGCCAGATCCGCGCCGCGCAAACTGCGTTCGACGGCGTGCGCGAAGAGGCGACCCTTGGCGCGCGGACCACGCTTGATGTGCTGAACGCCGAGCAGGACCTGCTTGATGCCCGCGCGAACCGGCTGATCGCCGAGGCGAACCGCTATGTCGGCGTCTATCAGCTGCTGGCGTCGATGGGCCTGCTGACGGCCGAGCATCTGCGGCTGGGCATCCCGACCTTTGACCCGCAAGCCTATTACAACGCGGTCCGCAATGCCCCTGCAACCTCGACGCAAGGCAAGAAACTTGACCGGATTCTGGAAAAGATCGGCAATTGACCGTTTTACTGACGTTCGATTGTGTCAAATCCTAGGCAAAATCTTGTGTTTCCATTCGGGATTGTCTACGGTTCAAGGTATGAAACGTGAAATTCCGGCCCGAATGGCGCCTTTGACTCTGGTGATCGCATGTCCGACCCGATGAGCTCTGTCGAGATCGAGGATGTCTTGTCCTCGATCCGGCGTCTGGTGTCCGAAGACCTGCGCCCGCCGCATCGCCCCACCGTCGGGCTCGCGGTTCCGGCCGCGCGTCGCGACCGGGCCGAAAAGCTGATCCTGACGCCCGCGCTGCGGGTTGACAGCGAGCCTGCGGTGGCGGCCCCGGCCCCCCCGGCCGATGCGTGGGTGGATGAGATCCTTGCCGATGACGGCGCCCCGATGATCGAGATGGCCGGATGGCCGCCGCTGGACTGGCGCGCGGCCGAGGCCGAGATTCTGGCGCTGCGCACCATCGACCCCGCGCCCGGATGGGCCCAGGAGGACCCCGGCGAGCCGGAGATTGCCACAGCCCCCGTCGAGGCCGAAGCGGTGCCGGATGCCGACTGGGTCGATCAGGCCGAGGCCGAGGTGATTGCCACGCTGGACGATGCCGAGGCAGAGGACGTGGCCGACACCGCGCCGGTAACCGATACCGCGCCGGTGGCCGTCCGCGTGCCTGTTGCCGTCATCGTGCCTGTTGCCGACAGCGCACCCGAAGGTTTTTCCGCCAGCTTCGACGATGCGGAACCTGAGCCCGATCCGGGCGGGATGCTGTTTGACGAGGTGATCCTGCGCGATCTGGTGCGCGAGATGATCCGCGAGGAATTGCAGGGCGGTCTTGGCGAACGCATTACCCGCAACGTCCGCAAACTGGTGCGGCAGGAAATCGCCCGCGCCCTTGCCGCCCGCGATCTGGAGTAACACCCGGCATCAAAAAACGCGCCCCGGTCAGGGCGCGTTTCTGGTGGTGCTGCGGTGGTTTCAGGCAGCTTCGGCCTGATCCAGTTCCAACGCATGACGCCGTTCGCTTTCCTCGCGCGACAGCGCGACCGAGGTGCGCACGCCCTTGGACACAAACTCCATCAGCCCCTTGACGACCCGTTCGTTCGGGTCGATGCCGGCACAGGACAGCACCTCGCGCCCATCGCGCGATCGGGCCCAGCGGGCGATCTGGTCAGGGCCATTGCCATATTTCTTGTCATCGGCAATGGCGTCGTCGAGGGCTGCGAGCACCACGGCGGCGAACAATTTTCGGGCGCGTTGCCCCTGTTCGAAATTGAAGGCGGTGCTATCAACGAACATGATCGACCTCTTTACTGACTCTTGTCTTTTGCGTGTCTTGTGCTTGTAACGATTTGATTACGATTCGGCTTCATACATTTCGCATAACGGCTATGCGTCTGTTACATGGCTTGAGGCAAGGCGGCACGGTATGTAGTCGTCTTGCACGGCGCACTCTTGCCGGATATAGGGTCGCGCGACAGGCGTTCAAGCGCACGACAGGATTTAGCCACATGCCGAAGATCAACGGAAATGAAATCAAGCCGGGATTCATCCTCGCACATGACGGCGGGTTGTGGGCCGCGGTGAAGGTCAGCCACGTCAAACCCGGCAAGGGCGGCGCCTTTGCGCAGGTCGAACTGAAGAACCTGCGCGATGGTCGCAAGCTGAACGAACGCTTCCGGTCCGAGGACAAGGTCGAGCGGACGGAACTGGAAAACAAGGACCAGCAGTTTCTGTATGAAACCGATGGCCGTCTGGTGTTCATGGATGCCGAATCCTATGAGCAGATCGAGATTGACGCCGAGCTTCTGGGCGACCGCCGCCCGTTCCTGCAGGATGGCATGACGGCGACGGTGCAATACTTTGGCGAGGAAGCGTTGAACGTGACCCTGCCGCAGAAGGTGACCTGCCGCGTGGCGGAAACCGAGCCGGTGCAGAACGGCCAGACCGCCTCGAAAAGCTACAAGCCCGCCATTCTCGACAACGGCGTGCGCATCATGGTGCCGCCGTTCATCGGTGCCGACGAAGACATCATCGTGCACACCGAACTGATGGAATACTCCGAGCGCGCCGCGAGGGTGTGATCCGGCCTGCGCCGGTCAGGGCAGGGTGACCGCCGCGTCGCCCGCCTGCATCGGCCGCTGTGCCCGGTCGAACCGCAGATAGGCAATCGCCCGCCCGCCGCTTTGGGTGAACAGCGTGCCGGCCGGTTTGCCATCGGCCAGGATCTCGGTCCCCACCGGGGCCGCGCCGTCGATCCGCACCGTGACCAGCCCCTTGCGCAAATCGGTCTTGTGCTTCATCCGCGCCGTCACTTCCTGCCCGACATAGCAGCCCTTGCGGAAATCCACGCCGTGCAGCCGTTCGAACCCCGCTTCGAGGATGAAGGTGTCGGGCGTCAGCTCGACGCCGGTTTCCGGAATGCAGTGCGCCACCCGGATCGCGTCCCAGTCCACCGCAGCAGGCCCCCCCGCCATGCCATAATGCCGCCACCCCAACGACGGATGGCGCGGGTCGGGCAGCGCGCCCGCCGGCGGGTCGCCAAGGCCACGGGAGGGGTGCAGATCGGTGGGCGTCAACGCCACATCGGCGCGCAGGCGATACATCGACAGCCGCCGGACCGTGGCCTCGGCGATCGAGGACGGAATGTCGAGCAGCAGCGCCTCACCGGTGTTGACCACCAGAAAATCCGCCAGATATTTACCCTGCGGCGTCAGCAGCGCCGCCCAGACGGCTCCGGGTGCCTTGGCCAGCGGCAGCACGTCATTGCTGACCATGCCCTGCAGAAAGCTGAACGCATCGCGGCCCGTGACGGCCACCACCTGCCGGTCTGTCGCGGTTTCACCCTGCATCGCGGTCTCCTTTGACCCCAACATAGCCGCTCAGTCGGCAGGCGAAAGGGGGTCGGGCACAGGCGGGTTCGCGAACTGCAGCCGGTAAAGGTCGGCATAAAGCCCGCCGCGCGCCAGCAACTCGTCATGCCGGCCCTGGTCCACCACCCGGCCGCGGTCCAGCACCACGATCTTGTCGGCATCGCGCACGGTCGCCAGCCGGTGCGCGATGACGATTGTCGTGCGGCCCCGACCCAACCGGGCCAGCGCATCGGTCACCGCCACTTCGGACTGGGCATCGAGTGCGGAGGTGGCTTCGTCCAGCAGCAGCAGCGGTGCGTTGCGCAGCATGGCGCGGGCGATGCTGACGCGCTGCCGCTGCCCCCCCGACAGCGCCGATCCGCGCGGGCCCGCGGCGGTCTGCAGACCCTGCGGCAGGGCCTGGACGAAATCGGCCGCGTGGGCGGCCTTCAACGCCTGCGTCAACGCCTGCGCCGACTGGTCCTGCGCGCCCATCTGGACGTTGTCGGCGATGGGTTCGTCAAACAGCGCGGTGTCCTGCGCCACCACCGAGATCCGCGCCCGCAGCGCCGCCGGGTCCAGATCGCGCAGGTCGACGCCCCCGATCCGCACCGCCCCCGACTGCGGGTCGGCCATCCGTGTCAGCAGGTGGAACACTGTCGATTTCCCCGCCCCCGATGGCCCCACAAGCGCCGTCGTCTGCCCGGCCTCGGCGGTAAAGCTGGCGCCCTGCAACACCGGCGCATCGCCATAGGCGAAACTGACGGCGTCCAGTTCGACGCCGAACACCTCGGGCATCGGTCGGGGCTCTGCGGGTGCCACCACGGTGGCCGGATGGTCCAGCAGGCCCCGCATCCGGTCAAGACTGGCCCGCGCCTGCGCCCAGTAGCCCGACACCGACCCGAGCCGGCGTAACGGCTCGAACACCATGGCCATGGCAAGGAAAAAGCTCATGAACTCGCCCAGGGTCTTTTCGCCCGACATGATCTGCAACCCGCCGACCAGCATCACCCCGGCAAAGCCCACCGCCGCCACCACGTCGATCATCGCCGGAATGGCGGCGGCGGCGGTTTCGGACCGCATCTGCACCTTGATGTAGCCATCGAGTGCCCGGCGATAGCGCGCGGCCTCGGCGGCCTGATGCCCCGTCAACTGGATCGTGGTCAGCCCATGGAAAATCTCGTCAAGCCGCGTCGAAAGCCCTGCCGCCGCCTCGCGTGCCGTCCGCGCGGTGGCCCGCACCCGCGCCTGCAACAGGCCAAGCGGCAGCACCAGCAGCGGCACCCCGATGCCAGCGATCAGCGTCCAGCGCCAGTCGACCCACAGCGCCACGCCCAGCAGGGCTGCCAGCGACACCACATCGCGGCCGAGCGCGGTCAATATCGGCGACCACAGCGCGCGCACGGCAGCGGCATCGCCGCGCAACCGCTCGATCAGGGCGCCGGGCGGGTTGGCCTGCAAAAAGGCCAGGTCCAGCGTCATCACATGCCGCAGCAGGCTGTCCTGCAGGTCGGAGGTAAAGCCTTCGGCCAGCCGCGCCATGATCACCCGCTGCCCGAACCCCGCAAGCGCGCGCAGGATGAACACCCCCGCCACCGCCAGCGCCACCCAGACCACCACCGACCGGTCGGTGCCAAGGAACACCTGGTCGAACAGCGGCCGGATCAGATAGGACAGCGCGCCGACCATCGCCCCCTCGACCGCCATCAGGCCAAAGGCCACCAGCAGCGCCCCCGTTCTGGCCCGCAGATGATCGTGCCAGATCCAGCCCAGCAACCGGTCAGAGGCGCGCGGCGCTACCACGACCCGGCCCTGCCGCCCGCCTCGAAGCGCGCGTAGGACGCGGTCAGCGCCTCGGGGTCATAGCCATGGCTGATCCAGTCCCGCAGCGACACGCCGGTTGCCTGCTGGTCGCGCTGATACATCCGCAGAAAATGGTCCAGAATGCCGGTTGGTCCGCGGCTGCGGTGCAGGGTGCGCCAATGCAACTGCCGCGCCGCCTCGGCCACGGGACGCCCCTCGACGTCGATCAGATACAGCGCGGCCGCAAGCCCGGTGCGGTCCGCCCCGGATTTGCAATGCAGCAGCACCGGCTTTTCCATGCTGCGGAACAGATCGAGCATGGTCAGCAGCACGCTTGCCGCCGGGGCACGCTTGGCCGACATGCCAAGGTCGATCATGGTGATGCCCTGCGCCGCCGCCGCCTCGCGCTCGAACAGCCAGAAGCTTTGCCCGGCCTGCCCGCGCAGGTTGAGGATCGTGCGGAGGCCCAGCTTGCGCATCGCCGCCATCCGGGCCGCCGAGGGCTGGTTGCTGCGGTATATCCCCGGTGCAACCTCGCGCAGGTTGGTCCACCACACCCGCAAAAACGCATGGTCCGACAGATGAAAATGCCACCACGCCGCCCGCCGCGCCTGCGGCGTCGAGATGTCAGAGCCGAACCGCGCGCCAAGCCGGTCCTGCCAGGCTTTCAGGCTGTGGTGGATGCGCCGGATCATGCCTGCTCCCTGGGGGCCCCGAAGGCGGGGCGTCGGGCCGATTTAGGGGCAATCGGGCGTTGGCGCAAGGCGGCGGTCGGGTTGACCTTGGCCGGGCCGGCGCGTAGCCATTGCACGACCCCAACGGAGCCCCCGATGACCCTTGCCCATGGCCGCCAGTATCTTGCCATTCCCGGCCCCTCGACAATGCCCGACCGGGTGCTGGCGGCAATGCACCGGGCGGCGCCGAACATCTATGCGGGGGCCTTGCACGACATGGCAGAGACGCTGTGGCCCGATCTGCGGCGGCTGGCCTGCACCTCGCAGCACGTCGCGGCCTACATCGGCAACGGCCATGCGATGTGGGAGGCGGCCAACGCCAACCTGTTCTCGCGCGGCGACCGGGCGCTGGTGCTGGCGACGGGGCGGTTTGGCCATGGCTGGGCTGACAGCGCGCGGGCAATGGGGATCGGGGTTGACGTGCTGGACTTCGGCCGCTCGGATGCGCCCGACATGGGCCGCCTCGAGGCGACGCTGCGGGCCGACCCCGAGGGGCGCATCAAGGCGGTTCTGACCACGCATGTCGACACCTCAAGCTCGGTCAAGACCGACATTGCGGCGTTGCGGACGGCGATCGACGCCGCAGGGCATCCGGCGCTGCTGGCAGTCGATTGCATCGCGTCGCTGGGATGCGACCGGTTCGAGATGGATGCCTGGGGCGTCGATGTGATGGTCGCGGCCAGCCAGAAGGGTCTGATGACCCCGCCCGGCATGGGGTTCGTGTGGTTTTCGGATGCGGCGGCCGCGCACGGCAAAAGTGCCGATCTGCGCACGCCCTACTGGAACTGGACGCCGCGCGCCGATGCGACCGAATTCTGGCAGCTGTGGGGCGGCACCGCGCCGACGCACCACCTGTTCGGCCTGCGCGAGGCGCTGGACATGATCCATGCCGAAACCCTGCCGGCAATCTGGGCCCGGCACCAGGCGCTGGCCTCGGCCGTCTGGGCCGCCTTCGACGCCTGGGGCACCGGCAACCCTGCGATCGCGCTGAACGTCGCCACCCCGGCCGACCGTGGCCATTCGGTGACGGCGGCCCGGTTCGGCGCGCCGCACGCCGCCCGCCTGCGCGACTGGACCGAACACAAGGCCGGCGTGACGCTCGGCATCGGGCTTGGCATGGGCACGCCCGATGATCCGGGCTCGACCGGGTCGCTGCGGGTGGCGCACATGGGCCATGTGAACGCGCACATGACGCTTGGCGCGCTGGCGGTGATGGAGGCGGGCATGATTGCGCTGGACATACCGCACGGCTCCGGAGCGCTGGCCGCCGCGGCCCGCGTGGTGGCGGGTGCGGCCTGACCCGGGGGCGGCCTGACCCGGGTGCGGCCTGACCCGGGTGCGGCCTGACCCGGGGGCCGCCTACTCGGCCTTCCGCGCCAGCCAGTCCTCCATGAAGGCAATCTCGGCCTCTTGCGCGGCGATGACCGCTTCGGCCAGTTTGCGCACCTCGGGGTCCGATCCGTATTGCAGCACGATCCGCGCCATCTCGACCGCGCCCAGATGATGCGGGATCATCGCGGCGATGAAATCGGCATCGGCATCGCCGGTAAAGGGAATGGCCATGGCGCTGTGCATCGCGGCATTGGCGGCGGCATAGGCGGCGGTCGCCGGGGTTTGCGCGCCCGTCTTGCTGGCCGTCATGTCGTGCCCTGCGTGCGGATCAACGGTCTGCGCCACCAGCGGCAGCGCCATCAGCGCCAGCACCAATGTGGCCGTAATGCGTCGGTTCAACATGATTTGGTCCCCTGTTCTGCCAGATGTCGCATCATCCACGCCGATCGCTGACCAAAAGCAAGTCACGCCATGGTGAAAACGCAGGCATCTGCGGCAAATCCGCAAACGAGGTCTTTCAGCCGCACCGGCAACGTCCTATCCTGACACCACAGCGTCACAATCGCGGTCCGCCATGCCTTCAACCCCGTTGCACCGTCCCGTCATCGGTATCATCGGCAATGCCCACATGATGCACGACCGCTATCCCGTTCACGCGGCAGGCACGATGAACTCGGACGCCGTGGTGCAGGTGGCGGGGGGGATGCCGCTGATCATCCCGTCGGACCCGCGCTATGTCTCGGTGCCCGAACTGCTGGAGTTGTGCGACGGCTTCGTGCTGACCGGGGGGCGGCCCAACGTGCATCCGTCGGAATACGGCGAGGATGAAACTCCCGCACATGGGGCGTTCGACCGGGCGCGCGATTCGATCACCCTGCCGCTGATCCGCGCCTGCGTGGAACGCGGCCAGCCCTTTCTCGGCATCTGCCGGGGGTTTCAAGAGGTGAACGTGGCGCTTGGCGGCACGCTTTATCCCGAAATCCGCGACCTGCCCGGCCGGTCAAACCACCGCATGCCGCCCGACGGCACACTGGAAGAGCAGTTCGCCCATCGCCATCCGGTGCACTTCACTCCGGGCGGGATGTTTCACCGCCTGATGGGCGCCCCCGAGGTGATGACCAATACGCTGCACGGGCAGGGCATCGCGCGGGCGGCGGCCCGAATCGTCATCGACGGCACCGCACCCGACGGCACGCCCGAAGCGATTTATGTCGAGGGCGCCCGCGGATTTACCCTGTCGGTGCAGTGGCATCCCGAATGGAATGCCGCAGATGACCCCGTCTCGCGCCCGCTGTTTGCGGCGTTCGGGGCGGCGGCGGCCGATTGGGCGGGCAGGGGTCAGGCCCTGCGCAGCGCCTGACGGCGCGATTTGCGGCTTCTGAACCTGACCGATACCGACGCGCTTGATCTGATGCGGTTCGATGCGGTCATCCTTGCCGGATCGCTGCACCTGAACCGCTATCAGAAGGTGCTGACCGATTTTGCCCGCGCCAATGCCGTGGCGCTGTCCGCGAAACCCTTGCTGTTCGTGGCGGTGTCGCTGTCGGCGGCGGGCGACGATGCCGATGACTGGGCCGGATTGCGCGCCTGCCATGCCGCGTTGCAGGACGCGACGGGTTGGGTGCCGGGCCAGACGCTCGACGTGGCAGGGGCGTTCCGCTTTGCCGAAATGCGATGTCTTCCGCGCTTTGGCCATGCGGCGGATCGCGGCGCAAAAGCATGAGCGCGTCGATCTGCATGGCAACAAGGACGACACCGACTGGGCGTCGCTGGAACGCAACCTGATCGGCTGGCTTGGCCACCTGCCGGCCGCCGCCGGGGCTTGAGCCTCGCTTCGTAATCGATATAGTCGCTCCGAAACCGGGGGGGACGAATGAAACGGTCACGCATCAACCAGATCATGCAGGCGGCGGACGAGATGATCCGCCATCACGACTTTGTGCTGCCGCCCTTTGCCTATTGGACCCCCGACCAGTTCAGGGCGCGCACCGATGCGGGGCGGATCGTCGACAGCCGCATGGGCTGGGACATCACCGATTACGGGCAGGGCAGGTTCGACGACATGGGGCTGTTCCTGTTCACCTTGCGCAACGGCCAGCTTGCAGACCTGCAGCGCGGCGGCGGCATGTGCTATGCCGAAAAGCTGCTGATCTCGCGGCAGGATCAGGTGTCGCCGATGCATACCCACGTCCTCAAGGCCGAGGACATCATCAACCGCGGCGGGGCGACGCTGGTGGTGGAGCTTTTCGGCTCGGACGACGCCGGCGGCTTTGCGGCCGACCGGGGGGGCCGGGTGCTGTGCGACGGCATCGCGCGCGACTACGGTCCGGGCGACAGGCTGCGGCTGGCACCGGGCGAGAGCGTGACGCTGAAGCCGGGCGACTGGCATGCGTTCTGGGGCGATGGCGGCGACGTGCTGATCGGCGAGGTCAGCACGGTGAACGACGATCTGACCGACAACATCTTTCGCGAACCGATCGGCCGGTTTGCCGAGATCATCGAGGACGAGCCGCCGCTGCACCTGCTGGTCAGCGACTACGACCGCTGGCTGTAGACGCTGCAAGCGCTGCAGGCCGCCGCGCCAGCCAGTCCCGCAGGCCGGGGTCAGGGGGCTGCGCATCGGATCATCCTGTCGGTTGCGCAGCGCGGTCTGCGTTCCATGAGCCAATGAGCGGCGGCGGATGCGAACTCGACACGATGGCCGAAAAAACAGTCGGCCCGCCTCTTCGGGATGCGGGCCGCAGGGGTCAGACCGGGGTGGGCCCGCCAAGGGCCGGGTCAAGCGGCACCAGTGGCGGCAGGTCGGGCATCACCGGATCGACGACCGGGGCCACCACGGCGGGGGCCGGCTTTTTCTTTTTCGGCGCTGGCGGTGGCAGGGTCAGGCCCTTTGGCATCTCGCCAGATGCGGTCAGCACGATGACTTTGGCCCCGTCCGGCACGCGCTCATACAGGTCCATCACGTCCTGATTGATCATCCGGATGCAGCCCGACGACGCGTTGCGGCCGATGGATTTCCAGTCGGGCGTGCCGTGGATGCGATAGCCGTAATCGACGCCGTTGGTGGTCAGATAGATCGCACGGGCGCCAAGCGGGTTGGTTGGCCCGCCGGGCTGGCCCTTTTCCCACTTCGCCAGCTTGGGGTCCCGCTCGATCATTTCGGGCGGCGGGGTCCAGGTCGGCCAGGGCCTGCGGGTCGCGACAATCGCCTCGCCCGACCATTGAAACCCGTCGCGGCCGACGGCGATGCCATAGCGCAGCGCCTGATTCTTGCCGGTGACGAAGTGCAGCAGCTTGCTCGACGGGTCGATGATGATGGTGCCGGGAACCTCGGCGGTCGGGTAATACACCGTCTGCCGCTGGAATTGCGCCGGAATTTCCTCGGCCGGCAGCGCGGGCACGGTGTAGGTGCCGTCGGCACGGGCCACATAGGCCCCGCTGACCGGCGTGGGGGCGGGCGGTTGCGCCAGTCCCGCCTCGATCATCGCCGGGTCGGGCATGCAGGCTGCCAGTCCGGTCAGCAGCACCGGCACCAGAAGAAACATCCGAAAAGAGTGCCGCATCACAATTCTGCCCATGACTTTCCAAGCCCCGGACCGTGCCGGGAGGATTCTGTTGACCTGCAAGGTAATCGGTTGCAGGGCAGACGTCAAAGCCCGTTGATTCGATTGAGGTTCACGGGGTCGTGTAGCGCCAAAGCGTCGTGCGCAGGTGCCAGAGGCGGGAACTGCGTGCCAGCCTCCTGAACGCCTCGCGCACCCGGTCGGCGGCAATGGAATGTGGTGCGGCGTTCAGTTCGTGCAGCGCCGGCCGCATCCAGAACTCTGACGGCTGGTGCGGGACGATGAACAGCATCGCGTCCGGCGCGCCGGTCAGCAGGGGCTGCGCGGTCAGAAGGCTGTCGGTCTGCAGATGGTCGCCAGAGGACGTGTGGCGGCGTTGCAGGGGCCGCCGGTTATCCGGGGCTTTCGGGGGGCAGGGCGGCCTGGGCAAAACTGCCGAGCAGCCCTGCAACGGCGTTGGGCTCGACCTGATCCAGCAGGGTCAGCATCTGGCGCACCAGATCAATCTTCTTGCCGAGATTTTCCAGCACCTTGCCCTCGCGCGACAGTTCGGCATCGGCCAGCGCCGACTGGCGGCGTTCGGAAAGGTCGCGCACCTGTTCAAGGATCAGCAGGGTCTGCGCCTCGGTCTGGGCATTGCCAAGCCCGCGGCTGCGCAGCCATTCGCGGACATGGGCCTGAATGCCTTCGGACGAGTCGGCCAGCAGGTCTGTCACCGTGGCCTTGGTCTTGCGGTCGACGACGGTGTTCAGCAGATCGTCCATCGCATCATAGATGCGGTGGCGCAACTGGTCGGCACGGCGCAGGTCGCGCGGCGTCGGGGTCAGATCGCCGGTGTGGGTCAGGCGCAGGGCGCGGCCGTGATGCAACTGGTTCAGAACCTCGGCAAACAGGTCGATGAACTGGTCGGCGGCCTCGATGGCGCGGGGCGACTTCATCACTGTGGCCAGCCGGATCGCGCCTTTCTGGGTCACCACCCAGGGCAGCGCCCGGCTGCCGCCGCGGCCGGCGGATGGGATCACCCCCAGTGATCTCAGCCCGGCAAGCTCGGCTTCGGTGACCTGAAACGCATAGCGGTCTGGAAACAGCGCCGGATTGCGGGTGATGTTCTGCACCAGTTCGCGGGTTTCGACGTCAAAGGCCCGGGCGGCGCGGGCGGCCAGCATCACCTGATAACCCCGCAGATCGAACACCGCGGGTCTGGTGTCATTGACATCACTGCCGGTGATCTCGGACCCCGCTGGCATCACGTCACCTTGGCGCGGGTCTTGTAGGCCGGGGTATCCCACAGCGATTTCGCCATCACGTCGGCGAGGATCGCCACGGCGGCGTCCACCTGATCCAGCCCGATGAACAGCGGGGTAAAGCCGAAGCGGAGGATGTCGGGGCTGCGGAAATCGCCCACGACGCCGCGCGCGATCAGGGCCTGCATGATCGCATAGCCTTGGGGGTGGCGGAAACTGACCTGGCTGCCGCGCTGGTCATGGTCGCGCGGGGTGGCGAGGGTCAGGGTGGGGCAGGCGGCCTCGACCCCGGCGATGAAGCGGTCGGTCAGGGCCAGCGAGGCACGGCGCAGGTCAGCCATGTCGACCCCGTCCCAGATGTCGAGCGAGGCTTCGAGGGCGGCGAGTTGCAGGATCGGCGGGGTGCCGATGCGCATCCGTTCAGCCCCGGTTGCAGGGCGATAGCCAAGGTCAAAGTCGAAGGGCGCGGCGTGGCCCTGCCAGCCCGACAGCGCCGGGCGGGCGATGTCGGCATGGCGCGGGGCCACATAGATGAAGGCGGGGCCGCCGGGGCCGGAGTTCAGGTATTTGTAGGTGCAGCCCACCGCGAAATCGGCGCGGCAGTCGGCCAGCGCAACCGGGATCGCCCCGGCGCTGTGCGCCAGATCCCAGATCGTCAGCGCGCCCATCGCATGCGCCCGGGCGGTGATGGCGGCCATGTCATGACGGCGGCCGGTGCGGTAATCGACCTCGGTGATCAGGGTCACCGCGACACTGTCGTCGATGGCGTCCAGCAGCTCTTCGGGGGCCACGGTGCGCAGGACATAGCCGTTGCCAAGCGTGCGGCACAGACCTTCGGCCATGTAAAGATCGGAGGGAAAGTTGCCGGTGTCCGACAGGATCACCCGCCGCGCCGCGTTCATCTCCAGCGCCGAGGCAAGCGCCTGATAGACCTTGATCGACAGCGTGTCGCCCATCACCACATGGCCCGTCTCGGCCCCGATCAGCCGGGCGATGCGGTCACCGACCTGCAGGGGTTTGTCCATCCAGCCCGCCTTGTTCCAGCCGGTGATCAGCATCTGACCCCATTCGGCGGTCACCGTCTGCGCCACCCGCGCGGCGGCGGCGCGGGGCAGCGGGCCCAGCGAATTGCCATCCAGATAGATGACCCCCTCGGGCAGCACGAACAGGTCCTTGGTGGCGGCGAAATCGGTCATCTGGGTCTCCTTGCGCCCCAAAGCCTGCATGGTTTGCCGGGTGCGGGCAAGGGGACAAGGCGCTGTGGCACGCGATCGGGGCTTGTGCCACGGCGGCGGCATGCCAAAGATGCGGCCGACACAGGGGGGTGCAGGATGCATTGGGTCGATATGCCGCCGATCTGGCTGATCGGCGCCGTGGCCGTGGTCTGGGTGCTGGACGGGGCTACGGGCGGCGGGTTCGGCGCGCTGTGGCGGCTGGGGCCGGTGCTGGTGGTGGCGGGGGCCGTGCTGCTGGGGGCCGGGGTGGCGCAGATGCTGGCGCGACGCACCACGGTGGTGCCGAGGGAGGTGCCGGCGGTTCTGGTGTCGGACGGGCTGTTTCGCTACAGCCGCAACCCGATCTATCTTGGCGATGCGATGATCCTCGCGGGGGTGATCCTGTGGCGCGACGTGCCGCTGGCGCTGCCGGTGCTGGCGGGGTTCGTCTGGGTGATCCAGACCCGGTTCATCCTGGGCGAAGAGGCGGGCCTGCGCCGCGCGTTCGGCCCGGCCTATGCGATCTGGTCGCAAAAGACCGGCCGCTGGCTCGGCTGGCAGCGATAAATGCTGTCGCTTTATTTCGTCGGCACGGCAAACAGGCGTTGATCTTGCCTAGCGCGATGGTAAGGCTCTGGTCGGACCGAAAGCCGCAGCGCGGCGACAGGGCACAAGGCGTCAGGCGGAGGGGCATGATTTGAAGATCGGGGCACTGACAGAGAATTTTCCGGGCGAAAACCGCGTCGCGATGACGCCGGAGTCGGCAGCGCAATTGATCAAGCTGGGGCATGTCTGCGCCATCCAGTCGGGGGCCGGGGCGAAGTCCGGATTTTCGGACGCGCTCTATCTTGCGGCGGGGGTCGAGGTGCTGGCGGATGCGGCAGCGGTCGTGGCGGCGGCGGATGTGCTGGTCAAGGTGCGCGGCCCCGACATGGACGAGGCCGGGGCGCTGCGTGACGGCCAGACCCTGATCTCGTTCTTCTGGCCGGCGCAGAACCCCGACCTCCTGGAAACCGTCAAGGCCCGCCGTGCGACCGTGGTGGCGATGGACATGGTCCCCCGCATCAGCCGCGCCCAGAAGATGGACGCGCTGTCGTCGATGGCCAATATCGCGGGCTACCGTGCGGTGATCGAGGCCGGGAACAACTTTGGCCGCTTCTTCACCGGACAGATCACCGCGGCGGGCAAGGTGCCGCCGGCCAAGGTGCTGATCGTCGGGGCTGGCGTGGCAGGCCTTGCCGCCATCGGCACCGCGACCTCGCTGGGTGCCATTGTCTATGCGTTCGACGTGCGGCCCGAAGTCAGCGAACAGATCGAATCCATGGGCGCGAATTTCGTGTTCCTCGAATTTGCCGACGCACAGGACGGGGCTGCGACCGGCGGCTATGCAGCCCCCTCCAGCCCCGAGTTCCGCGAGGCGCAGCTGGCCAGGTTCCGCGAGCTTGCCCCCGAGATGGACATCGTCATCACCACCGCGCTGATCCCCGGCCGCCCCGCGCCAAAGCTGTGGACCGCCGACATGGTGGCGATGATGAAGCCGGGTTCGGTCATCATCGACCTTGCGGCCGAACGCGGCGGCAACTGCGACCTGACCGTGCCCGACCAGAAGATCCTGTCCGACAACGGCGTCACCATCGTCGGCTACACCGATTTCCCCAGCCGGATGGCGGCGCAGGCCAGCACGCTTTATTCCAACAACATCCGCCACATGCTGACCGATCTTACGCCAAGGAAAGACGGCGTGATCGTGCACAACATGGCAGATGACGTGATCCGCGGCGCGACGGTGGCGCACCAGGGCGAGATCACCTTCCCGCCTCCGCCGCCCAAGATCGCGGCCATCGCGGCGGCCAAGCCAAAGCCCAAGGTGGTCGACTTGACCCCGGTGGAAAAACGCGCGCAGGAAGTGGCGGTGTTCAGGACCGAAACGCGCAACCAGATTGCGTTGCTGGCCGGGGGCGGCGGGCTGATCTTGCTGGTGGGCCTGGTGGCTCCGGCCAGTTTCATGCAGCATTTCATCGTGTTCGTGCTGTCGGTGTTCATCGGGTTCCAGGTGATCTGGAACGTCAGCCATTCGCTGCACACGCCGCTGATGGCGGTGACCAACGCGATCTCGTCGATCATCATTCTGGGCGCGCTGATGCAGATCGGGTCCGGGTCGTGGCTGGTGATCTTGCTGGCGGCGCTGTCGGTGTTCATGGCGGGTATCAACATCTTCGGTGGCTTCATGGTCACCCGGCGCATGCTTGCCATGTTCCAGAAATCGTAGGGAGACGAGGACAATGGATTACGGTTTCACCACCGCCGCCTATGTGGTTGCGGCTGTCCTCTTCATCCTCAGCCTTGGCGGGCTTTCGGGTCAGGAAAGCGCCAAACGGGCCGTATGGTATGGCATCGCGGGCATGGCGCTGGCGGTTGTGGCCACAGTGATCGGTCCCGGGGCGGGCAACTGGGTCGTGTCGGTCGTGATGATCGCCTTGGGCGGGGCAATCGGCTGGGTCGTGGCGCAGCGCGTGCAGATGACCGAGATGCCGCAGCTTGTGGCGGCGATGCACAGCCTTGTCGGTCTGGCTGCGGTGTTCATCGGGTTCAACACCCATATCGAGATGGTCAGTGTCGCGGGCACGCTGGCCGCGGCAGGCATTGAACGCTGCGACCCGCTTCTGAGCGCGGTGACCTGCGCGGCCAAGTTCGGACAGCCAGACCTGTTTGCCAACCTTTCGGGCTTTGCACTTCAGGTGGCCGACAAGATCTCGGTCGAGATCAGCATCCTGCGGGTCGAGACCTTTCTTGGGGTGTTCATCGGGGCCGTCACCTTCACCGGGTCGGTGATCGCCTTTGGCAAGCTGGCGGGCAAGGTCGACGGCAAGGCGAAAAAGCTGCCGGGCGGGCATCTGTTGAACGCAGGGGCCGCACTTTTGTCGGTGGTGATGCTGGTGGTCTATCTGCAATCCGGATCGACGGTCGCCCTTCTGGTCGTGACGCTGGCCGCGCTGTTCATCGGCTATCATCTGATCATGGGCATCGGTGGCGCTGACATGCCGGTCGTGGTGTCGATGCTGAACTCGTATTCCGGGTGGGCAGCGGCGGCCATCGGCTTTTCGCTCGGCAATGACCTGCTGATCGTGGTGGGCGCGCTGGTCGGATCGTCAGGTGCGATCCTCAGCTACATCATGTGCAAGGCGATGAACCGAAGCTTCGTCTCGGTCATCCTTGGCGGCTTTGGCGGCACCACGGGCCCGGCGATGGAGATCAGCGGCGAGCAGATTGCCATCGACACCGAAGGTGTCGCCGCCGCGCTGAACGATGCCGACAGCATCATCATCATCCCCGGCTACGGCATGGCGGTGGCGCAGGCGCAGCAATCGGTCAGCGAGTTGACCCGCAAGCTGCGCGCCAAGGGCAAGACCGTGCGCTTTGCCATCCATCCGGTCGCAGGGCGTTTGCCGGGGCACATGAACGTGCTGCTGGCCGAGGCCCGCGTGCCCTATGACATCGTGCTGGAAATGGACGAGATCAACGAGGATTTCCCCAGCACCGATGTCGCCATCGTCATCGGGTCGAACGACATCGTCAACCCGGCGGCGCAGGATGACCCGAACTCGCCGATCGCCGGCATGCCGGTGCTGGAATGCTGGAAGGCAAAACAGGTGTTCGTGTCCAAGCGGGGCCAGGGCACCGGCTATTCGGGCATCGAGAACCCGCTGTTCTTCAAGGAGAACACCCGGATGTTCTACGGCGATGCCAAGAAGTCGCTCGATGCCCTGCTGCCGATGATCGACTGAATGACAGGGCGGGGGCGACTGACACGCATCCCGCCCGTCCATCGCTGCCATTCCTGCAACACTCGGGCGGCATACCCCGGTATCCCGGCAATCCTGTGGAAATTCCGGCGGGCGGCCTGCAAAAGGGTCAAGACACCTGACCCGGAACCTCACAGATGACCACTCTCGCCGACCACCCGCTGCGCTATGCCATCGTCAACGAGCTGCACGCCCGGCCGTTCCCCGAACTGTCGGCGCCCTGCACGGCGGTCTACGTGGCCATCAAGCAGCCGGTCGATGCCGCCAACCGCGACCGCACGCGCGACCGGGCGCATCTTCTGGACCTGCTGGACCGCAACGGTTCGGCCCATACGCAGCCCGATGCGACGCATTTCTCCGGCCCGATCGGGCGGTCCGAACTGAAATGGGAAAGCCACACCGAATTCGTGACCTATTCCGCCTTCTCCAAGGGCGTGTCGGACCGAGCGTTCGACCCGGCCGAGGCCCAGGTGTTTCCCGAAAGCTGGCTTGCCGAAGCACCGGGCAAACGCGTGGTGTCGCTGCTGATCCGGGTCGAGATGCTGCCCGAGGATGAAGATCTGGTGATGTCCCGGCTGGACGACTGGTTCGTGCCCGAAAGCCTGGCCTGCGCCCGGGTTGTCGACGGCGCGGCCATCATCGCCGGCGATTTCCGCATCGATCCGGCGGGCCACATGCGGTTTGCCATCTTCGTGCGCCCCGGAACCGGCGACCGCCGCATCGGGCGCATCGTGCAGCGGCTGTGCGAGATCGAGACCTACCGGTCGATATCGATGCTGGGCCTGATCCGGTCGCGCAGCCTGACCGCGCGGCTGAACGCGCTCGACCCGGCGCTGTCGGCACTGGTCTCGGGGCTGGATTCGACACCGTCGCCCGAGAAGGAACTGCATCAGCTGCTGGCGATCTCGGCCGAACTCGAAAGCCTGGCGGTGCAGTTTTCGTTCCGCTTCGGAGCCACGGCAGCCTATGAGGCCATCGTCAACCAGCGGATCGCGGCGCTGCGAGAGGTGCGGATCCAGGGCCGGCAGAGCTTTGCCGAATTCATGATGCGCCGCTACGATCCGGCGATGCGCACGGTGAAATCGACCGAGACCCGGCTGCGCGGCCTGGCGGAACGGGCACAGCGCGCGGCCGAACTGCTGCGCACCCGCGTCGATGTCGACCGCTCGGCGCAGAACCAGAAGCTGCTGGAATCGATGGACCGCCGCGCCGATTTGCAACTCCGCCTTCAGCGCACTGTCGAAGGCCTGTCGACGGTGGCCATCAGCTATTACGCCGTCAACCTTGCCACCTATGCGATCGAACCGCTGGTCGAGCCGTGGCAGATCAGCCACGCCGCCCTGATGGCCATCCTGACGCCGCTGGTCCTGCTGGGCGTCTGGCTCATGGTGCGCCGCATCCGCAACCACCTCGACTGACCCCCGCTCTCCTGTTCCAAATATCCTCGGGGGGTGAGCGCGGCACGCGCGAGGGGGGCTGACGGCCCCCCTGATCTTTTGCAGAAGCATCGCGGCTGGCTACCGCCCCCGGATGCGCGGGTCGAGCGCGTCGCGCAGCCCGTCGCCGATGTAGTTCACCGACAGCACCGTCAGCGAAATCGCCAGCCCCGGCCAGATCACCCGCTCGGGGTATAGCTGCATGTATTGCAGCCCGTCGAACAGCAGGCGACCCCAGGTCGGGAAATCCGGCGGAAATCCAAGACCGAGGAACGACAACACCGATTCCGTGATGATCGCCTCGGCCACGCCAAGCGTCGCCGCCACCATCACCGGCGACACCACATTGGGCAGGATGTGCCGCCAGATGATCCGGCGCGGCGCGGCGCCGATCGACCGCGCCGCCAGCACGTATTCGCGCTCTTTCAGCGCCAGCACCTCGCCCCGCACGATCCGCGCCGCCTGCATCCATGAGGTGATGCCGATGGCAAGGCAGATCAGCACGAAGGCCCCCAGTTCCGGCCCCAGACTGCGGGCGATGGTGTCGCGGAACAGCATGACCATGACCAGCAGCAGCGGAATCAGCGGCAGCGCCAGAAACATGTCGGTCAACCGCATCAGGGGCCCGTCCAGCCGTTTGAAATAGCCCGCCAGCACCCCGACGGTCGTGCCGACCAGAATGGCGATGAACATCGCGACGAACCCGACCGCCAGCGAGACCTTGCCCGCCTGCATCATGCGTTGCAGCATGTCGCGGCCCAACTGGTCGGTGCCCAGCGGAAACTGCCAGGAGGGCGGCCTGTTGCGCACCGCCATCGCCTTGGCGACCGACAGCTTTTCGGGGTTCCACAGATAGGGCCCGATCAGCACCGCCAGCACCAGAAATGTCAGCACGGCAAGCCCGAACACGGCGCCCTTGTGGGTGCGGAACTGCCGCCAGATCGCCCGGTTGGCGCTGGCGGGTTTTTCGAGCGGTGCGGCGGCGGCGGCCCGAGGGGTCGGATCAGTCATAGCGGATCCTCGGATCAAGCAGGCCATAAATCACATCGGCAATCAGGTTGAACGTCACGATCAGCACGGCAAAGATAAAGGCCAGCGTCTGCACCATCGGCAGGTCGCTGGCGTTGATCGCCCCGATCAGCGCCGCCCCGATGCCGTTCACCCCGAACAGGTTCTCGGTGATGATCGCGCCGCCAAAGATCGACGGGATGCCAAGGGCGATGACCGTCACCACCGGGATCATCGAGTTGCGCAGGACGTGCTTCAGCACCACCGTCCGCTCGGTCATGCCCTTGGCCCGCGCGGTGCGCACATAATCCTGTGACATGTTGTCGAGCATCGACGACCGCATGTAGCGGCTGATCGCTGCGGCGTTGGCCAGGCCCAGCGTCATCACCGGCAGGGCCATCTGGCGCAACTGCTCGAGGAACGACGCCCAGTCGACGACGTTCAATTGGGTGTTGTATTTGGTCGGCAGCCAGCCCAGCCAGACCGCGAATATGATGATGAACAGCGTGCCCGAAAAGAACGTCGGCACCGAAAAGCCGATCATGGCAAACAGCGTGCCGAACTGGTCGAACAGCGAATACTGCCGGTAGGCCGAATAGATGCCGATCGGCAGCGCGATCAGCACCCCCACCAGATAGGCGGTGCCGATCACGGTCAGGGTCTGCGGCAGGCGTTCGCCGATGACCTGAAACACCGGCGCGCGCGACTGCCATGACAGGATGCGCTGCTGGCCGTCCGCCAGATCGGTGCCGAACCAGCTGTCCACCAGATAGGACGGCTCGACGATGAAGAACTGCCGCAGCCACAAGAAATAGCGAAACACCACCGGCTTGTCGGCGCCCATCGCCTCGATCATCCGCTGGCGGACATCGGGCGGCACTGTCAGAGGAATCTCTGACAGCGGCGATCCGGGGGCCAGATCGACCAGCAGAAAGATCACCAGAGAGATGAACAGAAGCGTCGGAATGGCAATCAACAGCCTGCGGAGCGTGTAGGTAAGCATGCGCGGCGACGCCTCGGGTCAGATCCATCGGGGACGGGGAAAGAGGGTGCGGCGGGGCGCGATGGCCCCGCCGCAGGATCAGGTCACTTCACGCGATACCAGTCGGCGGTGTTCCACAATTCGCTGTCCCAGGCGTTGATGATCACGCCGCCGAGGGTCATCGAATGGGCCGACAGCGTGCCGCGGTGCACCAGCGGAACCACGGTCATCGACTCGGCGGTGACCATGTTGGCCAATTCCTTGGCCAACGCCTGGCGCGCCGCAATGTCGGTGGTCGTGGCCAGTTCGGCAACCTTAGCGTCATAGGCCGGGTCGCAGAAGCGGTTCATGTTTTCACCCTGCCACTGGTTTTCCGGCTTGGGGGCGTTCTTGCACTGATACTGACCCAGATAGGTTTCCGGATCGGGGTTGTCCGAGTTGTTGGCATACATCTCGACGTCGGCATAGAACTTCTGGAACGTATCCGGCGAGCCGGGGTCGCCGCCAAAGAACACGCCCGGGTCGATGGCCTTCAGTTCCACCTCGACACCGAGTTCGGTCCACCAATCCTTGATCAGCGCCTGAAAGTCCTGACGGATCGGGTTGACGGTGGTCTGATACAGGATCGACAGCTTCTTGCCGTCCTTGTCGCGGATGCCGTCGCCGTCGGTGTCGGTCCAGCCGGCCTCGTCCAGCAGCGCCATCGCGCCGGGCATGTCCTGCGCGATGCAGTCGGTGTTGCCGGTGGCCCAGGCTTCGGGCGCCGGAATCACGGTGCAGGTGGGCTTGCCACCGGCGCCATAGCCGATTTCGACCAGGATGCTGCGGTCAATCGCCTTGGACAGCGCGGTGCGCACCTTGATGTCCGACAGGAACGGGTGGGGGTGCTTGGCGGTCGACCGCTCGCCTTCCGGCAGGTCCGGCGACGGGTCGGTCATGTTCATCTCGATCCGCTCGACCAGCGTGCCGAAGGCCACCACGAACTGACCCTTGCCGGCGGCCGCCATTGCGGTCTGGCTGTCGGGGGGTATCTGGGTGTTCCAGGCATAGTCGAACTCGCCGGTTTCCATCACGGCGCGGGCCGAGCCTTCGGCATCGCCGCCGCCCTTGATCATCGCGGTGGCAAAGGCCGGTTTGGCCGGGTCGCGGTAGTTCGGGTTGGCGGTCAGCGAAACGGTGTCGTTGACGGTGAAGCCCGAAACCATGAACGGGCCGGTGCCGACCGGCATGTTGTTCTGGTCGGTGCAGGTCGGGGCGGCAGCCCCCGTGCAGGCGGCAAACTGGGCCTTCTGCAGGATCGGCGCCAGCGCGCCGACAAAGGCGGTGTAGGGGTTCGGCTTGGGTCCCGTGAAGGTGATCTTGATGGTGGTGGGGTCCACAGCCTCGACCGAGGCGATGCCTTCGTATTTGGTGGCCTGCGCACAGCCGCCGGCCGGGTCCATGCAGTAGGCGGCGGTAAAGACCGCATCATCCGCCGTCACCGCAGTGCCGTCCGACCACAAGAGGCCCGGCTGCAGTTTCCAGGTGATCGTGGTCAGGTCAGCCGACACGCCGCCGTTTTCCAGCGTCGGGATTTCGACGGCGAGCTTGGGCACGACGACGCCCTGATCGTCGATGGCCGCCAGCGGGTCGAGCACCATCGAGGCGGCGATGACGTCCTTGGTGCCGGACGACAGGTAGGGGTTCATGATCGACACGGCCTGCGGGAAGGTGAGCTTCAGCTCGCCATCCACGCCGCGCTCGGCATAGGCGGCGGGCGCGATTGCAAACGCGGCTGCCGCGCCCAGAAGGGCGGTTCTCAGTTTCATTGACTTGCTCCTTGTTGAAAGTGCTCGTAACCGGCCTGTGTGGGGACCTCGGCGCCGCCGGTTGATCCGGCAGCATTGGTTTGGGGAGTAAACAGGTGGCAGGCGACCAGTCGCCCCGGCTCGACCTGCACAAGACCGGGTTTCTCGACGTGGCAGCGGTCAAAGACCTTGGGGCAGCGGGTCGAAAAGTTGCAGCCCCGTGGCGGGTTGGCCGGGGACGGCACATCGCCCTTGAGGATGATCCGGTGGCGGGTCGAGGCCACGTTCGGGTCGGGTTCCGGAACCGCCGACAGCAGCGCCTCGGCATAGGGGTGCAGCGGGCGGGCATAAAGCGCGTCGCGGGGCGACAGTTCGGCAATGCGCCCCAGATACATCACTGCAACTCGGTCTGCGATATGGCGGACCATCGACAGGTCGTGGCTGATGAACAGATATGTCAGCCCGAATTCGGCCTGCAGATCCTCCAGCAGGTTCACGACCTGCGCCTGAATAGACACGTCAAGCGCGGCAATGGGTTCGTCGCAGACGATGAATTTGGGGTTCAGCGCCAGCGCACGGGCGATGCCGATGCGCTGCCGCTGCCCGCCCGAGAATTCATGCGGAAACCGGTTGGCAAAGCGGCGGTTCAGCCCGACGGCATCCATCAGGTCATAGATGCGCAACAGGCGCTTGCCTTCGTTCCAGGAGGTGTGTTCGACCAACGGCTCTCCGATGATGGCCGCAAGGGTCATGCGCGGGTTGAGGCTGGCCTGCGGGTCCTGAAACACCATCTGCATGGTGGGCCGTTTCAGCCGAAGTTTCTCGGGGGCGAGCGTCGCGATGTCGTCGCCGTCCACCACGACCGACCCGGCCGTCGGTTCATAAAGCCGCAGCAGGGCCCGCCCGACGGTAGACTTGCCGCAGCCGGATTCGCCGACCAGACCCAGCGTTTCGCCTTCGAGAATGTCGAACGACACCCCGTCCACCGCTTTGACATCGCCGGTATGGCGGCGCAGCAGGCCGGTGTAGATCGGGAAATACATCTTCAGGTCCCGCACCTGCACCAGCGGTCGCGCCAGCGGGATCGCCCCTGCATCAAGCATGGGCGGCCTCCGCGACGGCAGACGCCGTCTGATCGGGCGACCAGTGGCAGGCAACGTCGTGGCCGCGACCCACCGCCAGCCCGTCGATCGGCCGCCGCTGCGGGTTTTCGGCATGGCAGCGGTCGAACACATGGGCGCAGCGGGCGCGGAAGGCACAGGCGCGCGGCTGTTCCATCATGATCGGCGGCTGGCCTTCGATCACCTGCAGGCGGTCCTCGCGCGGGCCGGAGATTGCCGGAATGGTTTTCAGCAGCGCGCGCGTGTAGGGGTGGCGCGGGTTGCCGAACAGCTCTTTCACCGGGGCCTGCTCCACCACCTGTCCCGCATACATCACCATCACCCGGTCCGCGATGCCGGCGATCACCCCCAGATCATGGGTGATCCAGATGATCGCCATCCCCAGCTTGGCGCGCAGCTGCTTGACCAGTTCCAGGATCTGCGCCTGAATCGTCACGTCAAGCGCGGTGGTGGGCTCGTCCGCGATCAGCACATCGGGGTCGCAGGCAAGGGCGATGGCGATCATCACCCGCTGCCGCATTCCGCCCGAAAACTGATGCGGATAGGCCGTCAGCCGCTTGGCCGCATCGGGGATGCCCACCAGGTCCAAAAGTTCCGCCGCCCGGGTGCGGGCCTGCGATTTCGACATTCCCATGTGCCGGATCAAGGGCTCCATGATCTGGTTGCCGACGGTGAACACCGGGTTGAGGCTGGTCATCGGGTCCTGAAACACAAAGCCGATCTTGGCGCCGCGCAGGTTGCGCAACTCGTCGGCGCTGATCTTCAGGATATCGCGGCCACCCAGCCAGACCTGGCCCTCCCGCACGTCGGCGGGGGGCGAGGGCAGCAACCCGATCAACGACATCATCGTCACCGACTTGCCCGAGCCGCTTTCCCCCACAACACCCAGCAACTCGCCACGGTCCAGATGAAAGCTTACAGAGTTGACGGCATGCACCTCGCCACCGCGGGTGCGGAATACGGTTTTGAGGCCCCGGACATCCAGGACAGCATCGCCCCCATCGGGCATAGAGTGACTCCCAAGTCGTTGATAGTGTTTTGATTATTGGGCAGCGATCAGTGTCGCCCTACCTTGAGGCCCAAGTCTTGTCTATTTTCTGTCCCCTATCAATCCCGAAATTTTGGCATCCGGGCCGACGGGTTTGGCAACAGCCACGGAGGCTCGGGGGGCAGGGCAGGGCTGGTGGTCAACGCTGGTTTTCCCACCATATCTTGATCGGCACCGCGCCGGCTTGACGCTGCGGCAGGGGCCGGCAGCCCAAGATCGGGCAGCGGGGCTGCAAAGACCGCCCCCGCCAAACTCCGGCGCGGCGCGGCTTGACTATGCCGCGCCCCATGGCCACCCTGACCCCGGAACAACCCGAGAGCCTGATGGAAATCCTGCAGCCCCGCGCCATTCTTGACCGGTTGGTCGCCTTTCGCACCGTCAGCCGTGACAGCAACCTGGATCTGATCGACTGGGTCGAAGGCTATCTTGGCGACCACGGCATCGCCGCGCACCGGCACTGGAACGAAGACCGGCAGAAGGCGGCGCTCTTTGCCCATGTCGGGCCGGTGCAGGCGGGCGGGGTGGTGCTGTCGGGCCATTCCGATGTCGTGCCGGTCGAGGGGCAGGCGTGGATCTCGGACCCCTGGACGGTGACCGAGCGTCGGGGCCGGCTTTACGGGCGCGGCACCTGCGACATGAAGGGCTATCTGGCGCTTGCCATCTGGGCCATGGTCGGGGCGCAGCGCCGCGGGGTTCGCCGCCCGCTGCAGATCGCCATTTCCTATGACGAAGAGGTGGGCTGCACCGGCGCGCCGCCGATGATCGCGGCGATGCAGACCGCGTTCCCCCGTGCCGACGTCGCCCTGATCGGCGAGCCGTCGGGCATGAAGATCATCACCGGCCACAAGGGCGGCACCGGTTACAAGGTGCATGTGAAGGGGTTCGAGGTGCATTCGTCGCTGCTGCCCGAAGGCGTGTCGGCGATCATGGAATCGGCGCGGCTGGTGCAGTGGATGAACGAGCAGAACGCGGCCAATCAGGCGAAACCCGCGACGCCGGTCGCCGCGCGGTTTCGTCCGCCGTTCACCACCCTGCATTCGGGCATGATCCAGGGCGGCACCGCCCACAACATCACCGCCGCGGATTGCCGGTTCGTGATGGAATTCCGGGTGGTTCCGGGCGAAAGCGTTGAAAACTGGGCGATGGCATTCGAAACCCATGCTGCAGAGGTGCAGGCGCGGATGCAGGCGGTGCGGCCCGAGGCGGCGGTGCATCTGGTCCGGTTTTTCCGCGTGCCCCCTCTGGTGCCCGAAGCGGCGGGGGCGGCCGAGGCCCTGGCGCGGGCGCTGACCGGCGACAATGGCGCCGGCGTTGTCAGCTACGGCACCGAGGCCGGGCAGTTTCAGGAGGCCGGCTATTCGGCTGTGGTCTGCGGCCCCGGAGACATCGCGCAGGCCCACCAGCCGGACGAATACCTGGAACTGTCCGAATTTCTGGCAGGTCAGGCCTATATGACCCGATTGCTGGACGCGCTGGCCTGAGCGGGGTTTACTAAGGCCGGCCGCCGGGGTAGCCAGCCGCCCCAACCCCCCGGAGCCCGATGATGACCCCCCGATCAGGACCGCCGTATTGCGGCATCGACTTTGGCACGTCGAATTCGACCATCGCGCTGGCCGACGCTGCGGGGGCGCGGCTGATCGCGGTCGAGGGGGGGGCGGTGACGCTGCCCTCGGCGGTGTTCTGGGAAAGCGACGGCGCGGCCCCCGAATTTGGCCGGGCGGCGATTGCCGCCTATGTGCGGGGCGATGACGGGCGGCTGATGCGGGGGCTGAAAAGCACGCTGGGGTCATCGCTGATCCACGAACGCACCAGGGTCGGCAACCGGGCCCTGTCGTTCCGCGATATCCTGGCGCGGTTCTTTGGCCATCTGCGGGCCCGGCTGGAGCGCGAGGCACCGGGGGTCGAGCGGGTGGTGTTGGGCCGCCCGGTGCATTTTGTCGACGACGATCCGGCGGGCGATGCGGCGGCACAAGCGGTGCTGGCCGAGATTGCCCGCAGTGTCGGGTTCCGCGACGTGGCGTTTCAATACGAACCGATCGCGGCGGCGCTGCATTATGAACAATCGGTCACAAGAGAACAGCTGGTGCTGATCGTCGATGTCGGTGGCGGCACCTCGGACTTTTCCATCGTGCGGGTCGGGCCGGCGCGCATCGCGGCGGCGGACCGGGCGCAGGACATTCTGGCCAATGACGGCATCCGGGTGGGCGGCACCGATTTCGACCGGCTGCTGTCGCTGGCGTCGGTGATGCCGCATCTGGGGCTTGGGTCCGGCACGGGGGGCGGCAAATCGCTGATGCCCAGGCATTACTACATCGACCTTGCGACCTGGCACCGGATCAACATGGTCTACACCGGGCGCACGCAGACCGACCTCAAGGCGCTGCGCGCCGAAGCCGACCGGCCGGACCTGCTGGACCGGCTGATCCGGCTGGTCAACGGGCGGCAGGGCCATGCGCTGGCCATGGCCGTGGAGGCGGCGAAGATCGCGCTGTCGGACGGTGACACCGTGCGTCTGGCGCTGTCGGACGTGTGCGGGGGAGCCGATGGCGGGGGGCCCGATCCGGTGTTGCGGCGCGCCGAGTTCGAGGTGGCGGTGGCAGGCCCGGTCCAGCGGGTCGAGGACCGGCTGACCGGCATTCTGGCGCAGGCCGGTGTCGGTGCCGACCGGATCGGCACGGTGTTCATGACCGGCGGGTCCAGCGGGTTGCCGCTGCTGCACCGGGTTGTCGGCCGCGTGCTGCCGGGGGTGCCGATTGCAACCGGCGACATGCTGGGGTCCGTCGGCACCGGACTTGCCCTTGACGCCGCCCGGCGGTTTGGCTGACAGCGCCCCGGCGGGGGTTGCAGGCGGCCGGGGATCGGCCCAAGCTGCGCGGAAAGGAGAGCCGCCATGCCCGTCAGGACCCGTATCGCCGACATGCTGCCCGAACTGACCGCCGTGCGGCAGGATTTTCACGCCCATCCCGAACTGCTGTTCGACGTCCAGCGCACCGCCGGGCGGGTGGCCGACCTGCTGCGGTCCTACGGCTGCGACGAGGTGGTGGAGGGTATCGGGCGCACGGGGGTGGTGGGGGTGATCCACGGCGCGTCGCAAGCCTCGGGGGGCGCGTCGCAAGCCTCGGGGCGGGTCGTCGGCCTGCGCGCCGACATGGACGCGCTGCCGATTCACGAACAGACCGGTGTCGCCTATGCCAGCACGGTGCCCGGCAAGATGCATGCCTGCGGTCATGACGGGCACACCACGATGCTGCTCGGGGCCGCGAAATACCTGTGCGAGACCCGGAATTTCGACGGCACCGCGGTGGTGATCTTTCAGCCCGCCGAAGAAGGCGGCGGCGGCGGGCGCGAGATGTGCGCCGATGGCATGATGGACCGCTGGAACATTCAGGAAGTCTACGGCATGCACAACATGCCCGGCATTCCGGTCGGCCATTTCGCCATCCGCCCCGGGGCGATCATGGCGGCGGCGGACCAGTTCGAAATCACGGTGACCGGCAAGGGTGGCCATGCCGCCAAGCCGCACGACTGCATCGACACCACGGTGGTGGCCGCCCACATCATCGTGGCGTTGCAGACCATCGCCTCGCGCGGGGTGGACCCGTTGAAGCAGGTGGTGGTCAGCGTCTGCACGGTGGCGACCGACAGCACGGCGCACAACGTGATCCCGCAGGTGGTCAAGATGAAGGGCACGGTGCGGACGATGGATGTCGACGTGCAGGATTACGTCGAGCGGCGGGTGACCGAGATCGCGACCGGCACCGCGCAGGCCCTTGGCGCGCAGGCGGTGGTGACCTATCAGCGCGGCTATCCGGTGACGGTGAACGCGGCCGACAACACCGCGCATGCGGTGGCGGTGGCGCAGGCGGTGTCGGGTCAGGTGAACCCCGACACGCCGCCGCTGATGGGGGCCGAGGATTTCAGCTTCATGCTGATGGAACGTCCGGGGGCCTATATCTTTCTGGGCAACGGCAACACGGCCGATGTGCACAACCCGGCCTATAACTTTGACGACAGCGCGATTCCGTTCGGGGCCAGTTGGTATGCCGGAATGGCCGAGGCGCGGATGCCGGCCTGACATTGCGCGGGCCTGACACCGCGCGGGCCTGACATTGCGCGGGCCTGACACCGCGCGGGCCTGACACCGCGCGGGCCTGACACCGCGGGCAAGCCGCCCCCCTCAAACCGCTCCCACCCGCCCACCCCGCGCTTTGAGGGGGGCTGCGGGCGGGCGTGTTCGACAAAGAGCCTCCGGCGGGGATATTTGGGCAGAGAGGATGGGCTCAGGCCCTGGGTTTGCGCGCCGTGCGGCGGCGGGCAGGCAGCGGGCGGACGCGGCGTTCGACCGCGTCGAGCAGCAGGCCGGCAAGGTTGCGCCCGGTGGCGGTTTCGATACCCTGAAAGCCGGGCGACGAATTGACCTCGAGCACCTTGGGTCCGTCGGCCGAGCGCAGCAGGTCGACCCCGGCGAGGCCGAGGCGGAAGGCATGGGCGGCGCGGACGGCGATTTCACGCTCCATCGGCGAGATGCGCACCGGCTCGGCGCTGCCACCCTGATGCAGGTTCGAGCGGAACTCGCCGGGCGCGGCGCGGCGGCGCATGGCGGCGACGACGCGGCCATCGACCACGAAGCAGCGGATGTCGACGCCCTTGGCCTCGGCCACGAAATCCTGCACCAGAAAGTCGGCACGGAGGCCCCGGAAGGCCGAGATCAGCGACTGCGCGGCCGAGGTGGTTTCGGCCAGCATCACGCCCTTGCCTTGGGTGCTTTCCAGCAGTTTCACCACCAGTGGCACGCCGCCGACCAGACCGATCAGGTTGTCGGTGTCCTTGGGTGACGACGCAAAGGCGGTGGTCGGCATGCCGATGCGGTGACGCGACAGGATCTGATGCGCGTGAAGTTTGTCGCGCGAGGCGACGATGCCTTCGGCGCCGTTGATCGTATAGGTGCCGCGCGCCTGGAACTGGCGCAGCACGGCGGCGCCGTAGGCCGTGACCGAGACACCGATGCGGGGGATGATGGCGTCGAAATGCGGCAGGCGCGCGCCGTCATAGTGGATTTCGGGGGCGAGCGCGTTGATCGCCATGTAGCAGCGCGAGGTGTCGATCACCTCGACGACATGGCCGCGCTTGGTGCCCTCTTCGACGATGCGGCGGGTCGAATAGGCGCCGCCTTCGCGCGACAGCACCGCGATGCGCAGGGTGCGGGTCGGCATTTTTGCCAGCACGGCGGGCGAAAAATAGCTGTCATAACCGAGGGCCGGTTGCAGGAACGACTCGGTGGGCGAGATCACCGCCCCTTCGGCCAGCGCCTGACGGCCCAGAAGCATGCGGTTTGCCATGTTGCCACGGTCGGTCAGCGTCACCTCGATGGGCCAGCGGCGGGGGCCGATCTGAATGTCGGTGCGGATGACGAATCGCATCTCCGAGTCGCCGTTCGACGAGGTGACCTCGCGGCGGTCGATGATCGGGGCGGAGCAGGCCAGCGTCACATCGGTGCGGCCAGGGATCGGGTGCACGGCAAACCGGACATGCGGGGCATGGGCGGCGCCGAACGCCTCGATATCGAAGGCGTGCAGGGCCGAGGTGCGCGCGCCGGTGTCGACCTTGGCCGTCAGCGCCGGCAGGCCAAGCGCCGGCAGCGCCACCCATTCCTCCCAGCCGAGGCGCAGGACCGGGATGGGCGAGGTGTCATTCATGGTGTGCTCCGCAGTCAGGATTGGGGCAGGGCATGACGCGCGGTGATGACAGGACTGTGAAGGTCGCGATCAGCCGCCGGTATGGCTCATGTGGCGGCGGGTCTGGCCGGCGACGATCTGACGGGAATAGTCGAAATCGTGGCCCTTCGGTTTGCGGCTGATGGCGTCGCGGATGGCCGCATCGACCACCGCATCGTCGGGGCTGGCGCGCAGGGGGCTGCGCAGGTCGGCCATGTCTTCCTGACCGAGGCACATGTAAAGCTCGCCCGTGCAGGTCAGGCGCACCCGGTTGCAGCTTTCGCAGAAGTTGTGGGTCAGGGGCGTGATCAAGCCGATGCGCTGGCCGGTGTCGGCCAGCCGGACATAGCGGGCCGGGCCGCCCGTGCGATCCGGCAGGTCGATCAGGGTATGGCGGGCGGCCAGCCGCATCCGCAGATCGTCAAGCGACCAATATTGATCAAGCCGCTGCGCCTCGGCCATGTCGCCCATCGGCATCACCTCGATGAAGGTCAGGTCATGGCCTTCGGCGGTGCACCAGTCGGTGAGGGTGAAGAGTTCATCCTCGTTGAAAGCTTTCAGCGCCACCGCGTTGATCTTGATCGACAAACCGGCATCCTGTGCGGCCTTTATGCCGTCCAGCACCTGCGTCAGGCGACCCCAGCGGGTTATCCGGGCGAATTTCGCCTCGTCCAGCGTGTCGAGCGAGACGTTGATGCGTTTCACCCCGCAGGCGGCCAGGTCGGCGGCATGTTTGCGCAGCTGCGAGCCATTGGTGGTCAGCGTCAGTTCCTGCAACGCGCCGCTGTCCAGGTGCCGCGCCATCGCCTGAAAGAACGTCATGATCCCCTTGCGCACCAAAGGTTCGCCCCCGGTGATCCGCAGTTTCTGCACGCCAAGCCGGACGAAGGCGGAACAGAGCCGGTCAAGCTCTTCGAGGCTGAGAAGTTCGGCCTTGGGCAGGAACGTCATGTGTTCGGTCATGCAATAGCTGCACCGAAAATCGCAGCGGTCGGTGACCGAGACCCGCAGATACGAGATCGGCCGCGCGAAGGGGTCGATCAGCGGGGCGGTGCGGGTTGCGGTTGCGGGGCGATCCATCCGGGCAAGGTAGGGGGTTGCGGGCGAGGTCACAAGGGTCTTGCAGGCGGGCGCCAGCGGGGTATGTTTGCGCAATGATGGATCGTTTCCCGAGTTTGCGCGTGATGCTGGCGCTGTTGGCCGTGCCGGGCTGCGGCATGCTGGCAAAGACCGGCGCGCCAACGCCTGTGCCCGTTGCGGTTCAACCGGTGGCGGTGCCCGATCTGGGAACCGGCCAGTCGGCGGCCGCGCTCGACACATCGACCCCGGCGGAAAAGGCGGCGGCGCTGGCCCCGGCCGCTGCGGCGGAGCGGAGCCTTGGGCAGGTCGTGGTCGGCCTCGGCAGCCCGGCGGAGCAGGGGTTCTGGCTGAAGTCCACACGTGTCACCGCGGCGGCCAAGGGGCGTGTGGTGACCGGGGGCGGGGCGTCGGTCAACGTCGATCTGCTGCCGGGAACCGGGGCGGCACTGCTGTCGCTGGCGGCGTTCCGGGCCTTGGGGCTGGGATTGACCGACTTGCCCGCAGTGACCGTTTACGCCAACTGATCGGGCAGGTATCTGGCCGCTGTCTTGCGGGCGAACGGCTTCAGACGGTCGCCATGGGTGGCCAGAAACGCCGCAGCGCGGCCTGGGTCGTGTTTCGACAGGTCGCGCAGCCACCCGGCCACAGCCTTCTGGATGAACCCGTCGCGGTCATCGACAAAGCCCGCAGCCCAGTCCAGAACCCGGTCACGGATCGCCACATCGGCGGGCTTGGGGTTGTTCTGCTTGGCCCAAGGCAGGGTGATGACCAAAGCGGCGCGGCGGGTCCACATCTGCGGCGAGCGGGTCCAGCCGTCGACAACGTCGAGCCGCGACGGGTCGGCCACCAACCGCTTTTGCCCCGCGATGCAGGCGAGGTCGGCCAGCGCCCGGCCGTCGAAATCGGGCACCCAGGACTGGATCAGCGACCAGGCCGCGTCGTCGGGGCGAATGCGGGCCTGCGTCAGCAGCTTGCACGCGGCAACCCGCGCCTCGTGGATGTCGGTGCGCCACAGCGCAGCCGCCAGCGCCAGCCGGTCGTCCAGCGTCGCCTCGGCGCGCCAGCCATCGGCCAGAGCGTCGATCTGCGGCACCGAGACCCCAAGATAGATCCGGGGTGCCTGGTGGCAGGCGGCCATCTCGGCGGCTTTCACCGGATCGGCCAGCGCCTGCAACCGGGCAAGGGCGCTGTCGATCACAGGTTGGCCTCGATGCCGGTCGGTTCGCCGTCGATGGTCAGGGTGTTGCGCTCGGCCCAGTAGGTGGCAAGGCCTTCGGGCCCCTTGCCGATGGCCCAGTCGCGCAGCACCGGGCGCTCGGCGGTCATCTCCATCATCGGCACGGCATAGCCGCAGGAGGATTGCACCAGATCGACCGTCATCTCGACAACCTGCCGCGCGCCGGGCTGATCGGGCAACAGGGCCGCCAGCGCCGCCCACCCGGCATCGCCCCGGTGCAGCGCCCGCGCCGTGCCATAGGCCCGCAGGATCAGCGGGCGCTGCCCGAAACTGCACCACATCACCGTCATGCGCGGATCATCCGCCAGATGCGGCGCGGTTTCATTCCCCGACCCGGTCAGGTTCAGCCAGACCAGCCGGTTCGGCCCCGTTGCGCGCAAGCTGTCCATCCCCTTGGGCGACAGGTTGATCCGCCCCGCGCCGGTGGTGGCGACGAAGAACATCGGCTGGGCGGCGATGAAGATCAGATGATCGGGTTGAAGGCTGTCAAACCGCTTGCCCATTATTCGACCGTCACCGATTTCGCCAGATTGCGCGGCTGGTCGACGTCGGTCCCTTTGGCAATGGCGGTGTGGTAGGCCAGAAGCTGCGCCGGAATGGCGTAGAGGATCGGGGCGAACAGCGGCGCGACCTGTGGCAGGGTCAGCGTGCGCCAGCAGCCGATGCCCGCCTCGGCCACTCCGGCGGCGTCCGACAGCAGCAACACCTTGCCATGCCGCGCCATCACCTCTTGCATGTTCGACACGGTTTTCTCGAACAGCCTGTCGCGTGGGGCCAGCACGATCACCGGCACCTGCGCGTCGATCAGCGCGATGGGGCCGTGCTTCAGTTCGCCCGAAGCATAACCTTCGGCATGGATGTAGCTGATTTCCTTGAGTTTCAGCGCACCTTCCAGCGCGAGCGGGAACATCGCGCCGCGCCCGAGGAACAGCACATCCTGCGCCGTCGCCAGCTCTTCGGCAATCACCGCGATATCGCCCGACAGGCCAAGCGCGTGGTTCATCAGCCCCGGCAGCGCCGCCAGATCGGCCAGATGCTGCGCCAGACCCGCTGCAGTCAGACGCCCGCGGTCCTGCGCCGCCTTCAGCGCCAGCAGCGCCAGCGAGATCAACTGGCAGGTGAAGGCCTTGGTCGAGGCCACGCCGATTTCGACGCCCGCCATGATCGGCAGCGCCAGATCGGCCTCACGCGCGATCGACGAGGTGGGCACGTTGACCACCGCCACGATCTTGGCGACCTTTCCTG
>Ga0105047_10001943_pt1 | contig 37130 bp, 33 predicted proteins | sample MAT04_FD_78384 | JGI IMG/M metagenome (GOLD analysis project Ga0105047, IMG submission 78384) | Freshwater microbial communities from Lake Fryxell liftoff mats and glacier meltwater in Antarctica - MAT-04 (megahit assembly) | ecosystem: Environmental > Aquatic > Freshwater > Ice > Liftoff... | reverse complement strand
GGGCAGCAGGCGCATCAGCGCCGGTCGCAGGTTCAGCTGGGCGGCACCGCTGAGGAACAGCATCATGGAGATGGCCGCCGAGCTGGCGCCCATGACCTCCGTCGGGTAGGCCCGGGCGGCGACGCTCCAGTAGATCAGGCCGAGGCCGGATGTCAGCCCGTTGCTCACCATGAGCGCGTACGCATTCCGGTACACGGGCGTGCGCACGTGGCCCAGGGCGGAGGCGATGAACGCCGGGGTGCTCACCCGCCGACCTCGACCCGGGGTGAGGTCGGGCCGGGCGGGCCGGACGGGCCGGACGGGCCGGACGGGCCGGGCCGGGCAAGCGTCCGGACGAAGGCGTCGATGTCCGCGTTCGTGGTGCAGTGGGTGGTCGTGGCGGCCCAGGGCTCGAGTGCGGTGGCCAGGGGGTCGGGCTCGGACGGCGCGCCACGACGCGAGTGCAGCACCGCGCCACCCAGGTCACGGGTGTGGCGCAGGTAGTCCCCCATGCGCGTGAACCGCTCCCGGCCGTGACGGGTCCGCAGCTCGTGCAGCCCGCCCGCCAGGAACCTTCGGATCATCCGGCCGGATCGCTTGCTCGAGGACACGTGGTCCAGCCACACGATCGCCTCTGCACGCGCCAGCAGCGGCTCGGTCCAGCCGATGTGGACACCTTCAGTGATCCAGGCATCCTCGGCTGCGAGAGCCGCGACCAGCGCGGCTCGTTCGGCCTCAGGGCGCTCCGGCCCATTGCCACCGCCGATACGAGCCACGAGGTCCAGCTCGTGCACGGGTAGCCCGGTCAGCTCGTGGAGGCGAGCGGCGAGCGTGGTCTTGCCACTCCCCTGGCCGCCCGTCACATGGATGCGTCGGGGCGCCATCAGTCGGCCTTCAGGACCCGCTCATACAGGGCCGCGAACCGGCGCCCGATGGCGTCGGGTGTCAGCTCGGCGACGGAGGCACGGCCGGCATCGCCCAATCGCGCCCGCAGCGCGCTGTCCGTCGCGAGTCGTGCCATGGCCGCAGCCAGGCCACCGACGTCACCCACGGACACCAGCAGGCCGTTCACATCATCCCTGATCATGTCCGGGATGCCACCGATACGCGAGCCGATGACGGCCCTGCCCCGGGTCATCGGCTCCCGGACGACACCCGGCAGCGGATCGGGCCAGACCGACGGGACGACGCCGAACAGGCACCGCTCCCACGCCCGCATGACCACCCGATGGGGCACGTCAGACAGGACGGTCACGCCGCGCGGGAACTCGGCCGGCGTATCCGGCCAGCGGGTGCCGATGCACACGAGCGGGGGGCGCGATGTCCCGCCGTCGATGCCCTCGTTCATGCGCGCCCATGCCTCCAGCAGCACGTCCACACCCTTGTGTGCCTGGAGTGCGCCAACGAACAGGATGAAGGGCTGGGTCGGGAGCTGGGCGAGCCATGCTTCGTCTGCTGGCAGCAGGTCCTCTGGCGTGCCCGGCACGATGTCGTCGATGCGTTGCAGGATCGGGTGCCAGCCCTCATCGCCGTGCAGCACATCACGGATGACCATCTCCTGGACGAAGGTGCTCACGCTGTGGATGGCGCGCACGGTCCGGCGCAGCAACGGCCGGCCGGTGCGGATGCCACCGACCGCGACGAGTGCCCGTGCAGCGCCGTAGTGGCGACCGGCGCAGTCCAGGCAGCGACCCAGGGATGGGCCGTCGCACAGCTCGCGGTCGTGCCACAGCAGGTTGCGGGTGGCGCACGCGTGGCCGTAGTCGCGCACCGACAGCACGAGTGGCGCCACGCCATCCGCGACCGCGGCAGCGCTGGAGTAGCCGATCCAGCCGCTGGCATGGACCACGTCCGGGTGCCACTCCCCAACGAGGCGGCGGAGGCCAAGGGTGAGCATCGGGTCGGGCGCCGGCGGCAGGAACCTGCGGCCACCCGACGGCGCCGGCAGCACGGCCGCGATGCTGCCCAGGCGCACCACCGGTACGCCGTCCACCTCATCCCTGGCGGCGAGTCCGGGCTGCGTCGTGGTCGCGACCCGGATGTCGTGACCGTGGCCGGCCAGGGCGCTTGCCAGCAGGCCCACCTGGCGCTCGGCGCCACCGATGACGGGGTGGAAGAAGTCACTCGTCAGCAGCACCCTCACGGCCCCGGCACCCCACGCGATGACAGTCGAACCGATCGGTACGCCGCCAACTCGAGTGGATCAGCGGCACGCCACAGGGAGACATCGACCTGACGCAGGAAGGCGCCTGCCGAGGGCAGCTCGCTGGTCTGGGTCCAGGTCGCGCCATCGGCCAGGGTCGGGGTATCGATCGTCGTGAGGGGCTCGCCGTCGATGGTCACGACCAGGTGGTACGTCTCCGGATGACCCTCGGCGTTCGCCACGCGCAGGGTCGCGGCACGGCCGCCCTCCGCGGCCTCGATGGAGAGTGCCGTCCAGGGCGTCTGGGGCTGCATGGCGACGCCGGCGCGTGCCACGACCAGGGCCAGGGCGGCCACGAGCCCGGCAGCTACGAGCATCAGCAGCTGGCCAGTGGAGGCACGTGCGATGGCAACCTTCCAGCTGCTGCCAGGTCGCGTCACGGCCCGGGGCCGGGACGCCTGGGCCGCCGCAGGTCCACGGCTCCGGAGCCACGCGATGGCACAGGCCACGAGCGTGATGTCCGCCAGCAACGAGCCCCATGACGCGGGTGAGATACCTGGTCGCAGCAGGTGGAGCAAGAAGCCGCAGACCACGATGAGCGACAGCTGGATGCCGATGACGAGGGCGATGCGCTCCGCGCGACCCATTCCCGGCCCCGCGAACATGGCCCGCGATAGCGCCATCCCGGGCAGACCGAAGGCGAGGAGGGCCCCGGCGAGCGCCAGCAATGGCTGCGGCGCAGAGCCACGCGTGAGCACGATGCCGGCCCCCAGACCGAGTGCCGCGATGACGATGAGGATGAGCGTGCCCCGGCGAGGCGGCGCGGTCGGCCAGCGCAGGGACGACCCAGATGGACTTCGGGTCACTGGGCACGACCCGTCAGGCGCCGGATGTCCAGGATCTCCAGGTCGCCATTGTCGTAGATCCGGTCAGCGCCAGGAAGCGCGCGCCACTTGTCCAGGGCGGCGGCGGACATCGGTACGGTCCACGGGCCTGACGTGAATTGCTCCCCGCGCTCGACATAGACACCGACGTACGGCAGCGATGTCGGCAGACGGTGATCCGCGATGACGTACTCCACGCCGGCCCGCGTGAGGAGTTCCTGGTCCTCCAGCGTCAGCATCGTCGCGAAGTACGCGGAGCGCAGGTTGATGCGGTCTCCCGCGGACGAGATGGGGTGCTGTCGACCGTACGTGGCCAGGAGCGTGCGACTGGTGCGGTCGCTCAAGAAGCGTCGACCGGGACCCAGGGCGTCGAGGGTCCACGCGGCAGCGTCGATACCCTGGGGCGTGACCGAGCGCGGGTCAGCGGACACGAGGTATGGCCCGGGCAGGCGGGCCCAGGGGGCGATGCCCAGCACCGCGCCGCCCATGAACAACACGATGAGCCCGGTCATCACGGCCGCCGTGCCCAGCCGCCCCGCGCGCGAACCGGCGAGACGCAGCCGCGCAAGTAGCCACGCCACGATCCCCGACCGCCATCCGTCCGGCGGTGCATACCCGGCGGCAGTGTCGTACACCGCGAGGGCCGCCAGTGCCGTCACGAACCCGGCGCCCACGAAGATGAACTCCGCGGATCGCTGTGCCAGCTCCGCGCCGCGCGCGGTCAGGCGGGCGACCAGCGACACGGGATACAGCAGCGAGATGAGGGCCAGTGTCAACGGCAGGGCGGAAGTCTGCCAGCGGCGCCAGATGATGGGCAGCGCGATGGGCAGCGCCAGGACGACCACCGCGACCGACCCGTAGCCCACCACCTGCTCCCAGGCCGGCGCGGCCACGCCCGTCGCGGACCGGAACAGCTCGCGGCTGCCCTCGTCACCAGCGATGAGCTCGAACACCTGGTCGACCGCGCCACCAAGCGCGGGCGCCAGATAGCCGACGGTGATGAACGCGACGTACAGCATCCAGGCCGCAGTGGCGGTGACGGCGACCACCGCGGGGCCAACCAGGCCCGCAGGACGTCCGCCGCGAAACCGCAGCAGGGTGCCCACGACCGCCCAGGCAACCAGGCACCCGGAGACGGCGATGGCGGTCACGTGGTGCGTCACGACCACGGCAGCGATGGACAGGAACAGCGCCGCGGTCAGGGACAGCGGGTGGCCGGCTCGCGCAAGGCGGGCCAGTCTCGGGGCCTCGGCCGGATCGGCCCTGCCGGGGAGTGTCGCCCCCGTGGCCACCTCTCGACGCTGGATGCACCACATGGCGAAGATGGCCAGCGGCAGCGCCAGTGACTCGTATGCGAACTGGGCGTCGAAGAACAGGAAACCCGGGTTGGCGGCGTATACCAGGACGCCCACGCTGGCCAACCGGCTGTCGCCGCTGGCCCGCTCATACAGCAGGAACAGGGCGAGCATCATCAACATCCGCGCCGCTCCGACCACCAGCACGCCGGCCTCCCAGGTCGAGAAGCCGGAACGGACCAGCAGGTCGGTGGCGATCTCCAGGCCCGGGTAGTAGGGGCTGGCCAGCAGGATGTTGTTGGTCGTGAACAGCCGGCCCGTGACCACGATGTCGTCCAGGGTCGCCCAGTGCAGGAACTCGTCCAGCATCACGAACGCGGACGGCGCACCCAGGATCTTGACCCCGTACAGCGCGAGCCCGGCGAGGATCACGAGCGCCACCCGCTCGCGCCGGTCGGCCGCACGCCCGATGAGGCGGATGGCGAAGGGCACGACGATGAGCAGCAGGCCCAGCCACCAGACGAGTGGCGCGATGCCCACCTCGAGGCGTGACAGGGTGTTGCCGGTAGCCACGACGAGCAGCCCCGTGGCTGCCAGCAGGGCGGTGCGCGGCAGCTCCCCCAGGCCCTCCGTGGAGACAGCACCTGCAGCAGGCCCGCTGGTTGCCGGGCGAGGGGCGACCGCTGCGGTCATGTCGACCGGTCCGGGACGGTCTCCCCGGCCGAGACGGCTCCCTTGCTGCTGTCGAGCCCGTCGAGCCCGTCGATGAACCCAAGGTACGCGTTCGCAGTGGCGGACCACGATCGGGGGTGCTCGAATACCTGGCCACGGAGCGCCGGCAGCTCCCGCAACCGGTGCGTGAGCGCGTCGATGTCACCCACGGGCATGAGCAGGATGCCCGCATATCCCTCGGCCGCTTCCCCGTTGCCACCGGTGTCGGTCATCACGATGGGCAGGCCATAGCCCATGGCCACGTGGAGCGGGCCGCTCAACGACGACCGGCGATACGGCAGCACCGCGGCATCCGCACCTCGCAGGTAGCCATCCAGCTCCGCATCGTGGACATACCGGTTGATGAACGTGATGCGCTCTCGATACGGACTGCGAGCGATCAGGTCCGCCGGCAGGGTGTGGCCCTCCCAGGTCTCGCCGACCACCGTCAGCCAGTAGCCCTGGACCTCGTCGGGCGACAGCCCCTCGAACGCCGCGACCAGGTCCTCGAGGCCCTTGTACGGGCGGATGATGCCGAAGAACAGGATGTTGGTGACATCTGCGGGCGCCTCCCGCAGCGCAGGCGTCGGCTCGCCCTCGGCCTGGTAGTGGTCGTGGGGACCGTGCGGCAGGACCACGACCGGCTTGCCGGCCAGGTCCCAGTGGCTGGCCAGCAGCTCCCGGTCGAACTCGGAATGGACCGTGAACCCGGACGCCAGCCGGATGACCATGCCGCCGACGATCCGGGAGTATCGGCCGACCAGTGGGATGCGCAGCTCGCCCGTGTCCTGGACCTCATGGAACTCGATGACCAGGTGCGCGCCCAGTGCCCGCGCGAAGAGCGCCAGCGCGAGATAGCTGTGGAGCACGGTGCCGCTCCACCACTGGAGCACGATGGTGTCGGGACGCTGCCCGCGCAAGAATGCCGCGGCGCCAGCCAGGCTCGGCAGCCACCACCAGTCGATGCCATCGAACGTGGGCACTCGCACCCTGCTGCCGAGGTCGGTCAAGGCCGTGCCCACACGGGCCTTGCCGGGGTACAGGAACGTCGGCAGCAGCTGGCGCATCGTCAGCACCGAGGCCTGCACCCCGGCGTCCGCGAGGGCCACCGCAAGGCGCACGGTATAGACGCTGATGCCCGACAGGAACCGGGTACCCGAGCCGACGACCACGATGCGTCGCGGGCCATCGCGCCTCATGCACTCACCGCCGCGCAGGACAGCCAATCCTGGAGGTGACCCGCGGCGACCAGCTCCGACAGTGAGCCCGACTCCGCAGCGACCGGCACGCCGAGCGCCGCCGCAGCGGCTCGCACCTGTGCCCGGCGGGCCGTGGGCCCGACGAGCGCCGCGCGCGCGCCGAGGACAGCCGCAGCCTGGAGATCGGAGAGCGAGTCACCGACCACCACCGAGTCGGACCCGGTGGTGCCCGGATAGCGCCCCAGTACGCGTCGGAACATGCCCACGCCCGGCTTGCGGCAGTCGCAGCTGTCCAGGTCGTGCGGGCAGACCTCGAACGCGTCGAGCTCGCCGCCCGCTGCCCGAACAGCCGCCAGGATCGCAGCGTCGATGTCATCCACGGTCGCCGCGCTCACGAGGCCCCGAGCGATGCCCCGCTGATTGGTGACCACGACGAGGGGCACACCCGGCAACTCCTGCCGCAGTACGGCGATCGCCTCGGGCACGCCGTGCGACAGCCGCAGCGCCGCCACGCTGATCACGTAGGCGCCCTCGGGTGCCTTGTCGTTGAGCACACCGTCGCGGTCAAGGAACAGGATCCCGGACAACTCAGGCGACCCGCCAGGTCTGCAGCCCGTCGCGCTCCAGGGCGACCTCGGACGGATCGCACCCCCGCTGCCGCAACAGGTCTGCGAGGGTGTGCTTGCGCTCGAAGCCGCAATACAGCAGCAGGAACCCGCCACCGCCAGCGCCAGTGATCTTGCCGCCGATGGCGCCGTTCTCGCGTGCGAAGCGATACAGGTCGTCCAGCTCCGGGCTGGAGATCCGATCCGACATGCGCTTCTTCTGCTGCCACTCCTCGTCCAGCAGGCGACCGAAGTCGTCCCACTTGCGGTGCAACAGCTTGTCCTTCATCTCGATCGCGATGGACTTGATCTGGCGCAGCGCGTCCACCGAATCGTGCTCGCGTCGCTCGTAGCGCGCGACCTGGTCCTCGATGATGTTGGACGACAGGCGCACCCGCCCGGTATCGACCAGCAGCAGGTTGTATTCCAGCTCGTTGAGGATGTCCCGGCCCAGCCGGAGCGAGTTGACCACCACCCGGTCGGCCCGGAACTCGATGAAGTTGACGCCGCCGAAGGTGGCCGCGTACTGGTCCTGCATGCCGCCCGCGATGGCCAGGTCGTGACGCTCGATCTGGTGCGCGGTCTCGGCGACCTCGTAGTCCGTGAGGGGCAACCCCTTCCACTCCTTGAGCAGGCCGACCATGGCGACCATCATCGCGGACGAGGACCCAAGCCCCGACCCTGGCGGGGCGTCGGAGTGGAGGTACAGGTCGAATCCCTGGTCATAGTCGCCCGTCAGGCGGCGGATGGCTGCCTTGGCCAGGTCCAGCTCCCCATCGAGCACCATGTCCCGGCGCGAGCTGTAGCTGAGTGACGTGCCGAAGTCGCGGGATTCGATGCACACGCCACCGTCGTGTCGCGGACGGAGCGTGCCCCAGGCATAGCGGTCGATGGTCGCTGACAGCACACAGCCACCTTCCAGCTCCGTGAAGGGCGGCACATCCGTGCCACCGCCACCAAAGCTGATGCGCAGCGGCGCCTTGGCCCGGATGAGCATCAGGCGGCCTCGGGATCGTCGTGGTTCACGGCTCATCACCTGACGCGAGAGAGAGGGACGCGACAGCGCCACCGGTACGGGGTCCCGGCACACACGAGTATCGGCCGCGCCGGTCCCAGGCGTCCCCAGTACCAAGGTACCCATCGGTCACGACCCCTCCAGCCAGGCCATCGCGGACCCCTGCAGTCTCAGATGGTGCTCACGCCGGGCCCTGTCAGGTGCACCCGCTGCCAGCTCCGTCGCCCGGAGGAGCGCCACCGATGCGAGGCGCCCATCCGTCAGCACGGCGGGGTCCACACCGGCAGCAGCGATGAAGGCGGGTACCAGTCGCGCCGCGAGTCCTGGATGGTGGTGACGCACGATGAGCACCCACCACGCGATGTCCAGCAAGGGATGCCCGACCGTGACGCCAGCCAGGTCGAGCAGGGTGAGCGTGCCGTCGGCGGCCACCAGGACATTGGCAGGCACGTAGTCGCCGTGGCAGACCACCGGAACCCAGCCCTCCCCGACGAGGACCCCCACCGCCCCGTCGACAGCCGCCGGGGTCGCGGCCACGACCGCCGGGGCCGCGTCGTGATCGAGCGTCGGGTCCTCCATGGTCGCGAGCCAACCCGCGCAGCCCTGCCGAACGGAGTCTGCGCTCATCCAGTGCCCGTCTCGCGGCCAGCCATCGAGCGGCAGCGCGGCCAGCGACCGGGCCGTCTCGCCCATCGCGCCGGCAAGCCGGACAGCCCTGGACGGATCGCCCAGCAGCTCCGGGCCGGGCACGCCGTCGTCCAACTCGAACACGAAGACCTCGTCGAGTGCCCGGATCGAGGAGCCCAGGAGGCGCGGGGTCCGGATGCCCCCAGCGGCCAGCATCCGTGCGGCGTCGCGGACGTGACCAGCGATGGCGCCAGATGCCGGCCCACGGCCCCGCGTCTGGACCACCACCCGGCGCCCCGACACCAGGGTGACCAGTCGGGTCGAGGCATCGAAACCCCAGCGCATCGGCACCGAATCGAGCGGAGGCTCGCCCATCAGCTGGGTCACGACCCGGTCCATCGGCGCATGATCTGTCGTGGCTGACACCCGTGGCAGGATATCGGAGGTGATGACGGAGCCCACATCCGTCACCCGATCCCCTCGATGAGGCCCGCTCCACGTGCGTATCACCCTCGCCTACGGGTCCAGCGGTCTGACGGTGGACCTACCCGCCGAGCGCACCACGGTCGTGGAGCCGGTCCACCAGGCCGCCAGCGCGGATCCGGCCGCGGAGCTCCAGCGCGCGCTGCGCGAACCCGTCTCGGGTCCTCCCCTGCGGAGCCTTGCCCGTCCGGGACAGACGGTCGCCATCTCCGTGTGTGACATCACCCGAGCCCAGCCACGCCAGCAGATGCTGGAGGCGCTCCTGGACGAGCTGGAGGGCGTCATCCCGCCCGGCGACGTGACGGTGCTCATCGCCACCGGTACCCATCGGGCGACGACGCCAGCCGAGCTACTGACGATGCTCGGGGCGCGCGTGCTCACAGAGTGCCGGGTGCTCGATCACGTGGCCCGCGATCCTGCCTCGCTCGTGGACCTGGGCATGGTCGGGGATGTGCCGGTGTTCCTCAACCGGGAGTGGGTCGCCGCGGACCTCCGGATCACCACGGGATTCGTGGAACCGCATTTCTTCGCCGGGTTCAGCGGCGGTCCCAAGATGGTCGCGCCGGGCCTCGCGGGCATGGACACGACCCTGGAGCTCCACAACGCGCGTCGCATCGGCGACCCCCGGGCCACGTGGGGCATCTGTGAGGGTAACCCCGTGCACGACGCGGTGCGTGCCATCGCCGCCGCGACCGGCGTGGACTTCGCCCTGGACGTGCTGCTCAATCACGAGCAACGCATCACGCGGGCATTCGGTGGGCCGGTGCTGGAGATGCACGCTGCTGCTCGTGCGGCAGCACGCGCCGAGGCGATGCGCCCGGTGCCCGCCCGCTTCGACATCGTGATCACGACCAACAGCGGCTATCCCCTGGACCAGAACCTGTACCAGGCCATCAAGGGCATCTCCGCCGCTGCGGAGGTGGTCCGGGATGGCGGCACCATCATCTGTGCGGCCGAGTGCCGGGACGGCCTGCCGGATCATGGCAACTACGCGCAGCTGCTGGCCTCGCGTGCCACCCCCGCGGAGCTGCTGGAGGCCATCAGCGCATCCAGCGTGACCATCCCCGACCAATGGCAGGTGCAGGTGCAGGCGCGTATCCAGTCGCGCGCCCGGGTCCTGGTCCACGCGGACGGGTTGACGGCGTCGCAGCTGGCGGCAGCCCATCTGGAGGCCGTGGACGACATCGACGCACTGGTGGAGGACCTGCTCCGTACGGCGCCTGACGCGCGCATCTGCGTCCTGCCGCAGGGCCCGCAGACCATCGCGTACCTGGCCTAGCTGGGCTCGTCCAGGTCGGTCGGCAGTACCGCCCCCGGATCCGCAGCCAGCGCCGCGTAGGAATCGGGCACCCCGATGTCCACGAACGCCGCGTCGAACACGACGCCACGTGCTCGGCCATCGAGCAGCCCGGGCAGGATCTCTCGCTCCAGCGACACCGGGCGGCCCGCCGGGATGGCGGCGATGAGCGAGGTCTCCATGACGTAGATGCCGGCGTTGATGAGTCCCGGTCGCGGCGCGGCCGACACGACCTTCTCGCGGAACCCGCGCACGGACCCGTCCCCGGCGCAGTCCACCTCGCCATACCGACCGGTGTCCGCCACGCGCGCCAACGCGAGCGTGATGCTCGGGTGGCTCCGCTCATGTGCCCCGAGCAGATCAGTGAGCGGTGCGGCCAGGTACGAGTCGCCGTTCATGACCAGGCACCGTTCGGTCATCAGTGATGGCAGGGCGTGCCGCAGCGCACCGCCGGTACCCAGCGGGGCCGGCTCACGCGAGATGTGGATGCGCATGCCCCATGCGTCCCCGGCGCCGACATACGCCTCGATGACCTCGCTCCGATGGCCCGTCAGGAGCCACACATCGCCGAGCCCGGCATCCTGGATCTGTGCCAGCAGCCAGCCCAGGAAGGGCCGGCCGCCGATGGGCGCCATGGGCTTGGGCAGCGAATCACCGATGACGCCACGCAGGCGGGTGCCGGCACCGCCGACGAGGAGGACTGCGTCCACGAGTGACGACCCCAGAGGCGATCGAGACGGTTGCGGCCAGGATCGGGACGGTTGCGGCCCGACAAGGGGCCCTCGCGCGTCAGATGCTAGCGGGCGATGAGTGCCTCGGTGGAGGCCGAGCCGTTCTCGACCCAGGCCGGGTCGCTCCAGCCGGCGCCCATCTCACCGTGACGCTCGATGGCGACAGCGATCGGGGCCCCGGTCACGGGCAGCACGACGACAGGTGCGGGCATGGGGGCCACGCTGCGGACCGGTCCCGAGAGACGCTCCTTGATGATCGTCCGCAGCACACGCATGCCGTCCGGGATGGTGTGCAGGTTGGACTCGCCGTGGATGCGGTGGGACTCGAACGAGGGCACCTCGGCGACCTTGAGGCCGATCTTGAGCGCCCGGACGTTCATCATCGTCTCGATCTCGAAGCCGTCGCCATCCAGGGCCAGCTGCGGCACGACACTCCGCCAGAAGGCGTTGTAGCCGTAGCACAGGTCAGTGTAGTGACCACCGAACAGCAACCGGACCATGGCCACGAACGTGGCATTGCCGAGCTTGCGGTAGAGCTCCATGTCCGCGGTACCGCCGCCGGCCATGAAGCGCGACCCCTTGACGAAGTCGGCGCCGTCGGTCAGGGCACGCACGAACGAGGGGATCTCCTCGGGCGCGGTCGAACCGTCCGCATCGAGCATCACGATGATATCGCCGCGCGCGGCTGCGAAGCCGGTCCGGAGCGCAGCGCCCTTGCCTCGACCGTGCTGCTGCACGATGCGCACGGACGGCAGGACGGCACGCGCGACCGCGACGGTGTCGTCAGAGGAGTTGCCATCCACGAGGATGACCTCCAGCACATGCGACGGGATGCGTGGCAGGACGTGCGGCAGGTTGGCCGCCTCGTTCATGGCAGGGACGATGACGCTGATAGTTGGCGCGGACACGTGCGGAGGACCCCCGTTGGTTCTGGGCACACAGACCCAGGGGTGAAGCGAAACGTCTCGTCCATCCAGGCGACGGATCCGACCCTCTGGGATGTGGGTCGGTCTGGGTACCGTCTCCCGGATGCATCTCGCGGGATATGCACTGACGGTAGTACGTTCGTAGGGGGGAGGTCAAGGACCTGACCATCGGCGGTGGTGCGTGGACGCACACAAGACTGGAAACGCATCCAGCACGCACCCGTGATGAATCCCTCAGGACTGGCCGGTGAGCATCCCCAGGCGCTGAGTCAGCCGGATGTTCTCGGCATAGTCGATAGGCACGTCAACGAGTGACGGCCCGTCCACGGCGAGGGCACGCATAAGCGTCGGATACAGGTCGTCCGCCGACTCCGGCCGAAATCCCGGGATGCCGAACGACTGGGCATACGCCACCAGGTCCGGGTTGCCGAAGTCGACCCCGAACGGGCGCCCGAACTCGTTGCGCTGCTTCCAGTCGATGAGGCCGTAGCCGTCGTCGCGCCAGACCACGACCGTGATGCGGGCGTTGATGCGCCTGGCGGTCTCGAGCTCCTGGCTGTTCATCAGGAACGCGCCGTCGCCGGTGAGCGCCACGACGTGCCGCTCGGGATGGACGAGCGCCGCCGCGATGGCGCCGGGCACCGCGATGCCCATGGCCGCGAAGCCATTACTGATGATGACCGTGTTGGGCTCGTATGCCTGATACAGACGCGCGGTCCAGACCTTGTGGGCACCCACATCGCACACCACGATGTCGCTCGGGCCGAGCGCCCGACGCAGGTCGAAGATGGCCTTCTGGGGCTTGATGGGGAAGCCCTGGTCCTGGGCATTGGCACGCAGGTCGGCCAGCAGCGCATCTCGCAAGCCGCCCGTGCCCGAGGGCGTGGGCACCCGTGCGACGCCCCCAAGGCGTCCCAGCAGGCGCTCCAGACTGCCATCGATGTCACCCACCAATTCCACCGACGGCTGGTAGGCAGCATCCACCTCGGAGGGCTGGGTGTCGATGGCCAGGATGCGCTTCGAGCGTGTCGGGTTCCAGCGGTCGGGTGCGTACTCCACCGGGTCGTAGCCCACGCAGATCACGAGGTCCGCCTGGTCGAACCCGCTCAGTACGTGATCGCGCGCCTGCAGACCCACGGCCATCAGCGACAGCTCGTCGCGGTCGTCGATGGCACCCTTGCCCATGAACGTGACTGCTACTGGGATCCCCAGCGCATGCGCGATCGCGCGCAGATTGTCGGACGCCCTGCGCCGCAGGACGCCGTTACCAGCGAGGATGATGGGCCGGTCGGCCGCCATCACCAGCTGCGCCGCGGACTCCACCGCCTCATCCGTGGGTTCCGGGAACCAGGTCCGGCTGGGTACCAGGGGCCGGGTCCAGGCACCCGACTCGGGCGCCATCTGGGCCCGGTTCTCGGGCAGCTCGATGTGCGTCGGCCCGGGCTTCTCCAGACCCGCGATCCGAAACGCCTTGCGCACCATCTCGGGGATGGCATCGATCCGCTCGACCCTTCCGTTCCACTTGGTGATGGGCCGGAAGAGCTGCACGATGTCGATGAGCTGATGGGCTTCCTTGTGCAGCTTGTCGGAGCCCACCTGGCCGGTGAGCGCGACCATCGGCGCCCGATCCAGGAACGCGTCGGCGACACCCGTGACGAGGTTGGTGGCGCCCGGTCCAAGGGTGGCCATCGCGACCGCACTACGCCCGGTCAGGCGACCATGGACATCGGCCATGAATGCCGCGCCCTGCTCGTGGCGGGTGGTGATGTGCCGGATCCGGGGATGGTCGGCGAGGGCCTCCAGGACATCCATCGTCTCCTCGCCGGGGACGGAGAAGACATACCGGCAGCCTTCGGCGTCGAGGCAGTCCACGAGCAGCTCTGCGGCGGTCCGGGTCGGCCTATCGGCAGGGCCTGCCGTCACCTGGTCATCGCGCATCGCACGAGTCTACTCGTGCCTGCAGCGAGCGCAGCTGCAGCGATGGGCCGGGCACCTGGGAGGGGTCCGCTGTACTCCGCATGGGTGCTCCCCTGACCTTGGTACCGGTTCACCCGGACCATCGTCCCATATGCCCGAAGGGGGCTCAGGCCTGTAAATCAGTGCCATGCCCAGCAGAGTCCGTGTTCGCCTGCCCGATCCCACCAGGGATCTGCGTGCGCGGGCGGGCTGCGGGCGCGACCGACGCAGCGAACGCCGGGGCCGGCATGGCGAACGCGGTCAGGCGCTGCTCGAATTCGCGTTCATCATCCCCGTGATGATGCTCGTGATGGTGGGCATCATCGAATTCGCCCTCGCCTTCAATGCCACCCTCGGTGTGAACCGGGCAAGCCAGGATGCGGCACTCGTGGCGTCGGAGGCCGGCAACCTGCCAGGCGCCGACTGCATGATCCTGCGCAGTGTCGAGAGCGACGTCACGTCGCCCGCCAATGCCGGCGAGATCTCACAGGTCCAGGTCCAACGGACCAACCCCTCGGGCACGACCGTATTCGCCAGCAACACCTACAGCCGCACCGGGGCGACGACCTGCAACCTTGCGGACGGCACCACGATCACCGTGCCCTACAGCGCGACCGGTACCGGTTACCCGCCCAGCCAGCGCTGCAACGTGCTCGGCGGGTGTCCCGCGATGACCCCGGCGCGGACGACGGTGGACACCATCGGTATCCAGATCAGCTACCGCTACGCGTGGCGTACGCCGCTATCGGCGCTCATGGACCTCGTCGGTGGCGCGCCTGCAGGCAACTCCGTGTTCGCATTCACCCAGCGCAATGCCTTCCGCATGGAGCCACAGCTGTGAGGGCGGTCCTGCGGCGGCTACGGGGCGGTACCGACCCGAGCGCCGACGAGCGCGGCCAGAGCTTCGTCGAGTTCACGCTCATCCTGCCCGTCTGCCTGCTGCTCCTGATGATCATGCTCGAGATGGGCCAGGCCTTCAATCACAAGCTGACCGTGGGCTATGCCACTCGTGAGGGTGCTCGGACCGGCGCGGCGCTCGCGTCCGGCGGTGCCACCAACTGTGCCGTGGCCGATCCTGCCCAGGTGGACCAGCAGATCATCGCGGCAGCCCAGCGGATCCTCAAGTCACCGGGCTCGAACGTTGTGATGTCCGATGTGTCGGCCATACGCATCTACAGGGCGACCGCCACAGGCAGCCAAAGCGGCAGCCTCGTGAACGTCTGGACCCATACCCCGGGCGCGGGGCCGGACCTCGACCCAGGTCCCGGGGTCGACCGCCTCGACTTCAGCCAGAGCACCATCGCATGGCCGGCCTGCAGCCGCAACAACGGCGTCAACCCGGACTCCATCGGCGTCCGCGTCGACTACACCTATCGCCTGACGACACCACTCCAAGCCGTCGTGGCCATGAACGGAGGCTCCCAGGCAGCGACGCTGCCGATGGGTGACCAGACGATCATGGCCCTGAACCCAACCAACTGAGGATGGCCGTGTATCCCCATCGAACCAATCCGGTCCGATCTGCCCTTCGGCGCCTCCGGGGAGCGGTGCGACCCGCGACCGCGCCCGTGGAGCGCGCCCGTGAACGGGGTCAGGCCCTTGTGCTGTTCGTGCTCATGTCACTGGTCATGATCGGCGCCGTCGCGATCGTCACGGATATCTCGTGGCTGTGGTACGGCAACCAGCGCATGCAGCGCGCGGCCGATGCTGCAGCCCTGGCGGGTGCCATCTACCTGCCCGGCAATCCCACACTCGCCTACTCCACGGCGCGCGCCGAGGCGACCAAGAACGGCTACACGAGTGGCGTCAACGGGGTCACCGTGACACCCATCCAGGACAACGCCAACCGGCGTCGCCTGCTCGTCACCGTGTCGGGATCCGTGGGCTCCTTCTTCGCCAAGGCGCTGGGCATCTCCACCTTCGCCTCACAGGCGACATCGCGTGCCGAGTACGTGCTGCCGGTGCCCATGGGCAGTCCGGAGGCGTACTACGGCATCGGCACGTTCCAGAGAGGCGTGGCCCAGCCGCCGACGATCACGACTGCCTCCGGCGACACCGGCTGGCACGTCCAGAAGGCGACACCGTCGGGCGCGTGGACCACCCCCCAGAACGCCGATGACAGCGACAACGATGCGTTCGCGACGTCTCAGACGACCAACAATTCGGTCCAGCAGTGGGGCACGTTCGGGATGATCGCGGCGACATCCCCGGTCCAGCCGAGCGGGACGTCCATCATCCCCAACCCGGGCACCGGCCAGACGCTGGCCATCAATGGCCTGGAACTGCGCGTCAGGGCCAGGTTCAATACCTCGAGCGGGTCGGCGAACGGCTGCGAGCTGCGCGCTGAGCTGTCCTGGAACAATGGCTCCAGCTGGACGACGCCCGTCGCATTCACGCCCGCCCTGACCGACTCGGAGCAGACCCTGACCCTGGGCAGTGCCACCAGCACCGGCGCCTGGGGCCGCAGCTTCACCCGCGCAGAACTGGGCAATCTTCGGGTGCGGCTGACATGGATCCGACCCAGCTCGTGCGGCTCGACGAAGGCGGCCCAGGTCGACACCCTGAACGTCCGCGCCTCATACACCACCACCACCACGACGGCCAATCCGCCCATCCTGACGACCCAGACCATCAACGCGCCATCGGGCACCCTCCTGCCCAGCCGCGGCTTCTGGGGCGCCATCATCACCAAGGGCGGTCAGCGCGGCAATGGCGATCAGTTCAGCCCGGCAAACAATGGCGGCACGACCGCCAATCCGGACTTCGATCCAGAAGGCCACAGCTACGAGGTCAAGATCGGAGGCGGGAATGGTCGGGTCGACATCTACGATGCCCCGTTCTGTGAGACGGACGACAACACGTCGCCTGGCGCAGGTGGCTGGCTCGGCGCCGGCGACCACTGGATCGGCGGTGCGGCGAATCCCGTGACGACCGTGTTCAATCTCTACGACACCAATGGCACGGCCCTCATCCACGAAGATGACACCCTTGTAGCCACCTCCGGCAACACCTTCGCCAACCAGAATGGCGTGGACCCGACGATGGCCTTCGGCATCGGCACCGCCCGCACCGGGCAGCCGAACTGCTCCGGGCTGGCGTACCACAACGACTGGTACCCGCTCGCCAGCGGGCTTAGTGCAGGGATATATCGCCTCAATGTGACCACCAACTCCGCGGGCAACCTGAGCACCAATGCCGAGAACGGCTGGTCGGTCTGGGTCAACGCTTCGGGTCAGGCCAAGATCTACGGCGAAGGAAGGATGGTCGCCTACAGCAACCTGACCGCCGGTCGCCAGACCTTCTACCTCTCCCAGATCGAGGCTCAACACGCGGGCAAGACGATGCAGATCACGCTGCATGACCCGGGCGACGTGTCCGGCAATGCCTACCTGCGCATCCTCACCCCCAACGGCAACGCCTACAACTACGCCACCTTCAGCTACAGCGCCACGAACGGCCGCACCGGCAACAACGTGAACGTCATCCAGACGGCCAACTCGGGCGGCAGCCTGTATGACAACCAGCAGATCACCATCCTCATCCCGCTCCCGATCACCTACGGCACGACTGGCCTGCTGCCGTCAGGCGAGTCCGAAGAGGGCTGGTGGAAGATCGAGTACGAGGTCAACGGCGGCAACGACACGACGACGTGGCAGGTCGCCATCCGCGGCAACCCGGTCCACCTGGTCCCCTGAGGGACCGGCCCGCCGGCCGGGTCCCCACCCCGAGGACGATCCCGCTCGAGCTGAGCATCGAGGCAGTCAGGCCGGCTGGGCCATGACCATGATCTTGATCTCGGTCATGTCCTCGATGGCCCAGCGAAGACCCTCGCGGCCCAGGCCGGAGTCCTTGACACCGCCATAGGGCATGTTGTCGATGCGATACGTGGGCACGTCGTTGATGATCACGCCACCGACCTGCAACTCCTCGAAGGCACGCCAGGCGTGGCCCAGGTCGTTCGTGAAGACGCCCGCCTGGAGCCCGAAGTCGCTGTCGTTGACGGCCGTGATGACAGCCTCGAAATCGCTGAACGGGAAGGCGACCACGAGCGGCGCGAAGGCCTCCATGGAGCACACCTTGGCGTCTCGCGGCACGTCCACGAGCACCGTCGCCGGGAACGACTGGCCGTCGGCGCGACCGCCAGCCAGGGCTCGACCGCCCGCGGCGATCGCCTCGTCCACCCAACGCTGGGTCCGCTGCGCCGACTCCGCGTCGACCATGGGTCCCAGCTGCGTCTCGGGATCCATCGGGTCACCGATGGTCAGCGCAGCAGCGCCAGCCACGAAACGATCCATGAATGAGGACCAGACCGACTCGTGCACGAACAGGCGCTGGACGCTGACGCAGACCTGACCGGAGAAGCTGAAGGCGCCCATGAGCGTCCGCTTGAGCGCCCAATCGAGGTCAGCGCTGGCATCCACGATCGCGCCTGCGTTGCCGCCCAGCTCCAGGACCACCTTCTTCTTGCCCGCGCGTGCCTTCATCGACCAGCCCACGCTTGGTGAACCGGTGAAGGACAGCAGCTTGAAGCGCTCGTCCTCCACCAGGCGATCGCCAAGGGTGCGGTCCATGGGCAGGATGGACAGGGCGCCCGGCGGCAGCCCTGCCTCATCGATGATCTCCGCCACCGTGAGCATCGTGAGCGGGTCCCGAGACGGTGGCTTGAGCACGATGGAGCAACCCGCAGCGATAGCTGGCGCGATCTTGTGGGCCGCCAGGTTGAGCGGGAAGTTGAAGGGGCTGATGGCCGCCACGGGTCCGATGGGGAAGCGGCGGGTGATGCCGACGCGTCCACGGCTGGCCGCGTTCAGGTCGAGCGGGATGGTCTCGCCCGTGATGCGCTCGGCCTCCTCGGCGCCCAGCCGGAAGGTCAGGATCGCGCGGTCCACCTCGCCCAGGGCGTCGCGGATGGGTTTGCCCGATTCACGTGCGATGACCCGCGCCAGCTCCTCGCGACGAGCCCGGATGCCGTCCGAGATGTGGTGCAGGGCGCGCGATCGCTCCATGGACGACATCTGGCGCGTCAGCTCGAAGCCGGTCACGGCGGCCGCCACGGCCTCTTCGTACTGTGCCTCCGTGGCGGTGTAGGTCGCGCCGGCCGGAGTCTCGGGGTGTGCCGGGTCGGCAACCACGAGGACGTCTGGCGACTCCACCCAGCGGCCAGCCAGATAGATCGGATGGGGCGTGGTGACGGTGGCGGTGGCCAACGGGGGATCCTCCAGATCGGGAACGTGCTTCAGGCGGCGTGATTCTAGTCCTGAACGGCCGCGGTGCGGCATGGCTGGTACGCTCCGGACGTCCCGTGGCGACGGTGGCGACCGAGGCGCCCCGCAGCCACGCCCACATCCCAAGGAGATGCCGTGTCCAAGCAGTATTCGAGCGCGCCGGCGCTGACCATCGATCCGGCCAAGAGCTATACCGCCGTCATCGAGACCACCGCTGGCACGCTGACCGCCGAGCTCTACCCGGGCGATGCCCCGAAGACGGTCAACAACTTCGTGTTCCTGGCCCGCGAGGGCTTCTATGCAGGCGTCATCTTCCATCGCGTCATCGACGGCTTCATGATCCAGGGCGGCGACCCGACCGGCACCGGCAGTGGCGGCCCAGGCTACAAGTTCGCGGATGAGCCGGTCCAGCGCAAGTACAGCCGGGGCACCCTGGCCATGGCCAATGCAGGGCCGAACACCAACGGCAGCCAGTTCTTCGTGATGCACGCCGACTACGGCCTGCCGCCCAGCTACACCATCTTCGGCAAGCTGACTGCCGGTGAGGACATCGTGGACGCCATCGCGACCGCGAAGAAGAACCGCCAGGATCGACCGGATGCGCCGGTGAGCATCAACAGCATCACCATCACCGAGGCCTAGCGCCGAGATCCGAGATCCGGGCGGCAGCGCGGGCGTTGCCGCCAGCGACTCCTCAGTCGACGTGGAAGACCTCTCGCAGGTCGTGCCACCACGCACCATCGGTGGCCTCGGGGACCGGACGCTGGATGGGCCGCATGATCGCCCACCAGCGTTGGGTCTCGGGGTCCTGTGCCATGCGCGCCATGTCCGCGTCCATGTCGGTGCCAACGTAGACGTAGGTCGCGAACAGCAGGTCGCCATAGCGATAGATGCTGTAGTCCCGGATGTTGCACGCGTGGATGGTCGCGAGGACGCCGGGCCAGACGGCGGCATGGTGGCGCTCGTACTCCGTGATGGCCGCGTGGTCCAGCCCGATGACCTGGGCGATGCGCTGCATGGTCCTCTCCTCCATCGTGTGACGGATGCCGGGGATCCCCTCAGCCGGTGGTCCGGCTTCGGGGCCGACGCGGGTGTCGCGGGTCGGTATCGACACCGACCGCGCCCGCGGCGATGATCTGGCGCAGCCATGCCTCCGTGGTCGAGACATGGACCAGTGCTGTCGCCTCTGCCAGCGTCGGGTCACGTGCCTCCAGGGCCCGGAGGATATCCTCGTGCTGGGCGATGGTCCGGCCGATAGCGTCGGTGTCCACGATGCCCCGCCAGATGCGCGCCCGCTGGGTCCGGCCGGAGACGCCTGCGAGCATCGAGGCGAGCGTCGCATTGCCCGACGCGCTCGCGACGCGTGCGTGGAAGTCCGCGTCGTGTTGGACGAGGACGTCCTGCGATCCAGCGTCGCGCATCCGCTGGAGGCACTCCGCGAGCTCCGCGAGCGCATCCTCGTCCGCGTGGCGTGCGGCGAGTGCAGTAGCGGCTGGCTCCAGGATGCGGCGAACCCCGATGAGCTCCAACGAGAAATCCGGCTGGAGCATGTCCGCGGCGAATGCGATGCCCTCCAGCAGCAGCTCCGGACGCAGGCTGGTGACGTAGGTCCCGTCACCCCGGCGGACATCCAGGACGCGTGCCGTGACCAACGCCCGGACCGCCTCGCGGACCGTATTGCGTGACGCTCCCAGCTGACCGGCCAACTCGGCTTCCGCCGGCAAGCGCGCGCCAGGCGGCAATCCGCCCGTCCCGATGAGCTCCCGGATGCGCTCGATAGCGGCCTCGGTCATTGGCGCGGCCAAGGGACATCCTCCGATGCGATGGATCAGACATCCGATGATACCGGAGAGCCATGTTCGTGCGAATGGGTATAGACATCGGATGTTCGGCCGGGGTATGGTGCCGTTGTGACCGTGGGTGTCCCATCCTGGCGGCCGAGACACCCGACGGCTCCAGTGCCATCGCGGTGAGCGATCGCCAGTCTGTCAGGCCATACGTCCGATGAAAGGTTCCTGATGATCATCCCGGTCGTGATCATGGCCATCGTCCTGGAGCGCCAGACCTCGCGCGGCCTGCTGGTCGGCGCCCTGAAAGGCTGAAGGAGACCCCGTTGGCTGGCTCACTGACCATCACGCGCATCGAGGCCTTCGACGTGCGATTCCCGACCGCGCGCGCACACGATGGGTCGGATGCGATGAACCCGGACCCGGACTACTCCGCGGCATACCTGATCCTGCACACCGGCGACCCTGCGTTGGAGGGCCACGGCTTCGCGTTCACCATCGGCGAGGGCACGGATATCTGCGTTGCCGCCATCCGGACCCTGGGCATGCATCTCGAAGGCCTGGTGCTGGAAGACGCGTTCGCGGACATGGGCGCTTTCTCCCGGTCGCTCATCGGCATCAGCCACCTGCGCTGGCTGGGCCCGGAAAAGGGCGTCATCCACCTGGCCACCGCGGCCGTCCTGAACGCGGTCTGGGACCTGTTCGGCAAGGTCCGTGGCCTCCCGGTCTGGCGATTGGTCGCGGGCATGACGCCCGAGGAGCTGGTCGGCCTCGTCGACTTCCGCTACCTCACCGATGCACTGACCCCCGACCAGGCGCTCGACATCCTGCGCGCTGCGGAACCCGGGAAGGCCGAACGGATCGCCCAGCTCGAGGCCAGCGGCTATCCCGCCTACACCACGTCCGCGGGTTGGCTGGGCTATGACGACGACAAGGTGCGGCGTCTGTGCCAGGAAGCCCTGGCGGATGGCTTCACGCATTTCAAGCTGAAGGTGGGGCGGAGCCTCGAGGACGATCTCCGGCGGACACGCATCGCGCGCGAGGTCATCGGCCCCGACCGACAGCTGATGGTGGATGCCAACCAGGTCTGGAGCGTCCCCGAAGCCATCGAGTGGATGCACGGTCTGGCAGAGGTCCGCCCGATGTGGATCGAGGAACCCACCAGCCCCGATGACATCCTGGGCCACGCCGCCATCGCCCGGGCGATCACGCCCATCAAGGTGGCCACCGGCGAACATGTCCACAACCGGGTGATGTTCAAGCAGCTGTTCCAGGCGAACGCCGTCAGCTACGCCCAGATCGACGCCTGCCGCCTGGCGAGCGTCAACGAGGTGCTGGCAGTGCAGCTGCTGGCTGCCCGCTTCGGCGTGCCCGTCTGCCCCCATGCCGGTGGTGTGGGGCTGTGCGAGCTGGTGGTCCACCTGGCGGCCATCGACTTCGTGTGCGTTAGCGGCACCATGGACGGACGTGTGGTGGAATGGGTCGACCACCTCCATGAGCAGTTCCTGGAGCCGGCGCGGGTCTCCCGGGCACGATATGTGATGCCCCGGGTGCCTGGCTATACCCAGCTGCTGCCCGAGTCGATGGACAGGTACCGCTACCCGGACGGCACGTTCTGGATCGAGGACGCAGCGCGCTGAGCGACGCGTCAAGACCAACCCTGGAGGGATGCAGTGTCAGCTGGCGAACGGTTCCTGGTCACGGGCGCGATGGGCTGCATCGGGGCGTGGGTGGTCCACCAGCTCGTCCGCGACGGGACACCCGTGGCGGCGTTCGACCGCTCCGGTGACCCCCGGCGGCTGCGGACCCTGCTGACTGCCGATGAGTTGGCGGCCGTGACGCTCATCGAGGGTGACATCACGGATGGGGACGCCGTGGGTCGCGCGTTCGATGACCACGGCATCACCAACCTCATCCACCTGGCGGCGCTTCAGGTCCCATTCTGTCGTGCCGATCCGGTGCTCGGCGCCCAGGTCAACGTGGTGGGCACGGTCGTGGTGTTCGAGCAGGTCCGCCAGCGCCGAGACCGGATGGCACCAGTGATCTATGCCGGCTCGGTGGGGATGTTCGATGCCGCGGACGCGGACGCCGGGTCACATCGGCTGATGGCGGACGCGGTCGCCCATCCGGCCAACCTGTACGGCGTGTACAAGCTCGCCAACGAGGGCACCGCGCGGGTGTTCTGGCAGGACCATGGCGTGGCCAGCTTCGGCATCCGCCCCATGACCGTGTACGGACCTGGTCGCGACCAGGGCATGACCAGCACCCCGACCAAGGCGATGGTGGCCGCAGTGCTCGGCCGGGGCTATCACATCTCCTATGGCGGCAGGACGCTCTACCAGTACGCACCCGACGTTGCGGGCACCTTCATCGCGGCCAGCCGCGCGGGGCTGGGCGGTGCATACACGGCGAACATGGGCGGCACCGCCGCCCACATGAGCGAGGTCGTGTCGCTCATCGAGCAGCATGTGCCGGAGGTGACGGGCATGATCACCTACGCCGAGCAGCCGCTCCCCTTCCCCGACGACATCGACGCGAGTGGCCTGGCGCCGCTGGGCGAGGTGCCCCTGACGCCCTTCGCGGAGGGCGTGGCAGCAACCATCGCGCGCTATCGGGCGCTGGCCGCGGAGGGTCGCCTCATCGGTACCGAACAGGGACTCGAGCCGGCCTGAGGACCGTGCGGGCCGAGCCGGCCGAGCCGGCCGAGCGTCAGCGCTGCACGGGGCGACCCATCGGGTCACCCACCGAGTCGCCGTCGCGCATCACGACATGACCGCGCACGACCGTGGCCACCGGCAGCGCCGATAGCCGCACACCCCGGAACGGGCTGAGGCTGCTGCGGCCATGCAGGCGCGCCTCGTCGACGATCCACTCCCGCGATAGGTCCAGCAGCGTCAGGTCGGCATCCGCGCCCACGTCCAGACGGCCCTTGCCGCGCAGACCCCAGACGCGTGCTGGAGCCGCCGACATCACGTCCGAGAACCGCTCCAGGGTCAATGGCCCGGCTGCGACGGCGCGGGTGAGCATCACGGCCACGCTCGTCTCCACGCCGACCGCACCGGCATGCGCCGTCCAGATGTCACCGCCCAGTTTCTCCGCGGACGTGTGTGGCGCGTGGTCGGAGGCGACCATGTCCACGGTGCCCAGCGCGAGCCCAGCCAGCAGCGCGTCCCCGTGACCGCCAGCTCGCGGCCGGACCGGCGGGTTCATCTTCATCCGCGGACCGATGGCGTCCATGTCCTCCGCCCCCAGGAACAGGTGATTGGCGCTCACCTCACAGGTCATGTCTGCACCCCGGGCTCGCCACCGGTCGATGGCCGCCAGGCCGTCCCCCGACGAGAGATGGACGATGTGCACCGGACAGCCACTCTCGAGCGCCAGGGCCCCGATCCGATCGATGGCCACGACCTCCGCCGCCACCGGACGACCCTCCGGGTGGACCATGCCGTCGACGCGGCCCGTGCCGCGGAGCTGCGCGATGGCAGCGGCCACGATAGCCTCGTCCTCCGCGTGCACCGCGAGACGCATGCCCAGCGACCGGATGATGGTCATGGCCTGTCGCAGGGTGGCATCGGACGGCGCTGGCAAGCCGCCCGTGGTGGGGCCCAGGAACGCCTTGAAACCGATCACGAGACCGGCACTGGCCATGGACTCCAACTGGTCGATGCACCTGTCGACCACCAGGCCGAACAGGCCCACATCGCACCACGCACCGCGAGCCCGGTCGAGCTTATCGGCCGCACGCTCGACCGTATCGGTCGGCGGATCGGTGTTGGGCATGTCCAGCACCGTGGTCACGCCGCCCGCGATGGCCGCCCGTGATCCGCTCTCGAAGTCCTCCTTGGCGGGGAAGCCGGGGTCGCGGAAGTGGACGTGGCCGTCGATGACCCCCGTCATGACATGAAGCCCGTGCGCGTCCAGCCGCGTGGCTGCAACCGAGTCCGCGAATCCGCCGGCCCCGGCGAAGGCGGCGAACGACCCGTCACGGATGGCGATGTCCTGCCTGATGGTGCCGGCGGGCGTGACGACGGTGCCACCTTCCACGACCAGGTCGAAGTGCTGCTGCATGGTCCCCTGATCGTACGACGCCCTACACTCGTCGGGTGACGAGACGTTTCCGCTTCCGCCAGGTGGATGTATTCACCGACCAGCCGTTGTGCGGCAACCCGCTGGCGGTCTTCGTCGATGCGGACGGGCTGACGGACACCGAGATGCAGGCGCTGGCGCGCGAGATGAACCTGTCAGAGACGGCGTTCGTGCTACCACCGACGCCCGGTGGCGCTGCGGCCGGCGCGAGCCATCGGCTGCGCATCTTCACACCCGGGATGGAGCTGCCCTTCGCAGGCCATCCGGCACTGGGCGCCGCGTGGGTCCTTGCCGACGAGGGGCTCATCGGGCTCGAGGGCCCGCGCCACCTGGTGCACCAGGAGATGGCGGCGGGCGTGATGCGGCTCGCGGTGGGCGTCACGGACGCCGATGGGGTCGCCCGGCCGGGCGACGTGACCATCTATCACCGCGATGTCGAGCTCCTGGAACGCCTCGATGGTGACGACATGGCCGAGCTGTGCGAGGCGCTCGAGGTACCCGCCAACCAGATCGGCTGGCGCAGCGGCGGCCGCAAGCGCAAGGCGGGGCCCCAGGTCATCTCGGCCGGCCTGCCGCACCTTATCGTGCCCATCGCGGACCGTGAGGTGCTCATGGACATCGACCACCAGCGACGCGCCTACGTGGCCGAGGTGTGCCTCGCGCTGGGCTGCGACAGCGCGGCCCTGGTGGCCCCCGGCGGCAGTGGCGCCATCGCGGACGCGGATGTCACGGTCAGACTGTTCGATGCCGGGTCCCTGCGCATCGACGCGGACCCTGCCACGGGCGCGGCCGCAGGGCCCATCGCGGTCTTCCTGGGCCAGCTGGTGCCCACCCGCGGTGCCACGTTCGAGGTCGTCATCGAGCAGGGCACCGAGGTCGGCCGGCCGTCCCGCCTGACCGCCGCGGCCGACTTCCACTCGGACGGCTCACCCGCAGAGGTCCGCGTCACGGGCGCCGTGGTGCCCGTCATCGAGGGCTGGGTCACGCTCCCCTGACGGCGCACCCGGATCAGAGTCGCGCCAGCGTCGCCTCCAGGTATCCCTCATCGAACTCGTCCTGGTCCAGCTCCATGTCCCGGTCCTGCGCCCAGCGATACACCCCGAAGCAAAGGCTGATGGCGGAGGCGTCCGCCCGCATCCGCTCCGGTGCGACCCCGGTCGGCAGGTACGCACCGAGCACGGCGTCTGCGGTGGCCCAGTCCATGAAGTAGCCCATGGCCGCGAACTCCCACGCCGCCGGGCCCACGAGCGCCTCGCCGAAGTCGATGCAGCCCAGGCTGCCGTGCAGGTCGAGGATGTTCTCTTCGTGCAGGTCCGAGTGCAGCGGCATGGCCGGAGCGCCCAGCAATGCGTCACGCACCCTGCCTGCGTGCGCATCCAGACGCCCACGCAGGTCGCCGCGATCGGCCAGCGCCGGATGCTCGTCCAGTCGGGCATCGCCCAGCGGCCATAGCGGCCTGCGCGCCCACGCCTGGAGGCCGGACTCCAGGTCCGCCGACTCGCCCGCCAGCACCCCGTCGCGAAGGTGGAGCGGGCCGTACCCGGGCACGGCCAAGCCGTGGAGCGTTCGCAAGAACCCCGCCAGCGCCGGGACCGCGCGGGGTCGGTCGCCTACCGAGAGGGGCGCCCCCTCAAGTCCGACCGTCAGCGAGAACGGCGGCCCGGTCCAGTCGGCCAGCTGCCAGCTGCCACGCAGTGGCGTCGGCACCACGGCCCCCGCGGCGATGAGCTGGCTCATCAGGGCATGCTCCATCTCGTACGTGGAGTCAGCATCCGGCCACTCGCGTGCGATGCGCAGGGCATACCAGGGCGAACCTTGCCCGATGCGCCATGCCTCACTCGCGAAGCCGGCGCCCAGCGGCAGCAGGTCGGCGTCCTCGATACCGAGCGCGCCGAGCACGGTCCAGACCATCGCGTCGCGGTCGCGTGGCATCCGGTCAGGCCGGCTCGGCGGCCTTGGGGTAGCAACCCAGCACGCGTACCTCGACGGCCGCCGCCCGCAGCTCCGCCAGTGCCGGACCCTGCTCCGGGGCACCCATGTCCGCGTCCAGGTCGATCCAGAAGACGTACTCCCAGGTGTGCGTCTGGCTGGGCCGCGATTCGAGCTTGGTCATGTTCAGGTCGTGGGCGGCGAGCACACCCAGCACCCGCACCAGGGTGCCTGGCTCATTCCGCACGGACACGATGAGCGTGGAATGCATCACCGCCGCGGGATCGCCGACAGGCTGATCCACCTGCGAGCCGGGCGCGAGGACCAGGAAGCGGGTGCGATTGCGGGGCTCGGACTGGATGTCCGTGGCCAGGATCTCGAGTCCGAACAACCCGGCGGCCCGGGGCGAGAGCACCGCGGCGGCTCCGGTCTCACCCCGATCCGCGATCATCTTGCCCGCACCGGCCGTGTTGGTCGCAGCGAGCAGGCTCCAGTCGCGTGTCCGCAGGAACGTCTCTGCCTGGCCCAGCGCCTGGATGTGGGAATAGACCCGTTCGATATCCTCCAGCCGCTGTCCGGGCAACGCGGCGAGACACAGGTGCACCGGCACGATGACCTCACCCACGATGGTCACGTCCGATGCAGCCAGCAGGTCCTGGACCTGCTGCACGGTGCCGAACACGACATTCTCGATGGGCACCACGGCCCGGTCCACGGCGCCCGAGGCGACCGCGTCCACGACATCCCGGAACCCCGGCAGTCGCTCGATGGAGGTCGACTCACCGAAGTACGCGAGCGCAGCGTCTTCCGCGAACGACCCAGGCTCCCCAGGGAACACCGCGCGGGGGGTTGCCTCCGCCCGGACCGTATCGAGTGTCATGTACGAATGCTAGCGGCCCGCGGGCCGTCCCTCATTGGCCGGGCCATCGTTGCCTGCGACACGCTCACATGCTACTGTATGCACATGTTGTCGCGCCGACTCCAGATCCTCTTGGATGAAGCCCGCTACCGACGGCTGTCGAGCGTGGCCAGACGCCGGAAGGTGTCAGTATCGACAGTCGTCCGAGATGCCATCGATCGTGACCTGAGTGGCCCCGATACCCGTCGCCGCGAGGCTGGCCGGAGGATCCTGCGGGCGACCCCGATGCCCATCGGCGATCTCGAGGAGACGCTCGCCGAGTTGGAGCTGTTACGTGGCCGACACGGATGATCGTCCTGGACACGACGATCCTGCTGTATGCAACGGGCAGTGACCACCCGTTGCGCGAGCCGTGCCGGGCACTCGTGACCGCGATCACTGACGGGGCGATCGAAGCATCCACGACGCCCGAGGTCATCCAGGAGCTGGCGCATGTGCGATCGCGACGGCTCGACCGAGCCGCTGCGGTTCGGGTGGCACGCGACTTCAGCAGCCTCCTCGGCCCGCTCCTGCTGGTGGATGACTCGATGCTGGCGTTGGGCCTCAGGATCTATGAGGAGACGCCGGGACTGGGGTCATTCGACGCCGTCCTGTGCGCCGTCGCGATCGCGTCATCCGCGGAGGCGCTCGTCACCGCTGACCGCGCGTTCGCTGCCGTCACCGGCATCCGCCACCTTGATCCGGCGGCACCGGACTTCCTTGCGAGCCTGCACGAACTCGAGGCTGCCTGACCGTAGTTTCCAGGGGCTCATGCAACGGCCTGTCGGGTGCGCGGCGCGTCGCCTGTCTACGGCGCCGCGCCGTGGACGGGCCATCGGTCTCGTGTGGCGTGACCTCGAGGCTGGGCAGGGCATCTCCATCGCCTTCCTCGATGTGTTGGGCGCCTGGAACGACGAGCCCGGCCGCAAGCTCCGGAGGCAGGAGCGCCAGAAGCGCCTGCTGTCCACCGACAGTGGCCTGACCCGGCTCATCGACCACATCGAGCAGGCCGGTCTGGTGCGTCGAGAGCCGGTGCCGGACGACCGTCGCGGGCGCGCTTCGGTCTTCCTGGGAAGGCTGAACGAGGAGTGGGTCGTGCCCCGCGTCATTCGGCGCTGGTCGCAGCCGTAGACGGGGAGCCTGCGCTGACCGTGGTCGGCAGCCGACGCTCATCACGTCGCAGCAATGACGCGCCCGTCTTCCACACTGCGTACTCCAGGGAGTCCGCGAGCGCCTGGGCCGATGCCGAGATGATGTTCGTGGCCGATCCCATGGTGGACCACTCCAGGGATCCGGCCGTTGACGTGATGACCACCCGGGTGCGTGCTGCGGTGGCGGCGTTGCCATCCAGGATGCGTACCTTGTAGTCCACGAGGTGGACCGAGTCCAGCTCCGGGTAGAACGCGGAGAGTGCCTTACGGAGCGCGGTATCGAGCGCGTTGACGGGACCGTTGCCGTCAGCTGCGGTATGCAGCACCTCGCCGTCCACGGCGACCTTGACCGTGGCCTCGGCAAGCTGCTCGCGACCCTCGCGCTGCTCCACCAGCACGGTGTAGTCCACCACGCGGAAGGGCGGCGCATAGTCGGTCGCCTGGCGCCGGATGAGCAGCTCGAAGGACGCTTCGGCGCCTTCGAACGCGAGGCCGTCCGCCTCCATCTGCTTGATGATGCGCGACAATACCTGCGGGTCCACGACCCCGTCGAGCCGCATGCCCAGCTGCTCCGCCCGGATGCGGGTGTTGGCCTTGCCACCAAGCTCCGAGACGACCAGCCGGCCCTCATTGCCGACGAGGGTCGGATCGATGTGCTGATAGCTCCGCTCTACCTTGGCCACGGCAGCGCCGTGGACCCCGCCCTTGTGGGCGAATGCAGAGCGACCCACATACGGCTGGTAGTCGTTGGGGACCTGGTTGGCGATCTCGTCGATGCTCCGGGACAGGGTCGTCAACCGCCGCAGGTCGCCGCCGCCGGCCGGCACCAGTCGATGACCCGTCTTGAGCGCGAGGGTGGCCATCATGGTCACGAGGTTCGCATTGCCGCACCGCTCGCCGTACCCGTTGATGCAGCCCTGCACATGCCTGATCCCAGCGGCCACGGCCGCGAGGGAGTTGGCGACCGCCAGCTCCGCATCGTTGTGGGCGTGGATGCCCCAGGTCACCAGAGGCGCGTCCGGATCCGCCTCCAGCGTCGACCGCACCTCACCGATGACGCGGCTGAGCACGTCCGGCAGGGTGCCACCGTTCGTGTCGCACAGGACCAGGGTCCGGGCACCTGCCTGGCGCGCGGCGCGCAACGTCGACATCGCGTATCCCGGCTCATCGTGGTACCCGTCGAAGAAGTGCTCCGCGTCATAGACCACCTCACGGCCACGCTCGCCCAGGAACGCCACGGATTCAGCGACCATGTCCAGGTTCTCGGCCGCGGTCGCGCCCAGGACCTCGGTCACGTGCAGCAGCCAGCTCTTGCCGAAGATGGTCACCACGGGCGTCTCGGCCGCGGCCAGCTCCCGCAGGTTGGCGTCTTCGTCCGGGCGGTTGGCGCGGTGGCGGGTCGACCCGAAGGCTGCGAGCTTGGCGGTCTGCCAGGTGATCGTCCGAGCGGCGGCGAAGAACTCGATGTCCTTGGGATTGCTGCCCGGCCAACCGCCCTCGATGTAGGGCATGCCGTACTCATCCAGCATGCGCGCGATGCGCAACTTGTCCGCGAGCGAGAGCGTGATGTTCTCGCCCTGGGTGCCGTCCCGCAGCGTGGTGTCGTACAGGATGACCGGCGCGTCCGCTGCCCCGTGCACGCTCATGCCGACGCCGTCGCCAGGCGTTCCAGGACCGCGTCCCGAAAGCCGTCGGTGCCCACCCGCGTGAGACCGGCTGCATCAGGACCCATGAGGTCACCGGTACGGATGCCAGCAGCGAGCGTGCCTCGCACGGCCGCCTCCATCGCGGCCGCATCTGCGTGACGCCCGAAGGACCAGCGCAGCATCATCGCCGCGGACAGGATCGTGGCCGCCGGGTTGGCGATCCCCTGCCCCGCGATGTCGGGCGCGGAGCCGTGGATGGGCTCGTAGACCCCAAGGATGCCGTGCGCGGTGCGCGCCTCGCCCAGCGATGCGGAGGGCAGCATGCCCAGTGACCCTGCGAGCACGGACGCCTCGTCCGACAGGATGTCGCCGAACATGTTCTCGGTGACCATGACATCGAAGATGCCGGGTGACGTGATGAGCTGCATGGCGCACGAATCGACCAGCCGATGCTCCAGCTCCACATCCGGGTACTCGGCGGCGTGGACCTCATTGACGACGGACCGCCACAACCGGCTGGAGGCCAGCACATTGGCCTTGTCGACACTCGTGACCCGGTTACGCCGACCACGCGCCAGCTCGAATGCCAGGCGCGCGATGCGGGATACCTCCGGTTCCGTGTACAGCAGCGTGTCGTACGCCTGGCGGCCGTTGGGGCCGTCGTGCGTCTCCTGTCGCTCCCCGAAGTAGAGGCCCCCGGTGAGCTCCCGGACGATGAGCATGTCCACGCCCTCGACCAGGTCGCGACGCAGCGGCGAGGAGGCGATGAGTGCCGGCTCCGCGGCCACTGGCCGCAGGTTGGCGAACAGCCCAAGGTGCTTGCGCAACCGGAGCAACGCCTGCTCCGGCCGCACGGCGGCGCCCGGCACGTCCCACTTGGGCCCACCGACCGCACCGAGTAGCACCGCGTCCGACGCGGCGCACTGCGCCAGGTCCGGGTCACGGATGGGCACGCCATACGCGTCGATGGCGGCGCCACCCATCAGGATCTCTGACCACTCGATGACGAAGCCCGACCGCTCCCCGACGGCGTCCAGGACACACTGGGCGGCAGCGACCACTTCCGGGCCGATGCCGTCACCGGGGATGGCGGTCACCCGCCAGGCGGTCGTGCCGCTCGGGGTCATGGGGTGGCGGCCTGTGGTTCGGTCGCCGGCTGCTCCGCAAGGAGCTTCTCGAGCGCGTTGACGTATGCCTCCAGGGAGGCCTCGATGATGTTGGTCGACAAGCCGTGGCCCGTCACCGTCTCACCCCGACCCTCGGTGTCGGTCGAGCGACGCGCCCGCACCGTCACCTGGCCTTGGGCATCCTCACCACTGGACACGGCCCGGATCTCGTAGTCCACGAGCTTGGGATGCCAGCCGAGCACTGGCTCGACCGCGCCGTCCACGGCGCCGAACAACGCGTCCACGGGACCGTTGCCACTGCCCTCGGCGGTGTGGTGCGTGCCCTGCAGCGCGAGCGACACATGTCCCTGGGACGTGCCACCGTGACTGCTGGTGACGCTCCAGCCCTCGAGCGCAACGGGTGCATGGACCTCCAGGGTCGTACCCGCGGCCTGCTGGCCGACGAGCGCCACGAGGTCCGCGTCCGTGACCTCCTTCTTGACGTCGGCGAGGGCGATGGCCGCCCGGTAGACCGCATCCAGCGCGGCCGGGTCGACATCGAAGCCGAGGTCCTTGAGCTTGCCCTGCAGACCCCGACGACCGGACAGTTTGCCCACGGTCAGGCGGTTTCCGGACAGGCCCACCGACTGGGGCGTCATGATCTCGAAGTTGAGGGGGTTCTTGAGCACGCCGTCCTGGTGGATGCCCGACTCGTGGGCGAAGGCGTTGCGTCCCACGATGGCCTTGTTGGGCTGGATGACGAAGCCCGTCAGGTAGCTGACCAGGCGGCTGGTGGGCGCGATCTGCTCGCTGATCACGCCGGTGGTGTGTCCGCCGAGTGCCGCGGAGCGTGTCTGGAGGGCCATCACCACCTCTTCCAGGGCGGCGTTGCCGGCACGCTCGCCGAGGCCATTGATGGTCACCTCGACCTGGCGCGCGCCAGCCTGGATGGCGGTCAGGGTGTTGGCCACGGCCAGGCCCAGGTCATCGTGGCAGTGGACGCTGATGACGGCGCTGCTGCCGACCAGCGCGACAGCTCTCGCGATGAGCGGCCCGAACTCGGTGGGCATGGCATAGCCCACGGTGTCCGGCAGGTTGACCGTGGTGGCACCCGCCTCCACGACCGCCGCGACGACCTGCATCAGGTAGTCCGGGTCGCTGCGAGTGGCGTCCATGGCGCTGAACTCCAGCTCCGCATCGCGGCCGAGCTGCTGGCGGCCGTAGCGGACCCACTTGACCGCCTCCGCCAGGGCATCCTCGCGGGACATCCGGATCTGGTGCTCCAGGTGGATGTCACTGGTGGAGATGAACACGTGGAGATGCGGCCGCTCGGCATCACGCAGCGCCTCGACGGCACGCTGCGGGTCGCCGTCCTTGCAGCGGGCGAGGCCCGCCACGGCAACGCCGCGCGTCTCCTTGGCGATGCGGTTGACCGCCTCCCAGTCACCTGGCGAGGCGGCCGGGAAGCCGGCCTCGATGACGTCGACGTTGAGGCGCACCAGCTGGCGTGCCACTTCCAGCTTCTCGGTGATGGTGAGCGACGCGCCCGGCGCCTGCTCCCCGTCACGCAGGGTGGTGTCGAAGATACGGATGGACCCCTTGGCCCCGGGTGTCCCGGGTGTCCCGGAGCCGGTGGCTACGCCAGGGACGCTCATCGCGTGACTCCCCCCGCGGATGCCTGTGCCTGACCTGCCTGGACTTCGACCGGGTCGAGCCACAGCATCTGGGCCCGGAGTCGTGCGCCGACCTCCTCGATCTGGTGGTCACGGTCCGCCTGGCGCATCTGCTGGAACTGGCTGCCGCCCTTGTCCATCTCGGCGATCCAGTTGTCAGCGAAGACGCCCGTCTGGATATCGGTCAGGACGTCCTTCATGGTCGCCTTGACGCCCTCGGCCACACGCGGCCCACTGACGTAGTCGCCGTACTCGGCGGTGTCCGAGACGCTGAAGCGCATGAAGTTGAGGCCGCCGCGATACATCAGGTCGACGATGAGCTTCAGCTCATGCATCGTCTCGAAGTAGGCGAGCTCCGGCTGGTAACCAGCCTCGACGAGGGTCTCGAAGGCCGCCTTGATGAGCGCCGACACGCCGCCGCACAGGAGTGCCTGCTCCCCGAACAGGTCGGTCTCGGTCTCTTCCTTGAAGGTCGTCTCGAGCACACCCGCGCGCATGCTGCCGATGCCCCGGGCGTATGCCAGGACGCGTGCTCGGGCAGTGCCCGTGGCGTCCTGCTCCACCGCGAACAGGGCCGGCACGCCGCCGCCCGCCACATATACGGATCGGAGCAGATGGCCGGGGCCCTTGGGCGCCACCATGCCCACATCGATACCCAGGTCGGGCGTGATGCGCCCGAACCGGATGTTGAAGCCGTGGGCGAACATGAGCAGTGCGCCGGGCTTCAGGTTGGGTGCGATCTCCGCGTCGTAGACCGACTTCTGGAGAGTGTCCGGAAGGGCGACCATGATCACGTCCGCCTGGGCAACAGCCTCCGGCACGTCGGCGACCCGCAGGCCGGCTGCCTCTGCGTGTGCCCGGCTCTTGCTGCCCGGCTTGAGACCGACCACGACATCGATGCCCGAGTCGTGCAGGTTCTGCGCATGGGCGTGGCCCTGGCTGCCGTAGCCGATGACGGCCACGGTCTGGCCGTCCAGCGCCGATGCGTCGGCGTCGTTGTCGTAGTACATGCGTGCGGGCATCAGGTCACTCCTCGGTGGTGGCGGTGGGGGCGGCTTGGACGTGCAGCGCCGGCACGGTACCGGACTTCAGGATGGCGTCGATATCCACGACGCTGGAGCCTCTGGCCATGGCCACGGTACCGGTCCGCACCAGTTCCCGGATGCCAAAGCCGCCCAGCAGCGCGACGAGGGAGTCGATCTCCGATTCGGTGCCGCTGTGCTCCACGATGAGGCTATCAGGCGAGACGTCGATCACGCGTCCCTTGTACAGCTCGATGATGCGCAGGATCTCGGGCCGATTGTGGTTGGTTGCGCGCACCTTGACCATGGCCAGCTCACGCTCGACCAGATGCTGATCGGGCATGTCCTGGACCTTGAGCACATCGACCAGCCGATACAGCTGCTTGCCCATCTGCTCCACGGCGAAGTCGTCGCCCCGGAGGGTCACGGTCATGCGGCTGATGCCAGGGCGCTCCGTGTGGCCCACGACCAGCGACTCGATGTTGAAATTGCGCGCCCGGACCAGGCTCGAGACGCGATTGAGGACACCCGGCCGGTCGTTGACGAACACCACCACCACGTGGCGGTTGACCGAGCCCGTGCCGGGCACGTAGCGCGAGGGTGCTGCCTTGGCCGGCGGTGCCGCCAGCGGATCGTTCATGGCTGCCATGTCATTCGCCTTCCGGTTCCCAGGTCTCGATGAGGTCCGACAGGCCCTTGCCGGCGGGCATCATCGGCAGCACGTTCTGTCGCTCGGCGGTCTGGAACCAGACGAGGGCCGGGCCGTCCACCGCCTGTGCGGCACGGATCGCGGTATCGACCTCCTCCGGCGTCTTCGCCCGGAAGCAGGCCACGCCATACGCCTCGGCCAGCTTGGCCCAGTCAGGACCGGGCAGCGTGGACGAGTGGTACTTGCCGCCGTAGATCATCTCCTGCCACTGCCGGATCATGCCCAGCTTGCCGTTGTCCAGGAGCGCGACCTTGACCGGGATGCTATCGGCGACCACGGTCATGAACTCCTGGCTGGTCATCTGCAGACCGCCGTCGCCGACGATGGCCCACGACTCCTTGTCGGGTCGACCAAGTGCGGCACCCATGGCTGCCGGCAGGCCGAAGCCCATGGTGCCCAGGCCACCGGAAGAGATATGCGAGTCGGGCCGATGGAAGCCGGCATAGCGGGCCAGCCACATCTGGTGCTGCCCCACGTCCGAGCTCAGGTTGGCATCGTGGTCGGTCAGCTCGCCCAGGCGGGAGATGACGTAGTCGGCGGATAGCAGCCCGTCGCGCCACGCGCCGGAGCCGTGCCAGCTGGCACCCTCGGAGTCCGCACGCCACTCGGCCAGCTGGCTGAAGTAGGGCGCCCGCTCGTCCGCGGTCCGCTCGCGCATCTGGGGCGTGAGTGTCCGCAGCACGCGCCCGACGTCGCCCACGATGGGCACGTCCACAGCCACGTTCTTGCCGATCTCGGACGGGTCGATGTCCACGTGCACGATGCGCGCGTTGGGGGCGTATGTGCTCACGTTGCCGGTCACCCGGTCATCGAAACGCATGCCCAGGGCGATGAGCAGGTCCGCGGACTGGATGGCGCGGTTCACGTGCTTCCAGCCGTGCATGCCCATGAAGCCGTAGCTCAGCGAGTGCCGCTCGTCCATGGCGCCGACGCCCAGGAGCGTGTGCGCCACGGGGATCTGGGTCCGCTCCGCGAACGCCAGCAGCTCCTCGGTCGCACCGGACAGCAGGATGCCGTGGCCAGCCAGGATGACCGGTCGCTGGGCCGCCTCGATCGCCTCGGCCGCGATCCGGATCTGCTTCGGGTGGCCGTCGAAGGTCGGCTTGAAACCGGGCAGGTCGATGGTCTCGGGATGCGTGGCGGTCGTCTCCGCCATCAGCGCGTCCTTGGTGATATCCACATGGACCGGTCCGGGCCGGCCGGTGCGCGCCAGGTAGAACGCTTCCGCGACGACGCGCGGGATGTCATCCGCGTTGCGGACCAGGAAGTTGTGCTTGGTCATGGGCAGCGTGATGCCCGTGATGTCGATCTCCTGGAAAGCATCCTTGCCGATGAGCGCGCCGGGCACGTTGCCGGTGATGGCGACCATGGGGATGGAGTCCAGCTGTGCGGTCGCGATGCCCGTGACCAGGTTGGTGGCGCCGGGGCCGGAGGTGCCCAGACAGACACCGACCTTGCCACTGGCGCGGGCGTAGCCGTCGGCCGCGTGGGCCGCGCCCTGTTCGTGGCGGACCAGGATGTGGCGGATCTCGGGATGATCGTCGAGCACGTCGTATAGGGGCAGGATCACGCCACCGGGGTACCCGAACAGGATGTCAGCACCCTGCCGGATGAGCGCCTCGCACAGCACGTCAGCGCCGATGCGGCGCCGGTCCTTCGGGCGTGCGTCCGAGAGCATCGCGTTGCGGGCACGCTCGATCTCCGCGGCAGCCTCGGTCCCGGCGCCCGGCACGTGGCGGCCCATGGCAGGAGCACGTTTGGTGGTGGTGGCCGCGAGCGCCGGCGCGGCCTCGGTGGCCGCTCCCCCGCCCGCGGCCTGGGTCGTGGCCCCTGGTTCGGGTGCTGCCGGGGCTGTCGCCCGGCTGTGCTCGGTGGTCATCTCGATGGTCCCTTCCTGTCACTGCTCGGTGATCGGTCTTCGGTAGTGGATCATGGGCGGTCGTCTGTGGGTGGCTGTCGGTCGTGGGTGGCTGTCGGTCGTGGGTGGCTGTCGGTCGTGGGTGGCTGTCGGTCGTGGGTGGCTGTCGGTCGTGGGTGGCTGTCGGTC
>Ga0105047_10001942_pt1 | contig 37156 bp, 23 predicted proteins | sample MAT04_FD_78384 | JGI IMG/M metagenome (GOLD analysis project Ga0105047, IMG submission 78384) | Freshwater microbial communities from Lake Fryxell liftoff mats and glacier meltwater in Antarctica - MAT-04 (megahit assembly) | ecosystem: Environmental > Aquatic > Freshwater > Ice > Liftoff... | reverse complement strand
CCGTTGCTCGGGCGGAATCTCCGGAAGTGGCAGCAATCCATTCGCCATGCCTCATAGCGTAGGAATAACTTCACCATTCAGCTGCGCCTCTTTCCCAGAGTTTTTGAGAAGTTACACACGCGGTCGAGATTGAGATATTGTCCAGCGCGAGGTGTCTTCCGAGCCCGACGCGTTAGCGAGGGAGCATCCCATATACCCTCGCTAACGCGTCGGGCTCGGAAGCTCCGCTCATTCGTGACCGCGTGAAGTATGGCGTCAGGTTGGTCGCCCTTGAGGCCAACGCCGGTGGTTGTCATCGTCCCCTTCTCCGTGTCGATCGAATCGATCCGCCAGAGGCGTTGGAGACGTTGCGAGTGGCAGAAATCATCTTCCAGCAAGAATGCCCGGCTGAAGGCTTCGTCGCGCAGTTCCTGGGGCGGCATAAGCGGTTTCTTGCTTTTCGGGTCGATCTTCCTGTACTTGAAGACCGTATCGATCGCATAGTAGTACTTATGTAAGTGGGTGCCGAGCGGGATGTCGCGCAGTTCAGCGGGAGCGCCGTGGTAACGGACCATGCCGTAGGGCAACAGGGTAAAGTCGAGCGGTCGATCCCAGGCGGAGCGCTTCTGAGCGTCGGTACGGTCCAGACGAATAATGCCCGTGCGATTGATCCGATCAAGGGCGATCAGCTCGCCGCCGATGCAGTGGGCCGAGCCCTTCGCGGGAAACTCGCCTGGTTTGAGAAGGAACCAGTGAAGATCCGGGTTGGCGTCGTCGGTGCGGAAGGTTGGGGGTTCTTGGCTAAAAGCAGCGGATGCACCGAACAACGAAAAGACTAGTACCCAGGACGTTTGCCGAAGCCGTGTGGGAAAATGCTTCATCGCTTTGCTCCGTTCATTGGCATTTGAATCGGCGCCTTCGATTCAGTTATCGAGCCGTTCTGATCGTATCGTTACCACTTTCAGAACGAAAGAGAGCGCTCACGGCTGGTTCTATTCCAGGCTTCGTTTTTGCCCATCCCGGCCGATTCTTGTGGGAGCGACCACCAATCAAGAGGAGCTAGAAGCTCCTTGTCGGAAGCGAAACACCCGTCATTTCGTGCACTGACACTCGCCCAAATCCCCCTTCTCCCCAACTCGCAACGCTCCAGATTGCCACGCTGAACGCGAACGGGAGAGTTTTCTCTCGTCTGCCAATTTTTGTGAAGTGTTGTGGAAAGATGTGCCGAATATCACGTTTGTCCGATATTGCGCGATCGCAAGGCGATTGCGGCCGATACGGGTAATGCCGCCCGTATCGGCTGAAACGAGCGGCGAACGAGCCTGGGGAGATCGGTCCCGTGACCCAATTCCACATGAAGTCGAAGGATGGTATGAACACTACATCCGCAACCCGAATCAGCGAATCGAAACGTCCGCTGGTGCACCGGGTAGCCCGGAAGTGGTACTCCTGGGCGGGCCTGACGTTGACGATGACGGCATCGTATCTGGCCTTCGACGGGCAATTAAAGGTTGTCACTCCCAACCAGTTGCAGGCGGCTCCGCCGCCCGCGGCTGACGTGAGGTGGAGCGCCAACCCCGTGCCGCCGGAAGAGCCGGTCACCGGTCCATCGTTGACGCTCGGGCGCGAGCCGGAGGTGATGGCCGTGCCGCGGGGACTTCCTAAGCAGCTTCTCAACGCTCGCGTCAATCAAGTCCTGAACGCCTATAAGCAGGGCGTGGCCCGCGCCAGCTATGAGGAAGTTCAGCCGGGATCGGACGGTCCGAAAATTCCCGTCCCGTCGCTGCCCAACGAACAACTTCCGACGGTCCCCGTCAACGAACCGATCGAAGTGATTGTCCCCGAGCCGTTGAAGCTCGACCCCATCAAGCCCCAGGGCCGGGGTGAAATGCCGAACCGTCCCGTCATGCTGCCGCCGCGCAAACTTGATATGCCGACCGATCAACCCGCGACGGTGAAGACCGAAGAGGTCAAACCGCCGGTCGAAGTCAAGAACGACAAGACGCTGGTTCAGGAAGTGGAACAGATTCCAACCAAACCGACCCCGGAAGCCGTGATGACCAACGAGAAGGTCGCGGCCGAGGTTGAGTCGCTCAAGCCGAATGAACGCTTGCTGTACGAATCAGCCCAGAACACGGCGCGGATGAAAGACTACGCCAAGACGAGCGACAACTTCGAACAACTGTTGAAGATGCGGCCCGACCTGTTCTACATCCGGGCGGAATACGCCGGCATCATGACGACCGCCGGCGAACTTGCCAAGGCGATCGAACAGTACAAGAGAGTCATTGAGATGAAGCCCGATTCGGTGGTTTACCGGATTCGCCTGGGCGACGTCTACGTTATCGCCAAGGATTACAAGCAAGCGATCCGGCACTTCTCGGACGCGCTCAAGACGCCGCCGTTCGAACCGGAATACGCGGTCCGCCTTGCCCGAGCCTATGTGTTTGAAAACGACTTCAACCGCGCATTCCAGGTCTTCGATCGGATGCTGGCGAACATCAAGCCGGACGATCCGAAAGCCCCGGCCGCCATGGGCGCCCTGCTGCTCGATCTCGATATGCCCCAACTGGCGATGGAATACCTCCTCGCCAAGCGGACGCAGATTGAGAAGGACGGCAAACGAAAAGAAGTCTCCCTGCTCGAGGTGCTCTGCAGCCTGGCTCGCGGCTACGCCCGCCTAGGCGAACGTCAACAGGCCATGGACATCCTCCAACAGATCCCGGCTCTGGCTGGCGACGAGATTGGCATTCGCGAGACGCTGGCCGCTCAACTGTACGGTATTGAAGAGTTCGAACTGGCCGCTCAGGTCTACAACCAGATTCTGATGGTCGAGCCGACCAACGGCGTCGCCATCATCGGAATGGCTCGCATCTATCTGGATATGTCCCAGCCCGCCACGGCCCGGCAGATTCTCGATAGCTTCCGCCCCGCCCCGCGGCAGATGCGCGATTACCTGTCGGCCTACGCGGTTTACCACATCCGCGTCGGCGAGTACGTCGAAGCCCGGCAGATCTACATGGATATGCTCCGCCGCAATGAGAACGACCACGATATTCGAGTTCGCCTGGGCAAGCTTTACGACTTCCAAAAGGATGAATCGGAGCGGGCGAAGGCTGAATTCGCCAAAGTCCCGCCGCTGGACGCCAACGGGCGTGAAGCACGCCGGATGTTTGCCGAAGCTCTTGCCGGGCAACGCAAGTTTCTGGAAGCCATCGAAATCGATCGCCTGCTTCTCAGCGAGGATCCGACTGATTCCGCGACGATCGCCCAGACGATCCGTCATCAATCGAAAGCGGATTTGCACGAACAGGCCATCGGCACCGGCCGCGGCTACCTCGCCACCGGTCCGCGAAACGAAGGACATGCCAACCTGGTGCGGCTGAACCTGGCCAAAGCCCTGCTGAAAGCCGGCCGGCACATGGAGGCGATCCGCGAGGCGGAAATCTTGATCTCCCGATCCAGCGGCCGCTCGGTGGAAGCCTACTACGTGCTAATGAGCGCCCACGAGAAACTTGGAAACCTGGAACGCTCCAAGCAGTTCCTGGCTTGCATGGCCGGCTTGCCGGGCGGTGAGTTCCGGAATCGCTTGCAACTGGCGGAACTGTACGCCGTGGATTACGACGACAACCGAGCCATCGAAATCTGCATGAGCCTGCTCGGGCAGGATCCCAAGCACCTGCCGACCTTGATCCGGCTCGGAGACTCGCAGCAACGGCTGTCCCGGTTCAGCGGCAACCCGGCCGACGTGTTCCAGACCGGGCAATCGATCCTGAGCCTGTCGCCGTCCAATGTGCGCGGCCAGTTCCAGATGTCCCGATCGTTCGCGGTCGCTCAGAACTTCCGCAAGTCGGCCGGCCAGTACGATCAGTTGATTCTGCTCGATCCCTTGCAGTTCGCACCACGGCTGGAACGTGCCCGCATCCTGTATGCGGACCATCAGTACAGCGCCGCGCGGTCGGCCTACCAACAGATTCTCAATCAGACCCCCGACGAACTGTTGCGATCCAACATGAGCGATGCGGTTGTACGCTCGCCGAAATTGCAAGCGATCCTCCAACCGTATTTGATTGGAGGCATCGACGGCACGGGACTTCGCAAGGAACTGGGCCGCCTGTCCACCGCGGTGCCCGATCCGGAAGTGCGGCTGGCCACTCATCGGCTGGTTTGCGACTACGACGGCCGGCTGGCTCGAAACAATGCCGTCGAGTTGGAAATGCAGGCTCTCGAACTGAAGGATTACCGCCAGTTCCAGGCCCTGGGCGCCTTGCGGACGTCGCACGAGTTCGAACAGACCAACACCGAAACGCTCTATGGCCGCGGCCAGCAGTTGGGTGCGATGCGTTACACGAACGACGAGCTCAGCGCGTACAGCGAAGTGATCAAGATCGACCCGACGCACCGCGACGCCATCATGGCGTCCGAGCGGGCCAACGCCGAAATGGGGCCGAAGCTTGACGCCAGCTACAGCTACTTCAAGCAGAGTGGCCGTCAGGGCCTGGCGGACATCACCCGCCAACGCTACACCGTCGATGGCCGGGTGCCGTTGGGCGACGAGGATGAGTACTTGATGCTCGGCTATCAGCGAGCCAATTACAACTCGCCGTTTAACTATCCTGAAACCACGGGCAACATCCCGTTCCTGCGAGTGCAGAACAAGTTCATGGATAACCGGCTTCTCGGCTATGGCCAGGTGAACGTCGAAGAATACGATAATGGCTTCGATACCCGCCCAACGTTCGATATTGGCGCCATCTATCAATACTGCGACTGGATCTGGCTGCGGGGCGGCGGTTACCTCGAAAACGTGGTCGAGAACGGCGAGTCGATCCGCCAGGACATCCGCCGCGGCGGGGCCTATGTTGGGGCCGACTTCCGGCCGACCCGAATCTGGGCCTTCGGCGGCGAATACCGCTATGGCAACTACTCGGATGACAACGACCTGAACTCGTTCACCCTGTACAACGAGTTGTGCCTGACCCAGGCGCCCAAGCTCCTGAAGATCGCCCAGCGCATGTACTTCTGGGGCTTCCGCGAGCAAACGGTTTTCCCGACGAATCCGCCGCAGCAAGACAACATCTTCGGGGCCGTTCACCCGTATTTCGCGCCGAGCGGGTACTCGCAGATGGAACTCCGCGTGGAATGGTGGCACTGGCTGAGCCGTGACTACTTCGTGCACTCGAACCAGTGCTGGTATTCCCTGCAGTATGGCATCATGACCGACAATAACCTGGTCACCTTCCATAATCTGCGGGCCATACTCAACTACGACGTCTGCACGTGGTTGACAGTGGGCGGCCAGGCCGATGCCCAATTGTCCTCGGTCTACAACATGTACTCCGCGATGGCCTTCCTGCAGATTCGCTTCAAGTAAGCGAGACATTCAACGTCGAAAGCCCAGGGATGAATCCCTGGGCTTTCTTTTTTCACTTCATCCCCTCAAGGGATCAACGTTTCGGCAGTTCGTCCGGGATCTGGTCCTTGATCAAGGCGTCATAGATCACTTGAGCCTTGGCGTACTCCTTCTGGAGCTTCAAGGAATTCGCGTAGAGTTCCCAGATCTCCTTGCTCGTTCGATTGAGGCTGATCGCCTTCTCGAACGTTTCCCGGCTGCGATCCTTCTCGCCCATCAGTCCGAGGCTCATGCCCAGCCGTGCCAGCGATTCCGTGTAGTACTTCAATTCCGACAGGTACTTCTCGGAAACCTTCTCGGTCTTCGGTTCCGGCTTCACCTTGGCCGAGCGCTGGTACGCCTTGGTGATGTTCTGGCGAACCTGCTCGGTGAGGAACGCATTCAAGTACTTCTCCGGCGATTCATTTTCGAGGCCCGCCTTGCGGAGAACCTCGCCTACGCTGCCGGCCACCGAATCGACATAGCCCATCCACACGTCGAGATCGAGTTTCGGATCCGTGTAGACGTTGTCCATCAGGTTGGTGAACTTCACCATGGCCTCGTTGTACTTGCCGCTCCAGAGGACGCACTGGGCGACGCGGATCGGGAAGCGCGGATCGCTCGGAATGTCTTTCATCAACTCTTCGAAGATCCGTTGAGCGTCGACGAACCGTTTCTTGTCGTACTTGCCGCTCCAGAGCAGCATTTCGGCATAGCGGATGCGGAGCGTCGCGTCCTTCGGTTTCTCCGGCGATGCCAGCAGTTTCTGGAACTGCCGTTCCGCCTCGTTCAGGTTCTCCCGCGTCCCACTGGAGGTGAGCAGCACGGCGAACGTGATCCGCTCGTCAAAGTTCAAATCCTGCTCAATCGGCGTGAACTGAGCGATGGCGTCGTCGATCCGCTCGCGGCCGGCCAGGGCGCCCGCGAGTTCCCGACGGACTTCCGGAACCGGTGACTTCATCGCCAGGGCGCGGTTCAGAAGAACGTCGGCCTTATCGCCGTTGTTCGTCTTGATCATGATCCAGGCCAGCCGGGCCAGCCGACCTGGGTCGTTGATCTTGTCCTTGTATTGCTCGTAAACCTGCAGGGCCTGTTTCGTCTGACCCGGGGTCAACTGGCCGGGGGCGCTCGACGCGGCGTCGATGAATCCAAAGTAGACGCGGGACTCGTCGCCCTTGACGTTGAGCAGTTCACCGAAGCGGACGAGGGCGTCCGGGTAGTGCCGCCACCAGAGGGTGACGTCGGCCATCTGCAGCAACAGGTCGGCATCCTTCGGCTTCTCACGCATCAGTTGCTCGTACAGCGAGAGCGATTCGGCGAAGTCGCCACGCCATGACAGGACGTCGGCAAGCAACTTCTTGTAGTTGCGGTTGGTCGCGTCATGGTTGACCAGGAACCGAGCTTCGCGGACGGCGAGATCGAGATCTTCTCCGGAGGTGGAGATATCGATCAGGCGGATGCGGTCTTCCGGCGTCATTTCGATGCCGGCGTACTGGTCGATCGCGTCCTTGTAGCGTTTCATCAGGGCCAGGGAATTGGCGAGTTCCCGGCGAATCAACGTATCGCGGTTCTTCAGAGCCAGGGCGCGGTTCATGAAGAGGTCCGCCTTCTGCGGGTCGTTAATGTAGGTCAGGGCGACCGCGAGGCGACCCAGCAGCAACGGATCATTGACGTTCGGAGTGTTGAGCACCCGATCGGCGATCCGGGCCACCGTCGTGGCGTAGGTCACGGGCAGAAGCGGCTTGGTCTTTTGCGATGTATTCAGGGCGCCCAGGTCGGAAGCGGCGCTCGCAAAGCCGAGCCAAATCTTCGGTTCGGTCGGGTACTTGTCATACAGGGCCTGGAACATCGGCAGTGCTTTCTCGAACTGCCGTGACCAGAGCGTCACCTCGGCCTCGCGAACGTCGAGGTTCCGATCGGCCGGGTAAAGCAGCTTCAACTGAGCGAACTGCTCCAGAGCCTTGGCGTAGTTGGCCTGGTAGCTCATGATGTCGGCCTGCAGAATGCGGGTCTCTTTCACGATCTCCGGATCGGCCGGGTTGTTGGCCAACACGACTTCCGTCTGTTTCAAGGCAGGCGCCCATTCCTTCGCACCGGCGTAGAGCCGAGCGAGCACGAGCCGTTCGCTATCCGTCTGCGGGGCGTCGAGCAAGGCAATCGCGTTCTTGTACTGGCCGGCCTCGGCCATGGTCCCGGCGATTTCCTTGCGGACTTCCGGCTTGGTGTTCTTGTCGACCACCACCTTCGAGAGCAGTTTCTCGGCACGTTCGCGATCCTTCGCCTTGATCATCACCCATGCCAGCCGCGATACGGCCAGCGGGTCATTGGTCACATTTAAGAGCTTCTGGTCGGCCAACTTCTGGGCGATGGTAATTTGCACCGGGTTCAGTTCCTTGGCGCTGGAGGCCGCCGCGATGAACCCGTCGCCGAACTTGGGCGCGTTGGCTCTGAACAAGTTCTCCGTTTCCAACAGGGCCTGGTACTTGGTGACGGCCTCGTTGTAATACTTGGCCCAGAGGGCGATCTCGGCCACGCGAGCCTGGGCTTCCACGTCGCCCGGTTCTTGTTGCAGGTGCTTCTCGTAAATCTTGATGGCTTCGTCGAAACCGGCGCCGCCCTTCCACGAGAGAATGTCCGCGATGAACTTCTCGTTCTTCCAGTTCTTTTCATCCTCGGCGATCGACTTGGCGGTCACGATGGCCTTGTCGAAATCTTTCTGCTCCAGGTAGATGCCGGTCAGGAGCTTACGAGCTTCCAGGCTCTTGACTTCACCGAGCACGCGGGCCGCGTCCGCCGGTCGGCCTGATTGCAGAAGGATGCCTGCCAGTTGCTGACGCACGTTGTCGTCTTGCGGCAGAATCCCCAAGGCGCGGGTGACGATTCTCGAACTCTTATCACCATCGCCCAGCCGTTGATAGACCCAGCCGAGCCGCGTGAGGTACAGGGCGTGATCCTGAGCGCTCGAGGTCGAATTCATCGCCGGATCGTACAGTTGGTTGGCGTAGTGGAGCACTTTATCGTGCCGGGCCTGGTCAAATCCGGGTAGGGTTGGCTCAATGCCTTCGACACGCGAAGCCGCCTCGACAAAGGCGTTGACGCCATCGACGGGATAGTTGGACCGGCTGAATAGCGCGCCCACTTCGTCGATTGCCTGATCGTAATTGTTCAGCTTGATGTAAGCCTGAGCAAGCTTGACCTGGATTTCGGGTTCCGGGTTTGGGAGCCGTTCCTTGATCTTCTTCAAGATCGTCAACTGCTCATCCAGGTTCTTCTGGGCGGACAGCAAGTCGGCCTGCAGTTGCATCGACTCGATCGAATCCTTCGTATCCTTCCGCAGGATGGCAACCTGCTGGTTCGCTTCACCAAATCGTCCCTTGTGGTACAGGGCGGCGATGAGGTACTTGCGGCCCTGGTTATCCAGGTTCGGGGCGGCCTCCAGAATCTGAATCGCTTCGTCGTACTGCCCGGCGCTGTTGCAGACACCCGCGAATTCGTTCCGCAGTTCAGGGGTCTGATCTTCCTTGTAAAGTTCGCGGAATCGCTTGATCGCCAGGTCATTCTTGCGGGAGTGGACAGCCACACGGGCGCCGGCCAGATCCAGTTCCTTGCGTTCGACGTCGCTGAGCCGGCCCTGGTCGGCCAACGTCTTCAGTCGCTCGTACTCCCTCTCAGCCTCCGCATACTTCTGCGTGTTGTCATAGGCGATCACGAGCGCCTTCGAGAGGCTCAAGTTCTTCTGGTCGCGGACGGCCAGGTACTGGGTCAGTTGTTCCAGGTCGCCGGTTTCCTTCAGCTTGTTGCCGAGGGTCATGAGCAACACCAGGCGGTCGGTCGACGGATGCTCCTGCTTGAGCGTCTCGCCCAGGATGCGCTTGTACTCCCGGACATCTTCGTCCTTCGGGTTGTCCCTGGCGTCGATCATCTTCCGCAGGAACTGGTCTTCCTTGTAGTAGAAGGGGAAGATGATGCCCATCTGCAGGAGAATCAGCGGGATGGCGATGAGCAGGCCGACGATGATCGGCACGCGCATGTTGGGTAGGAACGACTTCTTATCCGGCTTGAGCGCCGGGGCGAGCGAGGCGTTTTCGGTCGGGTTGACCAGCGATTGCAAAGTCGTGCGGCCTTGACCTTCGAATTCCCTGAATTCGAGGACGGCCCGGTGGAACGTGCGGCCGGCGACGACGGTCGGCTGGCTGCGGATGACGGTCGCGGTGCCGCGCACTTCGCCCAGCGGCGTCGGCAGCAGGTAGCCGACCTGCGAGCCCAAGGGCATTTCGTTCTCGAACATGCCGGCGGCGGCGATGCGCGAGATGTCCTCGGTCGTGCTGTACATCGTCGTCTCTTCGGAAGTCCCGGTGTTGACGACGAGCGGCAAGTGGAACGTGTTGCGGATGGCGTTGCGGCGCTGAGCCATGCCGCGCGACTGCCAGTTGCGGATGCGGCTCCAGAACGTGTCGCGGTTGCCCTTATCGTATTCATCGAACATGCGCGGGGCGGCGTAGCAGTAGCAGATGCGATTGATGGCGTCGATCTGCGGCGAGGTCAGGTCCTTGAACTGGACACCATAACGGTGTCCTTCGAAGTTGCCGGAGCGGGCGACGCCGGCCGCGGAACGCAGTTCACCGCGAAGTTTGATCGTCTCGCCGGCACCATGGACGGTGAAGCGAAGCAAGCTATTGAGCGGCAGATCCTCGTAAGCGACAAAGGCCATGCCCGAATCATTGAGGTCGACCGTGACGCCGAAGTGCGTCGCGACCCCGGAAGGCGTGACAACCTCGTACTCGACGGGCAAGTGAACCTGATGGCGAGTCGTAAACCGGCGGTTGGCCGGCCAGAACGCGCGTTGGGTGACCTTGTAAGCGAGCCAGAAGAAGATCAAGCACCAAATCGTCGGCACGACCGGCTTGAAGTAGTCGTCCGAGATGCCGAAGCCGACCATGAGCGGCTTGTTGGCAAAGGTACCGGTGCAGAAATTCTCAACGGCGTTCGCGAGGGCGTTGGTCTGATCGATATTGATCTTGTGCATGACCCGGACAAAGGCGCGGATGGGGTTGACGTCGAGCGAGAGGCGCAGCCAGCCCCAGACGATGGCGAGAACGCTGAGCAGGATGAGGTACGTCTGCGGTCGAACATAAGGCCAAACGGATTTGGTCTGAGGCCCGCGTTTGCTGGTGACGACGAATCGCTGACGGCGGCGACGGAAGATGGCGCGGAAGGTTGCCTTGGTCTGCGTCCAGAAGTTCACCATGCTGAACAGTTCGGAGTTGATGATCGAACCGTAGCCGTTGCTGACGACCTTCATCGCATAGAGCGAGAAGAACAAGTAAATCACGCTGACCACGATCAGGGTCCAGTTGAACTCTCGCACGGGCGGGACGCCGGTGAAGAGCATCAAGATGGGCGTGAGGTAAATGGCGAGCTTGAACAAACCGCTGGCCCAGTGGATCATCGACCCGAAGTAGCAGAACCGCTGCGGGGCGGCGAGGCCGGCCATGAACAACGGGTTGTCGTAAGCCATGATCGAGAGATTGCCTTCACCCCAACGCAGGCGCTGCGAGTGGAAGGTGGTGATGTCCGGCGGGGCCTGTCCGGCGATCAGGCGTTCGCTGATGGCGATCGACTTCCAACCGCGGCCGTGCAGGCGGAGGCCGGTGTGCATGTCCTCGGTGATCGTTTCCGTGGCGATGTAGCCGATCTCTTTCAACGCGTTGCGGCGGAACATGGCGGCCGAACCGGCGAAGATCGGGGCGTTCCACTTGTTGCGGCCTGGCTGAATCACTTTGTAGAACAGATCGCCTTCTTCCCAGTAACGGCGATTCTTGTGGTCGAGCCGGGCCTGGAACGAATCGAAATTGTAAAACGCGTGCGGCGTCTGCACGAATGCCAGACGATCATCGCGGAAGTAACCAATCAAACGCGTGATGAAGTGCGGCTCCGGCACGTGGTCCGCGTCGAGCACGACAACAAATTCACCGCCCGTTTGCTCAAGGGCGTTGTTCAAGTTGCCGGCCTTGGCGTGGCGATTGTCCGGCCGGCTGATGTAGATGACGCCCAGTTCGCGGGCCAGCACCTCGACTTCAGGCCTATGCCCGTCGTCGAGCACGTAAGTCTTGTGTGGGTAGTCCATCCGGATACACGCTTCGAGCGTTGCCCGCAGGAGCTGGGGATCTTCGTTGTAAGTGGGCACGAGCACGTCCACCGTGCGCCCTTCAAGCACCGGTTCGACAGGCGGCTCGTTCACTTCCCAAACTTGCAGGAAGTAGAGCAAGAGATTCATGATCCCGAAGAACTCGCCCACGTAGAGAAAGACAGACGCAAAGACGGCATAGGGCGTTGAGAGATTAAACGTGTAAATCGCGCGGTACGCGAGATAGAACACGCAAATCACGGACGCCGAGAGAATCATGAATTTTCGAAAAAATGCGGAAGGCATAGACTGCTGGTTCATGGTCGCGCGTGGGGGTTACAGGGTGCGGATCGTGTTGGTTCACCACAAGCTTTAAACGAACACCATCGTCAGCGCGAACATACGCGCCGCGTCCGATGATCGTCGGGACGATTCTGCTATCGCGATTGTCCGCGCGTGAGAGGGATGAGCCGCGCGGCCTATCGGACGGCCCACTGGCCGCTATCGCTTCCTTGCGAGTTGTAGGCCGCTTGCCCCAGTCAGGGGGCAGGCGAGGAGAATGTACTTGCAGACGTTCCGGCGTTCCGCAAATTCCCTGATCCGCACTTTCAGTGGGACCAGTGCCTCTTCGCTAATCGGCCATGAATCAAAATCCTACCAAGCTTACCCCATCACACAATGGCAATCAGCGAAAACAGTAAGGGTTATTCCGGATCTCGGATGCGTGATTCATGCATAACCTCAACAGTTGCTACATCCGGTACGGATGGCATATCCCCTACAAGCGGCACAGGCGTTCCAACCCGACCTTTTTTGGCCCGTTTTGAAGGGTTGGAAACGACGACTAGCGCTTCTTGATCGCGGGTAAAATTCGGATGAGATCGAGCCCATCCGGCCCGAGATGGGAATCGAGCAGGTCGAAGCGGCCTCGGTCACGATAACCCTGGATGGAGCGGGTCATCTCTTCGGACCAAATGATCTCCAGCATGTTCGGGATGCGCTGCCGTGCCTGTTGATACTGGTCGAGCCGCTGGCGGTAGGTTTCAGCGTCCGCGATGGCGAGCCGTTGACGGTTCTCGGAATCTGCGAGAGCCTCGCTGGCCAACTTGTAGCGGATGTTCTCCGCTTCCCGCAGGCGCTGGTTCCTTTCCTGCATCGCACGAAACTCACGTTGTCGATTAAGCGATTCCGCTTGGTTGACGCGTTCGAAATCGCGCCGGACGCCGTCAGGGGGCGTCGCGGACGCCACGCTGGCGTTGAGAATCCGCACCCCCAACCCGTACGGGGCGATCCGTTCCTGAACTCGCGGGGCCAGCCAGCGCGGCAGGTTGCTGCTCCCCGCGAGCAAGATGGCGTCGAACCTTTGGCCAGACGCCCACTCCGCAAGACTGGCCTCGGCCTCACGGCGGATCACTGCTTCGCTTCGCGATCGTTGGAGGACAAATTGATCCAGGGCAGCATCACCCTCGGCCACGGCATAGTCGACATGAACTTCCAGGGCCACCAGATTCTCGTCGCCCGTGAGCAACAGGCCATTTGCCAGGGCATCGGGATCGCCATCAGGCGAGAAGCCGATGGTAACACGCTGGACCTGCGTGATGGGCACACGCTCAACGCGGTCGATTCCCCACGGCAGCCCAACCCAGAGCCCTGGCCCCGGCCGGGCGACGATCCGGCCAAATCGTTGGACGACCGCCCGCTCTTCCGGCCGAATCTGATGAAGACCGGTCAGGGCGTAGATCGCGAGAAACAAAAGTAGGATCCAACGGACCCGCCGCATGAAGATCTCCGAAGCAAGCATCGTCTACAGAGGATTGATATGACTCAATTCTCAATTCATCTCAGACCCATTTCCAGACGTCCCAGCGAAGATTGATCAGCACGCCGACAAGGAACGAGGCGACGTTGGCGATGGTGATAGCGATGCAGTCTACGGCGACATCATGGCGAGTCCGCGGTTCGGTTCGGCCAAACGCGAGCCAGAAGAGCAGGCACTCAGCGGTCGGGGCAAATATCTCGGCGACGACAATGTACAAATTGTAGTCGGCAATCAAGCGTTGCAGGACGATCCAGACGATCGGATAAGTGCAAGCCGTCAACCAGATGCCCGCGAAGAATCGCTTTCGGATCGGATGCCGGCGTGACAGGCCGGCGATGAGGATCGGCGTCTCCACCGAAATGGTGATGAGATAAAAGATGCCCATCAAGAGCAATAGCTGCCCATCCTGCTTCATCGATTGATTCCGCCGAAAATATCACAACACGCGTAAAAGAAACGGCACTTCGGCGAGCACATGCGAAAGCGCTGCCAGGAAGTAGATATACCGCGTTGTTCCATAATCGACGAGGAAACAAGCCCAGAGGATGAAGACGATCATCAGACCGATGATCAGAAGGGCCGCCACGCCGCGTTTCCAGCCGTCCGAGCGGCGTGAGGCGGGGATCGTTCGCAATCGCCAGGGAGCCGAGCGCATGCCGATCAACGGAATCACCAGCACCCAGATGCCGTAGTGAACCATTTCCAGGAAGGTATGCAGTGCAACCAGAAAGTGATTGGAAATGCGTGTGAAGAACCAATCGCCCGCATGACTGGTGATGGCGACGGTCAATGGATCGGTTCCCGGCAACGAGGGTGACGCGTGCAGGCGAATCCAGAGGATGGCGACGCCCACGGGGAGCAACAACAAGAGCAGATGGTACGCCGGCCGCCAGGTTGGCCGGCTCTTGGCGAGTTCGCGATCAAGGATCACCAGGGCCATGCACGGGTGAAGATAAACAACGGCCATGCTGAACGCGAACGGCATCATCCAGTTGCCGGCAATGAGGAGAAAAGCGACGGGCCAGACCCAACCGGCGTCGAAGCGCGGATTGGTATTGCCTCGCATCTGCACAAGTGCCGCGATCCAGAGGAGAAAGGCCGTGTTCCAGATGGCGTAAGCGGTGGCGAAATCGGCCGTTTCGGCGCCGACGCGGAGATAGCTGGGGATGAGGGCGAATGCCAGCGTGAGGCCGACAATGCCGAGGAACGAGAAAGCAAAGAAGCCAAACAGTTTACCGGTCCGCGCGGGCAAACGCCCAAGGATATATCGTGCCTCGAACCAGTTATGCGGCCCGGCGAAGAGGAAGACAGTCGCGATGGAAAAGACGACCGGAATCCATCCCGCGAGAACGAGAGCGAGAGCCGCCACCACGATCATGACGACCGCGATGACTACCCCCTGCGGAGATGCGCGGTGGATCTGTTCCGCAATTGACGACATGGTCTCGCCCGATCAGTTGTCCTTGGGCTTTTCTTTGGGAATGTCAACCCGGTTGAGGAGGGCCTTGAGGACCCCCCTTTTCGCAGCCTCTTCCAGCACCTTGGCGTCGTCCGGTTTGACGGCCAAAGTCAGCGTCAAAACGTTTTTCTTTTTTAGGTCGTTCTCGACCGCGACGACAAGCAGGCCCGATTTGATAACCAAGGTCTTGGTCGGCCCGTTCTTCATTTTTTCAGTCAGAACGATGTCCACTTTCGAACCCGGCAAAATAAAGCCGACGATCGCGCCTTGATCAGTCATCAACGAATAAGCCGCATGCCCTTCGGGCAATGCGATTTTCGGCGGCTCATCAGCGGTCCCGACAAGCATCAAGCTGGCGGCAAGAAGGAAACACATAGTTGTCCCTGTGAAATGGCCGAATGGCGAGCGAAGCTCGCCATTCATTTGATCATTTCTCCACGATTCATTTCGGGGTGGGGGCCGGCATCACGAGCTCGCCCTTTTTCAACTTCTCGAAGCTCGCTTTATCGAGGATCAACCGCACAGGCTCCTGGCCGTAGACGAATTCAATATCCGCCTTGCCTTCGAATGCAGCGGGGAACGCCTGCGGAACTGGGTTCTTTTTGAATGGCGGCGGAGCGCCGTTCGCCCAGGCGATCGCACCCGCTCCGAAAGTCGCCCCGGCGGCGATCAGCAGCGCCAGACCACGAGCGGAGCCACGGCCGCCGCGACGACTGAACCACAGACCGCCGAACGCCAGCGACAAGGTGACCGCAATGCCCGCGACTACGAGATGATTCCGCGGCGCCGCGTCGGCAATGCCGTCGTCGCTCTCGTTGGGGAGTTCGCCTTTGGGAGTATCGAAATTCGGACGCACACGCGGCGGCATGAAGACGCCGTTCGGGACGATGATTTTCGAAGCTTTGGCGTTCTCATCGACCTCGATCTTGATCCCGACGGCAGTCTTGGCCGGCGGCAGCGGCGGGGCGATATCCGCCCGAGCGACGCTTCCTGAACTCAAAAACAGGCCGATGAACGCGCAGAAGGTCAGGAATCTCATGGCATCATCCTCGACGCAGCATGGCCACGTACCCGCGACATGCGGCCCGCGATCATGCAAATGTTCTCACGCATCCTACTGGAGTAAAGGACGCAGTGTCAAACAGCAAGTCTAAATTTGTTATGAACGGATCGAGTCATCGCTCGATGTCAGGATCAGCCGAGCTTCCGTGCCGGGCTGAAGACGAACGAATTCGAAGCGGGCATTCAGTTGCTGGGTCAGCGAAGTAACCAGGCGCAGTCCGAGTGAGGAAGGATTCCGCCACGCCGCGTCATCGGGGAGGCCAACGCCGCTATCCGACACGGAAAACAGCAAATCACCCGCATCCGTGACGGCGGACGCGACAAGGACCTCGCCTGGTCGACCATTCGGAAAAGCATGCTTCAGGGCATTGGAAATCAGTTCGTTCAAGATCAAACCGACCGGGATGGCGCGGTTGATATTCAAACTGATCTTGGCCAGGTTGGTATTCAGAACAATTAAATGGGGGACGATGACATAAGTCCGGAACAACTGCTGGGCGAGATCCTGCACGTAGTCGGCAAAATTCATATCGGCGAGATCATGGGAATGATAAAGGCGCTCATGCACCAAAGCCATGGAGCGAATTCGGTTCTGGCAATCCTGAAGCACACGAACGATCTCCGCGTCGCCAGTCTGAGTTGATTGCAAGAAGAGCAAGCTGCTGATGACGGCGAGATTGTTCTTGACCCGATGGTGAATCTCGCGAAGGAGCACTTCCTTTTCGCGAAGCGATCGAAACAAGATTTCCTCCGAATTTTTACGCGCCGTGATGTCTTGAATTTGTTTGATGCAGTATAGGTTTTTGCCCTTCGCGTCGCGAACGATCGAACCGGCTAACAAGATATGAACAATGCGGCCATCTTTGTGAAAATAACGTTTCTCCATCTGATAAGTGGGGATCGTTCCATCCAGTAGTTGCCGGTTGTAACTCAAATCTTCTTGTAAATCGTCAGGATGAGTGATCGATTGGAAGTCAGTCGCCAACAATTCCGATTCGGGATACCCCACGATGTCGCGCAGTGCTCGGTTGACTCGCAACCAGTGGCCATCCACGGCTACGAGCGCCATCCCGATGGGGGCGAAATCGAAGGCGCTGCGAAATCGTTCTTCCTGCTCCTGAGTGGCCGCTGTCCGCTCGGCCACTCGTTTCTCCAACGTGGAATTCAGTTCGTGCAACTGCGCGGTCGCCTGCCGAATCTCCTCCATGGCTTTTTGTTCCTCTGTCATGTCGCGAAACACGACGACGAGGCCGACCGGCTTGCCCCCAAACCTCAACGGAGATGAACTGACCCGAACCGGAAAGAACGTGCCATCCTTGCGGATGAACGTATCGTCGAATTCACGCAACGCCTCGCCATGATGCAAGACACGAGTGCCTGCGCACTCCTCGATGGGGAATCGTCGTCCGTCCGGATAGTGATGATGCGTGAGATCGTGCATGCGCCGGCCGAGCATTTCCGCTGCCGAATAGCCGAGGAGCCCCTCCGCGATCGGATTGACGTAGGTGACCAGGCCTTGGGAATCGACGGAATACAGCCCCTCTCCCATGTTATCCATCACGGCTCGCTGAAATTGCTCACCTTTTTGCGATTCTTGTTCCTTGAACGAGGCGACCGCGTCCGCATAGCCGCGAAGCCGCGTGATCATCTCGCGCCGTTGGCGAATAATCTGATCAAAAAGAAACGCGAGTGCCGACAACAAGACGAAATAGATAAGCGTATTGACGAGGTCGATGAAGAAATAGAAATCCGCTTCTGTCCCGAGATGCACGATGGCAAATCGAAAAAACGACAGAACGATGGCGAAGCCGATACCGCTTTTCCAACCCAACTGCCAGGCAGCGATACATACGGGAATGACTAACGTGACGGGAAAAAGAATGTACGGGCTCGTCAGATAGTCCAACCCCAGCAGGACCACGGACAAGACGACCAAACCCAGCCACCACGAAAATCGGCCCTTCACGATCGGCTCCCGCCTGAATCCGCATAAACATGTTTAGCGAGCAAGCGATTTCTTCCACTTGATGTTGCACCCGACGCTCGGCGTCTGATTCTCCGCGGCCGGCCGTCCCGCGAGAACCGCGTCGAGGGCAGCCCGCAAATCAGCGCCGTCATTCGGCTTGCCGTTGCCCGGCCGGCTATCGTCCATCTGCCCGCGATAGACCAGCCGGTGCTTGCCGTCGTACACGAAGAAATCCGGCGTGCAGGCCGCCCGGTATGCCTTCGCAATTGCCTGGCTTTCGTCGTAGAGATACGGGAAGGTATAACCAGCCGCCTTCTTTTCCGCAGCCATGCGAATCGGGCCATCGTCGGGATAGCTCTCGGCATCGTTGCTACTGATCGCGACAACCTCGACACCAAGTGCCTCATAGTCGCGCGCCAATTTCGTAAACTCGGCCTGCACGTGTTTGACGTAGGGGCAGTGATTGCAGATAAAAACCACGAGCAGGGCCGGCTTGCCGCGATAATCGCTCAACGAAACAATCTTGCCATCTGTATCGGGCAACTGAAAGTCGGGGGCGGGCGATTGAAGCGGAACCATCGACGACGGGGTGAGTGACATGGTCCGTTGCTCCCGTTAAAATTAAGAAGAGGCGATCAACTCTGTAGATTTATGGAATTTCCGTGACGGCGACGGTAGAGTGAACAGATACTTCCCGACCCTTATTTCGAGTTGTCGTGCCATGCGATCCATCGCGACCATCGTTTTCACCGCCCTGCTTTTCTCCGTGTCGAGCGCTCAGCCGCCGAAAGGCAAGGGGATCCCCGACTCCCTGCCGCGGATCGCCCCGCGACCGCCGGCAGAGGCCGTCAAGCTCTTTGAAGTGCATCCGGCATTTCGGATGGAACTCGCCGCCGCCGAACCGCTTGTGATGTCGCCCGTCGCGGCGGAGTTCGACGAGGACGGCCGGCTCTTCGTCGTCGAGGCGCCCGAATACAACCAGTATGGCTCGAAGAATTCGCACGGCAAGGGCCGTGTCGCCATGCTGGAAGATACCGACGGCGACGGCAAATTCGACCGGCGGACGATTGCCGTCGACGATCTCGATTATCCTACGGCCGTCTTCCCCTGGGATGGCGGTCTCTACGTCGGTGCGGCGCCGCACCTCTACTACTGCAAGGACGGCGAGAAGAAGATCGTCCTTTCTGGCTTCGGAACTGACAAATCGGGTGAAGGACATTTGAACTCGTTCCGCTGGCACCTCGACAATCGCATCCTGATTTCGACGGGCAGCGATGGCGGCGAGATCACCAAGGGTCCGCTCAAGGATACAGCGGCGATCAGCGTCCGCCGACAGAACATTCTCCTCGACCCCCGCAACAATTCATTCGAACCAACCTCGGGCGGCGGCCAACATGGTATGAGCATGGACGACTGGGGCAACACGTTCGTCTGCGGCAACAGCGACCCTTGCCTGCATCTCGCCTATGACACGCGGCTGCTTGCCAAGAACCCGGCGCTGCTCGCCCCGCCTCCCGCCGTCAACATCGCGCCGGCGGGTAAATTCACCAAGCTGCATCGCATTAGCGAGGTCGAACCATGGCGTGACCTACGCACTCGCTTACGAAAAGACGGCGTCGTCCCCGGTTCCGACGAAGGCGGCCAAGCCTCGGGTTTCTTCACCGGGGCAACCGGAATTACCATCTATCGGGGCGATGCGTACCCACCAGAATTCCGTGGCAATGCCTTCGTCGGCGAAGTGGCAAACAACCTGGTCTATCGGGCGAAGCTAACGCCAAAGGGCGCCTCATTCGTGGCGGAGCGTGCCGATGCGGACAAGGAATTCCTGGCGTCAAAAGACATCTGGTTCCGGCCGGTGCAGTTCACCCAAGGGCCAGACGGTTGCCTTTACGTGATTGACATGTATCGCGAGTTGATCGAAGGGGCGGCATTTCTGGCCCCGTCGATCTTGAAGCACGTTGACCCGTCCGCGGGCGTCGATAAGGGCCGCATCTGGCGGATCGCACCCAAGGACTTTAAGCAGCCGACACCATTCAAAATGAGCGTGCTCTCGTCCGAGGAGTTGGTGAAACTGCTCGACCATTCCAACGGCTGGCACCGCGACACGGCCGCACGACTCTTGTTCATGAAGCAGGATCAGAAAGTCGTGCCCATGCTGAAGCAACTGGCGGCGGAAGGGAAGACCCCTCAAGGACGCGCTCATGCCCTCTACACTCTTCAAGGGTTGAATCAACTTTCGTCAAAGATTCTCAATCAAGCTTGGGCTGATGCCGATGCCAATGTTCGTGCCCATGCCATTCAGTTGAGCATCCAAAAAGAAAGCCAGCCGTCCGATGAAGTTTTTCGTGAGCGGGTTCAAGATGATAGCCCTCAGGTTCGGTATCAGTTGGTCTGGTTCCTCGCCGAATTGGATAGCGACATCGTCGGCAAAACGCTGCAGACATTGGTAAAGCGTGATTCGGCAGATCCGTGGATGCGGTTGGCGATCGCCTACGCCGCGACGAGCGGTCCTGTCGGGGACGACAAACTCGATTTTATCGGTGACCCCGAGTTATTCAAACTCGAATATGGCCGAGCGTTTATCGAATTGCTGGTGGAAACAGCGGGGGCCAGCAAGTCGAAAGAAACAGCTCGATCGGCGTTGCGAGGAATCAGCCGGCTGCGCGATCACGACGTCGGCTACCAGTTTCATCTCATGTACGTGATGATGAAACGTGCTTCGCAGTCCACACTGCAAATGTTCGAGCGCGATAAAACCGCCCGCGCCTTTTATGCCCAACTTCAGGAACGAGCCCGCGAGACGGCCCTTGATGCCAAGGTCGCAGCAAAAGAGCGTGCGACCGCGATTCGAGCATTGATCGTTTCTCCGTATGCGGACGTCCGCGATCTGTTTCCGATCTTGTTGAAACCGATGCAGCCAAACGAAGTTCAGGTGGCCGCCATGGACTTGCTGGCACGCACGGGACCGGACGACGCCCCCGTTCTGCTCATCAAGATCTGGCCCTCGCTCAGCCCGGCGGTCCGAGCCACGGCAACCGAAGTCCTCCTCTCCCGGGCCAACTGGCTACAGTTGTTCCTCGACGCGGTCGAAAGCAACAAGATCGCCAAGGCCGATGTCGACCCCGCGCGGATCGCCCTGTTGCTTAAATCGCCCAATCGATCGGTCCGCATCCGCGTGGAAGATCTCTTCGGCAAGCCAACTACAATCCGCAAAGAGGTCGTCGAACGCTATCAACCCGCACTGAAACTGAAAGGCGACCCGTTGAAGGGGAAGGCGATCTTCAAAAAAGATTGTGCCGCCTGCCACAAGCTCGAAGATGTCGGCGTGGAAGTGGGAGCCGACCTGAAAGCGATCCGTGACCGAGGCGTCGAGGGAATGATGCTGAACATCCTTGACCCCAACCGCGAGGTGAAGCCGCAGTTCCTTGCCTATTCGCTCGAAACAGCGAACGGCAAAACTTTCTCCGGCCTGATCACCGCCGAGACCCCCAACAGCGTGACACTGCGCCTCCTTGATGGCCGTAGCGAAACGATCGCGCGGGCCGACATCGACACGCTCCGTTCGACGGGCCTATCCTTCATGCCCGAAGGACTGGAGAAACAGATTGATCTGCAAGCTATGGCCGACCTGCTGGCGTATTTGAATTCGATTAAGTAAGTCGAAACCATCGGATGTAATGTTCGATGGAGGACCTCACCATGCACTCGACTACTGAAAATCCGTTCCAACCAACCCCTGGCGATGGCTGGGTATCTGGGTGTTTCATGGAAAACTGGATCAAGTTCCCTCAAAAGGAGCGCGCGAAGTACGAAGGAAAGTACGTTACAGTCAGTCTTCAAGGAACCGAAATCCTTGGAAGTGGCGATTCACACCCGGAACTTTGGACTTTGATGGAATCGAAAGGCGTCGGTTCGACATTCTATGTGGTCGATTACGTTGATCCTCCCCTCTGAGGTATTCGATGCGGCTGACCTAGTTTCCTTTTACACGAACGACGCCGTCGATCTCTCGTCCCGGCAGCATGATCCAGCCGCGACCCGTGATTCCAATTGCTCTAATCGGACCATCCTCATCGACAGTGGTGTCGGCATTGATTGATACCGGTTCGGACGAGTGTCTTTTTGAAGATCATCTAGCCGGGTTGATCGGAATTGACTTGAGCAAGGCAGTCATTCGGTGGACAGGGCGGCGGCCAGATGATTGCCCGTTTCGTTCAGCTACCGCTTCGCAACTCCGACGGCCTCGAATTTCGTGAGTGGTCCGCGTGGGTTGGTTTTGCATCGGGGCTGCGTCGTTCGGTGCCCGGCTTCGGCGGCTTCCTCCAGTTCTTCTCGGCGACTTTTCACGGAGACATTGAACGAGTCGATCTCGAAATCAATAGTCTCTATTCAGGCTCGTAATTGAATCACTTAATCATCAGGAAAAGTCATCATGCTCTGGCTATTGCTATTCTTCGCTGAAGAAGCCCTGTTCACCGCCAAGCCACATACCGAGGAGAAAGTCTTCACACCGGGGATCGAAGGACCCGCGTGCGGGAAGGACGGCAGTGTTTACGTTGTCAACTTCGGCAAGCAACAGACCATCGGCAAAATCACACCCGAAGGCAAAGGTGAGATCTGGGTCACCCTCCCCGACAAGAGCGTCGGCAACGGCATCGTCTTTGATTCCAAGGGCATGATGTACGTGGCGGATTATGTTGGCCACAACGTTCTCAAGATCGATCCGGAGACCAAGAAGATCGAGGTCTTCGCCCACGAGCCGAAAATGAATCAGCCGAACGACCTGGCCATCGCGCCGGACGGCACGCTCTACGCCAGCGACCCCAACTGGAACAAGGGCGTCGGCCAACTTTGGAAAATCGATCGTGCCGGCAAGACGACCCTCGTCGCCACCGACATGGGAACAACCAACGGCATCGACGTCAGCCCGGACGGCAAGACGCTCTATGTCAACGAGAGCGTCCAGCGCAATGTCTGGGCGTTCGACATCGGCGCCGACGGCAATCTCTCGAACAAGCGACTGATCAAGAAGTTCGAGGATCACGGCTTCGACGGCATGCGCGTCGACGTGAAGGGCAACCTCTACATCACCCGCCACGGCAAGGGCACCGTCGTCAAGATGTCACCCGCCGGTGAGATCCTTAAGGAGATCCCGGTTCTGGGCGAACTCCCAAGCAATCTCTGCTTCGGCGGACCGGACGGGCGAACCGTCTACGTCACCGAGGTAAAGAAACAACGGCTCGTGAGCTTCCGCGTTGACGAACCGGGCCTGGCCTGGCAACGCTTGCAGGGAAAGTAACTCGGCCCCCGCCATGATTTCCATCAAAGCAGGAACCGATCTCTCGGAAGCGGCCTTGCGTGAAGCGCTCGCCCTCTTGTTCGCCGATCGCGACGAAGAAGAACGCCGTGTTCGGACGGAGCAGACGCTCGAATCGCTGCGGCTTGGCGAACTGGAGGCGGGCACGTTTTTGACGGCCTGGAACACGCGGCGGTTGCGTGGCGTTCTCGTCGTCGAAACGTTGCCCGGCAACAGCGCCAGCTTGTGGCCCATCGCGATCACGCCTGCCCCCGATGAGGTTCTCGCCGAAGACGCCCTGCTCTCCGAGGCCGTCGCCCTGCTGAAGAAGCGACGGCTGAAGTTCGCCCAGATGTTCCTGCCGCCGCACCGTGAAGCGACCGGGGCGGCACTGGAGCGGCATGGCTTTCATCAAATGACGGAAGTTCGCCGGTTGGTGATCGGTCTGCCCGCGCCAACCGCGTCGCTTCCTGCCGACCTCGTGATGGAGCCTCTGGCAAGCGCCATCACATCAACATTTCAACGTACGCTGATCGAAACATTCGCGGGCTCGCTCGACGCGCCGGAGTTGGACGGCTTGCGCACACCCGAGGAGTTACTGGCCGGGCACCGTGCCGGTGCACCGGACCTCACCCGGTGGTGGCTGGCCATCTGGGCGGGCCGGCCGGTGGGCGTGCTGATCCTGGCCGGCGGCCTGGGCGGGGAAGTGCAGGAGCTTTCCTATTGCGGCGTCGTCCCACGTGAGCGCGGGCGGGGTGTGGGACAGGCTCTCGTCGCGTTTTCCCTGCAAAAAGCCGCGGATTTCGGCAATTCGGAGATGACGCTTCTGGTCGATGCCCGCAATCGGCCGGCGCTCGACCTGTACCTTCGAGCAGGCTTTCTGGAAGTCGAAACGCGGTCTGTTTTCTTCCAGGCGTTCCAGCTGAGTTGAGAAAAAATTCTCTCTCAAAGCGATCGATCAATGATCTCGAAATCAGCTCGTCACGGAATCGAGCACGAAAAATTGGACTGCTCTCTCGGAAACGTCCAGAAGAATTCTGGTCGCTTCTCACGGGCAACTTCGATTTCGGAATTCGGTCCATTTCTTTCACCGTTCGCTCTTGGCTTCAACAGCTTCGAATAGCTATCATGCCCCTCCCAGAACTCGCGCCCAGGACGGTCATCCCAACCTCCTCGGCTCGTTACCTCTCTTGCGATGCGACCTAGATGGACTGCGCAATGATGCGCCTCGCAAGGAGTGTTTGCCGTGCTTTTGCTCTCTACTCGGGTTCCTCCTCCCCCAACTCGGGGCGTGGATGAGCCGGATTGTGTGACTCGTTTCGTTCAAGATTTGACCAACCGGATCAATGCCGACCGTTATAACCTCTGGTTCCGCGACCATACTCGGATCGTTCTCGACGGCGATGATCTCGTCGTCGGCGTACCTAACCTGATGTGTCAGGAATGGCTGCAACGCACGTTCGGTGAGGACGTGCGCGATGCCGCTGCCGCGATACTCGGGCCTTCGTCCGCGGTGCGCTTCGCCATCGATCCGGAATTGTTTCGCACGGCGCGAGCCGAGCAGGAACGTGTCGCCTCGGCTGCCGAGTTGGCCCCCGCTCCGTTCGTGGATCAGTCGGGCCCGGAGCCGGTCGCGGAAGCTCCGAAGCCCCGCGCCCCAGCGGCTCGGCGCGGCCGTAAGTGGCGGCATCTTTCGGATTTCGTCGTCGGCGGCTGCAACCGTGTGGCTCACGCCTCGGCGATGAGCATCGTCGACAGTCCCGGCCAGGGCGCCAATCCGCTCGTTCTTTATGGGCCCGTCGGTACAGGGAAGACGCATCTCCTCGAAGGCATTTATGCCGGCATTCGCAAGAAATGGGCCGACCATGTCGTCCGTTTCTCGACGGCCGAGGATTTCACGAATGCGTTCGTGATGACGATGCAGCAGGGCCGTCAGGCCGACTTCCGCCGTCAGTTCCGCGATTGCTCGGTCCTCTTGCTCGACGACCTGAATTTTCTCGCGAGCAAGAAGGCGACCCAGATCGAGTTCATCCACACCTTCGACGCGCTGGTGGCCGATCATCGCCAGGTCGTGGTCTCGATGGACGGCCATCCGCGGCTGTGCGAGAACCTGATGCCGGAACTCGTCGATCGCTTGCTCGGCGGGGCGGTCTGGAGCCTTCTGCCGCCCGATGGCGAGACTCGCTTCGACCTCTTGCGAGCCAAGTCCGCGAAGTTCACGCCGTCCATCCCGGAAGGCGTGCTCCGTTTCCTGGCCGACCAGTTGCGAGGCAACGTCCGCGAGCTTGAAGGGGCGATCCACAGCCTTCGGCATTTCCATCACGTCACCGGCAAGCCCATCGATGAAGCCCTGGCTCGCGAGGCGCTGGGCGACTTGCTGCGTCACGCCGTCCGAGTCGTCGGCGTTCGCGAAGTTGATGCGGCCGTCTGCTCGATCCTGCGTTTGCCCCAAGGCGCTCTGCAATCGACGAAACGCTCGTGGACCGTCAGCCATCCGCGCATGCTGGCTATTTATCTGTGCCGCAAGCACACCGCGGCCACCTATGGCGAGATTAGCCTCTACTTCGGCAACAAGACACACTCCACAGCCGTGGCCGCCGAGCGCAAAGTTCGCGACTGGATGGAGAAGAACACCACGCTCAAGATCGCCGAACGCGAGTGGCCCACCCGCGATCTCCTGGAACGGGTGGAACGGGAACTGGGAAGGTGAGGGAGTGAACGAGTGCTCGTTCCCACAGTCCCTCGTTCACCGCCCAAGGTGTGGGCACCGCCCCAAGGTTGATCCGGTCAATATACTTCTCCTTAGCGAAAGTATTTACCCTCAACCTTCTACTCCCGACAACCTCATGATCTCAATCGCACCTTCTATCCTCGCGGCTGATTTTTCCCGGCTCGGCGAACTCGTTCGCGAGATAGAACTGGGCGGGGCCGATCGCGTCCACGTCGACGTCATGGATGGCCATTTCGTGCCGAACCTCAGCATGGGGCCGATTGTCGTGGAAGGACTGCGGCCCGTCACGAAGTTGATGCTCGAAGTTCACCTGATGGTCACCGATCCGTTGAAATTCGTCGATTCTTTTCTGACGGCCGGGGCCGATTCGATCATCGTTCATCTGGAAGTGCTGCCCGATCCGCGGCCGTTGATCCGCGACCTCCGCGCTCGCGGCAAGAAGGTTGGCCTGGTCATCAACCCCGGCACGCCGGTCGAGACACTCGTGCCGTTTCTCCCCGACATCGATCTTGCCTTGTGCATGACGGTTTGGCCGGGCTTCGGCGGACAGAAATTCCTGCCGGAGAGCCCTGGCCGCATCAAGGCGATTCGAGCTTTGATCGAGAAGCACAATCCCAAGTGCGAGCTCGAAGTCGACGGCGGCATCGGTCTCACGAACGGCACGGCCCGCGAAGCGGTTCTGGCGGGGGCCAACGTCTTGGTCGCGGGCACATCGATCTTTGCCGCCAAAGGTGGTCCCCGCGCCGCCGTGGGCGAGATGCTGCGGATCGCCCCCTAAGCGATCGTTCCCGCAACCACGTCGAGGCTTCTTCCGCTTCCGAGATCATTATGCCGTCTTACAACCCGAGCGCAATCGAACCACGCTGGCAGGCCGTCTGGGAGCGTGAGCGCACATTCAGTTGCCCTGATGCGACCGATCCGTCCGTCGCGGGGAAGCCCAAAGCCTACGTCCTCGACATGTTCCCCTACCCCAGCGGCTCCGGGCTGCACGTCGGTCATCCCGAAGGATACACGGCCACCGATATTCTCTGCCGCTTCAAGCGGATGCGCGGCTTCCACGTCTTGCACCCGATGGGTTGGGACGCCTTCGGTCTGCCGGCCGAGCAGTACGCCATCGAGACCGGCACGCACCCGCGCATCACCACTCAGAAGAACATCAACACCTTCCGCCGGCAGATCAAGTCGCTCGGCTTCAGTTACGACTGGGATCGCGAGGTCGACACCACCGACCCGGCTTACGTGAAGTGGACGCAGTGGATCTTCCTGCAGATTTACGACACTTGGTACGACCGCGAAGCCCAGAAGGGCCGGCCGATCAGCGAGTTGCCGATCCCGTTGGAAGTCGAAGCCCAAGGCGATGACGCCATCCGCCGTTACCAAGATTCCAAGCGCCTGGCCTGCATCGCCGAGGTGCCGGTGAACTGGTGTGCTGCTCTCGGTACGGTGTTAGCGAACGAAGAAGTCATTGACGGCAAATCGGAACGAGGCAACCATCCCGTGGTTCGCATGCCCCTGCGCCAGTGGCTGCTGCGCATCACCGAATACGCCGAGCGCCTGCTGGATGATCTGGAACCGCTCGACTGGTCGGAATCGATCAAAGCGATGCAGCGGAACTGGATCGGCAAGAGCGAGGGCGCTCTCGTTACGTTCCAAGTACCGAGTTCCGAGTTTCGAGTTGAAAACGGTCTTCCCAACTCGGAACTCGGAACTCGGAACTCGGAACTTTCCGTCTTCACGACCCGGCCTGACACGCTCTTCGGCGCGACTTATATGGTGCTGTCGCCCGAGCATCATCTGGTGGCGCGGATCACTTCGCCCGCGCAGCGCGACGCCGTGAACGGCTACCGGGAAGCGGCCGCGCGCAAGAGCGACTTCGAACGCACCGAGACCGCTAAGAAGAAGACGGGTGTCTTCACCGGGGCGGATGCGCTCAACCCAGTCAACAACGAGAAGATCCCCATCTGGATCGCCGATTACGTGCTCGCCAGTTACGGCACCGGGGCGATCATGGCCGTGCCGGCTCACGATGAACGCGACTTCGAATTTGCCAAGACATTCGGGCTGCCAATCAAAGCTGTCGTGAAACCGTCGGCGGAGTGGCTGAAGAAGACGAAGAGCACGCTCGACAATCTCACGGAACCCTACACCGAGGTTGGTGAAGCGATCCATTCCGGCCCTTACGATGGAACCTCGACCGAGAAGTTTAAGGACGAAATCACGCTCTGGCTGGAACAAAAAGGCCTCGGTAAGAAGCGGGTGAACTACAAGCTGCGCGATTGGCTCTTCTCGCGCCAGCGTTACTGGGGTGAGCCATTTCCCATTCTGCATGAACTAGATGCGGACGGGATACCGACGGGATTGAAACGGCCGCTCACCGAGAAGGAACTGCCGTTGAGTCTTCCAGAAATGGAAGACTTCAAGCCGACCGGCAGCCCCGAGGGGCCGCTCGCGAAAGCCAGGGACTGGACCGATGTCACCATCGACGGCAAGAAGTACCGCCGGGAAACGAACACGATGCCGCAATGGGCCGGTTCATGCTGGTACTACCTGCGCTACATCGACCCGAAGAACGATCAAGCGTTTTGCGATCCTGAGAAGGCCAAGCACTGGCTTCCCGTCGATCTCTACGTTGGTGGTGCCGAACACGCGGTGCTGCACCTGCTCTACTCGCGATTCTGGCACAAGGTCCTCTACGATCGCGGCCACGTTCCCGGACCAGAGCCGTTTCAACGGCTCGTGAATCAGGGGATGATCCTGGGCGAGAACAACGAGAAGATGTCCAAGAGCCGTGGCAACGTCATCAACCCGGATGACGTCGTCAAGGACTACGGCGCCGACAGCCTGCGCCTCTATGAGATGTTCATGGGTCCGCTCGAAGCCGTGAAGCCCTGGAACATGAAGGGGGTGGAGGGCGTTTATCGTTTCCTGAGCCGGGTCTGGCGGCAGATCGTGGATGAGACAGCCGAGACGCCGGTGCTCAACGCGACCGTGAAAAATGTTGAGCCGGACAAGGAGACGTTACGGCTGCTGCATCACACGATTCAGAAGGTGACGGAAGATACCGAGCATCTTCATTTCAACACTGCCATCTCCTGCATGATGGAGTTCAGTAACCATCTGACGGGTAAGACCGAACGGCCGATGAAAGCGATGGAGACGCTCGTGTTGCTGCTGGCGCCGTACGCCCCACATGCGGCCGAGGAACTCTGGAGTGTGCTCGGGCATACCAAGTCGCTGGCGTACGAACCGTGGCCGAAATTCGACCTCGCGTTGACGAAGGCCGACGAAGTGGAAATCCCGGTGCAGATCAACGGCAAGCTGCGCACGAAGCTGGTCGCCCCGGCCGAGATCGACAACGCGGCCCTGGAGGCACTGGCTCTGGCCGACGAGAAGGTGAAGGAATTGATCGCCGGGAAGACGATCAAGAAGTTGATCGTTGTGCCCAAAAAACTGGTGAACATCGTGGTGGGATGAGAGTGATTGTGAAGTCGGTTCGCTTGCGATTTCAGATCAGATCAGACTTTAGCTTGAGAGGTTCCATGTCCGAGCCCTTCGATCCCATTCAGATGATCAAGCCCCGGCGGAAGATCACCGGGATGTCGGCCATTCTGCTGCCGTTCACTTCCACGGGCGAGATTGATTGGCCGGCATTCGACGCGCATGTTGAACGGACCGCGGCGGTCGGGCTCACGCCGGCCGTCAACATGGATACCGGCTACGTCAATTTGATCTCCGATGAGCAGAAGCGAGCCGTGCTGCAACGGACTCGCGAAGTACTCGGCAAGGGGCCGTTCGTGGCGGGCGCATTCGTCGGCGATCGGCCGGGCGATCGCTTTGCTCGTGATGCTTACCTGAAGCAGATCGAGGCGATTACGCAACAGGGTGGAACCCCGGTCATTTTTCAATCGAACGGGCTGACCAACCAGGACGATTCCGGCCTCATTGATTCCTACACCGAGATCGGCCGGCACTGCGATCGTTTCATCGGCTTCGAACTCGGCACGATGTTCGCCCCGTTCGGCAAAATCTATTCGCTCGATGCCTACGAAGGGCTTATGGGCATCAAGGCCTGCATCGGGGCGAAGCACTCTTCGCTCGAGCGCGAACTCGAATGGCAACGATTAATTCTCCGCGACCGCACCCGGCCTGATTTTCACGTCTTCACCGGCAATGATCTGGCCATCGATATGGTGATGTACGGCAGCGACTACCTGCTCGGCCTGAGCACCTTCGCGCCGGACATCTTCGCCCTGCGCGACCGCTGCTGGGAAAAAGGCGACCCGGCCTTTTATGAATTGAACGACATCTTGCAGTACTTGGGCTTCCTGACGTTCCGCAACCCCGTCCCCGCTTACAAGCACTCGGCCGCCATGTTCCTGAAACTCCGCGGCTGGATCGGTTGCGACGATACACACCCGCAAAGCGCCACGCGGCCCGAGAGCGACCGCGACATTCTGCGTGAAATCGGGCGGGAGATGGGGGTGTTGGCGTGAACAATCAACTCGCCTAACCCGGCGCCGCGATCCCTAGCAGTTCAATCTTCCGGTAGAGCGAACTCAAGCCGATGTTCAGTCGCCGTGCCGCTTCGCGTTTGTCTGTCGTTTGCCGTAGGAGGCGTTCGATGTGTTGACGCTCGAAACGCTCCATCGCCTGATTGAGATCGTCGACGAGGGATGGATCGTTGACTTGCGGTGAGAGATCGGGCGGCAGTTCGTTCGGCAGGACATAAGGTCCCTCGCCGAAGATGACGGCACGTTGCAAGGCGTTGTCGAGTTCGCGAATGTTGCCCTTCCAGGGACAACTCAGCAGGATCTGCATCGCGTCGTGGCGCACACCCGCGAAGCGTTTACCCATCGCGCGGGAGTGCTTCGCCAGCAGGAACTCGACGAGGGCCGGCACGTCTTCCCGGCGTTCGCGCAAGGGCGGCAACTTCAGCGTCACCACATTCAGCCGATAGAACAGATCCTCGCGAAAACGGCCCTTCTCGACTTCCTTGACCAGTTCCTTGTTCGTGGCCGCCATGATGCGGGCTTCGATCCGCATCGGCTCGTTGGCGCCGACCGGGAGCACTTCCTTCTGTTCGATCACGCGTAAAAGCTTGGCCTGTGTCGCCAGCGGCATCTCGCCGATCTCATCAAGGAAAACGGTGCCGTCGCCCGCATGGATGAAGAGACCGTCCTGATCGCGGTCAGCCCCGGTAAACGAGCCTTTGCGGTGGCCGAAGAGTTGATTCTCCAGCAACTCATTCGGGATGGCGGCACAATTAATCGCCAGGAAGCGGCCGTCATGGCGTGACTCGCGGTGAATGAAGCGGGCGAGCACTTCTTTGCCGGTGCCGCTCTCGCCCAGGATCAAGACCGTCGAACGCGTCGGAGCTACCCTGCGGGCCAGATCGTACGTTTGTTGCATTGCCGGGTTGGCGCCGACCACGGCCTCGGTCTGATCTTCGCGATTGAGTTCGCGCCGCAGCGATTGATTTTCCTTGTACAGATCGCGAAGCCGAAGAAGCCGATGAATCTTGCGGAGAACCTCCTCCAGGATGATCGGCTTCATCAGGTAATCTTGGGCGCCGCGCTGGAACGCCTCGACGGCGTTTTCGACGTTCGCATAGGCGGTGATGAGCAGAACAAATGTTTCGGGGCTGATGCGTAACAGGCGTTCGAGCACCTCGATGCCATCGATGCCGGGGAGATTGACATCGCACAGGGCGATGTCGAAGCGGTGTTCCTGGGCGCGGACGAGCGCCTCTTCGCCGCTGCCACAGGTGATGACGGCAAAGCCTTCCAGTTGAAGGTATTCCCCCAGACTATCGCGGATGAGCGGTTCGTCGTCGACGACTAGGATGGATGCGGTGACAGGCATGGAGAGGTTCCTCAAGAAGGGGCGACGCCGTTAGCGTGCGGGGCGGGCAGACGGATGGTGAAGGTGGTGCCCTGGCCGGCGCTCGATTCAAAATCAACCTGGCCGCCGTGCTGGGCAACTAGTTTGCGGGAGACGAACAGGCCCAGGCCGGTGCCTTGCTTCTTTGTGGTGAAATAGGGCGAGAAGACTCGCCCGCGCTGATCCTCGGCTATGCCGGCGCCGTCGTCGCGGACCGTGACGACAACTTGATCACCGCGGACGGCGGCGGCCACGTCGATGACACCGCCCTTGGCCGTGGCGTCGATCGCGTTCAACACCAGATTGAAGACGACCTGCACCAGTTGATCCCGCACACCATGCAGCACTGGCAGATCCATGGCCACGTCCGAGCGGATGACCCGGCTTTTCGTTCCCTTGTAATACTTGGCGATATTGAGCGCTTCGTCAATGATCTCGGCCACGCTAAAGCGCGTCGATTCCTGGCTGGCCGGGCGGCTGAAATTGATGAGTTCCCGCAAGATGGCCTGAATGCGCGATAACTGCCCACCGACGAGTGAGAGCTTCTCCCGGGTATATTCATCGTATTCTCGGCGTTCGAGCATCTGGATGAGAGTGCTGATCGAAGTGAGCGGATTGCCGACCTCATGGGCGATCCCGGCCGCGAGCAGGCCGAAGCCGGCCATCTTTTCCTGATGCATCAACTGAGCCTGCGTCTCTTGAAGTTCTCGCGTGCGCTCGGCAATACGCGATTCAAGCAAGGCTTGGTTCTCGCGGAGCGCGGTATTCAGAACACCGAGATGGATGCCGAATTCCTTGAGCAACAGCGACATGGCGCTGGCCGCCCAGGTAACCCAGATGAGCACGACGAGCAACAGAAAGAACGAGAAACGTCCGCCCGGCGAAGGCGGAAGTGTAAGACCTAGTAAGCAGTAGCTCAGGCAATCGAGCGAGCAGGTGAGGAACGTCACCCGGCGGCTGTGGCGAATAGCGCAGCAGAGAAGAGAGAGCAGATAGTAATAGCGGAAGGGGCTGTCGATATCGTGATCGAACCAGCAGAGCAGGCCGATGAAGAGGGCTTCAAGGAACGAGATCGCGATCGGGTAGTCATCAAGAAACGGTTTGCCGCGAACACTGTACCAGGTGTTCAGAACGGGGTAGGCGGCGCCCAGCGCCAAGATGGCGTTGAGCAACAAGCGATCGGGCGAGTGCGATCCGAAATTGACGTAGACGTAGCCGAGGATCAAGCCGAACCAGCGAATCTTGAGGACGATCGCCTGGGCGGCGATCTCCCAGCGTGGCGGAGACGTCGGCGAGTTTTCGTTCATGCCTGCCCTATCGTAGTCGGTTCTCGCAACCCCCCAAGCTCCAAGCATGTGGAAGAGCGGCAGGGCACTGCGTTTTCCGCATGCCGAGTTTGTTCATTGCCGATTCATGTCAATAATCAATCACCGCTCCATCGGGCGCCTTCGGCGAGGGCCACTTGTATTTCTTCTTGGGGTCGGCGGCTACCTTGGCCATGGCGGTTTCGTCCATTTCGACGCCGAGGCCGGGGCCTTGGGGTGGAAGGGCGTTGCCGTCCTTGTCGATGGTGAATGTCGGCCGGGCGACTCCGTCCGGCATGATGTGGCCGTCGAGATAGGCCTCGTGGATCAGGAAGAGCGGCACCGCGAACGAGACGTGGAAACTGGCCGACAGGCCTAGCTGCGAGCATGTGCAGTGCGGGGCGATCGGCGTGAAGAAGGTCTCGCAAAGAGTCGCGATTTTCTTCATGGAGGTGATGCCGCCCGTGTGGGCGCAATCGGGTTGCAGGATGTCGATGCAGCGATGTTGCAGATAGGGAATCACTTCCCAGATCGTGCGGTCGCGTTCGCCGGTGGCGATGGGGATCTTGATCTGCTCTTTGAGCCGGCGGAAGACTTCAATGTTGCCGGGCACCGCGGGCTCTTCGAGGAATAGCAGATTGTGCGGTTCGATCTTGCTCGCCAACTGAATCAACATGGGCGGCGGCACGGAGCTATGGGCGTCGAACATCACCGAGCCATCGGGACCGACGCGTTTGCGTGCGTCGTCGACCATTTTCACGAGGCGTTCGATCTCGGCCGGCGTACCGGAAAACGGGTTGGGGCCGCCGGTGCCGACCTTTTGAGCCTTGGGCGTCGGGTAGAGGCGGAGCTTATCGCGCACCGGCCCGCCGAGGAGACGATAAACGGGCACACCCCACAACTTGCCGGTGATGTCCCAGAGAGCCGTGTCGATGGCTGAGAGACAGTGAACCATGATTGGTCCGCCGCGGATGTCGCGATGAGCGCGGTAGACTTTCTGCCAGAGATGCTCGATCCGCGTCGGATTCTCGCCGTCGAGCAATTCGAAGATTGATTCCGTCAGAACGGCGGCCACTTTCGGTTCGCAACCGGTGATCTCGCCCCAGCCGAAGATATCGTGATTCGTGTCGATCTTCACGTAGACTTTCGTCCCCGTGACGATCGCCTTGATCGACTTGATCTTAATCGTCGACGTGCGGTCCATGACGTCGACCGCTCCAAACGCGGTCGTCGCCAGGAGGGCCGTGCCCGCGACAGCGCCGACGGCCAGAGCCTCGCGGCGGGTGGGGAGGTCATTTTCAGAATGCATAGATCGCCTCGATCAAGCGGTGAAACGGCAAGAGCGCCCCATCATCCGGGAGCGAGCGAAAGAATGCAACCAGGAAATTAGGCCTAGCGGCTGCTCTCATGGGCCGTCGCGCGGACGGGGATGCGAACGCGGCGCGGCGGGTCTTCTTTCGTCTTCAAAATGATGAAACTGCCGCTGATTTGTCCGAACAGTTTGTCAGCGGGGATGGCCACGCGCAGACGCCAACGCTTTTGGCCGCTCATGCCTTCGATCGGCTTCAAATCCACCTGAAGATAAGAAGGCGTGCATTCGGCCGCGACGAGTTCGAGATCGAGATCGCCGCGTTCGGCAACGAGATCGACCTGTACCGAACGTGGCGAGTTATTGGGGAACGATTGGCCGAAATCAATGACATCCCCCGTCGGGCTGCCCAGGATGCGGATGTCGCCACGAATCAGACCGTTGCCATAAACGACATTGCTATAGAGGTTAGGTCGACCGTCCTGAAGAGTCGCTCGCACGGCGAACTCGAGCGGTCCCACATCCGTGTGGTGAGTAAACTTGCGGCCGTCCTTCTCCATTTCCCGACGCTCCCAGACGGTGACGCGGACGCGCGAGGCGGAAAGGATCGCGTCGGCGCCCGGTGACTCAGGCAACATTTCCGCCAGTTGGGCGATTTCCGGGCGGCTGAGGGCGACCGGGGTGTCCCAGGTGACGCTGTCGCGGTCATTGCCATTGCTCTCCGCGGCCAGCGTGATCGGGAGTACGGGTTGCGTTCGCGACCAAAAGTAAACGTCTCGTTGAGAGGAGGAGAACGGTGCAATCTCGCCGAACGGCACCATTCGGCCGCGCAACGCGGGAGAGAAGATCTCGAACGGCGGCACGACACTGAAGTGCGATTCAAAATGCAAGGCGCTCGCCGTTTGCCCTTCAAGCTGCGCGGTGACGTCGGCCGTCAATGTTTTCGGGGATTCAGGCTCCTTTCCTTTCCAATTAAATCGCAACATGGCCAGTTGCGGCCGGTCGCTCGACGGGGCAGCCGGGACGATGACATCTTCCTTCTTGCTGCCTTCAGCCAGCAACTTCTTTTCGAGCTTTGCTTCAAACTGCAACATGTTCGCCACGGCCAAAAGCGGCGATGCGGGAAGCCCCGGCCAGGCCGCGATCGCAGACCCGGTCATGTATTCGCTCCACGCCACTTCAGGAACGATAAAGATGTCCGCGCCGCCGCAGGCGCAGTTCGCTCCCATGAATTTGACGTGAACCGGCTTTTCGTTAAAGTTTCGGAACCAGAAGTCGAAGTGGCCATGTTGGTCGATCTCATAGAAGGCCGGCCAATTTTTCATCTGGGGAATGTTCGGGTCCGCTCGGGCCACGAGTGTGGAGAATTTGAGGACGTCGTGACCGGCGACGAGCTTGACGTCGTCGCCTCTACGGTCCGCGCCGGGTCCGGAGTAATTCATTACCACGGTGATGCCGAACACGATCCCGATGACGATCACGATGGGGAGTACGATTTGCGTGAATGTTTTCATGGCAACAACATGAAAGAAGGGTGATCGACTCGACACTTGAAGAGCGGCTCTTGAGTTCGCCCGCTTCCACTCATCATAGCGGAGAAATATCAAGTGGTTGCGAAAGGAGTGAAAAGTAGAGAGTCTCCCTTCAAAAATCGTTCAACAAAATCACGCAATTCGCCTTGCAATGATTCGAAAAAGGGAGTAAGAGGCCGCGACTTGTGGGGGACATTCCATCGCTCGTGGGGAGGCTTCTCGGATGCGTCCGATCCTAATTGGCTGTGTCATTTTGATCGGGGGTTCGATCCGCCTGGCTTCCGCTGAGGAGCCAATGGCCCGGCCGAACATGCTGCCTAATATGCAGCATGAAGGTCGGGCTGGCGTGAAAGATCTGACCCCGCCGGAACTCGCTCATCCCGAAGAGCATGCCAAAGGGCATGGCGAAGAGCATGCCGAAGGGCATGGGGAGGGTCGCGTGGAAGGCGGCTTCTTCGGTTCGGCCGAGTTTCTCTTGCTGCGTCCGCGGCAGCGTGCTCTCGAGTACGCGGTAATCGATCCGCTGGACGACATCACGCCGCAGGGCAAAATCCAATCGATTCGGCATGACATGCGACCGGGCCTCCGAGTCGGCCTCGGTTACCGAATCCCGGATTCGGGCTGGGAAATCGCCGGCTACTACACGTACCTGCACAGCCGGGGCGACGAGATCACCCTGGCGCCTCCCGGCGGGCTCCTCTACCCGTTGCTGACACGGCCGGGCCTTACCGATTCGGCCGATCGCGCCGTCGCCTTCTCGCGACTGAACTACAACGTCTACGATCTTGAGATCGGCAAGACCATGCATGTCGACGAATCGACGCAGCTTCGCATGTACGGCGGCGTTCGTGTTGCCTCGATCCAGCAAGCGCTCGGGGCCACCTACACAGGGCGACTGTCTGATACCGCCGTGGCCGAGAGCCGTTCGAAGTTTGACGGCGGCGGCCCCATGTTCGGCACCGAACTCACCTGGAAGGTCGTCCCGTCGTTGTCGCTCTTCGGCAAAGCCAGCGGCGGCTTGATCTACGGGCGATCGAGCTCCGGCATCTACGAAACGAATAACGGCGGCGCCACGCTCTACACGGATGTCGGCGGCCAGAACAATCCGATCGTTCCGTTGGTCAGCCTAGCGTTGGGTGCGAGCTATCATTATCGGGGGCTCTCATTCTCGGCAGGCTATCAGGCCGTCAACTGGTTCGGGCTGATTCAACAGCCGAACCTCATCGACGAGTTCTCCGCAGGAAAGCTGCGAAACCGGTCCACAGACCTTTCCCTGGATGGATTCTTTTTCCGGCTGGGG
>Ga0105047_10001940_pt1 | contig 37166 bp, 28 predicted proteins | sample MAT04_FD_78384 | JGI IMG/M metagenome (GOLD analysis project Ga0105047, IMG submission 78384) | Freshwater microbial communities from Lake Fryxell liftoff mats and glacier meltwater in Antarctica - MAT-04 (megahit assembly) | ecosystem: Environmental > Aquatic > Freshwater > Ice > Liftoff... | reverse complement strand
TTGGTGAACGACACCGTCGTCCCGATCGGTTACTGGTCGATGGTGTCTCTCGAGCAATTCTATCTGCTCTGGATGGCCTGCTACACAATCTGCCGAGGCATCTTCGGCCGCGGCGCCGGCTATGGCCGGGCCGAGCGGGCGATGATCGTCGTCACATTCCTGGCCTGCATTGGCTCGCTGGTGTTGCTCGTTGAAAATGTCAAAATGAAGATGGAACTTCCCCTCTTCACGGTCTATCTCACTCTCGGGATGTTGCTTTATTGGTCGATCCGGCAGAATGTGTATTCGGCTCTCTTCTGGGTGGCGTGGGGCTTGTTGTTCGCGGGGTTTCTCTACAACGGCAATCCGAGAATGATCAAGGCCCTGATCGTTGCGATGATGTTCATCCCTTTGGCAAAGGGGTATCGGGCTCCCGACTGTTTGGCCATTCGCGTCTTATCGTACTGCGGGAAGCGGTCATATAGCATCTACCTCATCCATAGCATCGCTGGCATGTTTTTCCTTCGATTAACCTGGCGGTTGACCGAGAAAAGCGACTGGATGGCGCTGCCTTTGTCCGCCGCGGCCTTTGCCGTCTTCATCGCGGCGGCCATGATTTATTACCGCTATCAGGAGTTGCCATGCCAGGCGCGAGCCCAGAGGGTCAGTTATCGCCGAAGACGCGGCTCACATCTTGAATCGAGTCAGATCATCTCTTCCGGGAATCCAGCGGGCCTCCGGTATCGCTCGGCTGGAAGCCGAAAGGTCGTTTTGCCCGTTCAAAATCGTACATTTAAAGTCTAGCTGTCAGCACAGTCGGCCGCCCATGCGATCGGCCATGGTACATTGACGGCGAAATCTGAGATTTGCTCAGTTCGCTTGCGCTCCCCGCTCGCCTAAAACCCGAGAAGGATAGAGCCGAACGACCGAGAATAGCGAAATAGACCTTGGTGTGAAATGAAAATGCTCGATGCGGACGTTACAGGCATTCATCAGGTTAATTCCGTCGATTTTGTCCTTTCCGCGTTTCGTTGCTATAACAGCGGCGATGTGCTCGCCATCTTGAAGCAAGCCAATTCGGATCTTAGACTGAAGCGAGAAATAACCCCCAGCCCCGGCGGCGGTTGGTTGGACGTCAAACAAGATGTGATTCAAGACGATCGCCCGGCCCAGATTGTCTTTACGTCAGGCACCGAAGGGGTCCCCAAGGCAATTCTATTATCTCACCGCGCGCTTGCCGATGTGGTTGTCCGACTCAACTCCATCATGAAAGTGGATGAGTCCATTCGCGAATATGTCGGCATTCCCGTAACGTATTCTTTCGGATTTGGACGTTGTCGTGCCGTCGCCGCGATTGGCGGCCGTTGTTACATACCCGAGCATGGATTCAATCCGATCGAACTGGCGCGAATGTTGGCAGCAGATGAGATCAATGCCATTTCCGCAGTCCCGACCCTTTGGCGAACGTTGCTAGTGCAGCCGGAAATAATCGGCACGCACGGAAGCAAAGTGAAGTGGATCGAAATTGGCAGTCAATACATGAGCCGGGAAGAAAAGGAGCAGATGAAGCAACTTTTCCCGAACGCCGTTATTGTTCAGCACTACGGTCTCACGGAAGCATCAAGGACGACATTTTTGAATATCAGCGAGACCGAAGGCGGTTTGCTCGAGTCCGTGGGGCAGGCAACCGGGAATGCCGAGGTTAAGCTCTCCTCGGATGGTCTGATCATGATCCGTGGTCCGCATGTGGCCATGGGCCGTGTGATGGACGGTGAGATCAAAAGCATGGTCGATGCCGACGGCTGGTACACGACTGGCGACTTCGGACGGTTGGAGAATGGCAATCTCTATTATGTCGGACGAGCGGACGATCTGATTAACTGCGCCGGGATCAAGGTGAGCCCGGAGCATCTGCAAGAACAAATCAACAGACGTCTCAACATTAAAAATGGTATCGCTGTGTGCCGAATCGCGGACGAGCTTCGCGGAGACGGTTTCTTTGTCGCCATTGAAAGCGGTTCGGGAATTGACGCCAAGGCGGTGCAGGCTGCCGCGTTTGTTGAATTGATGGCATTGGGGATCAATGCCCAATCATCTGTAAAGATTCAAGAAGTAAATCAAATCCCTCGCACCGATACGGGCAAGGTGCGACGAAAGGAACTGTCCAACCTCTATTCAAGCGACAAGGCCGAGAACAGGAACTCGACCGCTCTTGACAAGCATAACTCGGTTCGTGAACTATATGCCCGCATTTTTCCCAGCGTGGAGGTAGAGCCCGGAGACACGTTTCGGACTCTGGGCGGCGACTCCCTGAATTATGTCCAGATGTTGATGTTGCTGGAAAATCGCTTTGGATTTACGCCACCCGCTTGGGACACGATGCCGGTCGAGCGATTGGATGAGGTGCAACCAAAGAGTAAGTCGTCCTATTTTAGCTGGCTCGACACGAGCATCTTCTTGCGTGTGATTGCGATCGTGGGCGTGGTGGCAACCCATAGCGGCGGGACAGTCTTAGGCGGCGGAACGTGGCTATTGTTTATGCTGATTGGGTATAACATGGCCCGTTTCAAAGCGGCGGATTTCACGGCGGGGAAGGTGTGGCAGTGGTTGAAGACCTATTCGATCATCATTTTGATTCCTTACTATCTCGTGGCAGCTTTGTATCTGGTGCGCCGCAGATCTTTCGAGCCAGACATTTTATTTTTGTATGCCAATTTGGTTGATTTCAAAATAACGGTGGTGTTCCCATTCTGGTTTGTCCAGGTGCTTCTTCAGTGCTTGATCCTGATCGGGATCATGTTCTCGATTCCTGCCTTCAGGCGGTACGCGGCCGCATCACCAAGAGTTTTTTCGTTCTCGGTGCTGGTATGTCTAATCGCCATACGAGCGATTTACCCGTTCGTCTGGGATACAACTCATCTTAACAATTTGGTGCCCCAGAGATTCATCGCGATCTTATGGCTGGGATGGTGTTTCAATTATGTTTCGACGTTCCGGCAAAGAGTTCTGCTGAGCGCACTCGCCATCGGCTTTACGTTTCTTGATCAAGGAATAGTCTCGGTCAAGATTTGGCTGATCTTTGGCAGCCTGTTTCTGGCCTTTGTTCCCCGTGTTCCGATTCCGTTTTTTCTGAAACGAGTTTTTAACGACATTGGGGCGGCGACGTTCTATATCTTCGTATTGAACGGGCTGATTATTTCATTTTTGACTCATAGTAGTGCCATCGATTCCAAGGCCGTCGTTTTCTGCATCAGCATGATGGGATCAATGGCGGTGTGGTGGGTGATGGAACGCCTCAGGCTGATCGCCAAAGCGCATGCGGTACTGAAAGCCATCACCAGCAGTCGGACCTGAGTTGACGATCCGGCAGTGTTTTAAAGACCGTAAGGCGCACAGCCCGATTGGGATTAGGACAGATCATCCAACGAATTGCTTGGCCACTGATCGCGCGGCTCGAATCCGAATAGCTGTTTCGCTGGTTCGAGATCATACATCTGATTTTTGACCGGTTTGCTGCAGACATAGACTACTTCGAAGGCAATCGGCGTCTCTGACTCGACGGCCTGGGCATAAAACCGGCCGGCATCGCCTGGGCTCAGGTAGACTTCGGGGCCCCAATCGGTGCCCGCCAGTTCCGCGACATGCCCCTTATCACGCGGGCCCCAACCTAAACGAACCGGCCACCACGCTCAACCCGTGCGCCTCGCTGAAGGCGCGTCCCGCCCCCTCGGCGAACAATTTCGTTGCCGCGTACCAGCCGCGCGGCGTTGGCGCTGCGTCCACACCAATCGGCAACGGTCCCCGGAAACGCTGCCACCACACCACCTGGCCACTGCTGGCGAGCAGAACACGCTTGACGCCAGCCGCCTTCGCGGATTCGAGACAGTTATAACGTCCGACGATGTTATTCGGCACAAGCTTGGCGAGGAACTCGTCATCGTCCGGCGTGGCCGCGAGGTGAATCAAAATGTCGATCGACTCCGCCGCCTGACGGAAAGCGGCGGCATCGGTGATGCTGCCGACGAGATTCTCATCACAAAGTGAGTATGGAAGTAGGTCAAACCCGCGGACGAAATGCCCGCGGGCCCTGAGTTCACGAACTGCCGCCCGGCCCAGTCGGCCGGCGGAACCTGTTACGAGGACGCGTTTGGGGATGGTCATTACGTGATCTTAGCGGGCTTCGCCGCCCATGAAGGTACGTTCGATGAATGTGGTGTCGACGTGACCTTCCACGAACGCGGCGCTGTTGAAGATCTTCTGATGGATCGGGATCGTGGTCTTGATGCCTTCGACGATGAATTCCTGCAAGGCGCGCTTCATCACCTTGATCGCTTCTTCACGCGTCGGCTGATAGACGAGCAACTTGGCGACGAGCGAATCGTAGTTGGGCGGTACGCGGTAGCCCTGGCAGACGTGCGTGTCGAGCCGGACGCCTGGCCCGCCCGGCGGCTGCCAGCGTGTGATCGTGCCGGGCGAGGGACGAAAATTGTCGGCGGGGTCCTCGGCATTGATACGGCACTCGATCGCGCAGCCGCGCTGTTCGATGTCGTCTTGCTTGAAGCGAAGTTTCTCACCCGCGGCGACGCGAATCTGTTCACGCACCAGATCGATCCCGGTCACCAGTTCGCTGACGGGATGCTCCACCTGAATGCGGGCGTTCACTTCGATGAAGTAGAAGTTGTTGTCTTTGTCGACGAGGAACTCGCAGGTGCCCGCGCTGTAGTAACCCGCCGTCTTGAGCAGTCGAACCGCGGCCGAGCAGATGTGGTCGCGAACCTTGCGCGGCAGATGCGGCGCTGGCGATTCTTCAACCAGCTTCTGATGCCGGCGTTGCAAGGAACAATCACGCCCGTAGAGATGCAGGACCGTGCCATGCTGAGCGGCCAGCATTTGAATTTCGATGTGGCGGGGCTGTTCCAGGTACTTCTCGAGGTAGACGCTGCCATCCTTGAAGGCGGCTTCCGCTTCCTGCCGAGCGGCCGAGAGCCCGGAGATCAGGCTCATGTCGTTGCGGGCGACGCGCATGCCGCGTCCGCCGCCGCCGGCCGCCGCCTTGACCAGGACCGGATAGCCGACCTGATGGGCGAACTTGAGGGCCTGAGCCTCCTCGGTGATCAGCCCGTCGCTGCCGGGGACGACCGGAACCTTCGCGGCGCGAGCCAGCTTGCGCGCCTCGTTCTTGTTGCCGAGCTTGCGCATCGCATCGTGCGGCGGACCGATGAACTCGATGTTGCAATCGCGGCACATCTCGGCGAAGTCGGCATTCTCGGAGAGGAAGCCGTAACCGGGGTGAATGGCATCGACATTGGTCACGTCGGCGGCCGCGATGATGCGTTGAGGTTTGAGGTAGCTCTCGACCGCGGGGCCGGGGCCGATGCAGACGGCCTGATCGGCCAGCGCGAGATACGGCGCTCCCTTGTCGGCCTGGCTGTAGACCGCCACCGTTTCAATACCCAGGTCCCGGCAGGCCCGGATGACCCGCAAGGCGATCTCACCCCGGTTCGCGATCAGAATGCGTTGAAACATCTAAAAAGTTCCGAGTTTCGAGTTCCGAGTTTCGAGTTAAAGAACCGGAGTTATGAGCTTTGATCTTCAACTCGGAACTTGGAACTCGAAACTCGGAACGACTAAGAAGGTTCGACGCGGAAGAGCACCTGATCGTACTCGACAAATTGACCGTTCTGGATGCAGATCTCGGCGATCGTGCCCGAGCAACCGGCCGCCAGATCGTTGAAGATCTTCATCGCTTCAATCTTGCAGACGACCGTATCGGCGTTGACGCGAGCGCCGACCTTGACGTAATCGTCCTTGTCCGGCGCGGGCTTGGAGTAGAAGGCGCCGACCATCGGGCTCTTGATCTCGGTGAGCTTGCTCGCGGCAGGGGGCGGAGGCGGAGCGGGCACCGTGGGAGCGATCGGCGCGGCGACGACCGGCCCCGCCGGCATCATCGGGGTCGCGGCATGGTGGGTCACGGTCGCCTTGGATCCGCGACGCAGGCGGACACGCTTGTCGCCGTCTTGAAGGCTGACTTCGCCGAGGTCGAACTTCCGCATCAGGCGGACCAGCTGGCGAATTGTTTCAACATCGAACGGCCCAGCGGGCGTTTTAATCTCATCCGACACGTGCATCCCCCTTCATGGGTGAGCGCTGGAAACTCAGTCGAAGAAACTCTTGGCGACGCCGGCGGACAACGACTCGCAGCCATCCTCGGTCACGAGGAAGACGTCTTCCAGCCGCACGCCCGCGAAGCCCTTCAAATATATGCCCGGTTCGAGGGTGAAAACCATCCCGGCCTGCAAAACATCGGCGGAGATCGAGCGTAGATCCGGCGCCTCGTGTACCTGTAAACCCAGGCCATGCCCCAGGCCGTGGTTGAATTCCCTGCCGTAGCCAGCCGCTTCAATGTACGATCGAGCCGCAGCATCGACGACCTTGGCGGGAACTCCCGGACGGACGGCGGAGGCCGCCCGCTGCTGAGCCTGTAGGACGACGGTATATATTTTTTCCAGCCTGCTTTCAACCCGTTGCCGGCCTTTAGTTTCCGGAAAAAAGGGGGAACGGATCATCCGCGTGAGGTCCCCGTTATAAAACGCTCCCTTCACGCCCCAATCGAGCAGGAAGAACGGAGCCTCCTCCAACCGCCGCTCGGAAGGCGGCGCATGCGGTAAAGCGGAGCGATCGCCGATGGCGACAATCGTATCGAACGCGGTCCCGTGCCCACCTGCCCGGCGAATGTAACCGTCGAGCGCATTGGCCATCTGGACTTCCGTATCCGATGGCGAAAGCATTGCTTCCAACATTCCCAAGGCCCGACGGCCAATTTCAATCGCTTCGCGGATCGCGGCGACCTCACCCGTGTCCTTAATAACTCGCAGCGATTCAACCAGGCCTCTCTTTGGCACAAAAATTACGCTTGATGCGAGTTCCACCAGATTGTCGAGCTGGTTTACCGTCACATGCTGACTTTCGACACCCACGTTGCGATAGCCGAGCTTGTCGATGACCCCCGCCGCTTCTTGCCAGGTGGTGCGGTCCGGCCCGCGAATGCTCGCCTCGAGTTCCGGGCATTCCTCTTCGATCTGGATGGTAAAACGCGTGTCGGAAACAAGAATCGCCTTCTTGGCCGAGAGCAAAAGAAAGCTGCTGCCGCCAGTGAACCCGGTCAGGTAGACGACGTGCAACGGATTGGTGACCAGGAGAGCCTCGAGTTTTTCGCCCCTCAAACGGCGGATAAGCCGCTGCCGCCGTCGTTGATACTCGATCATGTGCGGTTGTTCCCCATCGCTGAAGTTCGCTACATCGTCAAGGTACGGAAGTAGACCCTTGCGGAAGTGGGTCGGCTTTCCGAAGATGATCATGTCATGTCCGAAGATCCATCTCAACCTGAACTCGCCTGGCGCGGCTATTCCGGCCGAGCCATGCTTCCCAGCTTTATTGTGTGCGGGGCCGTCTCGATCGTCTTGCTCACGGGCCGTTGGTTCATCGCCGAGGCGGACAATCTTGTGGAACGCATCGGCGTGCTGGTTCTGTTCGGCCTCATTTGGGGCATGTGGATCATCCAATCGTTGGGCTGGATCTATCGTGGAGCAACCTATATGTATCGGCTGACGCCCCGGTGGCTTTTTATCGATCGTGGTTTTTTGTGGAAGCCGGAACCGGCCATCGAATTGGATAAAGTCAGTCAAGTCGTTTCGGGAGGCGATCGACTTGGTCGTTGGTTCGGGGTCGGCTGGGTGGAAATCCGTGCCGGCAATCAGGAGGTTCGCCGGCTCTACGGCATCCTGAAGCCGGAAGCATTCGCGACCAAGATACGTGAGACGATCCGAGCAATCAAATCATCGTAGGCCGTGAAGCGGTTCCCGACCCGCGCGGCCTGGATATTCACTCCAATCCAGTTTCGGATTCCCGATCTCCTTCACATACGAATGCAGGGTCACTTCGCCGTCACGGACCGCCAGATAATGGCACGGCTTCTCCGTCCAGCAGCCGCTATTGAAGTAGGCGACCGGCCCTGTTTCGTTGACGATCGGCAGATGCGTATGGCCGCAGCAGACGGCGTCGCAGCCGATCTTCCGAGCGTATTCGATCGATTTGCTCTCGATCTTTTTCGAGCAGCGGAGGAAGGTCTTGCTCTTACTCTTGGCCAGCTTGGCGAAGTGATGCGAGCGATCGAGCCATTGGAGGACGCGGTAGATCGCATCGCCCACGGCGGTGATGATGGGATGTTTGTCGATGAAGTCGTCGAAGCGGTGGCCGTGATGCAGAAGAATTTTTCGGCCGCTGCTTTCGAGGATCATTTCATCGCGAACCTCGACGCCGAGCAGGTGCGAGAAGATCTCGGCCGGGCCGTCGTGATTGCCGTTGATCCAGGAGATCTCGACGCGATCGGAGAGCTTGCGGAGCAGCGAGAGCACTTTCCAGTGATGTTTCTTGAGGCGGCGGAAGTCAATAGAGTCAAAGACGTCGCCATTGAGGATGAGCCGCTGAGTCAGCAGGTCGCCGTCGCGGATCGATTCCAGAAAGTGAGTCAGTTCTCGGGCTTGGCAGTTGTCGGAACCGAGATGAGTGTCCGAAATGATAAGTGCATCCAGCACGGCCAGACCTCCTTGTCGGGTGCAGGGGCGCAGTGAATGGAAGGTGATAATAACGTACGAAGATGAGTATTTCGTGAATGAAACATGAAAGCTGAGAGAGAAGACACGACCCGTAGCATCCTCGCGGGTCGCGGCTTCAATCGCGTTACTTCTTCTCTTCCTTCGGCAGGTCGCCCGGGGGGATTTCGATCTTTTCATTGTCGGCCGAATCGGGGATGGCCGGCATGAGGCCCGGTTTGGGGAATGCCTCCTCCTTGATGTCGGTCAGCTTTTCCTTGCGATCCTCTTCCTTCAGCATCGAGTAGCCCTTGGCTTCGAGGTCGTACCGGCCCCAGTAGTATTTCTTGACCGGGTTGTAGTAGTAGACGTAGCGCGGCCGCGCGGTGTAGTAGATGGTGTAGTGGTAGCTGTAAGTCGTGACGTTGACCGCCGGGCGGTAGTAATATCGGCGGTAGTGGTAGTTCTGGGCCGGGTAGTAGGACCAGGAAGTGTCGTAGTACTGCCGGTAGGCGTAGTGGGCTTCGGCCTTGCTCGGCCCGGTGTCGCCTCCGCTCAGCGAAGCAATCCCGATCATCAGGACCAGCCATTTCAGTTTCAACATGCGTTTCTCCTTCATCGTCGCGTTTGCCGTTTGTTCGTTTGATCCGGCCCGATGCCGGTTTCACAAACGGATTAGCGAGAACGAGTCCATCCAGGGGAAAGGGAAAACGAAAAATCTGACAGATTCATCGGCTCACCTCTGATGATTTCAATCTTTGGTCGTCGGCATGACGCCAATGTTGGTGAACTTCATTTTGCGCACGACGTCCAGGACACGCAGGAGTTCGGAGTAACGAAGTTTGGGATCGCACTTGATCTTGATGGCAGGAAGAAGAGAATTTGAAAGGTCATGTCGAGCATCGGGGTGACGACGCGATTCAGGTCGGTGTCGACCTGTTTCTCACCCGTTTTATGTTCTTGTCCGAACATAATCATTCCCCCGTCAGGTTGCCGCGAAGCAGGACGTTCGGGAAGCAGCCTTCCTTGGCCGTTGGTCGATCAGCCGCCTTTAGGAATGGGCATGACGCCTACATTGGTGAATTTCATTTTGCGCATGACATCCATGACGCGAAGAAGCTCGGCATAGCGCATTTTGCGATCACACTCGATCTTGATCGTCGGTTGTTTGCCGCCGTCCTTCGGCTGGAACTCGCGAAGCTTGACGACGAGACCGTACATAAGTGGATCAAGTCGGCGCAGGTAATCGTCGCCCTCGGCGGATTTTTCGGGATCGGCAGGATTGATCGGCTCCAGGGGCGTCTTCTTCGGCTTCCACGTCATGGCGGCGATCGCGCCCTGGTTTTCGTCGGCGCCCTTATAAATGATCAGGCGCAGGCGGTATTCGTCTTCTTTCTTCTCATCGAGCTGATCTATCGGTTGGGTTTGCGGCGAGCCTTCATCTTCCTTCGGAAGGAAGAGATCGATCTGGCCCTCGGGAGTCGGCAGGCGGAAATTCATAATGAGGAAGAAGAGAATCTGAAACGTCATGTCAAGCATGGGCGTGACGACGCGATTCAGATCGGTCTCAACCTGTTTCTCGGCTTTCTTTTTTCGTTTTCCGAACATGTTTTATTTCCCCGCCGGCCGGTTGGCGCGAAGCATGACGTTCGGGAAGTTGGCCTTCTTCGCGGCCGCCATCACCCGATAGATGTGTTCGAATTCGGCCCGGTTGTCGCCACGAACGACGACGATCATCTTCTTGACGTCTTCCTCTTTGCCCATCTTGGAGACAAGCTTGGAATAGGTGTCCTTCAAGTAAAGCTCGATCTGAAATTCCGAATTGAGCTTCGCCTCTTCTTTGCCCGAATCGGAGATCACGAGGTTGCCGTTCTGGTCAACATTGAGCGAGATCGTGTCCTTCTGCTCGGCATCGATCGGCACGGCCGTGGTCGCCTCGGGCAGCTTGATGTCCTGATTGTTCTGCTCCGCCACGAAATTCGCGACGATGAGAAAGAACATCAAGAGCTGCAACACCAGGTCGAGCATCGACATCAGATTAGGCTCGGCAACTTCTTCTGTACTGGCGCCGTGACTCATGATAGAGCCCTCTGCATTGGCGACGGTGATCAGACTTCACCGTCGCTGTGATTCGGGACATTAGCGAGTCTGCGTCGGTGCGGCAGCGGTGCTCGGTCCGCCCGTGGCCTTCTTCGAGTTGTGGTACATTTGCGTCAACAGATCGTCGGCAATGTGGCCGGTATCCATCGAGATGCGCACGATGCGGTTGCGGAAGAAGGCGTTGAAGAAAATGGCCGGCACCGACACACCGACCCCGAGCAGCGTGACGACGAGCGCGTGCGAAATACCGCTCGACAACGCCTTCGGATTCGGCGTGGTATCCGAGTACGCCAATTCCATGAACGCCAGGATCATACCGTACACCGTGCCGACCAGCCCAAGGAGCGGCCCCAAGGTGCCGATGACGGCCGTGTAGGAGTTCTTTTGCTCCTTCTCGGAGCGAATGCCTTCGAGCATGTTGGCTGACGCCTCACGGGCATCTTCCAGGCCGTACTGCAGGCGGCTCATGCCGGCCGTCAGAACCCGGGCCAGGAAAGAAGTATCCTCGCGGGCCATGTCAAAGGCTTCCTTGAAGCGACGCTTGTTCACGGTATCGGTGAACTCATCGACGAAACCCGGCGGGATGGCGACGCCCATGCGGAGGTCGAGCGTCAAGAGAACGCACAGAGCCGTCAGGAACACCGAGATGCCCAGCATCATCGGGCCGAACACCCAGCCGGCCGAATCGACGATATGGATGATCAGATTCGGTTTTTTACTGGCTCCGCCTTCGGCCGCTTGAGCGTAGTCGACGCCCAGGGTCACAAGGCAGCAAAGGGTGAGTGCGAACGTGGCCGCGGTCATCCACCGCGAGCGGGAGATCAATGAGACAAACGGCATGGTGCGGAACTCTCGGTGGAAGATTAAAATACCGTCCGAACGCGTAACCCTTCGGGGAACATTCGGACTCGCGATTACGGATATGGGCCACGGAACCTTTACTGAATATCCCTAATAGAATATGTGAATCGAGACAAGGGATCATGTCAAGAGTTTTGAGGACGGAAAGTACAACTTTCAGGGAAGTAGTTCCGATTTTTCGACTTTAGATGGCTGGGAAGCTCGTGTACGGGGGTGGTCAATCCGGTTCCTTCAAATTTTGAACGTAAGTATAGTAGCCTGCCAGCTTGTACTTTTTGGCAGTGTTTTCGGACGACATGTAACGCACATTGCCAAACACTTTTCGCTCGGGCGGCCAGGGTCGATCGAAGAGCCCGAAGCACCAGAGGATGCCCGTATACGAGTTCGGATCACGACCGTCGATGGCGTATTTGTTGTTCAAGTGTTCGAGAATAGCGTACGCCTCGCTAGGCGACGCCGACCATTCCAGGACTTTCTTCCCCCAGAGCATCCGCAGATAATTGTGAATCTTACCCGTGGCCATGAGCTCCTGCTGGGCGGCATTCCAGAGCGGATCGTGCGTCGCCGCCGCCTCCCATTCATCAAGCGAATAGAGGAAGTCACGCTTATCCGTTGCATGACGTTCCAAACTTGCCCGGGCCCAGACGGGCAAGGTCGACTCCAAATCGTGAAAAACGGGATGCTTCCCGCCGGGTGGCTTCCTCAATTCCGCATTCCGAATTCCCGGTTCCGCATTTCGGCAATAATGCCAGTGGTAGCCCACGTCGCGCCAGGTGATCGCCTCATCAAGAAAGCTGTTCACGTTCGCGTCTTCGTGGAAGTAGCCCTCGCGCTTGCCTCGGCATTTCAGATTCAGGCGATCGGTTGACCAACTTCCTTCAAGTTTCAAAGCCTCTTCCGTTACCTGCTGAATCGAAAGATGCCCGTGCCGCAGCCACGGGCTGAGACCACTGGCGGCGTTACGTTCCGGATCGTCAGGCTGGTTACGCCCCTCGGCATAACGTGGAAGTTTGTCGTCAATGAAGCGGCGCAAGACGCCACTTCCCGCTTCGTGCCCGCCGACGACGGATTGAACCGGCTGAACCGTCTGATCGATCGGGAGCTCCGCGATGAAATCGGCCAAGGGGCGGTCATCAAGATTCCAGAGCCGGAACGGCGGTTCGATCCTGCGATTCATAGCCTCGCTGAACGCCGGCTCGATCGCTGCCCGGTGCTGCCAGGCTTCCGCGAACAACTTGTGAATGCGCGGCCGCAGGTGCGCACAGGCGGAAACACTCGCCCCGAGCAGTTTCAAAGGAACAATACTGTTCCCGTCGATCGCATAGAGCGGAGCCTCTATTTTCCGGGCCAAGGCCGCAATCTGGGCAGGGACGATGAATGCCGGGTAGTCGTCGGTCACAACCGCACACGCGCGGACTGACAACTTCTGGAGCAGGCCGCGCGCGGGTTGGTCGGGCGTCTCGACATAAGGCCAGTAATTGATGCCAAGTTCCGCCGCGCGCTGGCTGTTGGCGACCATGCCATCGAGCATGAAGCGATGATGGCGGGCGCTTGCCCAGGGGTAATCCATTCGCAATCCTTCGTAGACCACCAGCGGCTTCTTGAAATGCCGGGCCAGGTGCATGGCATATTCGAGTGCGTGGTTTCGGTCGAATCGGCGAAATGCCTGCATCCAGTAAAGAACGTAGTCGCTCTTGCGGTTCGGCGGTCGGTCATTCATGGATCGAAGTCGAGCGTCATTGAAAGTCGGCATACGAGGTCCATTGAATGAATACGCAATTGGGGAGGTTTGTGAACTCAGAAGGAGATTGTCCGAGTTTAAACTTCTCTCCCGCCCGTCAGGCGACAGGTCAACACGTGAACCTCTTGATTGATAGGCGACGAGCCTCCGCCGCTCCACAAGTCAAGCAAGTTCATCCAATTTATGCAAACGTGCTTCCGCCGCGTCTCCAACTTGCCCAGTCGAAGCCCTCCACGGCGAGCGAATCGCAGCGTCTTGATTCCGCCTTGACACTCTTCCCCACTGAACCTATCGTCCGCCCTCCAAGTTTGATATCGGGCGTGGATTTTCTTTTGAGGTCGCGACTCCCCGGGAGCCGGCGACCGGACAATTCCCGCGGGCACGAGGAAGGATGGTCCCATGAACCGTCTCGGGTTACTTCTTACCGGCGCGCTGCTCACGCTGACGGGCTGTCTGAAGGAACACACATCGCGCCTTCAGATGGAGGAGGACGCGGAGAAGTCCTCTGTGCGCACAGTCGGCGACGTCGCCGAGTTCCAAACCTCTGGCAACGTCCCTATTAGCGGTATCGGTCTAATCATCGGCCTTGAGGGCACCGGCGGCGGCACGCCTCCCGGACCTTACCGCCAGATGGCCGAGGAATACCTCAAAAAGAACAAGATCGAAAATCCGGGAGAATGGCTTGATTCGCTTAACAACGCCCTGGTCTTGATCGGCGGCGAGATCCCAGCAGGCTCGCGCCGTGGTGATCGCGTTCATATTGAAGTCACTCTTCCGCCCGGCAGCAAGGTCAAGAGCCTGCGCGGCGGCTACCTGCTTGATACGACGATGACGAGCTACGCCTCGACGGGGCAGGTCCGCACTTTCCTGGAACAGAAGACAGACGTCCGACCGGTCAGCACGGGCGACACGCTCTTGAAGGGCCACGTCCTTGCCGAAGCCGAAGGTCCGTTGCAAGTGACGATCAAGGAGCGTGAGAACGCCCCGGTCGAGAATGGCGACAAGATCGAGTCCGGCGTCAAGCGGGCCTGGGTCTGGAAAGGGGCGAAGGTCAAGTCCGACCAGCCCTATTACATCGTCATGAACCCCGACCAGCAGCGCTATCGGATGGCGATGAACGTTGCTTCGCGCATTAACGAAACTTTCCATGGTCCCGGCACGGCCGACAAGATTGCCGCGGAGCGCAACGCCGACACGGTCGTCGTGATGATCCCGCCGCAATATCGCGGCAATCCGGGGCACTTCCTCCGCGTCGTTCGCATGATTCCGATCGATCGCGTCGATGAAACAGGCAGCTACCGGCGACGGCTGGAAGAACAACTGAAACAGCCGGAGACCACTCTCTCCGCTAGCCTGCGGCTTGAGGCGCTCGGCCGGGGGAGCATCACGGTTCTTTCAGATACAATGAAAAAAACGCCCTATCCGTTGGTCCGCTTTGCCTCGGCCGAAGGCCTCGCGTATTTGGGGGAGCCGGTCGCGGCTGTCGAACTCGGCAGACTCGCGGAACAACACCCAAGCTTGCAGTCGTTTTGCCTGCACGCACTCGGCTCACTCGACGAGTCGGCCAGCAGTTTCGCCCTTCAGGATCTGCTCGCCTCGGAAGCTCCGGAGATTCGCTATGGCGCCTTCCGGGCCTTACGTGAACTCGATCCAGGATCGGACGCCGCTCGCGGTGTCCGCATGAACAATTCCTTCTGGCTGCACCGAGCAGCCGCGAAGTCGACGCCGCTCGTCCATTTGCTCAGTAACTCACGGGCGGAAGTCGTCGTCTTCGGCGATTCGCCTTCCCTGTTGCCGCCGTTCTCGCTCCGGGCGGGTCCTGACCTGATTCTAACTGCCAAGCCGGGCGACACCGCCTGTACCGTCAGCCGTTTCTCGACCCGGAAGCCGCAGCGGTCGGAACAGTGCTCGCTCGACATCGTTGATGTGATCAAGACGATGGCCGACTTGGGCGCTCTTTATTCCGACGTGGCGGAAGTGCTGATCCAGGCCCGTGATACCAAGGCACTCCGAGGCAGCTTGGCGATCGACGCCTTGCCCAAAGCGGTGCCGATCCAGGCCTTGGCGAAAAACGCTCACACGGACAAGATGATGGAGAACGAGGCGGAATTGCTCAAGTCCGCCGTGCCCGAACAGGCCGGCCCCGCCAATGTGTTCGACCGTTCCATGAATCGGCGTTGATGCGGCGTCCGGGATGGTTGCGCGAGCCGGAGACTCGTAAAATGCCCTCGCAACTGGACTGGTGAAGGAATCGCAGCATGTTGAAACGCCTGGAGTTGATCGGCTTCAAGAGCTTCGCGGAGAAGACGCGGTTCGATTTTCCGGCCGGGATCACGGCCATCGTTGGCCCCAACGGCAGCGGCAAAAGCAATATCGTCGACGCCGTTCGCTGGATACTCGGCGAACAGAGCGCCAAGAGCCTGCGCGGCGGCGAGATGGCCGACGTCATCTTCAACGGTTCCGCCTCGCGCAAAAGCCTGGGGCTTGCCGAAGTCACGATGACCTTCGACAACTCCCGCCGCCACCTCAATCTTGATGCGGACGAAGTGCAGATTACCCGCCGCGTCTACCGTGACGGCACCGGCGAATACCTCATTAACAATCAGATGTCGCGACTGAAGGACATCAAAGAGATGTTCCTCGGCAGCGGGGCCGGGCATGGCGCTTACTCGATTATTGAACAGGGCCGCGTCGATGCTCTTTTGCAAGCGTCCACGAAGGATCGCCGCACGATCTTCGAAGAGGCCGCGGGCATTAGCCGTTTCAAGTCTCGCAAGATGGAGACGCTTCGCAAACTCGAAAATGTCGATCAGAACCTGTCGCGCGTTCGCGACATCATCGCCGAGGTCGAGAAGCAACTCCGCCGGGTGCGTCTTGAAGCCTCGAAGGCCCAACGTTTTCAGGAGTATGGTGATCGCCTGCGGGACCTGAGGATCGGTTTGGGCCTTCGCGAATTTGGCCAGTTCACTTCAAAATTGACTGAAGAGACCGCATTGCTCGAAGCCTTGCGAGCAAGCCTCGGCCAGGCTCAGATTCAAGCCGCAACATCCGAGACTGAAGCCCGCCAACTCGAAATCTCGTTGGCAGAGGTGGAAGGCGTCCTCGAACAAGCCTCCACGCGTCTGGCCGATGCCCGCGAGCAGATCGCGTCGCAGGAAGCACACGTATCGTCGGAAGCTGACCGCAGCGCCGATCTTGATCGACAGCGTGCTGAGGCCAGCCGCCGCGGCGTCGAATTGACCGGCCTCGTTCAAACCGCCGCCGAGTCGGCCGCGGATGCCGGCGCCGAATTGGCGGATGCGACCACGCAAGTGGCCGGCCAGCAGCGCACGGTCGCCATGCTCGAAGCCGCCCTGGAAGAAGTCGAAAGAGCCCAGGCTGCCCTTCAGCGGCAAGTTCAGGACGACCGTGAAGCCCAGGTCGATCTCGTCCGCCAGGCCGGCACTTTGCAAACACAGGCCGAGTCGGCCAAGCAACAACTCGATCGATACTACCGCGACCGGGAGCAGCGCCGCCGTCGAGCCGAACAGAAAGCCGCGGAGCTAGGTTCCCTTGAGCGCGTTCTCGAAGATCTCGACCGCACCGGGGCCGACTTGCAGCATCGGCTCTCGCTTGTCAAACAGGCTCATGCGCAACGTTTACAGGAACGCGATGACCTGCGCCGACAGGCCGACGCCTTACAGCAGGAAATCGCCGACCTGCACGTTCGTCGGGGTGATCTCCGCGGGCGAATCGATGTGCTCGAGGCCCTGGAACGCAGTCAGGAAGGGATCGGCACCGGCGTCCGCGAAGTCGTCGCCATGCTCCGTGCCGAATCATCGGAAGGTTCCGAAATCACTCGCATCGCGATCGGTCTCGTGGCTGATTTTTTGAGTGTGCCGCGTGATGTCGCCCCCTTGATCGATCTGGCCCTCGGTGATGTGGCCCAGCATGTTCTCGTTCGCGATGCCGAACGCCTCGATCGCTGGCTCGCGGAACGAGATCGACCTTTTTCCGGACGGGTGAGTTTTCTTCCGCTAGCGCCGCTGGAACCGCTAGCCCAGGGCGACGAGACCGCGACGGCCGACCGCTGGGTGACGTGCGACCATCCCGAACTTGGCGGCTTGCCCCGACAACTGCTTGGCAATGTCCGCATCGTCCCGGATATTCCCGCTGCCCGCATGCTCGCTCTTGATCCCGATTTTCACGGCCATCGCTTCATCACGCGAACCGGCGAATTGCTAGATGCCAACGGCCTATTGACCGTCGGCACCCATCATGCCGAGGGTGGCATCCTCTCGCGAAAAAGCGAACTCCGTGATCTGCGCGCCCAGGCGGCAGCTATTGAGATCGAGATCAACAATGCCGAGATGACGTACACGGGATTGCGTGACCGCATCGAATCATTCGATGCCCCGATTCACGGCCTGGAACAGGAGATTGAACTTCTTTCGAACCAGGCCGGCGACTTGCAATCGCAGATCCTTCAGCACCGCCAGAATCGATCGCGACTGGATGACGAGTTGACGCTGCACCAGGCCGAGATGAAGATTTTAGAGCAGGAGATTCACTCGCTGGAAACCGAATGGCGCGATCTTCGAGCACGGGCCGAACAGGCGGAAAAAGACGCCCTGGCCCTGAAACGCCGGCTCGAAGAAGCGGAGAACGGCATCCAGGAACGCGAACGCGAACGTGTCGTTCGCCAGCAAGAACAGACCGCGGCCCAAGTCGCTCTCGCCCAGATGGAAGAGCGGCTAACTGCCTTGCGTGCCCGTTACGATCAAGTGGAGGCGGATTTACGCCGCGGCCGCGAAGAAAGTCTTCGCGTGGAACGGCACGAAGCGGTCATTGAAGCGCGTTCGACCGAGTGCCTGCTTTCGTGGCTGCGGGCGTCGGCCGAACTCGCAACCTGGCAACACCGCAAGGAAGAACTGGAACGGCGGATGCATAATCTAGGCGAGCGCCGCGACCGTGACCGCGACCGCCGGCGAATCCTGGTTGCCGAGCTTCATACGGTCCGGGCCGCTTCCCAGGATCAAATGAGCCAGTTGCACCAGCGAGAACTGGCCGTACGCGATCTCGAAAATGCCCGCCACACGTTGCAGGAACGCATTCGCGAGGATTATCAGGTCAGTTTGGAAGAGATTGCGGACTGCGGAATGCGGAATGCGGAATCAACGACAGAAACACAGAATGGCGACTTGAGCGTGGAGCAACCTGTCTTAAATTCCGCATTCCGAATTCCGCATTCCGAATTGGGTGACTCGGAAGCCGTCCACGCTGAGATCACGCAGTTGAAGGAGAAGATGCGGAAGCTCGGCAACGTCAGCCTAGAGTCGCTTCAGGAGTTGGAAGAGGTCGAGACGCGGTCCAAGGATCTGCAAACCCAACACGACGACTTGACCTCGGCCCAGAACTCGCTGCTGGAGATCATCGGCAAGATCAACGCGGATAGCCGTCGGCTCTTCACGGAAGTTTACGAGACGATCCGCGGCAACTTCCAGGAGCTCTTCCGCAAGCTCTTTGGCGGCGGCATGGCCGACGTGATCCTTGAGAACCCCGAGGACGTTTTGGAGAGCGGCATCGAGATCGTCGCCCGCCCGCCGGGCAAGGAACTTCGCAGCATCTCCCTGCTCTCGGGTGGTGAGAAGACGATGACGGCCATCGGCCTGCTCTTCGCGATTTTCCGCAGTAAGCCGAGTCCGTTCTGTCTCCTCGACGAGGTCGACGCCGCGCTCGATGAAGCCAACACCACGCGCCTCTCGGCCGTGCTCCGCGAGTTTCTTGACCAATCGCAATTCATCATCATCACGCACAAAAAACGAACGATGGCCGCCGCGGATGTGCTCTATGGCATCACGATGCAAGAATCCGGCGTGTCGAAACAGGTGGCGGTGAGGTTCGAAGATTGGCCGGAAGACGAGGCGGAACAAACGGCGGCGTGAGGGGAGGAATTTTTCTTCGTTGGAGTCCCGCCTTTAGGCGGATTCACCTGAAGAACTCACGCACCTCAAATAAGAAGCACGCCGCGTCAAAGCGGCTATCTCTTTCTTGGAAGCCGCACGAAGACCGCCTGAAGGCGGGACTCCAACGAAGACATGCCGCTGAAGCGCTCCCCTCCGGAAACCCTCCAGATCGCGGCTAACGAAGATTTCACCCCTTCAACACTTCCTTCCGCAAGCTCACCCGCGCCAGTGCATGCAAATCGAGGCTCACTCCCAGCCCGATGCCGCTGAGCATCGGCGCCCAGCCGCCCCAGCCGAAGGTGATGTCCTGTTTGCTCAGCGACTCTTTTACCAGGTGCCGATCGTAGGAGCCTTCCAGATAGCGGATGTTGGCGACGCTGCACGCAAAGTGCCGGCCGGCGGCCGAGAGTAGTGCCGACTCCCCAATTTGACAGCCAAGCTGATAGCCCAGGCCCGCTTGTTTGGCCAGAAGCGCCAGGCGTAGTGAAGGGATGAAGCCGCCGCATTTCGAGAGACGCAGGTTGAAGAGGTCGCACAGGCCGTTGTCGATCGCCTTCCTCGCGTCGACGAATCCGCACAGCGATTCATCGAGCATGATGGGAATCTTCACCCGTTTGCGGATGCCGGCCAGTTGGTCGGCGTCGGCGTGTGGGATCGGCTGTTCGACGCTCGTCACCTGGAATTCTTCGAGTTCGTTGATGCGTTCGACGGCCTCAGCAGGTTTCCAGGCCTCGTTGACGTCGACCCGTAAGTCAGTGCTTCGGCCGATCCGTTTGCGGATGGTCTTCAAGCGGGCGAGGTCGTCGTAACCCGCGATGCCCAGTTTTAGTTTCACTTGCTTGAAGCGGTAGATCCACATCCGCCAGGCGGCGAAGCGGGCCTTCATCCCTCTCGCGGATGTAATGGCGCCGCTATAGCGCACGTAATCACGGAACTGGTAGAGTTCCGGGGCGATGATCTTCGTGACCGTCGTCAACGGCTCGCCGTAAGCCCGGCCGAACGCATCCAGGATGGATAGTTCGACGGCACATTTGGCAGCATTCCCGCCGACGCCGCGTGAATCGCCCGGCACCGGAGCAAGTTGTACGCGCTCGGCGAGTTCGACTGCTTTGATGAAGGTCGCGCATGGTTCAAACTGGGCGGGCAGGTCGCTGCGTTTAAGGAGGTCGATGGCGGAATTCGCCGATTCGCCCGTCACATATTCGCGCGGCACGCCCTCGCCATAGCCGACGGTGCCGTCCTCCAGCGTGCAGCGGACGATGACATTTTCAGTTTCGGTGCGTGTGTGTGAGGCGTGCTTGACCTTTTTACGAAGGGGGATGCGCACCACGAATGCCGTCAGTTCCGCGATATTCATGGTGATAATGTAACCGATGACGGTCACTTGGAAGCGATGCCGCTGGTCGCGCAGAAGAACAAGCCGATCACCACGACCAGCGCCGCCCCGACAACCGGCATAACCCGCCGGGTCCGCTCGTTGAAAATGGCCCGGAACCAGGCGCGTTCGCCAAAACGACTCTGACCGATCCGGCCGGCATAGACGACCGACAGGCCGATGAGGATGAGAACGGAAGCGAGGCCGATGCTGAACGAAAGTACCACCGGCAGGGCCAGCCAGAACTGGCTGGTGGCGATGCAGCCGATCACCCACATGATCGCCCCCCAGCAGGGGATGATGCCGCCGGCCACGCCGAGCAGGATCAAACGCACGCCGCTCATGGGCTCAACCGCCGGAGCAGGGCCGCCGTGGGAATGACCATGTCCGATGTCGAAGAGATGAACGTGATCGGACTTGCCCGCTAGCCGTTGCAGGAACAGCCAAAAGCCGATGCTGGCGATGAGCAGGCCGCCCAGGAACTTTAGAACGGTATTGAGTCCGGCCTCCGAGTTCTGCGGCAGCACATAGTGAAGCAAGATGGCGATGGCGAGAGCAGCGCTGGTGTGCGTCAAAGTCGTGACGACGCCGAGCAGAATCGCATGACGCGGAGTGCCACGCTCGCCGACGAGATAGGCGGCGACCATCGTCTTGCCGTGGCCCGGCATCAGCGAGTGGCCCGCGCCGTGAATCAAGGCGATGAGCAGGAGTAGACCCAGACCATAATTGGTCGCCAGCAGGCTCTTGAGGTCGCCGCTGCTCATGAGGTCCCAGAAACTCCTCGGGGGTGGCGGCGGTTCTTCTTTCAACGGAGCCGCTTGATGTTCTTGGTCCGCGAAACCCTCGATCGGTCGAAAGACGACGAGTGCCTTGCGTTCTTCACGCGGATCGGGTGTTTTCCGCTGCCACTCGACCGGTTCGACGATCTCGCCGATCATGAACTCCTCGGCCACATCGACCTTCAACCGGTACGGGCCTGGCACGCCGTTAAACGTCGCATCGGAGATTTCAAAACGATTGACGCCGTTTCGCGGCCGCCAGTCGCAACGGAGGTGCAGGTGAAAATGGGACGAATCCTGCGGATCGACACGGGTCTTTTCGATAGTCCAGTTCAGCGGTTGATCGTTCAGTGAAGCGACGAATCCGTCGGGGATCGTCACCTTGAAGCGGTTGAGGCATGCCGTTTCCAGCGTGGCCCGGCTGTTGATCGGCTGATTTTTGATGGCGTCGTCTTTCTTCAGGCTGAAGAGAGAGACCTGGCTGAGTTCGAGCCGATAGTGGACACGGACGCAGGCCGGTTCCAGCGAGACGGTGATGTTGCGGTCGTAGTACTCTTCGGGCGGATTATGGGCGACTGCTGGCGTGCCGATACCCAAAAAAATCAAGAGAACGAGAAGAGGGAGACATCGACCCCGGTCAAAAAAGAAGCATCGGTGATCAGAAAATGACTGCTGCATGAACGAATTATATCACAACGAGAGGTGATTTCCGAAGCCCGAGATCGCCAGAAACGAGAATCCGATGTGTAGCCGCGTTCGCCAGAACGCGGGTAGGCAATTAGTTCGCAGGGGACACTCGAACGATCCCGAACGCTACCTCGAAGTCGAGAACTCTCACCCGCGTTCTGGCGAACACGGCTACAAGACATCGCCATCACTTCTTCGGCTTGCAGTGGCTCAAAGCCATCAACGCATATCCGGTGACTAAGGTCGGGTCGCCTTCCATCCAGCGGTCGTTAACATTCGTGAAACTACCGTCCGGCTTTTGCCGCTTGATGAGTGCCGCCGTCAATTCGGCACGCCAATCATGTTTCTTGCCTGAAGCGTCTACGAATTCGTCGATGCCCATCAGGTCGAGCGTCTTGGCCAGCGTGTGATAATAGTAGTACAGGCCGCGTTCCGCCAGTTCCGTGGGCATGCCGGGGTTGCCATCCAGCGTGTAGTGCTTCTGGATCCACTCGAAGGCGGCCTTGTAACGTTTGTCGTCCTTGCTCAGTCCGCAGTAGATCATGCTCTTGATGCCGGCGTAGGTCATGCTTCCGTAGCCACTCAAGGTCTCGTTCTTGGGATCATCGGATGTCTTGGTCTGGCCGCCGCCGGCCGCGGAGTAGATGAAGCTGCCGTCGTTGATTTTGCCGGACCAGGGACGGTCGTTGAATTCCGATTTCAGGTTCTGACAGCGGCTGACGAAAATCAGGGCCTTCTTGAGCGACGGATCGTCCGCCGGCACACCGGCCTCGCGCAACGCTTCGATGAAAAACTGAGTGTTGGATAGGTCAGGACGCGACTTGCTGTCGTACCCCGCGCCGCCGAAGAAGTCGTCCTTCTGGTCCTTGCCTTCCTCGTCGTCCCACTGGAGCTTGCGGAGGAAGTTGACTCCGTCGCCGACGATCCCCTTATATTTCTCGGGCTTCTTCGCCGTCGTCAGGGCCAGCACGTTCACGCTGGTGACGTAGTTTTGAAGCTGCACGGTCGCTTCCGGTCCCGCAATGTGGCCCGCTTTCGCGTTGACTAGCGACTCGATAAACGTCAGCCCCTTGGCGACGACCGGTGCGTCAGTCCCGACACGACCGGTCTGGAGAAGGCCGGTGACGATAATGCCCGTGACGCCCCGATTTCGCGGCGCCTGGCTCCAACTTCCGTCGGCCGCTTGCGTGGTCTTCAAGTATTCAACAGCCTTATCGACCGACTGGTTCCACTCGGCTTCTTTGGGGGCGGCATGAAGAGCCGCTGTCAGCATCAAGACGACAAACAGAGTGATCGGTATGGTTTGCTTCATGGTTTGCCTCAATGGATTGGAAGTTCAGGGCATGGTATGAATTCAAGCAATTCATGTGCCGTTTGACCAATCTCGTTTCGAACGTCGAGGCGCGCAAAAACAACGCCGAGGAAGATCCTCGGCGTTGTCGATTTATCGAATGGAATGACGGATCAGGTACTGAACTCCGGCCGTCGCTTCGACAGTTGGTTCTGCAACCGCGTGACGATACTGGAGTGCATCTGGCTGACGCGCGACTCGCTGAGATCGAGCGTGGCCCCGATCTCCTTCATCGTCATGTCCTCATAATAATAGAGGATCATGATGAGGCGTTCGTTGCGGTTGAGGCCGCGGGTCACGAGCCGCATCAGGTCGCGGTTTTGGATCCGGTTGGTTGGATCCTCAGCCTTCTTATCTTCCAGGATGTCGATCTCACGAACATCCTTGTAACTGTCAGTCTCGTACCACTTCTTGTTCAGGCTGACGAGGCTGACCGCGGTGGCCTCGCCGACGAATTCGGCTAGTGTCTCCATCGGCACTCCCAATCGCGTCGCAAGTTCGTCCTGCTTCGGCGGCCGGCCAAGCTGGGCTTCGAGTGCCTTGCGGGCCTCTTCCATCTTGGATGCCTTCGAGCGGACCAGGCGCGGCACCCAGTCCATGGTCCGCAGTTCATCGAGCATGGCGCCGCGAATACGCGGCACGCAATAGGTCTCGAACTTCACCCCGCGCGTCAAATCAAACGCATCAATCGCATCCATCAGGCCGAACACGCCAGCGCTGATGAGATCGTCCAGTTCGACGCCGTCCGGCAACCGGGCCCAGATTCGCTCGGCATTGTATTTGACGAGTGATAGGTATCGCTCCACGAACCGGTTGCGCATTTCCACGGTCGGCGCGTCGCGATACGTCTGCCACTGTGACAGGACGTCAACGTCCCCCTGCGTGGTCATTCGGGTTCCTCCCTGATGAACGGCAGGCATTCCCCACGAACAAGCGATCATCATCTCGCGGAAACAACCAGGTGGTGGATCCCTCCTGGATTTCCCCCGTCCCGTCGAGACTGTCGCTCATTCGATTCGATCGACGCGATGAAATCATCCGTAGCCTGAGTTCGAAATCCGTATCGCTCCCATGCTGAAAGCGACGTACCTCGAACTAGTTTCATCCATCAATCTGGAATCAGGTAATCCCTTGCCGAACCCCCCATTAGGCGATTCCGAAAATCCGGAATCCGCCCCAAATCCTTATCGGTCCCTCAAACGTCGCCACTGCAACCAATCTCGATGCGATCGCGAACTTGCGTTCTCGATTGCCGTCATGCGCCGCAAGACCGGCGCGAAGCGTGTAAACGCTCCGCTCCGATGGATCGAACCTCGCCCCCCGGCGTTGTTCGATCGCTTCCCGGCAGACCATTTCTGGTTCCGGCGACGTCGTTTGAGAGAGCGGGCTCATAAACTGGCGGGCTTCAACTGTCCAGATGAAAACCCGCTTTCAGTTGAGAATTGGAAAAAGTACCATCGCGGAATTCACGAACGAGGAAAGACGGGAGACAACGACATGTTGGGAAATCCGCGCCGTCTCTTGTAACCGGCGCATCGTGCTTTATGATAAGGGCGGCTAGAGGTTTTTCCCGCCTTCCCCGGTTTGCCCGGATTCCGTTAGGCTCGATGGACAAACCTGCCTCGTTTCAACAACCGGATCAATCAACTTGCGAGGAGAATGAAATGCGGAGGAGCGTTCGGGGGATTTTCGTCGGAGCGGCAGTGTTGCTCGCCGGGATCTTGTGCGTCACCAATTCGTCCATGGAAGCGGCCGATCCCGTTCCCGACAGCGACTACAATGCTCTTGTCGAACAGGATGCCAAGAACATCGTCGCCCTTTTGACCGAAGCCAAGATCAAGAAGACCGCAGACCGTGGGGTCAAATCGAGCGCGATCATGATCGCGGCCTACGCCCAATCGCGGCTCGGCAAGGTTCCCGCCGATGACGCCAAACTCGCGACATTGCGTGACACCGCCATCAAGGTCGCCCAAACAGGCGGCAAGAAGAAGTATGCGGACGCGCTTGCTCCCGCCAAGTTGCTCGCCGTAGGCATCGCCCCGGCCGCCAAGGTCGACACGAAGCCGATCGTCATCGAAAAGGTCGTCGAGTGCGACATGGAAGAACTCATGTATCAGTTCAAGAAAACGGCTATCGGCGGCCTTGGCATCGAAGAAGAGATCAAGGCCAATGCCAAGAAGGTGACAATTGCTCCAGAAAAGGCCAGCGCCATCGGCCAACGGGTCCTGCTCGTCGCCGACTTCTGCACCCGTATGGAACCGAGCGGCGGCTTCAGCGCCATGAAGCCGAAGAAAGATTGGATCCAGTACAACACCGACATGGTCACCGCCGCCAAGGCCATCATCGAAGGCTCGAAAGGCAAAGATGTGAAGAAACTGGCGGACGCATTCACCAAACTCGACGCAAGCTGCGTCGCCTGCCACAACAAGTTCAAATGAGTTTGCTGAAAGCCCAGGGACGGCCGTCCCTGGGCTTTCTTATTTTCACCTCTCCACAATCCCCAGCACTTCATCCAGACAATCCACCAAAAAGTCCGCGTCGTCCTTCGTCAGGCACATCGGCGGCTTGATGCGGAGCGTATTGCCGAAGAGGCCGCCCTTGCCGAGGATCAGGCCGCGTTCCTTGCAGAGTTCCATGATCTTGGCGGTTTCCGTGCTCGCCGGTTCTTTACTCTTGCGATCACGGACTAGCTCGACGCCCAGCATCAGACCCAGCCCGCGCACGTCGCCGATGAGTCGATGGCGTTCCTGCAATTCCAAGAAGCGGCTTTTCAGGTGGCCGCCGATCTTCTTGGCGTTGGCCTGGATTCCTTCCGCGTCGATGATTTCGAGCGTGGCGAGGCCCTGGGTCATGGAGATCGGGTTGCCGCCGAAGGTGTTGAAGTGAATGCGGATCTTCATCATGTCGGCAATCTCAGGTCGGGTGACGCAGGCGCCGATCGGCACGCCGTTGCCAAGCCCCTTGGCCATCGTCACCAGATCAGGCTTCACGCCCCAGTTCTCGAAGCCCCAGTAGTGCTCGCCGGTGCGGCCAAAAGCGGTCTGCACTTCGTCGGCAATGCACAGCCCGCCATGCTTGCGAACGATGTCGTAGATGATGCCGAAATATTCCTTCGGCGGGGTGACGCAACCGCCGACCCCTTGGATCGGTTCGCCGATGAAGCAAGCGATTTCGCCCGGCGTTTCGTAACGAATTAGGTCTTCAACGTCGTGGGCGCACTTCACGTCGCAACTGGGGTATTCCAGGCCGTATGGACAGCGATAGCAGTAACCCGGTGTGGCATGCTTGACATTGACCGAGGGGCTGTTCTTGAACTTCCAAGTTCCGTGTGCTGTGAGCGCCATGGCGGCCTGGGTGCCTCCGTGGTAGCCGTTGCGCAGGGCGATGACGTCTGCATTCTTGGTGAACTCGCGGCAGGAGAGAATTGCGATCTCATTGGCCTCGCTGCCCGAGTTGGTGAAGTAGCTCTGCGTCAGCCCCGAACCGGCCGGCATCTTCTCGGCGAGCTTCTTCCCCATCTGGCCGATCGTCGGGTGCAGATAAATCGTCGTCGTGTGCTGAAGCTTGCCCACCTGAGCGCGGACTTTCTCGACGATCGTCGGATGGCAATGCCCCACCGAAACGCTGACGATGCCCGCGAAGGCGTCGAGATACTGCTTGCCCGTCTCGTCCCAAAGGTACTGCATCTTCCCTTCGACGATCATCAGCGGTTCCTGGTAATAGGTAATCAAACCAGGGGAGAGATACTGCTTGCGCAGCGCGATGACCTCGGCCTTCGACGGGCCGGAGTACGGCTCGGGCTTATGGGGGGCTATCGGGAGGGGGGTGCGCTTGGTCATGGTCGACATGGTAGTTCCCTTCGTAGAGCAAGCGTCCCGCTTGCTCGGATAAATATACGAGCACGCGGGACGCTAGTTCAACGATTTACGCTCCAATAACTTGTTCGAACGTGAAGGGACATTCCACTGCGAACGCGGTTTCCTCAAGGCCAGCCTCGACTGCCGCGCGCCGCACGGCCTTCTCGTACGCCCTGCCAAAGTCGAGTTCCGCTTGCGTTCGCAGCGTCGCGCTTTCGAGGAGGTCCTGCAGTTCGTCGCGTTGTTCCTGAATCGTAAGTTCCCAACTCCGCGATCGCATGTCCGGCTGAAAATCCCATTTCAGCAGGTGAACGAGCAAGACAATCAGACGATGCAAAACCTCCCGCTTGTCTCGTTTAGCCATGTCGAAAAGGTACTCGCTCAGATGAGGGAGATCGAGCAAATCGAGTCGTCCATCCGCGATGATCGCCGCCGATTGTTCGAGCCACGCAGTTTCGTCCCTCTCGTAAAGATTCGCCAAAGTTGTGGCTGTGTCAGTTCGGGTCATTATTTCATCTCCAATTCAAACCGCACCTGACCGCGCCGATTCTTTGACTGCGTCAGGCGAAACGACTTGTCAAACACCGCAGATCTGAGCCACCCGCCGACCTTTTTGGTCGCGACAAATGCTCGGGGTCCGCGGCGCAAAATCTCGAATGTCACGGGAGTCTGCCGGGCATCGACGACCCAGTATTCGCGAATTCCAGCCACGAAATAATCTTCGCGAAGGATGATCAGGTCTTTCGATTCAGAACTCTCGCTGACGACTTCCAGGACCATGTCGGGCGATCCGTCGATCTCGGTCAGGCCTTCGGATTTGCCCGAGACTAAGGTCGCGAGCGCCTGATCGAGCACGGTATGAGAGACGAACATGCCGTCCGGATTTCCGGAAAGGCCTGCCAGGGAATTAGTGAGCAAGGCGCCGTCGCTGAAGAACCATCCGAGATCCTGATCAAAAACAAGTGAGTCGAGAGTCGTGGTGATGCGGGTGCGGACGTGATTGTGCGTGATGAGTTGTTCCTTACTCCTGTCGGCCCACACCTTTCCGCGCAGCCACCAAATTTTCCCTTGCTCCGGAAAATCAGGCTCCATGGTCCAACGACGAAACGCCGGTAGATTGGTCACCCATTCCGGAATCTCGAGGTTCAGTTCGTCGGCAATCACGGTTGGCATTGAACAAACTCCAACGACCTCACGAAGCACAACGAAGGACAAAGCCTTCTGAAGATGTTAGCGGCATTCCGAGGGCTTGAGCAAGTCCACTCCGGGCTCAACCCGCTCCCACCTGAATCACTTGCCTTTCTTCAATTCCTTCGGCGAATTCGGCGGCGGGCCGCCCGCGAGTGGGCCATACGCGTACGATTTCGCTTGCCATTCTTTCTCGTTGAGGACAGGCTCCCATTTCACACCGTCCTGGCTGCGCGAGAACTTGCTCGCGGGCCAACTGAAGCCGTAGAGCCAGCCGTTGATCGTGCGTACTTGTTTCGGAATCGTGCCCTCAACCGGCTTCCAGGTCAGGCCGTCGGTGGAACGCAAGACACCCTTCGAGGTAGTTGCCAGAAAATCCTTGCCCAGGAACTCGAGGCAGAAGATGTCGCCGCGCTCGGGGTCAATCTTGTTATTCTGAAAGGTCTTGCCGTCCTTGGTGACAGCGATCACGCCCCCTTGCCCGCCGAGGACGAAGACGCCGTTGCCGAAGGCGACGCGCTTCAAACCGGGATTCTTGTCGACCTGTCCATCGATCTGGGTCACGGTGATCTTGCTCGTGGCCGGATCGAAGGCGATAGCGGGGCCGAAGTCGCCGGAGCCCATGATGATGCCGTTGCCAAGCGCCGTCGCGCGGATCCAGTGCGTCTTGGTCGGCATCTCCGCCGTGGCGACCACTTCCCAAAGTTCGCCATCCTTCGACTTGAACACCTTGCCGCGCAGGTCGATGGCGTAGAGAGTCTCGCCGATGGCCTCCAGACCGAAGATCGGCGAACTGCCGGGGATGACGCCGTCCGACCACTGCACGCCGTCGCGGCTGCCGGTGAGCCGGCCGCTGAAGTAGCCGCCGCCGGCAAAGAACGTGCCTTTGAAATTAATCGCGACGTTCAAGTCGTTCTGATCGTGCTTCGGCTCGCCCCAGGCAATGTGCTTCTCCCAGGTCTTGCCGTCGCGGGAGAGCATTCGATGCCCGCCATGACCAACGGCGAGGTACCAGTTTTCGGGCTCGGCGGCCGTGGTCGTTTGTGGGCTCCCGGTGAGAATGAGCAGACCGGCCGCAAGGAGAGAGATACATATCAAACGCATGAGTTACTCCAGTTGGTTGATCGTTATCTTATGCATCTGCTGGTGCTCCGCTCCGAAGACTCCGCGTCGCGGCATCACGGGGCGATCGGTGCGATGATCCGAGACGCGTTTGCCTTATCATGATGAATCGTATTCGTTGCCGTCACGGCATCCTTGGGGATCTCCTGCGTTAACGGCTTGCCGGTCTGCGGGTTCGGCTCGTACAGCGGGGCACCGGTGCTGGCGATGGTCACGCGGATGCGGTGGCCCTTGTTGAAGATCTGGCTCAGCCAGCCGATGTCATAGGTCACCGGGTAAACCTGGCCCGGTTCCATGAATACTTCTTTCTCGAAGCCTTCGCGATACCGTGCGCGGATCGGGTAGTCGACGAGCAGGATCGATCGGCCGTCGGGGTAGACGTCGGTTATACGCACGATGAAATCGGTATCCTTGGCACTCGACGAGACGAAGAGTTCGGCCCGCACACGGCCAGTCCATTCCACGGGATTTTCCAGCGGTTCGGTGGTGAAGGTCCGAACTTCTGCTTGCTTCTCGAACGCTCGGGCGTCGCGGGCGCCGGGAAAAGCGATGCCTGGAATCTGCATCGGCTTGAACGGATCGCTCACATAGCTCGTCGAGCTTTTCTCGATCGTCGGCGCCGCGCTCGCGAGCTTGCCTTCTGCCTGAAAATACATCGGCGTCGGCTTGTTCGTGGGCGGCCAATCTTTCGCCTCACGCCAGACGTTGCCCGGCGCCGCCTTCTCACCCGTGGCCCCCATTACGTAGTAACGGACGGCCGGGTCACGATCGATGCCGTTGTCCGCGCCCTTCAAATAATGGTTGAACCACTTCACCATGTGGGCATACTCCCAGGTGGCGTTCGCGGGGAAGACGTGTTCGCCGACCTTGCTGGTTTTGTTTAAGCCGCCATGGAGCCAGGGGCCGATGACAAGTTGCTGCTTGCCGCGCGATGCCTCGCCCCCCTTGTGTTGCCGGCCTTGGAAACTGGCGATTGAGCCCTGGTTCATGAAGTCAAACCAACTGCCGATGGTGAAGCAGGGGACGTTCATTTTGTCGAAGTGCAGTGTACAATCCTCGGCCTTCCAGTAGTCGTCGTAGAGCGGATGGCGGAACCATTCTTCTACCAGCTTGCGGTTCTCCGCCGGGTCGCGGGGGACTTTGTCCATCGTCTTGAAGCGTTCGGGACGGGTGATGCCGCCGATGCGATAACCTTCCTGAAAAAGGCTCAGGCCCGTGTCGACCATATACTGACAAACCAGATGCGGCGGCTGCGCGACGGCCAGAAAGTTCTGGGCGTAACCGCCTTGCGACGAGCCAAAGCTGCCGACCTTGCCGGTGCTCCACTCCTGTTTCGCCAGCCATTCGCAAGTGTCGTAACCGTCCTTCAATTCGCCCCAACCCAAAGCCCGATAGCCGACCCATGTCCCTTCCGATTTCTGAGCGCCGCGAAAGTTGACCATGGCCACGACGTAACCCGCCTCAGCCAGTTTGGCGGCGGCCTTCTTGGTCCCCGCGCCCCGGATGTCGGCATAGCGTTGTTCGAAGAGAACGGGCCAGGGTCCCTTGCCCTCGGGAATGTACACAAACGCCGATAGATTCTTGCCGTCGCGCATCGGGATCCAAGTCGGCTTTTCAGTGACTGTCCCGATCTTGGCGTCCTGTGTGAACGCCGAGTTCGGAACGATCAGCAACGCTAGGAGGAGAGGTAAGATTTGATTCACGATTCGATTCCTGACGGTGAAGAAGCGGCTATAAAGCTCATGGGCAGTGTATCGTATTCGCGAACGCCGAGATAACCGATGATGCAAAAACATGTGATATGCGCGGCACTCGTTCTGGCGGCCGCTTCCACTACACCGGCTTCGCCGCCCAACATCATCGTGGTCCTCGCCGACGATCTCGGCTGGTCGGACATCGGCTGCTACGGCGGCGAGATTCCGACGCCACACATCGACAAGCTGGCCGCCGGCGGTCTGCGGTTCAAGCAGTTCTACAACAACGCCGTGTGCGGACCGACTCGCGCCGCACTCCTCACCGGATTGCACTGCCAACAGATCGGCCACAGCGGGGCGAACTGGAACGAGGCCACCGATTTTCGCAAGTGCGTCAGCGTCGGCGAGGTGCTGCAAACCTCCGGCTATCGCACCCTGATGGTCGGCAAATGGCAGGAGCGCGATCTCCCCGCCAAGCGCGGGTTCGACCGTTTCTTCGGCCCGATGTGTGCGGGCAAGATCAGCTACTTCAACGAAGTTCACCTGAACCCGTTCTATCTCGACGAGGCACGCTGGAATTTCCCGGATAAAGATTTCTCCATGACGGACGCGTTCACCGACCATGCCGTCCGCTTCGTGGAAGAGGCCGTGAAGCCGAGTGAGAAGAAGCCGTTCTTCCTCTATCTGGCGTATGTCGCCCCGCACTGGCCGTTGCATGCGAAGGAAGAGGAGATCACGCCGCACCGGAAACGCTATCGCGACCACGGCTGGGACTACTGGCGCGAGCAACGCCACAAGCGGCAAGGGGAGATGGGTCTCGTCCCAGGCGAGTGGAAGCCTTCGCCCCGGCCGGCCAGTGTTCATGAATGGAAGTCCGACAAGTTCCTGGAATGGCAGGCGGAACGCATGGCCGTGTACGCGGCCCAGGTGACGTCGATCGATCGCGGCGTCGGGCAAGTGATGGAGGCCGTCCGCAAGGCCGGAGTCGCTGACAACACGCTGGTTCTGTTCCTCTCGGACAACGGAGCGGCCCCGAACGGCGAAGTGATCCCTACCGATCTCGGGTTCGGTTTCGGACCGAAAGCGAAGAACGACGTCTGGCGTCTCGACGGCGTCGCCATCAAACCGGGCAGCGGCCCGAAGAATCTGCCGGGACCGGCCGACACCTTCGCGGCCTACGGTCTCGGCTGGGCGACGACCAGCAACACGCCCTTCCGAAGCACCAAGATGTACGCCTATGAAGGAGGCATCCGCACGCCGCTCATCGCCTGCTGGCCGGCACTCATTCGCAAGGGAGGCGAATTGACCAACCAACCCGGCCATGTCGTCGACATCATGGCCACGTGTCTCGACGTCGCCGGCGCCAAGTATCCAACGGAGTTCAACAGCCGCCAACCGCTCCCGATGGAGGGCAAGAGCCTGAAACCAATCTTCCGCGGTGAGGAACGACCGCCGCACGAAGCCCTCTACTGGAATGCCCCGAACAACCAGGCGATCCGCATGGGCGATTGGAAACTTGTGAATGCAACTCGCGGCAAGCCGTGGGAACTCTATGATCTGAACACCGACGGCACGGAGACGACCGATCTGGCCGAGAAACATCCGGAGCGCGTGAAGGAGATGAGCGCGAAGTGGCTGACGTGGGCGAAGAAGTATGGGGTGGAGAGGTAGGGTGGGCCGAAGCACCAGTGCCAAAACGTTGAGGAATCAGCAACTTACTGGTAGTTGCGACAGCTCGATATTATAATTGCTTGTGACTTGCATACCTCGTGAACGGAAACTTCCATGCCATCGACCGTAACGATCACCGATGAACTCGCGAACCAACTCAAACCTTACGAGTTGCAGATTCCGGAGATCCTGCAACTCGGGATCAGCGAATGGAACGCTCGCGGCCAAGTTGGCTACAACGGTCTCAACGGCGTGCTGGAAAAACTAGCAGCCCTGCCGTCGCCTGAAGAGGTGATGGCCCTGCGTCCAAGTCTACCCCTTCAAGAACGCTTGGAAGCCTTGCTGGAAAAGAACCGCACCGCCAGGCTTTCGGCCGACGATCAACGAGAATGGGATCAATACCAGTACGTTGAGCATCTAGTCCGCCTGGCCAAGATTAACGCGGCGCGCAAGCTCAAAGTGACCGATTCATGAGTCAAACTCATGTGTCAGCGGCATTGCGTCGAATCGTGCGAGAACGCGCGCGGGATCGTTGTGAATACTGCCTCGTCCCTGAATGGGTGACGTTTGCTTCGCATTGGATCGATCACATCATCGCGGAAAAGCACGGCGGCCTAAAGATCATTGATAACTTGGCAAATTCATGCAGTGAATGCAATCAGAGGAAGGCCAGCGATCTGACTTCGATCGATCCCGAAACGGGCTCAATCGTCCCACTCTTCAATCCACGACGTGACTCATGGTTTGATCATTTTCAACTTGTCGGCGGCCGAATCGAACCGCTCACGCCAATTGGTCGTGTGACCGAGCGGTTGCTTCAATTCAATCGACTCGAACGTGTCAGAGAGCGAGAACAATTAATCGGGGCAAATCTTCTGCTGTTTGAATCAGATGGAACCGGGCCAATACGGAGCAACTCATGAGCAAAGCTTTTCTGACGTCTCTACTGCTGGTCGTCGTTAGTCATCCAGCAAACGCCCCAGCCCAGGGTCTCGACTACCTCAAGGCCAACTACACCAAGACCGAGCACATGATCCCCATGCGCGACGGCGTCAAGCTGTTCACGGCCGTGTATGCGCCCAAGGATCAGACGCAGAAGTATCCGATTATGATTTACCGCACTCAGTCGGGAGTTCGGCCGTATGGTGAGGATCAGTTTCCGAATGATCTGGGACCCTCGCCGCTGTTCGGAAAGGAAGGGTACATCTTCGTTTACCAGGACCTGCGTGGGCGCTGGATGTCGGAAGGGACGTTCGACCGCATTCGGCCACACAATCCCGCCAAAAAGACTCCGCAAGACATTGATGAAAGCAGCGATGCCTACGACACCATCGATTGGCTGGTGAAGAACTTGCCGAATCATAACGGCGCGGTCGGGTTATGGGGCACGTCGTATCGCGGGTTCACGGTGTGTTCGGGGATGATCGACGCTCACCCGGCCATCAAGGCCGTGTCGCCCCAAGCGCCCGTGGTCGATCAGTTCGTCGGCGACGACTGGCGGCACAATGGCGCCCTGTTCCTGTCTCATGCGTTCTTCTATTCGCCGCTCACGGGCAAGATCCGCAAGGAACCGCACAAGACGCCGCCGCCGTTGTTCGACCACGGCACTCCGGATGCGTATGACTTTTATTTGCGAATGGGGCCGCTCGTTAACGCCGACGCCAAACATTTCAAGGGCGAGGTCCCCTACTGGAACGAACTCATCAAACGCTCGACGTACGACGAATTCTGGAAGGCTCACAACCTGCGGCCACATATCAAGAATATCCGGCCGCCGGTCTTGCTCGTCGGCGGTTGGTTCGATGCCGAGAATCTTTTCGGGGCTCTGGAAGTATTCAAGCGTCTCGAAGCGACCAGTCCCAACAAGGAGAACTTGTTCGTCATGGGTCCGTGGATTCATGGCGGCTGGAACGGCGGGCAGGCCGACGGAGCGTCGCTCGGACCGGTTTCGTTCGACGCCAAGACCGCTGCCTGGTATCGCGAGAAGATCGAATTGCCGTTCTTCGAGCATCACCTGAAAGGGAAAGGCGAGTTCGAACAACCGAAAGCGTTGATGTTCGAGACGGGGGCCAATCGCTGGCATGAACTTGCCGACTGGCCGCCGCGCGGGCTCAAACCGGTTGAACTATTCTTCCATGCCCGAGGACGGCTCGATTTCGAGCCCCCAGGCATGGAGGGCATTGCCTGGGATGAATTCATCAGCGATCCAGCCAAGCCGGTGCCGTATTTCGACAAGACGGGTATCCGCATGTTGCCCGAGTTCATGACCGCCGACCAGCGCTTCACCGCCAGCCGGCCCGATGTGCTGGTCTACGAGACCGAACCCCTTGAGAAAGACATCACCCTGACCGGGCCGATCATGGCCGACTTGCATGTCTCGACCACGGGGACCGATGCGGACTGGATCGTCAAGCTGATCGACGTCTATCCCAACAACTATCCCGATCCAATCCCGAACCCGAGCGGCGTGCGCATGGGAGGCTATCAACAACTCGTCCGCGGCGAGGTGATGCGCGGCAAGTATCGCAACAGCCTCGAGAAACTCGAACCGTTCCAACCGGGCCTACCGACGGAAGTGAAGGTCAAACTCCTCGACGTCTACCACACCTTCCGCGCCGGCCACAAGATCATGGTGCAAGTGCAGAGCACCTGGTTCCCGCTCATCGACCGCAATCCCCAGACGTTCGTGGACATCGCCACGGCGAAGGAAAGTGATTTCCAGAAGGCGACGCAACGGGTTTATCGGTCGAAAGAACTGCCATCGCGGCTGGTGGCGGAGCGGGCGCCTTGACATCTGTTCGCAAATATGCGAACATTTCGAGGAGTGGGAGAATGCCCGAAACAAAGGTAGTGTTTTTCAAGGATGACGATGGATCGGTTCCTTGTTTGGGGTGGTTTGAAGCTCTTCCTTCCAAGGTGCAAGCCAAGTGCTTGGTGCGCATTGAGCGGTTGAAGGAAATGGGGCACGAACTTCGCCGACCGTAAGCCCATTTCCTTCGGGATGAGATTTACGAACTCCGAGTACGGCACCAGCGAGTCAACTATCGGCTGCTCTATTTCTTCCATGGGACGATAGCCGCCGTGCTTTCGCATGGATTGCAGAAGGAAAAGGCCGTCCCGCCGAAAGAGATTGACGTGGCGATCGATCGGAAAGCTCGATTCGTCAGCGATCCCAAAATGCACACTTTTGAGGAATGATCGTGGCCAAGAAGAAAAGAACGTCCGATGCCGTCGCAATTCTACACCATCGGCACTTTGAAGGAAAACCGGCCCGCCTCGCCGAACTGGAAGAAGCAAGAGCCAATGCAGCCGTTGCCAGAGAACTTTGTGCCATGCGTATGGAAGCGGGTCTCACGCAACGCGAACTGGCCAAATTAGTTGGCACCACGGCATCCGTTATTTGTCGATTGGAAGACGCAGATTATGAAGGTCACTCCTTGGCCATGCTCCGGCGAATTGCGACCGTACTGGAGAAACGATTGGAAGTCCGGTTCGTGTCAAACGCACCTTGAATTCGCACGTCGCGGTGCTTGCTCCACGACATCGCCATCCTCAAACAAATCATTTCGGAGTACACGAATGCGGTCTACCCGTCTCGAGCTGGCACTTTTATTGTGTTTTCTTCCCACCGCGATCGTCGCCGCTGAGGGCAAAGTCGCGATCCGCACCGACTTTCCCGGCGGGAATGTCGTGGTGGTCAAGAACGAGGGCGGCACGGTTCAACTAGCGCCGGATCTGCGCGGCGGACCGGCCTGGTTCTACTGGCACTTCGAAGCCGAGGCGACGGAACCGGGCACGGTCACCTTTTCGTTTGCCGGCTCGCCTTTGATTGGCGTCCGTGGCCCGGCGGTCAGCCGCGATGGCGGTAAGATGTGGGAATGGTTGGGCGCCGACAAGGTTCAGTACGCACCGCCGCCAGAGAAGGACAAGAAGACGCCTCGCTTCGAAAGCTTCGCGTTTACCTTCAAGGAGGCCAAGCAGAAGGTTCGCTTCGCAGTCGCCATTCCTTATCTTCAACACGATCTCGACGCCTTCCTCGACAAGAACAAAGCCAACCCCCATTTGAAACGGAGTGTGTTGACCGAGACGCGAATCGGCCGTCGGCCGGTCGATCTGATTCAGATCGGCAAACCGGGGGACGGCGTCCGCGCGGTCCTGTTAACGGCCCGGCATCATGCGTGTGAATCGATGGCGAGTTTCGTCCTCGAAGGCTTCATCCAGGAAG
>Ga0105047_10001939_pt1 | contig 37184 bp, 22 predicted proteins | sample MAT04_FD_78384 | JGI IMG/M metagenome (GOLD analysis project Ga0105047, IMG submission 78384) | Freshwater microbial communities from Lake Fryxell liftoff mats and glacier meltwater in Antarctica - MAT-04 (megahit assembly) | ecosystem: Environmental > Aquatic > Freshwater > Ice > Liftoff... | reverse complement strand
TTGCGGTCGGTGTGGCAGACGTGCTTCCGAAGTTGATCGTGTTCGGCCTGCTCAAACCCGCATTTCAGCTTTCTGAGACGATCCATACCGTCTGCACCGAAGGGAGCTTTGAGGAGTTGCTCCAGCGGCTGGCCAGTCATGAACTGGATCTGGTGCTGTCTGACTCCCCGATACCCTCAGGAACGCGTGTTCGGGCCTACAGCCATCTGCTCGGAACCTGTGGAGTCGCATTCTTTGGCAAAAAGCCCCTTGCTCGACGGCTGCGGAAAAACTTCCCCCATTCTCTCGACAATGCGCCCTTTCTCTTGCCGACACGCCCTAACACGCTCCGTCGGGAACTCGACCAGTTCTTCGACGAGAACAACATCAGGCCGCGTGTGATCGGCGAATTCCAGGATAGCGCGTTGCTCAAAGTGTTTGGCCAAGAGGGGCTGGGCGTGTTCCCCGCGCCCGAGACGATTCTGCATGAAGTCGAACGTCAGTACGACGTAGAGCACGTCGGAACGATCGATACGATTCGCGAGCGGTTCTTCGCGATCTCCGCCGAACGCCGGCTCAAGCATCCCGCCGTCCTGGCGATCTCCGACATCGCGCGCAAACAGTTGTTCCTCGGGGAAGATGCGGGGTGATGGATCGCTGGCGATTTGCGATCGCTGTTTCGATTCAGCTCCTGCAGAGATCAGCGTCGCCAGGATTGGCATCGAGGCGCTCGCGCGAAGAGTTCAAAAGTCTATTGCAATCCCTCAAGCTTGGCCGCCTGGAACTTGGGACTCATTGTCAAATTCAATGCGTCGCATTGACCAATCGTCATGGTCACGTGGGCCTGAAAATCTCGATACTTGCCAACGAAGCCGTCTGCGGACCGGCCTCGCCGTGATGCACCTGGGCATCCCGATTCGGAGTGGTGGGCGAATCCGCACACGCAACATCTGATGAAGAGATGCCAGCGCCAGGCCTGCATGGCACAACTTGAGGGAAACTTCGAAATAGGCGGGATCTTCACGATCAGCAACAAGCGGAACGATGGTTCGCATTGCGGACGCTTAATGAACATCGTTTGCATGAAGGCGTGACTTTGAACTGGTCGAAGTAATTCTAGGTCGAGGACCTCGCAGGCGCCGTAATCGAAGCGATGTCGCGTACATGCTGGATTGAGGGGACCGTTTGTCAACGGAATCTGGTGGGCCACGACCCGCGGAACTTCAGGAAGAAGGTCGACGGGATGCTGCCCCTAACTTCTAGACCAAGCCTGCTTGCTATCGGCTTGACGCTGGCATGGTGCATTGGGGCTAGCGCTCAGGCTCCAAACGTGGAAGACCTTCCCACGCGGTCAACCATCGACAAGCCCGAGGGGGGCCACCCTGCGAGAGCGTTGCCGTTGGAGCCGCTCCCCGCCCCCCGCAGTTGGCCGCCGGAAGCGTCGCCTCGGGCGGAAGAGCCCACGCCTCCCCCGCTGGAGTTGGAACACGTTCTAGCCGCCGTTGAGCGAAGCTATCCTTTGCTGGCTGCCGTAGAACGAGATCGGGTCATCGCCGCGGGAAAACTCGAGTCTTCCATCGGTAAGTTCTTCGACACCAAGGTGACGACGCTTTACGGTCAGGAGATCCTAGGCTTCTATCGCAACGAGCGGTTCGATGCTTCGATTGAGCAGAATACAGGGCTCCGCGGCGCGAAACTTGAAGCGGGATACAAGCTGGGACTGGGAAGTTTTATCGACGCCGACGGCAATATGCAGACCAATGACGGTGGCGAGTTTCGCGCCGGAATGGCCGTGCCCATGCTTCGCGACGGCTCCATTGATCGCCGTCGGGCCAACATCGCACAAGCAGAACTGGGACGCGCGGCGGCAGAACCCAAGATCTACAAGCAACGGCTCAACTTCATCAAGGGGGCGGCCAAGGTTTACTGGACCTGGGTCGGAACGGGCCAGAAGTACATGGTGGCGCAGTCGCTGTTGAACGTGGCCATGGAGCGGGACCGACAGTTGCGGATTCGAGTGGAGAAAGGGGACATCGCCGAGATCGAACAGATTGACAACCTTCGAGTCGTGTATCAACGGCAGGCAAAGGTGACGGAATCTCAGCGTGAGTTTCAACGCGCGGCGATTCTGCTTTCTCTCTTTGTGCGAAATGACGCCGGGCTGCCGGCCCTTCCCCCTGCGGATCGCTTGCCGCCTGGATTCCCGCAGCCGCCAGCCATTGATCCGGCCCGCGTCGATGAGGATATCCGCGTCGCTCTTGTTCGCAGGCCTGAACTGCAGGTCCTTGAGTTTGAAAGACGCAAGTTGCGTGTCGAACTGGAGTATGCCCGCAATCAATGTCTGCCGGCCTTGGACTTGGCGATGAAGGGCTCGCAAGACATCGGCGGACAAGACCCCAAGAGGAACAAGGGGCCCTTTGAGTTGGAAGCCGGAGTGCTGTTTCAGGCACCCCTGCAGCGACGCGATGCGCGCGGCCAGATCCGAGCAGCACAGGCTGAGATTGATCAAATCACGGCGGAGCTGCGCTACGCGCAGGACAGTGTCGTCGCAGATGTGCAGGATGCGATGAGTGCGCTGCTGGCGGCGAGGGATCGCGCGGAACAGTCGCGCCAAGGAGCGATTGTGGCACGACAAGTGGAGCAACTGGAGCGCAAGAAGTTCGAGTTGGGCAACAGCACGCTGCTGATCGTCAACCTGCGCGAACAAGCGACCTTTGACGCCCGAGTTCTTGAGCTTGAAGCGCTTTCCGAGTTCTACAAGGCGATCGCTGAGTACCGCGCTGCACTGGCTTGGGATGCGGATCCAATTGGAACTCCCCCAACGCCGCCTCGAGCACCCAAGGAATAGGTAGTAACCTTCCTCTTGCTCTGCGTGATGGTCATCTTGGCGCACGACTGTCGTCGAGTCGTTGGCTGCAACGTGACCGAGCGCCCGACCGCCGAATGGGCGGCGCAAGTAGTGGCGCAGGCGTTCTCGACGTCTCTCGCGTATGGGCCCTACTCCTCTACGGCCAATCCACCTGGGATGGATGGATACCGGAAGGCCCAAAGGCCGCCTGAACACCAGCGTAGTGCGGCCCGATTACGCGTTGGTCGGCGTCAGTCCAAAGTAGCCGGCCCAGGCCAGACGCAGCATCTCATCGTTAATCTGCATCGGTTGCCGCCGCAGTTTGCAGATGTCGCGGCAGCGCTCGATCAAGTCGCGAGGTTCGCACCCGCGGAGTTCGCGGTCTTCCTTCTTGTACTGCTGCAGCAGGCGGTCCATCAACGGTTGAGGTACTTGCAGGTTGTACCGCCCGGCGTAGCGCGCAAAGATCTCGCAGTAGCGATCACGGGTGGGTCCGCTCACATAGATGCGGTAGCCCATGCGTCGCAAGAACGCGGGGTCCATGACGCGGTTCGGATCCAGGTTGGTGGCCACGATCAGCATCTGGCGAAAGGGGACCATCACCTTCAAACCGGTGTGCAGCGTCATGTAGTCGACGCGATGCTCAAGGGGGATGATCCAGCGATTCAACAGGTCCGACGGGTCGACCCGTTGCCGGCCGAAGTCGTCAATCACAAACGTGCCGCCGTTGGACTTGAAGTGCAGCGGGGCCTCGTAGAACCGCATCGAAGGGCTGTACGACAAGTCGAGCGACTCGATCGTCATTTCGCCGCCCGCGATCGTCAGCGGCCGTTTAATCCGGACCCATCGCTGATCCAGTTTCCAGGGTTGCGGAGGGTTGAATCCGGCCAACTCGTGGCACTGTTGATCGTAGACGCGAATCACGTCGGTTCCGACGCCGATGCAGTGCGGTATCCACAGATCTCCCACCACCGCATTATGCAGTGCCCGGGCGATGCTGGTCTTGCCGTTGCCCGGGGGGCCGTTCAGAAACAAGCTGCGTTGCGACATGATGGCCAGCGCCGACGTGTAGACGTCGTGTTCCGGCAGCACAAGCTCGGCCAGCGCCTGCTGCACGGCTTCCAATGAGATCTGCGGAAACTGAGCCAACTGCCAGTCGAGCATCGCAGTGTAGGCGTCAAGCGAAACGGGAGCAGGGCCCACGTAGCCCGAGATCTCGAACAGCCGCTTCGACTGTTCGCGGCCGCGGTCGGTAATGGCATAGCGATGGTTGAAAGGGCCGACTTGTCCGAGCACCTGCAGCAGTTGTTCGCCCTTCATCTGCTGCAGCAGCGCTTCTACCAGCGGCAGCGGAATGTGAATCTGCTGCGCGACCCAGTCAGTTGTGCACTGGGGGACCGTGTAGCAGGCTTTCAGGCAAAGATCCGCCAGCACGCTCTGGGGCACGCCGACAGACTGCAGGTCCGCGGGGGCCTCGGGCGAGGGAACGCCGGAAACTTCAAGGAGCTTGGGAAGATGGGGAGAGGCCGAGTTTGCGGCGCCGATGCTGCTCATGATGCTGCGACCAGAGGAAGAGAAAGACTTCCGACTTGCGACCAGGAGGGGTCCTTCGAATCAATGCTAAGTCCCCTCGCGCAGAGTGTCAACGAAGGCTGCGACGCAGGTTAGTCTTTCTGGCCTGTTTGGGCGAATCAGGCAGGCAGCAACGATCGTGCAGGGAGTTCCCTGTGCCGCGACTCGGATCGCTGCAACGAAAACTTGACCTTGGCCAAGCCTGTCGTCTAGCATGAGGGGAGCCCCCAGGATGGGACTCGTTTCAAGAACAGCGGTTCAGGCCGATCGGCTGTGGCTCCCTTTTTCTCTGTACGTCGAGCGACAGCGCGGTCCCGTTTGGATCCTGCGGTTCCTGGTTTTAAGCATGTCTTTCCCTTCGGTCGAGGATTTCCTCCAGCGTTTGCAATCCAGCGGCTTGGTTCAGGAAGAACCACTACATGCTGCTCTGTCGCGGCTCGCTTCGCGCGCCGACCAGCCGCGCGTGGATGCCCCGACCTTAGGCCGCGAGTTGATCCGCGTCGGCCTCCTTTCTCCGCAGGATCGCGATCGGCTGCTGATCGGCACGGACTCAGCGAATTCGATCGAGGACTCGCTGTTTGGCGGCGACGAACCCGCGGCCCCGGAGCCCTCCAGCTTCAGTTGGGGCGAACTGGCAGCCAAGTTCGAACGCGAAGACTCATCGGTCGACGCCCGAGATTCGGAAGTCGACGCTCTGGTGGCCTCCACAGAAGGTTCGACCATTGTGCAGTCTGGTGCGCACGATGGCACGGGGCCGATGGACGCCACCATGGTGCGGATCGAGATCCCCTCGCAATCCGACGCCTTGAGCGAGATGCAGCCCCAGCGTGATGCGTCGTCGAGCGGTTCGGGGACGTTCATCGGCGAGATCTCTGAGCTGGCCGGTCCTGTGGGGCTCGTCGTGAAAGGGGATGCCGCCGATCCCGACGGCGACGTAGGCCTGATGGACGAGCTGGCCTCGCGCGCCGGCCAACGAGGCTCGCCCACCATGATGGGCACACTCAGTCAGATCGGCCGAGCAGGCGGCGATTCGATCTTCCTGGAGATGTCCGAAGATCGCAAGGCGGGCTCTGCGGCGCCGCATCCGTCGTCTCCGCAGGCTCGCGACGTGGAAGAAGAGCGCAAGCCGAAATTTGCCGACCGGATCGACGAAGACGACGCGATCCATCAGGACGCCCAGGAACGTCCAGCCACCATTGACGACACGCTGATCCTGCTCGAACCCGCGCGGCCGGCGTCTCCTTCCAAGCCGCCCGAGGACTCGGGTGTGCTGAGCGAACTGAGCTCGCATGCCCCCTGGCGGCAGACGTCCACCATGATGGGCTCGATCAGCGACATTCAGCGTCAGTCGGCCACGCCGGTGGAAGTGGACATCTGCGACCCCGCTTCACGGACTGACATCACCAAAAAGCCCACCGCCCCGGGGCCTGTGCAGGTCACACCTGCTGCTGCCGGCGACTCGGGTGTGATGGACGAACTGACCAGCCACACCGCCTCGTGGCGCAATCCACCGACCATGCTGGGGCGGATGAGCGACATCGAACGCGAGCAGATGCGGCCCGTCGATTTGGAAACCGGGAGCAGTTCCGGAATCGGCTTGGGTACGGAGCAACCCGGGTCGAACATGCCGACGCCTTCGCCCGGCGAGATCACTGCACCTACGAAGACCACGCTCTATGTGGCGGCCGATGCGGAACCACTCGCTAAGTTTGCGGAAGAGCCCAAGCTGGCGGCAGGCGCGCCGGCCAGCGCTGCGGATTCCGGGGTTCTGACCGAGCTGGGCGAGAGCAAAAAATGGCGCAATACGCCCACCATGATGGGCAGCCTGAGCGCGATCCGTCGCCAGAGCCAGACCGACGTGGTCATCGAGACCCCCGACGAGCCCGCTGCGCCAGATGGGCAGCAGACGGAAGGGGACGAGTCGCATCCCTTTGGCGAAGTGTTGATCTCCAGCGACACGAGTTCAACTCCGGCTGCCGACGAGACACCACCCATTTCGCTGGCTACGAGCGTGCCCGCCCGTTCAGGCGAGGCAAGTTCCGGCGACTCGGGCATCATGACCGAGCTGACCGCCAGCCAGCAGTGGCGCAACACGCCCACCATGATGGGCAGCCTGAGCGCGATCCGCCGGCAAAGCCTGAGCGATGTGCAGATTCAAACGCCGGACGAGCCGACCGCGCCTGCGGCGAATACTCCGCCGGAACCTGAGCCGGACGATCCGCATCCTTTTGGCGAAGTCGATCTGACGCCCTCACGAGGCGCCGAGCAAACGCCGGCCGCCAGTTCCGGCGACTCGGGCATCATGACCGAGCTGACCGCCAGCCAGCAGTGGCGCAACACGCCCACCATGATGGGCAGCCTGAGCGCCATCCGCCGGCAAAGCCTGAGCGATGTGCAGATTCAGACGCCGGACGAGCCGACTGCGCCTGCGGCGAATACTCCGCCGGAACCCGAGCCGGACGATCCGCATCCGTTTGGCGAAGTTGATCTGACGCCCGGACGAAGCGCCGAGCAAACGCCGGCCGCCAGTTCCGGCGACTCGGGCATCATGACCGAGTTGACCGCCAGCCAGCAGTGGCGCAACACGCCCACCATGATGGGCAGCCTGAGCGCCATCCTCCGGCAAAGCCTGAGCGATGTGCAGATTCAAACGCCGGACGAGCCGACCGCGCCTGCGGCGAATACTCCGCCGGAACCTGAACCGGACGATCCGCATCCGTTTGGCGAAGTCGATCTGACGCCCGCACGAGGCGCCGAGCAAACGCCGGCCGCCAGTTCCGGCGATTCGGGCATCATGACCGAGCTGACTGCCAGCCAGCAGTGGCGCAACACGCCCACCATGATGGGCAGCCTGAGCGCCATCCGCCGGCAAAGCCTGAGCGATGTGCAGATTCAAACGCCGGACGAGCCGACCGCGCCCGCGGCGAATACTCCGCCGGAACCCGAGCCGGACGATCCGCATCCATTTGGCGAAGTCGATCTGACGCCAGGACGAGGCGCCGAGCAAACTCCGGCCGCCAGTTCCGGCGACTCGGGCATCATGACCGAGCTGACTGCCAGCCAGCAGTGGCGCAACACGCCTACGATGATGGGCAGCCTGAGCGCCATCCGCCGGCAAAGCTATACCGACGTCGTCATTGAGACTCCCGAAGAGCCCGCGGCCGGAAATGCGTCGCACGAGCCGGAACCGGACGATCCGCATCCCTTCGGCGAAGTATTCATTGCCGCCCCCGGGTTTCCTTTGCCCATGGCTGCTACTCCCATCGAAGAGGAATCGGACGCGGCTGACGAAGCTCAGGACCAAGAGCTCGCGCTCGACGAGGCGACGGAATACCTGACGGAAGAGCCCGCGGACGAAGACCAAGACAGTCCCCAGGACCCGCCCGCAGGCCTCACGGAGTCCGAGGACAGGTTCCTCGGCAATGAGTTGGAATCGCAGGAGCGAGTGGCCCCTGAAGACTCGGCCCCCTTCATCGCGAAAGAGACCGCACGGCGGGAGAAATCCTACTCGGCACCCGATTCGTTGGATTCGCCGATTTCGCTGGAGATGGAAGCGCCCGAGTCGGCCTTGCGCGAAACGCTGCCCATCGAGATGCTGACGACGCTGCCTACAAAAGCGCTGCCCACAGAGATCTCAACTCCCGAGTATATAACGGCGAATTCTGTCTTGGCCGACGAACCCACGTTGGCCATCCCAGAGCCCGAAGCGGTGAAGGCTCCCACCGTTCGAGCCGAGCCTCCGCTACGAGTAGTTTCGCCTCGGTCGGCCGGGCGAACGGTCCCGCGTCCAGCACCGGCAGTGTACGAACCGAGCTCCTATCCCGAGGAATCTGTCGGTTGGGGCGCCAGACTCCTGTCGGTGATGGTGACTTTGACGATGTTCGTCGTCACGTTGTCCGCAGGCGCCGGACTGATGTGGCTGCTCCGCTCGCTGGGCACCCAATTCTCGGAAGTGCTGCTGATCGGTGGCTCGGGCCTGCTGATGCTCGTCGTCCTGTCCGTGGCAGTTCGCCCTGATGGAAATCGGCGACTCGAGCGGTAAGGTAAACCACCTTTGCCATCGTGCGCTCAAATGGAAACGAAACAGTTCCACGCATGTCCCACACGATGTAGAATCGATGAAGGGAGTGTGGGCAGTTTTTACTTACTAAGGGGAGAAGGCCGTGGGGTGCAGCTATTGTCTTTGCCGCACCGTATCTCCCACCTCGATCCGCCCCTATGAGTACCCCCTGCTATTGGTCCTGATTCGCCCCTATCAGTGTGACCACTGGGCCCAGCATCGCTTCTACCGACTGTGGCCGTTGCAGGCGATCCTTTCTCGCTCGACGCGGACAAAGAGTCCTCCCGCGGCAACGAAGTCCACCACGTCGACTCCTTCGTAGTGCCCGTTCGCTCGATCGCATCGTGAGCGGCAAGGCGCTATCCGCCGCACCGTTCAGCGAGCTCGCGCAGCAAAAAGGGGAGCGCACCCCAGGGCACGCTCCCCTCAGCTAGATTCTTCGATCGGCGCTACTTCTTGGGGAACTGCGGTAGCTTGTCGGCAAACTTGGCCGGGTCCTTCTTGAAGGCGTCCGGGCAGCCGGGGCAGCAGAAGTAGACCTTCTTCCCCTCGTTCTCGACCGACACGTCGGTCTTGATCGGCTTGTTGCTCACCGGGCAGGCAGTCTGCAGGGTGAAGCCGGTCTCGGGCTTGCCAAACACCAGGCTCAGCTTCTCGTCGGCGCTGGCAGCAGTCACCTTGGCCACGCACTTCTCGCAGCAGAACAGGATCTTGGCCCCGTTCACGGTCACGGCAGCGCCGGCGTCCACGTCATGCCCCGACAGGGGGCAAGCCACCTGGGTCAGTTGCGCGGTCTCGCACATCTGGCAGTAAGTCTTGGCGGCCACCTTGGCCGGGTCCTTCTTGAAGCCTTCAGGGCACTTCTCGCAGCAGAAGTAGACCTTCTTGCCCAGGTAATCGACCGAATGCTCCTGCTTCGCGGCCCCGCCCGACATCGGGCAGGTTGCCTTGAACGCCGCCTTCTCTTCGGCCTGAGCCCAGGCCAGGAAAGCGAATCCACCTGCCACAACAAATGCCAACGCCAGCATGTTCGACTTCATGTGTGTTCCTTCAATGCTTGGAATTTAGATCTGATACGTGGTGTGGCCCATGGCGAAGCAATGCTTCCAGGGACCGAAGACAATAAGCCCACCTGTAGAAGCACACTCTCGGCGAGAGCGCGCAGGGTGAGCCGTTCAGATCTGCCAGGTGCAGAGAAGGCGATTGAGATGTGACGGACTGTCCGGAATGACAATCGTGGGCAGACGATCGAAGCCCGCGTCGGACAACTCGACGGGCAATCGAGGGCTGAAGGCGAACCAGGCGACCGGTTCGGCAGTCGTACGGGTAACGAGAACCACCACCGCTTGTCCAGGAGTCGGCCGCGCTTTGCAACAGCACGAGGTCTGCACTCCGCAGCCCGACACCTTGCTGGCAACCACCGGCTTGCTGGCCGCTTTTCGGGCACAACATGACCGGACGGGAGTTTGCTCGGGGGCCACCTTGATCGCACAGCACGAAGCGCCGCGGGCGTTGGTCAAGCCGGCTTTGACCGGACAAGGGTTCACAGTCGGCGGAAACAACAGCCCCACCAGTGCCAGCGCAACGAAAAGGCCGCCCGTTGAAGGGAGCATTTGTGCGTGTTGGAAGCGATAGCGTGGCATGGAGGTTCCTGAAGTGCTGAGATTATCGAGTGTTTTCGGGGATGGGTCAAGCTCGCCTTTCCCGCATTCCATGTCCAAAGCAGCAACCGTCGGACGAAGGCCCGCCTGTTTACGCAACTTCCCAACTGCCCGTGATTTGCCGCACTTCCATCGGGCTGCCAATCCCGCCGACTTCGTCTTTCGGCGGTTTTGCCTTCCTGCTACACTCCCGCCCCGCTCCGGCTTAGGCCCGCCGTGTTGCACTTCAACACGCCCGCTTCAGGCTGCCTGCGCTGCGACAAGGAGGTCGCTTTCTCGTGTCGAAATGGCCGATTCGCACCAAATTGCTCATTGGGTTGGGACTGCTGCTGGTCCTCGTGGCCGTATTGGCTTCGAGCGGTCTGCACGCAGTGTACGCCTATCGCGGCCTGGCCAAGAGCCTGAGCCGACGCGTGGGCGAATTGCCGCTGGCCACCGTGTTAAGCCAACGGGTCGGTGACCTGCGCATGGCGCTGGGCGAGATCCACGGCGAACGTCCCACGACGGCCGTCGAAAGCCGCTTCGCCCGCGAAGAGTTCCGCGTCTCGGTCGAGGCGGTCCACGCCGCGCTGGGTCGCTACCGGACTGAACTGGCCAACAACGACGACAAAGGCGGGCCCATCGGCGACGGCGAGCGCGAATGGGAGACCGTCCATCAGATCGAAACCACGCTGAGCCAGATCGACAAGATCTGCGCCGAAGACGGCGACTGGGTTCTCGAGCCGCAGGAGTTCACCGCGCTGCGCGACGAACTGCAATCGCTCGACCAACTGGTCGCTCTGCTTCCCAGCTATCTGCACCAAAGCCTGCGGGGTATGGCCAGCGATATTCGCAACCAATACCGCACACTAATCACGCTGGTCGGCGTCTCGGGCGTGGCGGCCGCGCTGCTGCTCTCGATCCTGGTGCAACTTTTCTATCGCTGGATCTTCCGCCCGCTCAAGGTGCTGATCCGGGCGTCGCGCAAAGTGGCCGAGGGGAATTTCGAGTACCACATCAAGCTCGAGAGCCTGGACGAGATGGCCGAACTGGCCGATGCCATGAACAAGATGACGGCCCGCTTCCGTGATGTACGCGACGATCTGGACTCGCAGGTGCAAGAGCGGACCAAGCAGGTGGTGCGCAGCGAGCGCCTGGCAAGCGTCGGTTTCCTGGCGGCCGGTGTAGCGCACGAGATCAACAATCCGCTGGCTTCGATCGCCATGTGCGCCGAGTCGCTCGAAGGCAGGCTCTCAGGCGTATCCTTGGCCGACGAACGCGACGGCAAGATCGTGACGCAGTATCTGCAGATGATCCAGAGCGAAGCGTTCCGCTGCAAGGAAATCACCGAGAAGCTGCTGGATTTCTCGCGAATGGGGGAGTCGCAGAAGCTCCCCACGGATCTGCGCGAGCTGGTGCAGGGCGTGATCGACATGATCTCGCACTTGGGCAAGTATCGCGACAGGAAGGTCGAGTTGGTCGCCGGCGCGCCGATCGTCGCGGCCGTGAATGCCCAGGAGATGAAGCAGGTGGTGCTGAACCTGATCTCCAATGGGTTGGACAGTCTGGAAGCGGGCGGCGCGGTTTGGGTCGACCTGACCCAGGAAGGGGATCACGTCGTGATCACCTTCACCGACAATGGCTGCGGCATGTCGTCCGAAGTGCAGGAGCATCTCTTCGAGCCCTTCTTTACTCGCCGCCGTGGCGGGCAAGGTACGGGGCTCGGCCTCTCTATTACCTATCGAATCGTGGCCGACCACAACGGTCAAATCGACGCCCACAGCGACGGACCCGGTCTGGGTAGCCAATTCCGCGTGGTGCTGCCGTTAGTTGCCGGTCAAAAGGAGGATAGCCATCGCTACCAAGCCGCCGCGTAATCGCCTGAAACTGTTGTTCGCCGACGACGAGCGCTCGCTCCAGGATCTGATGAGCCTGGAGATCCCGCGCATGGGTCACGAAGTGACCGTGTGTCCCGACGGTTTGACCGCCGTCGCGGCGCTCGAACGGAATACCTACGACTGCGTGCTGGTCGATCTCGACATGCCCGGCCTTTCGGGCATCGAGGTGATCAAGCGGCTCAAGGTTGACTCGCCGGAGACCGAAGCCATTGTGCTGACGGGCAAGTCGTCGATGGATACGGCCGTGGCCGCGTTGCGGCTCGGCGCCTTCGACTATCTGACCAAGCCCTGCCGGCTCTCCGAACTGGAGTCGCTGCTGGCCCGCGTGGCCGACAAACGCGATCTAACGAACAAGTACCGCGCCGCAAAACGCCGGCTGGACAAACTCGAAGGGGGCAGTCAGCTCGTGGGGCACAGCGCCGGCATGGACGAAGTCCGCCGGCTGATCGGCCGCGTCGCTCCTGCCGAATCTACCGTGCTGGTGCGCGGCGAAACCGGCACCGGCAAGGAGCTGGTCGCCCGGGCGATTCACGACCAAAGCCCGCGGGCCGAGATGCCCTTTGTAGCCATCAATTGCGGCGCCTTGCCCGAAAGCCTGATCGAGAGCGAGCTCTTCGGCCACCGCAAGGGCGCCTTCACCGGCGCCGATCAGCAACGGGTCGGCCTGTTTGAAGTCGCCAACGGCGGCACCCTCTTCCTCGACGAAATCGGCGAGCTCCCCAAAGGGGTGCAGGCCAAGCTGCTGCGCTTTCTGGAAAGCGGCGAGATCCGCCGCGTCGGAGACAACGAAGCGTTTACGGTCGACGTGCGCGTGGTCTGCGCCACGCATCGCAACGTCGAAGAGATGGTCACCACGGGCGATTTCCGCGAAGACTTGATGTTCCGCATCAACACCTTCGAGGTGCAGTTGCCCGCCCTCCGCGAGCGCAAAGACGACATCCTGCTGCTCGCCCGGCATCTGCTGCGGCGTTTTCGGCCAGCCATCAAGCCGGGAGATGACGCCTTTAGCCCGCAGGCCACCGCCATGCTGCTGGAATATCCGTGGCCGGGCAATGTGCGTGAACTGGCGAACGTAGTCGAACACGCGGCCATCCTGTGCGATGCCGGCCCAATCGAGCCGAATCACCTGCCGACGCGCAAGTTCGACAACCGCAAGCCGGCCGTGGCGCAGTTCACCAGCACCGGGCGCATGACGCTGCGCGAGATCGAAATGCAGGCCATCCACGAAGTCTTGGAGCGGCACGACGGCAACAAGCCGAAGGCGGCCGAGGAGCTCGGGATTAGCTTGAAGACGCTCTACAACAAGCTGAACCAGATGAGTTCATTGGAACAGTCGGCGTAAGGGGAAGTGGTGAGTGGATAGTGACTCGTAGTGAGTGGAGAAGGGGTGGAACCGCTCGGGGGTTCCATCCCGCGTGACCTGCCAAAAGACCTGCCAAAAAATTCGCCGCACAAGCTGCCTGCATGTGCGGTTGCGACCCGCCTGCATCGAGTTCGGAGTACGTCAGATGCTCACTTCTACCGCCATGCGCGGCGTGCGACACGCTTTCCGCTGGAGCTTCGTCGGGCTGCTCGCGGCCTTTCTTGCGGGTCCTCTGTCCGCGCAGTCGCAGCGCAATCCGCTTCGCCCTTTGGCTCAGAACGCTGATCCCGCTAAATCAGATCCGAAGGCGAATCCCAACGCGAATCCCAACGCGGATCCAAAAGCGGATCCTGCGGAAGCGAATCCGCTGGTTCGAGACGAACTCCCCACGGCGGCCGTGCTCGAGTCGCGCATCAAGAAGCTCGAAGACAACACCGTGATCGAGGAGGAACTGAAGAAGAAGATCGCGGAGCCTTACCGCGAAGCCCTCAAGGCGTTGACCGACGCCGAGAAATCGGCCGCCCGAGCCGCCACGCTGGTGGAATCCACCAAGTCAGCCCCCGAGCAGATTGCCGCGCTGCGTGCGCGAGGCAAAGCGTCCCCTCAGGTCATCGCCTCGGTTTCGACCTTGCCAGACGCTGAAAAAGCCTTGGCCGACGCCGAACAGCAGCTTGAAGCGGCCCGCGCTGAAATGAGCAAGCTGAAGAACGAGCCCGACGCCCGCGACGCGCGTCGCGCAGTGATTGCCGGAAACCTGCAACCTGCGGCCCGCGCGCGACTGACGGCCGCAACCGAAGAGCTCGAGTCTCAGCCTCCGCCAGGAGAGCCTGCGCTATTGACCGCAGCACTACGCCTGGCCGCCGCAGCCCGCAAGAAAGCCGCGGAAGAGAAGCTGAACCAGTACCAGCGCGAGATCGAGAACTACACAGCCACGGATGAGCTGGTAACGCTCAATCGCGATCTGGCCGCGGTCAAAGTCAGTCAAGCCGAAGCCTTGGTAACGGCTTACACGGAAAAGCGAAACGAGCTTCGCATGTCAGCCGCAGAGCGGACTGTGGAGCGCGCACGCCGGATGTCGCAACTGGTGGAGAGTTCGCCCGAACCCATACCGAGCCTGGCGCAACAGAACATTGAACTCGCCGAGAGGAACGTCGGCGAGAAAGGCCTTCCGGCCAGTATTGCCGACGCCACACGCGAACTCGACGCGGTGCACAAGCTGTCGAGTTCCATCGAGAAGCGGTCCAAGCGGGTGATGGAAAAGGCCAAACTCGCCGGAATGGACAACGTGATCGGATTCCTGCTCCGCACAGAGCGGGAAGCCTTGCCCGACACTTCTGCCATTCGCGAGCGAATCGCTGCGCGACAGAAGAGAACTGTCGAAGCCGAGAGAATTCGCTTGGATCTCGACGAGCAGCGATCGTTGCTGGCCGATATCGATCGCCGCGTCGAGCAGGAATTGAACCAGGCCACCGTGGGACTGCCGGCCGAGCGGCGAGGCGAACTTGAATCGCAACTGCGCGGCGTGCTTGAAGCCCAAAGGGAGCTGCTCGACGAGCTACTCGAGGAATACAAGGACTATCTGGGCAAGCTGGTCGAGTTGAACGTCACCGAGCAGCAGCTTGTCGTGCAGACAGAGGCCTACTCGGCTTTCATTGCCGAACGGATTCTGTGGATCCGCAGTGCCGAACCGATCGATCTCGACACGTTCCGACGCTCTGGCGAAGCGGTCGCCTGGCTGTTCGGACCGCAGAACTGGGGCCCGTTTGGAGGGGCCCTGATTGATGACATCCTGGCCAAGCCCGTAGTGAACGGCGCGTTCCTGATCGCATTGCTCTCGATTCTTGTGTTCCACCAGAATCTCCGTCGGCGACTTCGTGAACTCGGAGACCAGGCGGCGTCGACCAGCGCTAGTTCCATTACGCCGTCTCTATGGGCGGTATTGTTAACCATGCTGATGGCGGCCGTGTGGCCGGGTCTGCTCTGGTTTGTCGCCTGGCGATTGAACTCGGGAAGCTATGCCCAAAGCGAGTTCATCAAGGCCGTGATTGGCGGACTGAACCACACCGCTATTATCTATCTCACTGCCGAACTCTTTCGGCAGATTTGCCGCGGCAAAGGGCTGGCCGAGTCGCACTTTGGCTGGGACCCTGACAGCATGAAGAAAGTCCGTCGCGGCCTTGAATGGCTGATGATGCTCGGACTGCCAATCGTTTTTGTCGTGGCCAGCATCCAGTGGCAGTCGAATGCCGCACGGCAGGATTCCTTCGGTCGCCTGTCATTCATTGTGGGCATGATTGCAATCGCCGTCTTCGCGCGGCAAATGCTGCGGCCCAAGACCGGCGTCATTTTTGCCCTGCTTGAAGCCCGTCATTCCGGTGGATGGAGCGATAAGCTGCGCTACCTGTGGTATCCGCTGGGGGCGGGCATTCCGTTGTTCCTGGCTGGCATCGCCGTCTTTGGTTACTACTACACGGCTCTGTCCCTGGCGTCGCGCATGGTCGACACGGTCTGGCTGGCGCTCGGCATGTTCACCATCCACGCGATGCTGCTCCGCTGGCTCTTGATCACCCGGCGAAAAATGGCTCTGGATAACGCCCGCAAGCGACGCAATGCGGCCATCTCGGCCTCCAAGTCGAGCGAGTCCGAACTTCCCGCGCCGCGTCCCGAGGAGTCAGAGGTCGACCTGACCACCGTTAGTGCGCAGGCCCAGCGATTGCTGCGGACGGTGGTGCATCTGGCGGCCGTGTTGGGCATCTGGGCGATCTGGGTCGATGTCTTGCCCGCGCTCGGTGTCTTTCGACAGATTGTTTTGTGGGCCGAGGGGGCCAAGCAGATCACTCTGGCCGATCTGGGACTGGCCTCCGTGATCGCGCTGCTCGCGATGGCCGGTGCGCGTAATATCCCAGGCTTGCTCGAGATCGTCATCCTGCAGCGGTTGCCGATCGATGCCGGCGGACGCTATGCCGTCACGGCCATTTCTCGCTATGTGATTACCATTCTCGGTCTGACCATGGCCTTTGGCGCCATCGGTATCGGCTGGGAGCAGGTGCAATGGCTGGCCGCCGCGGTAACGGTCGGTCTGGGCTTTGGATTGCAGGAGATCTTCGCCAACTTCGTCTCGGGCATCATCATCCTCTTCGAACGCCCGGTGCGCGTTGGAGACACCATCACGGTAGGCGGCACCACCGGCTCCGTGGCCAGGATCCGCATCCGCGCCACGACCATCGTCGACGGGGACCGCAAGGAACTGATCATCCCCAACAAAGAGTTCGTGACCGGGGCAGTGGTGAACTGGACCCTGACCGACACGATCACGCGGATGGTGATCCGCCTGGGGATCGCCTATGGCTCCGATACCGAACAGGCCACGGACTTGCTGTTAAAGGTCGCCCAGCAGCACCCTTTGGTGCTGCGAGATCCAGCGCCACGGGCGATCTTCCGCAACTTCGGCGACAGCTCGCTCGATCTCGAGCTGCGGGTCTTCATCCCGTCGCTCGACAGCTTCCTCAAGGTTCAGCACGAACTGCACACGGCCATCGATCAGGCCTTCAAGGCGCAATCGATTGAGATCCCCTTCCCGCAGCGCGACGTCCACGTGCGCACGCTCCCCAAGCGGCCGAAGTTGGATGGCTCAGGCGCCGACGACGACTACGATGATCGGGCAGCCGCGTAGCGCACCGCAGCAAGATCGCTACTTGGGCGTCGCCCATACGACGACTCGGCCGTCTTCTCCCGCGGCAGCCAGATACTTGCCGTCGGGTGAGAAGAGCACGCAGTTCACGTAGTCCGGAAACTCCTTGAGCGTTTCCGACACTTTGCGTGCGGGGAAATCCCAGACCGTCACGCTGCCATCGCTGCCGCCAGCGACCAGCCACTGTCCGTCGGGCGAGAACGCCACGCTCAGCAGCATGCGCTTCGGCATGATCGTGAGCGAGCCATTGTCAGTCACGGCCTGCACGTCCCAGATCTTCACTTCGCTGTTGTTGGCCGCAGAAGCGAGATAGTCTCCCTGGGGAGCAAAGGCGACCGAGTTCACCTGCCCCAATTGGCCGCGAAGCATCGTGCGCAGCTTTCCTTCGGCGACATTCCAAAGTCGCAGCGACAAGTCGGCGCTGGCGCTTGCCAGGTACTTGCCGTCCGGCGACATCGCCAGGCAGGTTATGTAACTCTCGTGACCGACGAGCCGTTCAAACGGCTTGGCATTGGGCGCAAACTTGCCAGTCGAGAAGTCCCACAGCTTGATCTCGCGGCTCTCTCCGCCGGTGAAGAGGACGTTGCCGGCGGGATCAAACGTCATGGCGCCGATCACACCACCGGGCGAACGGACTTGAGTCACCGGCTTCAAGGTGGCCAAGTCCCAGACCTTCAGTTCGGCGTCGCGTGTCAGCTTGCCACCGGCGCTCAGGAGCGATTTCTTGTCGAGAGAAAAAAGGACGCACACGACCGTTTCGGAGTGTCCCAGCAAATCACCCGCCTTGGACCAGTCGGCCGTCTTGAAGAGCCGAACTGCCGGCGGAGGCTTGATCCGTTCTTCGGTGTCGCCTCCACCGCTGGCCGCCAGCAGATCCCCATCGACCGAAAAGGCCAGGCTTGTAGTCCGCTGCGCCTGTTCGAGCGTGGCGACGATCTTCCAGCGAGACGGGCCAGGAAGCGCAACCGTCTTGGTCTCAGCATCGGGCGTCTGTACGCCCTTCGGCAGATCCGGAAGCTTGGGCCCTTTCTCGGGCGGCTGAGTGGGGAGCGGCGGCGGCCCCTTCTTGGGCGGGTCTTCGCTCTTGGCCGGGGGCAGATCGGGCTTGGCGGGCGGCAGTTCCACTTTGGGGGGAACCGGCGGAGTGGGACCTCCACATCCGGTCCATGACATTGCAACCAGCGTCATGGCGAATGCCATAAACCATTTAAAACGAAGACTTCTCGGCACATCCATGGAATTGGTCCCCAAGTGTCTGTTCCGTCCAGACATCCCTTCTGCCCGATCTTTGTTGGTCTACTTCAGCAACCCGGCGATTTCTTCGTACATCACTTTGAACTCGGCCTGCTTGTTCTTCAGAGATTCGGTCGACATGGCCGACGAGCGACACGCTTCCAATACTTCGCGACCTGACTTGAACTGCTTGCTCTGCCACATCTTCTGCCCCACGTTGAACATTGCAAAGACCCGCTTCAATGGATCCTTTACGCTTTCGGCAGCTTCGCGGGCCTGCTTAAAGGTCTCCGCCCCCGCGTCCTTCTTTTCGATACCGATCTGCGTTCCAGCCACCATGGCCAGGTACTTGGCTTTTACTTCCGGCTCGGTAGCCGTGCCGGCAATCTCCGTCATCGATTTGACGATGCGTTCTGCCTGATCCGCCTTGCCGATGGCCTGCTCCCCCTCGGCCACGGCCCCCAAGATGGTCAGTTTGGCTACGGGATCTTCTTCCTTACCTGTCAGATCTTCCGCCCTTTTCAGTGTCGTGATGGCATCGGGGGTCTGCGTGATGCTGTGCTGTGCGGTCGCCAGTCTTGCAAGTGACCGTGCCTTGGGCTCGGGCTTTTCGATCTTCGCGGCGACCTCAACGGCCTTCTTGAGATTGGCTCGAGCCTCATCACGCTTGCCGACCTTGTACAGGGCCGGCGAGGAAATGCTCCACATCTCGACCAACGTATCGGCAGGTTCTTCTCCGGTCATCTCATCCATGCGCTTCAGCGCTTCGCCCATCGCTTCTTTGGCTGGTTCGCGCTCGTCGGCATCGAACGCTTCGATCGCCAGCTTTGAGAGCTTGATTACTGCCTGGTCAGGCGCCATCGACTTGGTTGAGGCCAATGCCTTCGTGAAGTCAGCCTTGGAAAAAACTTTGGGAGCATTGGCCGGCTTGGATGGCGCCGGCTTACCGCCACAACCCGTAAGCGAGCTGGTGACCGAGAGAAGGAGAAAGCTAACCGCGCAGAATGTCACCAAGCGACGAAGGGCCATGATCGATGCCTCACAAACGTATCGAAGGGGCGAAGGGCGAAAGGGCACTGCCGAGTATAGCATTCGAGAAGCGAATTGCGAGAATCCTGGCTTACTCGCTTCTGCTCAGACAAACACGGGCTTGATCTTCTTCAGACGCTCTTCGGCCAATGCCATCAGCGCGTCTTCTGCCGCCTCGTTCTCGGCGACATAGGTCGTGCTGAACCGCAGATAGGCCCCCGCATCGTCCCAAGGAACGGTGCAGATCGAGTGCTCTTTAATCAGGTACTGGCTGGCTGCCTCGGCGTTTTCGAATCGCGGGCCTCCGTCGATTCCCTTGGGGCTCGGGGCATACAGGAAGTACGTCCCGCCCGGCATCTGACAGTCAAAGCCGCATCGCGAGAGCATGGCCACCAGCTTCTTCAGCCGACGTTCGTACTTGGTCTTGGTGCTGGGGGGGATGTTGGTGTCGTCCAGGGCGGCCGCCGCGGCCTTTTGCACGGCCATGAACTGCCCCGAGTCGCTGTTGTCCTTCACATCCGCATAGGCCTGCACAATCCGCTCGTGCCCGCAGACCCAGCCGATTCGCCAGCCGATCATGTCCCACCCCTTAGAAAGCGAGTGGACTTCAACGCCAACATCCTTGGCGCCGGGAACGGACAGGAACGACAGCGGCTCCCCTTCGTACTGCAGCACGCCGTGAGCGGCATCCTGCACGACGACCACGTTGTTCTTCTTGGCGAATTCGACCACTTGCGAATAGAACTCGCGCGTGGCCACGCGGCCCGTGGGACTGTTGGGATAGTTGATGACCAGCAGCTTGGACCGCTTCAGCACGTCGGCCGGAATCGTGTCGAGCGCGGGGAAGAAGCCGTTCTCTTTCAGCAGCGGCAGCCGATGGACATCGCCGCCGTAGTACTTGGTATGCGTGCCGGCCACGGGATAGCCGGGCACGGTCATCAGAGTCACGTCTCCCGGATTGATGAACACGGCCGGCAACACCGCCAAGGCCGGCTTGGAGCCAATGCAGTGGTTGATTTCCTTGTTCGGGTCCAACTCGACCCCGAAGTGCCGCTTCATGAAGCGCGCGGCCGCCTGCTTGAACTCCGCGATGCCGTTGTCGGCGTAGCCGCGGTTCTCGGGCTTGTTGATCTCGGCCGCCATCACCTTGCGAACGCTCTCAGGGGCCATCGAGTCGTTCTCGCCGATCCCGAAGTCGACCAACGGCCGCTGGGGGTGATCGGCCAGAGCCTGCCGCTTGGCGCGCTTGATCTTCTCGAACTTATAGATTTCGGTCCCTTTGCCATAGTTGGGACCGCCAATGCGTTGCGCGAAGAGCTGCTGAAAATACGGGTCGCTCATGGAGGGGCTCGGGTAGAATCGGGCGGTGAAAGACAGCGGTGAGCGATTAAATCGCCAAGGGGTTGAGCCTACCCCAGCGTTCCTGAGAGGACAAGTATTGTCTCGAAGTGAATCGACGCCGGCCTGACTCAAGCGGTCGCGTCAACGGACGGCTAGCTCGACGCGTCGCTCGATGCGTCCCGCGTGCGGCTGGTGGGAGCAATGCTCTCGGCTCGGGCGATCAGTCGGGGGAGATTGGCCGCGGCAGCAAAAGGGGCCAGCGCGTCGGCGACATCCTTGGGCCGCTGGAAACGCCTGGCCGGATCTTTGGCCAGCATCTTCTCCAGTAGCACTGCCAATTCCGGCAGCACATCGGGCCGCCGGTCGCGGATCGAAGGGATCGGCGCCTGAGCGTGCGCCATCATCTTCTGCAGCATGTTGGCATAGGCCGCTCCGCTATAAGGCGCGTGCCCCGAAAGCAGCCGATACGCGGTGCAGCCCAGGCTGTAGATATCGGCCCGGATATCGACGCGATGGGTGTCGCTGCATTGCTCAGGGGCCATATATTCGACCGTGCCCAGCACCTGGCCGGAACCCGTCAGCTCTTCACCCGGCGCGCCCGCTTCGACATGCAATAGCGCCAGACCCAAGTCCAGAATTTTCAACTCGGCGTTGCGAGATTCGAGCACCAGGTTCGAAGGCTTGATATCGCGATGGACCATCGCATTCTCGCAGGCGTGCTCGAGTCCCACAGCGGCTTGACGGATCAGCTCGCACGCCTCGGGAACGGGCAGCGGACCGCAGCGTTTGACAAGGTCCGAGAGATCAATCCCCTTGATGTACTCCATCACCAGATAGTGCCGACCTTCGGCCTCGCCCGCGTCGTGAGCCCGCACGATGTTCGGATGATCCAGCCGGGCAACGGCTTTGATTTCGCGATGAAAGCGGGCCACCGCGCGACGGCTGCTGACGCGATCGGCCGAGAGGATCTTGATGGCCACGATGCGTTTCAGCCGCATATGGCGGGCCTTGTAGACGGTACCCATACCGCCTTGCCCCAGCTCTTCCATCAATTGGTAGTTGTCGACGATCCCCAGCGAACCGTCGGCCTGGATCGGCGCGGTGCTGAAGCCGCCTGCCGAACCGCTCGAACTCCCGGCGTCGCTCTTCTCCTTGGGCTTGCCGGCCAGTGCGGTGCTGCCGGCGCCCGCAGTACTGCTCGACGAGGCTGCCGGATTCTTGTCATCCTTGAGCGCGTAAAGCTCGGACTTGGTCGAGATGCTGTCGGACCGTGACCCCTTCAGCCTGTCGTCCGGGCCGGTTGGACTGGACTGCGCACTGGTCGAGAGCATATGCGCTTCAAAGATTGAAGCGCTGTGCGAGTCGCGCGACAGATCCCCGCCACGAGCTGCTGCCGCGAAGCCGGGCCGTTCGACGGTCTGCGAAGACTCCGCGGCTGCCGGCATCGGCTTGGGCACGGAGTCCTTCGATCCGGATTTGGAACCCGACTTCACGCCCGCCTTTTTCGACTTGGCAATCTCTTTGGACTTTGACAGCTCCCTGGACTTCGACTTCTCATCGAGCGACGAATCCTTCGAGGCCGGGTCAGGACGCCCACCCGGTGCGGTTTCGCCGGGCTTCGTTCGCGCAGTTTCCGGCGGCACCAGCAATTTGATCGTGTCGACGAACTCACGCATGCGGAACGGCATGGTCAGCACGGCGCGTGTGGGTCCCAATTGCGCCGTGTGCCGCCAATCCCCCTGCTTCTCACCCAGCACCAGAATCGCCGGCATGCCCTTGGTCTGCAGACGCTCGTCGAGCGTGTTGAAAGCGATCAGCGCTTCGCGACCTATGGTCCCCGCGTTGACGACCACTGCCTCCACCGGATCGAACTCGTCTCCCGCGCGCTCAATGCCGCGCTGCAAGTCGCTGATCATCAGCACGCGGTAGCCGTGCTTCCGCAGCTTCTCGCGGAATGCATTCTGCAGGGCCAGATCGCTTTCGACCACCAGCACCGTTGGTTGGGTACTGCTGGACTCCTTCGAGGGAGAATCTTTGGACATCGAGTCGCGCGAAACCGAATCGCGCGATACGGAATCCTTCGAGGGAGAGTCCGCAGCCACCCGCACGGTTGGGCCTCGAGTGACCGTTGCCGTGTCGTCGTCGGTTCCGGTGCCTCGCTCTTCTTCTCGAAGGGCTTTGCTCGGCGGGCCCAGGTTCAGACCGGTTTCCAGGCTCTTGAGAGTCGTGGCCAGGTCGACCAGCATTTCGCCCGGCGTCTGATAGCGCATCGCGGCCGAAATCTCCAGCGCACGGTTCACGACCTTGGTAACCACCCAGGGAAGCGTCGGCTCAAGGCTCTGAATCGGTCGGATGTCCGTGAATCGCGACTTGACCATCTTGCGCATCGAATCGGTCGTCTCGGTCAATGCGGGTTGCCCGGTCAGCAGATGGTAATACATGCAGCCGGCAAAGAAGATGTCGCTGCGCGGATCCCCTTTCTTGACGTTGGTTACTTTCTCGAGCGCGGCATAGTCGACCGTGCGAGCATTGTCGCCGACATTGACTTCCATCTGCCCCATGGCATCGTCGGCGCCTGCCAGCCCGAAGTCGATCAAGCGAGCCTGACCTTTCGTGCTGACCAGAACGTTGGTCAGCTTCAGGTCGCGATGCGCAAGTCCGCGTGTAAACGCATAGAACAGTCCGCTGGCCACGTCGCGCATCAGACGAGTGGCTTCTTCGGCCGAAACCTTCTTCCGCAAAGTAAGGAATTCGCGCAGGTTCGGCCCTTCCACGAACTCCAGCACAATGAACTGCGTGGTCCCCTTGGAGTAAACATCGTAGATCGGCACGATGTTGGGGTGCTTCATGGTCCGCCCCAGCTCCCCCTCGCGGCGGAAACGGTCGCGGATCTCCTGCTCTTGCGCGTAGCGCTTGCGAAGCACCTTGACCGCAAAGGTCTTGCCGGTCCCCTCTTCCGAGGCGCGATACACCCGTGCAAAGCTGCCCTGGGCAATTGGGTACAAGACCTTGTACTTGCCGTAGAAGTACCCTTGCTTTTCGCCTCGCAGCAAACGGTCGACCTGGTAATTGGTCAGCAGGTCGCGCCGCAACAGGAGTTGCAGATAGTCAGGACCCGACAGGGTGCGCAGATCATGCCGCGTCTCCAGTGCGCGCAGTTCAGCACGGTCAACCAGCTTGAGCTCGCCGAGGCGCTGCGCAAGTTGTTCCGCGCTAAGATACGACATGATCTGAGCTTTGTGAACGAACGGGGTCCTGTGGCCAGTTAGGACGCCCCAGTGAAGGGTAAACTGTATCGTAACTGACGAAATTGACTTCGCAACCAGTGAGTTCGAGGAACGAACGAAGTTCGCAAGCGGTTCACGGCAGGGTACTTACAATGGCGATCGGGTGGACTGGCCAGACTGTGAATCGTAAGATATTAACACCAAAAGCCTTATGGGTGGAGAACCGCCCCAGATGGGTGTTTTCCAGACCGAAAAACGGAACTTGAATGCACTCGGGGGGTTTTATAAACACGACGAACTGAATTCACCCGTTAAGGGGATATTTCTTCCCCAGCCGGTCTGACCACGCGAAACATTGCCCGACCGGGCCGGGTAATTTCTGATAAGTTCCTTCCAAAATGTCCCGCCACTCGCCAAAGACTGCGATTTTCAGGAGACGCCTATGACCCCCTTCCGTTCTACCCTTGGTCTCTTTTTGGTTTGTGTCGGTGGCGCGATCGCTTCCGCACAGGCGCCCAAACAGCCAGGCAAGGTGGATCCCAAGGACCCGGACGCCCTGGTGAACGCCGCCGCGAATGACGACAAGGGTGCCGGTGCCATTCAGCGCGGCGGCAAGTTGCCCGGCGACTTGAGCGACCTGCTCGACGCCGACGGCGATGGCAAGGTCTCGGACGCTGAAGCGAACAAGGCCGTGGCGGGCTTTCAGAAAGCTGCCGGCGCCAAGACCGAAGAAGGCATGGCCGTACGCAACGCCCTGGACAAGAACGGCGATGGCAAGGTCGACGCCAACGAGGCTGCCGCGGGCGTGGCGCGCGGACGGATGGACTTTGGCGGCGCAGGCCAACAAGTGGCCGGCATGTTCGGCCGGCTCGATGTGGATGGCAACGAACTGATCACGACGGGCGAATTCCGCGAGAGCCTGGAAAAGATGGGCCCGCTCGGCAAGTTCATGGCCCCCAACATGGCCCGCATGTTCAATCAGATGGACTCCAACAAGGATGGCCAGATCAGCGTGGTTGAAGCGCAGATGATGGCCGACTACTTCGCACAGCAGAGCGCTATGAAGGACCAGCAGCGCGAAGAACAGCGCAACGCGACGATCTGGGCCAACGCCCAGCAGGCCCTCGCCTCGCAGGACAAGAATCGCGATCAACGGATCACCGAGCGCGAGGCCTCGGGCGATCTGAAAGAGAAGTTCGCGAACGTCGACGCCGACCTGAACGGCAAGGTGACGGTGGCTGAAATCTATGAGTACCTGAAGGCCAACGCCCCGCCCGCCGAGAAGCGCGAAGAGCGTCGCCCGGGTTTTGGCCCCGGCGGTCCTGGTGGCCAGGGCAAGTTCCGCGGCAAGGGGAACAACAACAATAACGACTGAGACGCGTCTCTTGCGAGTTCAGTCCTTGATGGAAATCACAGGGGCAGCATGCACCAGGGTGCCTGCTGCCCCTGCTCTGTTTCAAGCGGGTACTTTGGCAACTTCGGCTTTGGCGTCGCTTACCGCCAGGCGTCGATGGAGCAGTACCGCCCCGACCACGGCCGTGGTCAGAACCACCGCGCTCAGCACCGGCACAAAGTTGACCAGGAACACGGCCGATCCCAGACCCAGCGTATGCCCCGAGTGCTGATCGGCGTAGGCCGTTCGCTCGCTCCAGCGCTTCCCGCGCAGGTTCAGCGGGTAGCTGAAGTACTCGATCCCGAAGATCCGCCAGTCGTAGTACAGGCTTCCCACCACGGCCACCATCGAGCCAACCAGCGGCACCAGGTGCGCGAACAGAAAGCCTACATTCACGGTGAGCAGCCAGAAGATCTCTCGGCAGGTGTCGCGAAACTGCTGCAGCAGCGGGATCTCGAAGATCTCGCCTTCGGCCACGCCGAGTTCTAGCTCCACCTGATGGGCGAGTTGGCCGTAGAAGTAGCCGCACAGGACTCCTTCCAGCAGCTTCCAGGTCACCAGCGCTACTGCGAGCAAGGCCAGCGAGAGCGCCACCACCAGGACCACTTCTAACGAGCGCCCACCCCAACTGGTCGAGAACCAGGGATGAACATAGACGGCCAGTGCGCTGCCGGTCAGAACCAAAACCACTAGCAATAGCCCCGTGATCATCAGGTTCAACATCACCGGGATCACTCCGTAGCGGAGCAGCGCCGGGCGGAGCGAGAGATAGACCAGGCCGTCCCAGGGGGCAACAAAGCCCTCGCGAAACGAAGGGTACGGGGTGGTTGCTGCGGGGCGAGCCAAAAAGTCGCGCGCCGCTTGGGCACGGCCCGCCTTACCCCCGGCCTGCTGCATTGTCTCCCAGGCAAAGCGGACTGCCGCCGAAAAGAACGCCGCCCCCAGGGCCGATCCAAAGATCAAACTGAAGGCCAGCAGTTGATACCACAGCCGAGGATGATCGAACTGGGCCGACCGCTCATGGGCGGCATAGCGAACCAGCAGCCAGCCCGCATAGACCAACAGAGTGATGGTCGGAGTCGACCAGAACAGCTTCCGGCGTCGCACGCCAAACCAGGCGAGCGCCAAGGCCCAGGCCACGCTCAACAGGCTGGCCAACACGGCCAGCAATGTCAGTTCCCCTGCACTCCAAAGTGCCTTGGTGGCAACTTCAGCAAAGGGATCGGCGAGGCTGGCGAAGACAGGGGTCATAGCCTCGTGCGCCCCAGAGTAGATCGGCTGCAACGTATGCCTGGGCAGTTGAGGAACTGAAATCCCACTTGAGATTTCAGTTCCCGTATCCCGGCTTCCCCTAAGAACGCCCGCCGGAGCGAGCGTTTGCTTATAGCGCTCTGCGATTTTACAGCGACTTGCGAGTTACAGCGTCTTCAGAGTTACAGCGTGCCTGTTTACAGCGCCTTGCGATGCCGTCGGCCCCGTCCCTTGCCGCCGGGCCCCTCGGCCGGCTTCTCGACTTCCACGCCCATGGCTTCGGCCGAGCGTTCCGTCGGCGCACCCTGCGGCTTGTCGAGATCGGCAAAGCCTTCCAGATGCACCCGCTCCAGCAGCTTGTTGATCCGCATCTCGATGCTGGTCAACTGCGGGCCTTCCTCGGGCGAGACCAGCGTGAAGGCCACGCCAAAGCGCCCCGCACGACCGGTACGGCCGACGCGGTGCACGTAGTCATCGCAGAATTCGGGAATGTCATAGTTGATGATGTGCGAGATGCCCGAGACATCGATGCCGCGGCCCATGACGTCGGTCGCCACCAGCACGCGGATCTTGACGCTGCGGAATCGCTGCATCACGCGGTCGCGCACGTTCTGGGCCATATCGCCGTGGATCGAGGAGATCTCCTCGAAGACGTTCATCAGGTTCTTGGTCACCTTGTCGGTTCCCCGCTTGGTGCGGCAGAACACGATCGCCTGGTCGGGGCATTCCAGCTCCAACAGCGCAACCAGCGCCTCGAACTTGCGGAATTTGTCGACGGTGATGTAGTACTGGTCGATCGTGTCGGCCGAGATGTCGGCCGGCGAGCGATTGACCATCACCGGGTTGTCCATGTAGCGCTGGGCGAGCCGCTCGACCGGTCCGGGGACCGTGGCGCTCAACAGCAGCGTCTGCCGCTTGGTCGGCACCTTGCGCAGAATCTTTTCGATGTCCGGGCGGAAGCCGATATCAAGCATGCGGTCGGCTTCGTCCAGCACGACGTAGTGCACGCCGGACAGGACCAGGGTCCCGCGATTGATATGGTCGATCACGCGGCCGGGCGTACCAATGACGATCTCGACGCCGGACTCCAGCAAGCTGATCTGCTTGCGAATCGGCTTGCCGCCGCTCAGAACCACGGTGCGGATCTTGCGGCCCACGGCCAGCTTCTCGCACTCCAGTTCCACCTGCGTGGCCAACTCGCGCGTCGGGATCAGGATGATCGCCTGGGGGATCTCGCCGGCCTTATGCGGACGCAGTCGCTCGAACAGCGGCAGCAGGAAGGCGGCCGTTTTGCCGGTTCCGGTGCGAGCTTGCCCGATGCAATCGATCCCCTGCAAGGCATGCGGGATCAGGGCGGCTTGAATGGGGCTGGGCCGGGTGAAACCGGCCGCCCGGACCGCGTCCAGCGAAATCTGAGAGATTCCCATCGATTCAAAATCGTGAGGCAGGTCATCGATTTCGACCGAACGTGGGGAGGGCGAGTTGGATTCCATACTCGCGGCTTGCGATGCACTCATCTCGTAGTTCAAATGTTCAGCAGACGTATGATCTTCCGACGTGTTTGACTGTTCCAGGACGCTGGCCACGAAACCTCCCAAAGCGAATGCTCAATCCACCTACTAGTAATTCAATTATTTTCCTGACTAATATTAGCATGCATCTCCGCGACCGGTCAACCGTACTTACACCCAGCAAGGCGTGGCCCAATGTCTGAAGTGACCTCATGGGTTCCAGGTTTAGGGCATCAGCTATGGTGGATGGGCGGTTTTGTGCTCTACAAAGCGACCACCGAAGACACCAGCGGAGCGTACGCCCTGAGTTGGGTAACTATCATGCCCAACATGGCTTCCCGTCCCTCGTTGCATACCAAAGAGGACCAGGGGATCTACGTTCTCGACGGCGACCTGACAATCACCGCCGGAAATCAGACAGTTAAGCTTGGCAAAGGCTGCTTTCTGAATATCTCGATCGGGACCGCCTGGCACTACAACAATCCCACCGATCGCCCCGTCACAGTCCTCTTCATCCATGCTCCCGCCGGCTACGACCAGTTTCAGTTCGCCAGTGGGCGGCAGATCTCCGACGATTCCGCCACCCTGCCCCTCACGGTGCCTGCCGACATCGAGAAGATGATCGAGCTGGCCCCGCAGTACGGCGTAGACCTGAACCCGCCCGAGGCCGAGTTTCAGCGGGCGCCCAAGATGCGTCACACGCCGGCCCATCAAGGTCAGGCACTGTCGGTCGTGGGCGACGTCTATACCTACAAAGTCACGGGCGAGGACACGCACGGCTCTTACGCACTGTTCGACTTTCGCATTCCGCCTGGCGGTGGTCCTCCCCCGCACGTGCATCGCCGCGAGAACGAAGGCTTCTACGTCTTGGAAGGTGCCCTGACGTTCTATGTTCCCGACCGGCGGATCATTGTTCCGGCCGGCGGCTTCGTGAACGCGCCCAAGAACATCCCGCACCGCTTTGCCAACGAGGGCAAGACCCCCGTCCGCGCCCTCTGCATCGCGGCCCCGGCCGGGATCGAGAACTTCTTTCGCGAGATCGGCACTCCGCTCCCCGACGGCTCGGCCCCTCCGGTGCCGCCGACCGCCGCCGACATCGGCAAGATCATCACCGCCGCGCCGAAGTACGGAATCGAGATGCTCTCGAAAGAGGATCTGCCCCCGCCGCCGTAAGGGGCGCGAACCTGGCGCGGGCGGGCGCTGTCTTGGGCAAAGAACCCAAGAGATCCCCCATGGACAAATCACGTCAAACGCGCGTCAGCAAATTCCTGAGTCTGGTGCTGCGCCACAATCCCCACAAGGCCGGCCTGGTCCTCGACGACGCCGGCTGGATCCCCGTGGACGAACTGCTGGCCGGCTCCGCCCGCGCCGGCGTGACGTTCACGCGAGAAGAGCTGGCGATCGTCGTTGCCGAGAACGACAAGAAGCGGTTTGCCTTCTCACCCGACGGCGCGCGGATCCGGGCCAGCCAGGGGCACTCGATTGAGGTCGAGCTGGAGTACGAGCCGCTCGTCCCACCCGAGGTGCTCTTTCACGGCACGGCCGATCGCTTTCTGGAATCGATCCGCCAGTCGGGTCTGCTGAAGCAGTCGCGAAACCATGTGCATCTCTCCCTGGACCGCGACACCGCGATCAAGGTCGGCACACGTCATGGCCGCCCCGTGGTGCTGACCGTGGCCGCCAGCAAAATGCACGAGGCTGGCCACGTGTTCTATCTCTCCGCAAACGGGGTCTGGCTGACGGAGCATGTCCCTCCGGAGTTTCTGGGCGAAGTCTAGGACCCCTGTGGGCGTGGGCAGTCCCTAGCACGCGCTTCATCGTCCTGCCGACTGAGCTTCATCCCAGGAACCTCTTGATCGGCCCGGTCTGGTTGATTCCAAACTTGTCCAACCCCGTGTCCAAGTCCCCGAAGTGCGAAATCCCGTTGCCGTAGGCATTCAGCAGCGTTGTGTACCAGTTGCCCAGCGTTTTGTGTTCCGGTTGACCGTAGTTTGGCAACCGGATGTAACGCCGCCCCAGTTCAAGCTGGGCGTTCTTGCCAGCCAATACGATGAAGGGGTACTCCGTCCCGTGGCTGTGGTGCGTCTCGCCACTGTCGGGGAAGTAGCACAACATCGTGTTGTCGAACATGCACCCCTTGCCTTCGGGCACGCCTTTCAGGCGAGTCACGATCGTGTCGATCAACGTCATATGGTGCTGGCGGCAGATCTTGCGGATTTCGTCCGCCTGAAGTCCGCCGATCGACTTGCCATGCCCCACATCGTGCATGTTGACCTTCTCCCCTTCGATCCCCGGGACGCCCGTGTAGTGATGCCCCAATTCGTCGATCGTGAACGCGACGACATTGGTCAGCCCCGAAATCAAGGCTCCCAGCAAAACCTCGGTGTGCCCTCTCTGGCGATCGAGCGTCGTGATCTCCTCCGCCAGATACTTGCGGTCGAGCTTGGGGATATTCTGACGAATAACGTCGGCCATCTGGTCGACTTTTTGATTCCGCTGGCGGATCGCCTCCAGCGAGTCCGCGTAGCTCTGCGCCTTGCGCTGCTCGCGGCCGTTCAGCTGCGCGGCGTGCTGGCCTTCGCGGGCGGCAATCGAGTCGAGCAACTTCCGATCGAGGTTTTGCTGGACCTGCGCCAGGGGGTCGCTCGAAACGGATTTGAACAGCTCCTGCATGGCCACGCGTGGCGAGCCAAACGCATAGTTCGGCTGCTGCGGACCACGAGCAGAGAAGCCTTGCGCGACTCCATCCAGAGTGCCGCGCGGGTTGCCCCCGTCCAACGGAAAGCAGGCCAACTCGATATGCTCCATCGGCGACGGAAAGAGCTTTGCCAGTTCAAAATCGACCGTCGCCCACTTGATGGAGCTTAGCCGTTCGTTGGCCTTGTAGACGCCTAAAGAGGAACACCACGAGTGGTGCCCGGTGGTGCACATTTTTCCGGACAACCCCTGCAGAATGGTCAGATTCGATTTGTGAGCCGTCAAAGGGCTCATCCAGTCCGGGAGCTGATGCTTGTCCAGGTCGACCTCCAGCGGTTCCTTCCGCTGATCCTTCGCCTGCTCCTGGGGACTGAAGGTGGGGAGCGCCAGCGCGCTGGGAAACAGCCCATTCCCCTTGTGCATGAAGATGAATCGCATGGGGGGCCGCTGCTGGGTCGCCGCGGCAAACGCCATCGAGGGCGCCACGGCCAAGGCGCCGGCGCCGCAAAGTCCCGCCTGCAGAAAGTCTCTTCGGGTGGTGCTCATATTCAATCTCGGGGCGAGGTGCGATACATGAAGGAATCGGAGGTCAGCAGAGAAATAATCACGCTCTTGAAGCTTCCGTCGCTGGCGACATAGGCCTTGTCGGCGTCGATCAGGGTTGGCGAATCGTCAAGCGTTTCGTTGCGCCCCATATAGAATCGAAACGCATAGCGGATGATCGACTGACGCACTTTCTCGGATTGAGCGAGCCGGTCGATCATGTCGAAGGCGTCCCGAACATCGCCGTCGAGCTTCGGGTCGCCTGTCCCTTGAAGGTGGCCCGTCGCAACGACCGGCCGGGTCTTGTAGAGATCCCCCTCCTTGCCCTTTGCGGCGCGAATCACATTCTCTCGATGCTCAAGCGGCTCATCGTTGCGAAACCGCCCAAAGTCATCAAAGATCTCAAAAGGGAATCCCAACGGGTTCATCCGCTGATGGCATTTCCAGCATTCGGTCCGCTGCGTCACCATCTCCACCCGCTCGCGAAGGGTCTTGTGCGGATCCTCGGGAACCTGGGCATCAACCGTAATCGGCACGTCGGGCACCGAACCGGCCAGCAGCTTTTCGCGGATCCAGCGACCGCGACGGATGGGATCGGTGTGGAAGTTGGTGGAGTGCGCGATCAGCCAGGCAGGGTGGGTCAGAATCCCTTTGCGATGCTCGATCCGAAACGGCTGCTCGACCGGGTAGTCCCAGTATTCGGGGTGGTCCATCGGCGACTTGTACCCCTTGTTCTCCACGCCGGTGTAACGATCTCGGGTGGGGAGCAGCGGAAGGTTGTAGCTCGGCGAGTGGTGATACGAGTATCCGTGGGTGAAGGGCCCTCGGGTGTACGGCGTGCGGCCTTGCCCGAAGGTGTCCTCGAAGTAGTGAAGATATGACAGAAACGCACGCTTCTGCTTCGAGAGAACTTTCTCGCGCGCATCCAGGATCTTGGCCGAAGTCAGCAGCTTCAGGTGCTCGCCCATCACCCGCTCGGGCTCCGTCTTCCACGGAGCATCCTTGAGCGTTTCGTAGACCTGCTTCCACTCGGCAATCAGTGCCCGCCCGGCCTCTGTGTCCATGTTGTGATAGACGAAGAACTCATCGGTCGTGAGCAAAGTCTCGAATACGCGACGATCCCGCGCCAGGCAGGCAATCACCAGCTCATCAGCTTCGTTGACCAGCCAGCCGGGCGTGCCCGCGTGTCCACGATCGGGATTCTCGTAATAGCCGCCGCTGCGTGGACTGTCCTTAAAGACCTTCAGAGCTCCGGTGTAACCGAAGAACTCGCGGAAGAACCGGATGATCTTGGGGTGGGACGTCTCGTGCGATTTGATGTGCTTTCCATCGAGCGTCGGATCCACCTCGCCGCGATAGTAATTCTGATCGGCCAACAGACGCAGGACTTCTCGCTGGTAGTCTTCCTTGGAGTTCAACCGTCCCTTGGCGGCCGCCTGAATCAGCAGGGGATCAGGACTCCGATCGCCCAAGGCATACGAGATCGCGTACGCTGCCTCGCGCGGCGTCAGCCTCCGGCGGCCATCTCGGTCCGGCTCCCCCGATCCAAATTCAAGTCGATAGAAGGACTCGGATTCCAGCAGTACGCTGACCAGCATGCGGCGCAGGCCTTCGGTCGCGCCCCCTACCTCAATCGCGGCGCGTGTCAACGCGAGGTATTGCGCCAGCTCTTCCGCGGTGGCCGGCCGCTGCAGCACGCAGTCGAACTGCGTCTGGATGGCCGCTTGCAGCTCTTCGTCGGTCGGCCTCTTGTCCTGCAGAATAATCTTCTCAAACGCAGCGGGAGTGCTCGGCGGACTCCACTTGTCTCGCGGGTTCACCTCGGCGGGCTTGACCTCCCCCTTCTTGACCCGGGCGGCATGCAGTTGCTTGTACGAGATCCACTCAGCGTTCGTCAGAGAGACCAACAAATGACTGCCATCCAGAGCGGCGATATCGTAGTAGCGCACGCCCGAGTGGTCGGGCAGCACAAAGGGGTTGGTCACTCCAAAAAACGGACGATGCTTGTAAGCATCGCGATCGCGCCCCGCAACCTTAAACACATCCATGACCCGTTCGTGGAAAATCTGCGGGCTTACCAGCCAACGTCGTGCAGGGCTGGCGGGGCGGCTCTTGATCTCGCCAGAGAAGAGCTTCTCGTGCTCGACATAGTTGCCGTAGTCGGGATAACTCAGCTTCTCGTCCAGTTTCGAGGCGCCGTGCTTTCGCAACTCGCCACGGATCCAGTCTGCCAAAACAGCCGTTTCAGCCGTGCCTGGCTGAACCGCGTCCGCGGGCGGCATCAGCCGGAAGAAGAGCTGGTCCTGCGCTGCGTTCAGAACCTGCAACCGGGCGGCCAGGTCCAGCTTCGACAGATTCCCCAGGCTGACGCCTGCCTCGGGATCCTTGGCGTCGTGGCATTCGGCGCAGTATTTCGACAGCGCACTCTGCACGGCGGCGGGCACGACAAAGGGCTCCGCCGCGGCGGCCTGCGGCAGCAGCGAGCAAAGGATCAACGAACCGAGGGACGCAATACAGAGGAGTCTGATCATCATCGCAAAGACTTCCTTCGGCCACATGCCAGCACCGACTGAGCTTCGACCGTCACTCCAGGCGGCTGGTCCCATGGCTGCTTCTCGATTATCTTCAAAGGGAACCACGTTTTCAGGACAAGTCCCTCCGTTTTTGAGACAGTCCGCCCGATGAAGAAATCCCCTCGCGTCGCGTTAATGCTGGACCTGAATTGGCCCTACAAGCGTCACCAGGCGATCTTTGCCGGCGCGCAGCGCTATGCCCAGGATCATCACTGGGACACGATCCTCGACGAACATGTCGCCGACAATCTGCCGTCGCGGCCAGGCCGCGTCCGACCGTACGACGGCATCATCGCCCGCGCCAACAGGAAACTCGCTGAGAAATCGAAACGACTGGGCATTCCCGTCGTCAACGTCTGGTTCACTTCCCCTGTCTGGCAGGAGCTGCCGGGTGTCTTCGCCGATTTCGCAGCCAGTGGGCGGCTGCGGGCCGAGCATCTGCTGTCACGCGGTTTGCGCCGGTTTGCTGCGTTGTCGCGAGTGGACCGCGCCGCCAAGGTCGAAGTAGCTGCCTTTCAAGCCGCAGTCAAAGCCGCCGGCTTTCCGTGCATTACCGCCAGGCTGCCTCTCGAACCGATGCGCAGCCATGCCGTGCAACAGCAGTCCGAGCGTCGTATCGATGCCTGGATGCGACACTGGAAATTGCCGATCGGCGTCTTTGTCTATGGCGACGAAGTCGGACGGATGGTGGTCCAGATCTGTCAGCGGCAGGGCCTTCGAGTCCCGCAGGATGTGGCCATTTTGACCGGTGCGAATGAAGAGACGATCTGCAATCACCCGCGGCCTTCGCTAACCAGCGTGGAATTCGGACACGAACGCATTGGTCACGAGGCCGCGCGCCTGCTCGATCAGTTGATGAGTCAGCGAGGCCGCGGGCCAGCGCCCCCGCAGCATATCCTCCTTCCACCTCAAGCCCTGATCGTGCGAGAATCGACCGACTTCATGGCCGTCGAAGATCCGCTTGTGGCAGCCGCCCTGTCCTTTATCGCCGAGAACAGCCACCGCCCGCTCGGCCAAGACGATGTGGCCCGCGCCGTCCACACCGAAACACGCACGCTGCAACGTCACTTCCGCCGCGTCATCGATCGTCCCATCGCCACGATGATCCGGCAGGTGCGCCTCGAACGTGCCAAGCGTGAACTGGTGCAAAGCGATCGCTCGTTGAAAGAGATCGCGCGCGACACGGGATTCGGCGAACCCGCCCGGATGAACGACCTCTTCCGTCGCGAACTCGGCGTAACGCCCAGCGAGTACCGGCGTGCGCATCAACTCGCCCAGACGCGCGGCATCAATGAACCCCCAACAAGCCGGGCCAGGTAGCCCTTGGGTTACTTGCGCTTGCCCGTTTCGAGGTGCTTGTTGGCAGCGTGCTCTAGATCGCGGAGGAGCCTCGCAAGTTCTTCTCCAGCCATTCGGTCGCCGAGCCCACTTCCGAAAAACCCAATGCCTCCGCCTGGATCTTCTTCTGGGCTGTCTTGACGCGACGACGCACCAGATCGCTTTCGATCGCTTCGTGCTCGCTCATGCCGAGCTTCTCGAGAATGCCGCCCACCCACTCTCCCGCGAATCGCCTCAGCAGCGGGTCTTCCAGCGAAAGATGATGAGACAGACGACATCGGCAGGGCAGTTCCTCAACGAGTTGCTCGAATTTTTCATCCATGTCCAACGACGGATGTCGCTCGCAGACGAGCACGTCGAGTACGTTCGAATCGTCCAGGTTCCACTGTCTGATCACGTCACTCTTCAATCTACCCGCAAGCATCGCGGCGACTTGGGTGCCGCCGTGGGGTTCGGCGGCAAGGGCCTGCATGGGCTCCAGCGTGTCGGCAAAATGAGCGACCAGCAACACGGCCGCGGCCCCCGCGGTGCAGCGCGACTCCAGCTCCTTGCGAATGCCGTTGAGCTTTGCTTGCTGAGTCATCCAGACATGGTCGCCTAACACCTCGACCCTTGAGGCTGGCTTGCCGCCGAACAGAAAATCGAACAGGCCCATTTCCCATCTCCAGGTTCACGCCGTCGCTCTGCAGCCTTCGCGCCCGCTACTTCCATGCTGTCTCGTCCACTGCGAAACGGAAAGCTTCTGGCCATCGTAAGAGGAGCGAATTCAGTACGCCACGAGAAGACAACCGCGTCTGCCAGAATAAATGGACGGCGCTGCCAGCAATAGCAGCACCAAACTGATCTTGAGAGAGACAGCCAACGGAGTTAACGTGCCCGCCTAGTCCACGTTCCCAGCACCCGGCAGGCCCCATGTTCACCATCGGCCCTATCGATGACGTCGAGATTACGGACCTGAAAACTTACCGCGACCAGCGAGGCTGGTTGACGGAGTTGTTCCGTACCGACGAGTTGCTGGCGGCGCACGCGCCGGCGATGGCCTATATCAGCGAGACGCTCCCCGGCATCGTTCGTGGCCCTCACGAACATGTGGACCAGACCGACTGCTTCGTGTTCATTGGCCCCGGCGATTTTCTGGTGCGGCTCTGGGACGCGCGCGAAGACGCGGCGACGTTCGGACGAATGTACGATGTCGTGGTCGGCGCCTCGCGCCCCGCGCGGGTCATCGTGCCGCCGGGCGTGGTGCATGCTTATAAGAACCTGGGGCCGGAAGCAGGTTGGGTCTTCAACGCCCCCAACCGACTGTTCGCAGGCCAGGGAAAGAATGAGCCTGTCGATGAGATCCGGCACGAGCTAAACCTCAACTCGCCCTACGTGCTGGAGCCGGGCGTCAGACAACCGGCCAAGCAACGGGCAGCCTGAGCGGGCTGAGGTGTGTGCTGTCTCAGAAGTGTGGTGGACTATTGCGATTCGACGTTGCAGGTGAGCGGCAAGGCGCTAGTGCTGAAAACGCTAATTCCGTTCCCTCGGTTTTTGCTATCACGGTTCGCCGCATGGAGCATAAACCGGCCGCTCACGAAACCCTTGCCGACCGATAGAGCCCCGTCGGCGTGAGACACGACACTAGTGCCCCGTCAAGGCTTGCATTTGGGGTTAAACACTAGCCCGACGCGCAAGCGCGCAAGCGAGGGGAACATAGTGGCGACGTCGCCTGGAGCTTCCCCTCGCTGGCGCGTCGGGCTAGTGAATGCCAGCATATTCGGTGAGACCTAAATCAAGCGTTGACGGAGATAGGCCACTCAGATTTTATCATGCAGGTGATAAGACTAGCCTGATAAGAAATCTCAATAAAGTTCATAAATAAGATTCAAAACAAACGGATGACATGCTATGCTGCGTAATGGATAGAAGGCCGTGCACGAAGCGGGCGCTCCCGAAAGGCGAGGACCCGGGGCGGGAAGCATCCGATCTGCGCGCGGGCCAACCTTGGGCGATGT